>Ga0255344_1000052_pt1 | contig 192147 bp, 173 predicted proteins | sample wastewater_treat_5_FD_192414 | JGI IMG/M metagenome (GOLD analysis project Ga0255344, IMG submission 192414) | Wastewater microbial communities from Lulu Island WWTP, Vancouver, Canada - plant18 | ecosystem: Engineered > WWTP > Wastewater > Unclassified | place: Canada: Vancouver, British...
AAGTATATTTAGTAGGTGATAATGGACTAATAAGGTGGATCAAAACAGAAGAAAAAGCAATAGAATTGTATGGAAAAAATTGGAATAAATTAGTATATGATTTAGATGAATCATTGTTTGGTGATTACACAGAGGGAGAAGCGATTGAATAAAAAAATTCATGATTTTTTATAAAAATAGCCAATTCGTGGCTATTTTTATTATACGAATAATAATTTTTCTAAACTTAAATATTTTGCTATAATAATAATGGTTTTAAGAAACTGATTTTATTTATTTTATGAAAAAACAATTTGACATAATTACATTTGGTGGGGCAACTCAAGATATTATGTATTATACAAAAGAAGGCGTAATTATTAAAAATAAAAAAAATATTTTAGCTCCAGAATTATTAGCATTTGAATATGGCGAGAAAATAAACTCAGATGATGTTCATATGACATTTGGTGGAGGAGCAATGAATACAGCAGTAAGCTTTGCAAATTTAGGATTCAAGACTGGTATTTTTACAAACTTAGGAGATGATCGATTCTCCGATGCGATTGTGCGTGAGCTTAAAAGTAAAAAAATTGACATAACCAATATAACAAAATCAACAAAAACTCATTCGGGATTTTCTTTTATTATAAATTTTAACAACGAAAATCATAATGAACATATTTTATTTACTCATCGTGGTGCAAATTCATTATTAAACATTTCTGGTAAAAAATTAGAAAATATTAATTCACAATGGTTTTATATTGCATCGCTTGGTGGCGCTAAAAAATTATTCACGAAAAATATAAATACAATTTTTGAAATTGCTGAAAAGAAAAATATAAAAATAGCATGGAATCCAGGGGTTCCACAAATAAAATTAGGTTATAAATTTTTTAAAAAATATTTCAAAAATATAGAAGTTTTTTGCTTAAATAAATCCGAATCAATTGATATGGTAAAAACATACGGAATAAAAACAGATAATGTAGAAAAATTACTGAAAACAATTCATTCCTGGGAAGTAAAAATATGCGTTATAACTTGTGGTCGTCTTGGCGCGTATGTTTATGATGGAAATAAAATATATTTTGAAAAAGCCACAAAACATAAATCAACAGATACAACTGGCGCTGGAGATGCATTTAATTCAAGTTTTGTAGCGGGATTAATGATTTATAATAACGACATAAAAAAATCTTTAAAATTATCAATGCTTAGAAGTGGAAATGTTGTTTCAAATATTGGCGCTCAATCTGGACTTTTAACAAAAAATCAAATTAAACCTTAACAATAAAAATCTATGAAAGTAAAAATTGAATATTCAAACAGACACATTCATCCATCAAGAGAATTAATAGAACAATTATATGGAGAGGGTTATCAATTAAATTTTTTAAAAAAATTATCTCAGGCGGATGATTTTGCAGCAAAAGAAACAGTAACAATAATGGGACCAAAAACCTCAATAGAAAATGTAAGAATTTTAGGTCCAGAAAGAAAAGAAACTCAAATAGAAATTTCAAAAACAGATGCATATAAATTGGGAATAGAAGCACCAATAAGATTATCTGGTGATATAGATAACACACCTGGAATTAAAATTATAAATGAATTAAATGAAGTTAAGATAGAAAAAGGCGTAATAATAGCAAAAAGACATTTACATGTTTCCCCAGATGACGCAAAAAAATTTAATTTAAAAGATGGACAGGTTGTAAAACTAAAATTTGATGGTGAAAGATCTGCTATTCTTGATCAGATAATTGTTAGAATTGGGGATGGTTTTCAACTTAGAGTTCACCTTGATACAGATGAAGCCAATGCGCTAGGCATAAACCAAAACGACGAAGGCGAATTAATAATTTAATTTAATAAAATGTATTTAGTAATCAACAGCGGAAGCACATCATTAAAATTTAAAATTTTTGATGAGCAATTAAAAAAACTTGATTTTGGCATTATAGAAAAAATAGGCCAAGATCATTCTATTATTGAATTTAAAAATCTAAAAGAAACTAAAGATGTTTCATCTCACAAACAAGCGCTAGTTATTGTAAAAAATTATCTAGATGCAAAAAAAATTATTGTAACTAAAATGATTCATAGAATTGTTCATGGGGGAGACAAATTTCAAGCACCAGTAAAATTAAATTCAAAAACAATAAAAGAAATTTCAAAATACAACTCACTTGCGCCTCTTCATAATCCAATAAATTTAAAAACTGCGGAGCATTCTTTGAATTTATGGAAAAATATAAATCATGTTGGAGTTTTTGATACAATGTTTTTTAAAACTCTGCCTGAAAAAGTATATTCCTATCCTATAAATTACGACATTGGCAAAAAATATGGAATAAGAAAATTTGGATTTCATGGATTTTCTCATTATGGAATGTTACAGGAAGTATCAAAAAAATTAAATAAAAAAGTTAATAATTTAAATATCATAACATGTCATTTGGGCGGAGGAGCAAGTATTTGCGCTATAAAAAATGGAAAAGCAATTGAAATATCAATGGGATTTTCACCAAGCTCTGGAGTTATGATGATGACAAGATCTGGAACAATTGATCATGAAATCATTTTTTATCTTTTGGGTTGTGGCCTAAAAACTCAAGAAATAAAAGATATACTAAATTATACATCTGGATTATTTGGTATTTCGAAAATTAGAGATTTAAGAGACATAATGATTTTATGTGGATATAAAATTCCCGGATATGTATCGCACTTAAAAATGAATAAAAACTTGAAGAAAAATGCGCAACTCGCGTTAAATATGTTTATTTATAGTATTCAAAGACAAATTTCTTTCTACATCACTTTATTTGATAAAATTGATGCAATTGTTTTTTCTGGTGGAATAGGGGAAAGAAACAAAGATATTAGAAATTTAATATTAAAAGATTTAAAAATATTAAAAAACATACCTAGTATAGTTGTAAAATGCGATGAAGAAAAATATATGTTGATGTTATCCAAATAAGTTTTAATAAATAAAATAAATCCGCAAATAACATTAACAATAAATTATTAAATATTTTATATCACGATAATGAAAAGTAGAATCTCTAATGGATTAAAATTAGTATTAGCATCTATTTTTATAAATATTTTTTGTTTTAATTTTTGTATTGCTGAATATCACAAAACAAATGAAAATGGAACTGAAATATCAACAAGCACAGCACAACAATTAGAATTACAATTCCCAGAAAGAGAATCTGGAAAATTAAAAAATGAATTAAATGGACTAGATCAAGAAGACCCAGTTTCTATAAATATAATAGACTATAAAAAACCATATTTTTGGGCATTATTATTGTCTTTATTTCTAATTATTGGAATTTTAATTCGATTGTTTAAAAAATTATCTTACATGGATAGGGAATTTAAACAATATGAAAATAAAATAAAAAATGAAATAGACCAGGGAGAGATATTAGATAATGATGAAATTGTTTACTCAATAAACGAAACAAATAAAATCAAACCCGAACTAAAAGATAATAAGCAAATGTCTAAAATAAAAATTACAACACAGGAAGATGACGACATCGAAGAAGAGGACGACATCGAAGAAGAGATAGAAAATAAAAAAATTAAAATACAAGATGAATCAACAGATCAAGAATTAATTATTAATAATAAAAAAAATGAAAACGAAGATGATGATTATATTTTCGATAATTAATTAAATTTTAATAATATGAGTAAAGAACTATTAACAGGAAATGAAATAATTGTACGCGCTGCATTAAATGCTGGAGCTCAAGCTTTTTTTGGTTATCCAATAACTCCAGCAACAGAAATAATGGCAGAGTGGGACACTTTTTACGAAAAAAATCGTAATAATTTGCTTTTTCTACAAACAGAAGATGAGATGTCAGCGGGCTTTGCAACAATAGGCGCTGTTGTAACCGGAAAAAAAGCATTTACAGCTACCGCTGGTCCTGGAAATATTTTAATGCAAGACGCATTTTCAATGGCTGAAGCAATGCAAATTCCAATTGTAGCCATTATAGGTCAGCGTGGCGGACCTTCAACTGCTTCGGTTATTTACTCCCAACAAGAATTAACATTGACAGCATTTGGGGGAAATGGCGAAGGATATCGAATTGTGTATAGTCCATCAACAATTCAGGAATTATATGATTACACAATAAAAGCATTTAACACTGCGTGGAAATATACAACTCCGACTTTTGTTTTAACAGATGGTTATACTCTAAAAACAAGAACAAATGTTGAAATAACTCGTCCAAAAAATTTAGAAAAAAGCTTTCCGATGGTTTTAAAATCAAATAAAAGAGGAAAAAAAGAATCAGAATATGTAAATTTGAGAAATACTTATTCAGTAGAAGAAGAATGTTTTAAAAATAATAAAACCTTAATCGAAAAATGGAATAAAATAAAATCTCAAATTGAGGAACACGAAGTATATGAATTAAATAAATCAAAAAAAGACACGCTTATTATTGCTCACGGAAATGTTGCTTCATCAGCAAAACAAGCATTGTATGACACAAAGAAAAAATCAGTAAAATTATTTAGACCAATTACAGTAAATCCATTTCCGATTAATGCCTTAAAAAAAGAACTCAAAGGAATTAAGCAAATTATAGTAACAGAATCAGCAAATAATCAATTATTAAAACTTGTAAAAGAAAATTTATACGGACTAAATATTCCTATCAAAACTTATAATAAACCAGCACTTGGAATAACTCCAGAAGAAATAATTGAATTAATTAAAAAGAATAAATAAATATATGGAAAATAAAAATAATCTATCTTGGCCAAAATGTTGGAAACATTCTTCCAAACCTCACAACTTTTGTCCTGGTTGTGGTCACCCAATAATACTTAAACAATTAGGACATACAATTGATGAATTAGGAATTCAAAGCAACACGCTTTTTGGAATAGATATTGGTTGCTCGCTTTTGGCTTGGAATTTTTTCAATGTTGACACAATACAAACTCATCACGGCAGAACAATTCCTGTTATGACTGGCGCAAAAAGATCAAAACCTAAGATGGTTTCAATTGCATATTTAGGAGACGGGGGAGCGTATGCAATAGGAATGCAACATTTGATAAGTGCGAGAATAAGAAATGAAAATATCACTGTTATTATTGTAAATAATGCAAATTATGGCATGACAGGCGGTCAAGAAGCACCAACAACTATTCCTGGTCAAATTACAGCAACAACGCAATCTGGCGCTGATGAATTTTTTACAAAAGGACCAGAATTATTATCAGGTGCAAGTGAATCACCTGCTTATATTGCTCGTGGCTCGGTTGATAATCCAATTCAATTAAAAGGATTTATCAAAAAGGCAATTGAATGGCAAATGACTGGAAAAGGATTTTCATTTGTTGAGGTTTTATCATTTTGCCCTACAAACTGGAGAACTGACGCAAAAGCAACTATTGAGTTTATGAATAAATTAAAATCAATATACACAATAAAAGAATTTACAAAGGAGAATAAATAATATGAAAAAAATTTTAATAGCTGGTGAGGGTGGACAAGGTGTTCAATCACTTAGCAAAATTTTACTTGATATTTTAAATAACAAAGATTTTCACATAAGCTTTGTGCCAAATTACGGAGTGGAGCAACGCGGTGGAGTTTCTTTGGGCTATATTCAATTTGGAACTGAAAATATTTATTATCCAAAATTTTTAAAAGCAAATATTATGGTAATTTTATCAGAACGCGCTTTTAAACGAACAAGTGATTATATAAACAAAGATTCAATTGTAATCTATAATGCTGATTTGATAAATGATCCCACAATTAAAAAAATCAAAAAATCTTACGGCTTTACATTTGATACACTTTCAAAAGAAATTGGCTCTTTGCGCGTTATGAATATGATAGTACTTGGTACAATTATGAAAACAATAAAAGATTTTATAAAATTAGGAGACGCGAAAAAATCAATAAATCGTGTTTTTGGAGACAAGTATATCAAAAATCCTAATTTGAAAGTTTTAAACGAAAAAGCGCTTGAATTAGGATACAATTTAATTAAATAAAATTTTTGTAAATTGTCTTACCCTTGTCATTCTGAATTTATTTTAAAATCCCATCTTGAATCAAGTTTAGGATGATATATAAATAAAAATTTTTTAAAAAATAAATAATTTAAAAAAATAAAAAAACAATATGACAAAAAAAAGAATAGCAATTAATGGTTTTGGTAGAATTGGAAGAGCTGTGTTTAGAATAGCACTAAACAAAAAAAACATAGAAGTAGTAGCAATAAATGATTTAACAGATTCTGCTACGCTTGCGCAGTTGTTAAAATACGACAGCGCGCAAAAAAGAATTGAAAATAAAGTAAGTTCAAACAAAAAAGGAATTGTGGTTGATGGAATTACATATCCAGTTTTCACACAAAAAGATCCAACACTTTTACCATGGAAAGATTTAAAAGTTGATGTAGTTTTAGAATGTACTGGGGTTTTCAGAACATACGAAGATGCGCAAAAACACATGCAAGCTGGCGCAAAAAAAGTTATTATTTCAGCTCCTGCAAAAGGAGAAAATGTTGAAACCATAGTTTTGGGAGTAAACGAAGAAAAAATAAAAAAATCTAAAAATGTTTATGATATAGCTTCTTGCACAACAAATTGTATTGCTCCGGTTATGAAAATAATAAGCGATAACTTCACAATAGAAAAAGCCCTTATGACAACTGTTCATGCTTACACTGCTGATCAAAACCTCATGGATGGTCCTCATAAAGATCTAAGACGCGCTAGAGCCGCGGCAATGAACATTATCCCAACTTCAACTGGTGCAGCAATTGCTGTGACTCGTGCAATTCCAAAATTAAAAGGAAAATTTGACGGATTTGCAATTAGAGTTCCTGTAATTGACGGATCTCTATCAGACATCACGATAAAATTAAAAGAAAATGTTACAGTGGAAAAAATAAATGATTTATTTATAAAAATGTCAAAAGATAAAAAATTCAAAGGAATACTTACAACAACAAAAGACCCAATTGTATCTTGCGACATAATCGGAAATCCATATTCATCAATAGTTGATTTATCGCTTACAAATGTAATGGATGGAAATTTATTAAAAGTTGTTGCTTGGTATGACAATGAATGGGGATTTAGTAATAGAATGCTTGAGTTGTGTGAAAGAATTTAATAAAAATGAATCTATCATTTAATATAAAATTAGCAGAGGGATATAGTAGTCCAACCCAAAAAATTAAAAAAATGTCAGAAAGTTGGGTTGATAATGAAATGTATTGCCCAAATTGTGGATTTAGTAGTATAGATAAATATGAGGAAAATAAACCCGTTGGAGACTTTTTTTGCTCAAAATGTGGAGAAGATTATGAATTGAAAAGTAAAAAAGATAAGTTTGGTACTAAAATTGATGATGGAGCCTATCGCATAATGATTGAAAGATTAAAAAGCGATAATAATCCCAACTTCTTCTTGTTAAATTATAATGCGAGTGATTTTAAAATTAAAACTTTTTTTGTAATCCCTAAACATTTTTTCACTCCTGATATTATCGAAAAAAGAAAACCACTTTCACAAACCGCTAGGCGCGCAGGTTGGGTTGGATGTAATATTTTATTCAACAATATACCTCAAAGTGGAAAAATATATATTATAAAAAATGGATCAATAGAACCAAAAAATGCAGTTTTAAAAAATTGGCAAAGGACACTATTTCTAAAAGAGGAAAGAAAAATTGAAACACGTGGTTGGTTACTAGATGTAATGAATTGCATTGACATTATAAATAAACAAAAATTTAATTTAAACGAAATATATTTATTTGAAAAAACATTAAGCAAGAAACACCCAAACAACAAACACATAAAAGATAAAATAAGACAGCAGTTGCAAATTCTTAGAGATAGAGGATATATCAAATTTATAGAAAAAGGAGTTTATCAAAAAATATAATATTATTATTTTCAAAAAAATAATGCGAAAATCAAACAAAATTATAGGAATATTTTTAGTATCAACTTTATTGATAGTGTTAGTTTTTATTATAATTTTTAGAGAGAAACAAATAAAAAATAATAATGACAATTTTAAAATAGAATTAGATGTTGAACAGCAAGACACTTCCCAAGAAAATGAGAAGAGTGAAATTGATGTTTTATACGACCAATACTGGGAAGATACAGAAAATAAGGAAAATGAATTAAAATCATTGTTAAAACAAAGTGGAGATTTAAAATTTATTCAATTTGAAAACATATATACAAGTAACCAAGAAAACGATAGCCAAAAATATCCAATATTAGATTGCGACAATGAAATAGTTAAGTTTGAATTTATTCCAGATCCATATAGAAAACAGACAGATGAAAATATCATTTTTGAAGATAGAATGGATATTCAGATTATAAACAAAAAAACTAACAAAATAATTCAACAAAAAGAAACATATGTACCATGGAGTATATCAAAATTAAATTTTAATAATGCGGATTATTATATAACAGAGGAATATACTGGTGGCGCTCATTGTTGTCACGAGCAAAGAATAATTGCATGCAAAGATGGTAAATTTACAATTGGTGATACTGCTAACTTTGGAAGTAATGGAGATCTTGGAGATTTTTTTATAAAAAATAATCAAATTTATTTTACTAAATTATGTGGTAGATTTGATTATTTTAATCTTAGTTATGCGTCATCAGGTGGAATGAATTATGTGGCTTTTTATAAACTAGACACTGATTCTAATAAATTTGTAGATGTCTCAAAAGAATTTCCAGACTACTATTCCGCATTAGCAAAACAACAAAATGATTGGGTAATTAAATTAAAAAACTACGAACCAAATTTTTTTAGTGGATTAGATGAATTGTGGTATTATCCACTCATCAAGAGATTGACTGCAAGTTATTTTTCTGGAGAAAGTCAGGAAATTTATAAAAAACAATTTATAGAAGACATGAATTATTTTATAGGTGATTCTTCTACAGAAGAACAAAGTTTTTTATTGCCCATTACGAAAGATAATGTTGAAAAAATTTTTAATGATGCGATGAGGATTTTAAATTCTAACAACATAGATACTACAATATAAACATTGTTAATAAATTCGATAAAAAATAAAATAAACTAATGCCCTCATTTTCAGAAAAAGTATATAAAATTGTTTCCAAAATTCCAAAAGGCAGTGTTATGACATACAAACAAGTTGCAAAACTCGCTGGAAATGAAAAAGCATATAGAGCAGTTGGAAATATTTTGAACAAAAATTATAATCCAAAAATTCCATGTCATAGAGTCATAAAATCTGATGGAAAAATTGGTGGATACAATAGAGGCGAAAAGGAAAAAATTGAAATGTTAAAAAAAGAAGGATATAAATTTAATTAATAATGTATAATTAATTTGTGTAAAAAAATTATAATTTAATATGGGGTCATTTAATGATATCAATTTAAAAAAATGGAAAGAGTCAGAAATTTGGACTGATAGTCTTTGGATTATTCCAGAAAGAGATAAAAGTGGAAAACATGATAACTCATATCATGGAAATTTTGTACCACAAATACCAAGACAATTAATTTTAAGATACACTAAAAAAAATGATATTGTTTTTGATCCATTTGTTGGTAGTGGAACAACTGCTTATGAGGCGGAAAGCTTAAAAAGAAATTTTATTGGAATAGATATTCAAAAAAAATTAATTTCAAAAATAAAAAATAATTTGGATGGCAAGAATAATTTTTCTATTTTAGTAAAAGGTGATAGTACAAAAAAAATAACACTTAATAAAATAATAGAATCCCTCAAACAACGAAAAAAAAAGAAAGTTCAATTAGCTATTCTTCATCCACCATATTTTGATATAATAAAATTTTCACAATTTAATGATGATTTATCAAATGCAAAATCTTTAGAGGATTTTCTAAAAAAATTTAGGTTAGTCTTGGAAAATACCGCATCTCTCTTAGAAGAAAAGAGATATTTAGCAATAGTTATTGGAGATAAATATTCTGATAGTCAATGGATTCCATTGGGATTTTATTGCATGAACGAAGCTCAAAAATTAGGATTAACTCTAAAAAGTATTATTGTGAAAAATATGAGCGGAAATAGAGGGAAGCAAAATAAAGAAGCTATTTGGAGATATCGAGCACTTGCCAGTGATTATTATATTTTTAAACATGAATATATATTAATTTTTAAAAAATAAAATTATGGCAATATTAAGTATCAAGGATGTTAATTTTATTAAATTAAAATCTTTGAAAAAGGAATATCTAAAAAAATTTTGTACTAATTTTAGCATTGAACAATCCAACAATATAACACAGATGATAAAAAATATTTTATCTGCTTTCGATACTGGGTTGATATCAACAAAACACATTAATGAATATATAAAAAATCTGTATAAACAAATTCGCATAGAAGAAATAAGACAAACTGGCGCTAACCATGAGTCAATAATTAAAGAATTGAATCATGTAGATTCCCATATATGGGGAATGGTTCAGGGGGCCGTAGATGCCCATATACAGTCTAATTATGTCAGAAAATATTTCAAATATAGTGATATTATAGACGCCATTAGAGGCTCTCTTTATGGAACCATAGAATCTTATACTCTTTGTACTTGGTATAATCATTGGAGTACTGTATTTCTAGAAGATTTAATTTGTAAAAACGATAAAGTTGTACCAATTATTAAGAAGGTTAGGGGTGTTGATGTTATATGGAATGAGCAACCAGTAGATATAAAAGTAACTAATTTACCAAAAGAGTGGTTTAATGATGGAAAAACAATTGACGATGCAATTAACAATCCAGTTTCTGTGTGCGAATATTTATATAGACTTCAGGGCGCTCAAAGATTTGGATCAGAAAACAGATTATTTATTATTATTTACGATAAAAATAATCCGATAGATAGTTGGAAAATAAAAAGAGAGTATTCATTAATAAAAGAATCGGTCGATAATTTTTTTAATCAAAACATACCCCTAGATCCGATTAACTTTAGTTTTAATTCCTCTCAACACCTAGCACATGCTAAGGTAATGTTTATTTTAAAATAAAATGAATTATATAGGAAGTAAATTATCATTATTAGAATTCATAGAGGATTCTATAAATAAAGTAGCTGATAAAAACTGCAAAATTTTTTGTGATTTGTTTGCTGGGACTGGAGTAGTTGGTAGTTATTTTAAAAAAAGGGGATACAAAATAATTGCAAACGACATTCAATATTATAGTTATGTTCTTAATAGACATTATATTGGGAATCATAAATTGTTAGAATTTAATAGTTTACTAAAAGAAATTCCAGTTTTAAAAAAATTGAAGATTCGAAATAGAAAAGATTATGTTTGTAAATATCTATCAAATTTAAATGGAGCAAAGGGTTTCATTTATAAAAATTATTGTTTAGGTGGAACCAAAAATACAAAAATAAAAAGACAATATTTTTCAGATTTTAATGGAATGAAATGTGATGCGATACGACAAAAAATAGAAAAATGGAAGCAAAAAAAATTAATATCAAATAATGAGTATTATTTTTTAATTACAAGTCTAATTGAATCAATAGATAAATATGCAAATACGGCATCTGTTTATGGAGCATTTTTGAAAAAGTTAAAAAAAACAGCTCAAAATAACCTCATACTCAAACCAGCTGAAATTATAATCAATGACTATGCTCATAAGGTTCTTAATGATGATATAAATATTGCGATAAAAAAAATTCATGGGGATATTTTATATTTAGATCCGCCATACAACCAGAGACAATATGCAACAAATTATCATCTATTAGAAACTATAGCAAAATATGACAATCCTAAAATCTACGGGAAAACGGGATTAAGAGAATACCAAAGTCAAAAATCTCTATATTGTTCAAAGCCTGAGGTAAAAAAGGCGTTTAAAGATTTAATTTTAAATGCAAATGTAAAATATATATTTTTAAGTTACAATAATGAAGGTCTGATGACTTTAAATGATATAAAAGAAATTATGAGTTTGAGAGGACAATATGGAAATTTTAAAAAAGAATATAGTCGCTTTAGAGCGGATAAAAACAGAAAATATATAGCTAGCAAGACTACGGAATATCTTCATTATGTAATCTGTAAATAATTAACATGTCAATTTCAATAATCATCGTAAATTACAAAGTAAAAGATTTACTTGATAAAACATTATCTTCACTTTTTGAGTTTAATAAAAATATTGAACTAGATGTGATTGTTGTTGATAATGACTCAAATGACGGAAGCGAAGACATGGTAAAAAATAAATATCCACAAGTTAGATATGTTCAATCAGGTGGAAATTTAGGTTTCGCAAAAGCAAATAATATTGGTTATAAATTAGCAAAATATGATCACATACTACTACTAAATCCTGACACAGAATTTATTGAGCCAGATTCACTAAAAAAACTTATTGAGATTTTTGATTCATGCGAAAATATCGGAGCAATTGCATGTAAATTATTAAATAGTGACGGAAGTTTACAAGCATCTTGTAGAACATTTCCAACTCTGTCTTCACAAATTTTTGTATTATTAAAACTTCACAATTTTTTTCCGCGTTTAATTCCTAGCATAAAAAAATATTACATGCTTGATTTTGATTACAATAGTGAAAAAAAAGTTGACCAAGTCATGGGTGCATTTCTACTTACAAATAAAAAAATTATTGAAAAGGTTGGTGGATTATTAGATGAAGATTATTGGTTACTTTTTGAAGAAGTTGATTTGTGTACTAGAATTAAAAAACACGGATTTGATATTATATTTACGCCAATTACAAGTATAAGGCACCACAAAGGAGAGAGTTTTAAACAAGAAAAAATATTAAAAAATCAAAAAACTTTCAATAATAGTTTATTAATGTATTTCAAAAAACATAAAAACGAATTACAGGTTTTAATTTTAAAATTTTTTATTGTAATAAACTGGTTTATCGTGCGATTAGTTATGGTTGCTGCGAAACTAAAAATCTTACCTAAAAAAAAGAAATATTTATAATGTTTAACTTTCTTAAAAATAAATACTTTTCAATAACCTTCTTATCTCTTATTGTATTAGATGCTATTTTTTTTCTTGCTCATAAATTTACAACATTTAATTATATCGCATTTTCACTTCTTGCAATTTGTATAATTTATTTAATTTCTTACGATATAAAATGGATTATTTATATTAGTTTTTTGGAATTATTTGTGGGTTCTTTTGGGCGACTCATGAGCATAGATTTATTTGGATTTTCTCTATCATTACGAATATTTATTTTTGTAATTTCATTTATTTTCGGAATGATTTATGTTGTAAAAAATAAAAAAATCGACTTTTTGAAAAGTCAGTATAAATGTTTTTATTTTGTTTATATTTTAATTCTTATATTTGGAATAATTATTGCATTAATAAATAAAGCTAAAATCTCAAACATTTTCTTTGACATAAATAATTTTATATTTTTCTTAATTCTACCAATTTATTATCAAATTATTATAAAAGAAGAGAGGATTCTAAAAAATTTATTTTATATTTTCATTTCTGCGACTCTATTTTTATCACTAAAAACAATTATTGTTTTTTATTTATTTTCACAACATTTCTCGTGTTTGGACTTTACAAGTCTTTATAAGTGGATCAGGGATTCTCGACTTGGTGAAATTACAAAAATGAATGAACATTTTTACAGAATATTTTTTCAAAGTCAAATTTATTTAATGATTGCTTTTATAATAAATTCAGTAATTTTAATATTTCAAAAATTAAAAAAGAAAGAAAAAATATTTTTTTATATATTATTAATTATAAATCTATCTGCAATCATAATTAGTTTTTCAAGAAGTTTTTGGCTTGGAATTGTAAGTTCGTTATTAATTTTATTCATAATATTAATCCTTAAAAAAGAAAAATTTATAAACATTGTAACAAACTATTTAAAACTTTTTGGAATTTTGATTTTGTCAGTATTTTTTGTTTTTATATTATTAAAAATTCCAGATACTCATATAAATTTTGCTGATATGTTATCGGGTCGTGTAAGTGAATCTGACGCGAGTAGTAATTCAAGAATGGAATTACTTAATCCAATGTTACGTGATATAAAAAAATCTCCAATATTAGGTCATGGATTTGCCCATGAAATAAGTTATTTTTCAAAAGATCCAAGAAATTTAAATGATTCTAATCCCACGGGCGAAGTTACAACTTACAGCTTTGAATGGGGTTGGCTCAGTTTTTGGCTTAAAATAGGCATTTTTGGACTATTATTTTACATAATTTTGAGCTTGAAAATAATTAAAGATTCTGTTAAATTAATTGGTAGTAATAATGTAATTTTTATTGCATCATTGCTTTGTTTTATATCTATTTCAGTAGTTCATATTTTTTCACCATATTTAGATCACCCACTAGGACTTGGATTTATAATATTAATAATTTGTATAATAGAAAAATATAAAAACGACTCATTGTCATTCCCGCGCAGTTGAACAATTATCAATGGTTTATATTTTTTCACCATATTTAGATCATCGGCCAGAATCTAGATTTATAATATTAATAATTTGTATAATAGAAAAATATAAAAACGACTCATTGTCATTCCCGCGTAAGCGGGAATCCAGTGCGACACAACAATACAAAGTTTAATAAAAAAAGCGATTTATGAAATACGAAAAAGAGTATTTTGTCTATATACTTGCAAGTTATAGAAATGGAACATTGTATATAGGTCTAACAAATAATTTAATAAGGAGGGTTTCTGAACACAAATCAGGAATAATAAAAGGATTCACAAAAAAATATAATATTAAAATGTTAGTTTATTATGAATCAACAAATGATATTTTTTCAGCAATAACAAGAGAAAAACAAATGAAAAAATGGAATAGAAAATGGAAGCTTGAATTAATAGAAAAATTCAATCCAAATTGGGAAGATTTATATTATAAATTATTTTAACACAATGTCTAGAATAAGTATCAACTTAGTTACCTGGAACGGAGCAAAATACATTAAACATTGTATTAATTCTATATTACAACAAACTTTCACAGATTATGATGTAAATATTTTTGATAATAATTCTAACGATAATACAGTTGAAATTATAGAAAAAAACTTTCCACAATTTAAAGTGCTAAAAAATAGAGAAAATATTGGTTTTGCTCCTGCGCATAATAAATTATTTGCATGGAGTAAATCAGATTACATAATGTGCTTAAATCAAGATATGATACTAGAGCCAAATTTTTTAGAAAATATCTTCAATTTTTTAAATAGCACCAAAGAAACAAATATTGGAACAATTGCTCCAAAATTATTTCAATGGAAATTTGACGATAACGATCCTTATAATTCAGATAAAACTGGTAAAACAAATATAATTGATACTTGTGGATTTCAAGTTTTTAAAAATCATCAAGTTGTAGATATTGGTCAGTCAAAAGAAGACGCTCCAGAGTTTAATAAAATAAAAGAAGTATTTGGTTCATCTGGCGCTTGTCCTATTTATCTAAAAAAAGCCCTCGAAGATGTTAAAATTAATAATGAATATTTTGATGAAGATTTTTTTAGCTATAAAGAAGATGTCGATTTGGCATTTCGCCTAAGACTTGCTGGATATAAATGTTATTTTTTACCCAACGCAATTTGCTATCACGACAGATCTATTAAAACTGGAACAAGTACTATAAAAAACAGAAAAGCGAAACCATCTTGGATAAATAAATATTCTTATAGAAATCATGTTTATTTACTTATAAAAAATGAATTTTTTGTAAATTTTATCAAATGTTTTTTTCAATTATTTTTTTATGAATTCAAAAAATTTATTTATGTATTATTTTTTGAACATGAAAGTTTTAAATTTTTATTTAAAAATAAAAAATTATTCTCTAAAATGAAAAATAAAAGAAAATACATATTTAAAAATATTGTGCGTATTACAAGTAAAGAATTATATAAATGGTATAAATAACATGGAATTATCTATAATAATTTTAAATTATAAATCATCACAACTTATAAAATACCAATTAAAAAAATTGGCTAATTATAATTTTAACTTTGATACAGAAATTATAGTTATTGATAATGATTCTCGTGATGACATAGAAAGCATTGTGCAAGAATTTCCAAATGTAAAATTTATTCAATCAGGAAAAAATATTGGATTCTGTGCTGCGAACAATTTAGCTGCAAAATCCGCAAGGGGCAAATATATAATGATATTAAATCCAGATATAAGAATAGAGCAATTTACAATAGAAAAACTTTACGAAACCCTGAAATCAAATGATAATATTGGCATTATTGGACCTCGTCTTATAAATGCAGATGGATCTACTCAAGAAACAAGTTTCACATTTCCAAATATTTATTATCCATTATTCAGAAGAACATTTTTAGGGAAAACAAAAATCGGCCAAAAATGGCTTTATAAATTTTTATTAAAAGACAAGGATAGGACTAAAAATTTTGAAGTTGATTGGCTCCAGGGCGCTTGTTTTATAATAAAAATGCATGTTTTTAATAAAATAAATGGCTATGATGAAAAAATATTTATGTACTTAGATGATATGGATTTGTGTCGTCGTGTCTGGGAAGCTGGATATTCAGTGTATTACATGGGCGAAGTTACAGCAATTCATTTGCACCAAAAAATGTCCGCTAATAAAAATATATTTATTTCTATATTTACAAATAAATTGTCTAGAATTCATATAAAAAGCTGGTTGCATTACATAAAAAAATACTCTGGCATGGATTTTCCAAAAAATTGTCCATCAGGAAAAAATTATTCAAACTCACAAGTTAAATAAATTTCTTTAAATTCTATATCAATAGATAATATATTTGGCGTTAATTTTTGTTCTAATAAATGATTAGATATAACGGCAAATGGTTTTATTCCTAGGTAATTACCATTTTCAAATTGATTGGTATATTTCAAAAAATCATTATATTTTTTATTTTTTATTGAATCTACAAATAACTTTAATAATTCTTCTATTGATTTTCTGTCTTCTTTTTTTATTTCCTTTGCAAAATCCCCACATGCTATTACAACAATCTTTTCATCTGATTTTTTAATAAAATCAAATAATAATTTTCCAAATTTTAAATGATACGATAGATCACTAGCAGAACAATTAATTATAATAAATTCTGTATTCTTAGATTCTTGTTTTATGTCTTTATCAGGTCCTTTTGAAAAAACATGATATTGATTTAAAAAATAAAACGGAACAAATGATTTATAATTTATTTCCGAATCTGAAAAAATTGAAACTGGAAAATCATTTTTCCTTAAAAAATATTTTAATTTTGTAGAAAAATCCATATCTCCCATCACTTCAAATCCTGCGGATAAGTCTCCAAAATCTTTAAAATTAATACTATATGATTCGCATTGATTTATTGAAATATTATTAAACTTGGAATATTCTGGCATTATTATAATAATTTTTTGCGGGTCTATATTGTAAATTTTTTGCCTAATATGCTCCCATGCTGTTATGGATTTTTTTAATTTGTCAGAATGCTTACCGCCTATTTTTGATATAAGCAGAGGATTGTGTGGAGAAAAAATTGTATAAACTTCTTTCATATTTTTATAGTGGATGTGATTCTTGTGCTGGCAAGAGTTCATCTTCATTAATATTTTCTAAAATTATATTTATTGAATCACCAATTTTATTTAAATTTAATATTTCATCTGACACAACTACAACATCGCTCCATGAAAATCCTAATTGCTCAAAAATTTCAGCACTTATTATTGGCTTCCTGACTCCATCAGATACAAAATAAACAGCGCTATTATTTTCAGATCTCACTAAAACTCCATCTCTTATTATTGTATCATCTATGCTTTCTAATTTTTGTATTTCTTCACTACTAACTTTAGAAATATATTGATTAGGATAATTTAATTTTGCTAAATCACTATTTAAAACAAAGGACTTTTTACCATCTTTTGCGTAATAAATTTTTTGATCATTAATGTCTTGTAAAACTATTCCATTTGGATATAGACTATTTATTGTAATATCTTGTCCTTTGGGATAATAATTACAATCATCATAAGATATACTTATTGCCTCCTCTGGATTCACACCAAAATATCTTGCAATCTCACGAGATTGAAATTTTCTAAGTTTGTTATTATCTACCATATAAAAATCGCCGTCTGGCGTCCTTAAATATGCATAATTTTCAAATTTTATTGAATCTCCTACAGCATATTTTTCTAAATCACTATAAGAAACATTTATTATATCAGATTTATTATATCTACTTATAAACGACGCCCATGTCACAAATGGTTTTTTGTGTCCATCTTCAATTAACCAAACACTTGGAGAATCATATGCCTTTACAATCGTTCCATTTGGATATTTTTTAGTAAACCATTTTTGCCAAATTTTCCAAAAATTATAATTACCGTTATAGTGTGGAGTGTAATTATATAAATTTACAGTTGCTTGATTTAATGGCGTAATTTTTTTACCGTCAATATTGTATTCTTGATTAATCTGAAAAAGCCAAATTAAATCATTGTTCTCAATATAAAATCTATTTCTTTGAGCAGCATAAAAAACTTGATTATAAAAACCTTTATATTTTTGTAAATATGGATCATCCTTGGAGCAATTATCACAAATTGCAAAACCAGTAGCCCAATCAAGCTGTCTTTGTGTAGGATTCGGATCTGTAATTAAACTCTGTTCTTTCTGAATTAAAACTATCAAATACTGGGGATTAATTTTATACTGATTTGCTGCATTATAAATTATTTCAGACGCTGAAATCAATTTTCCAGAATTAGGATCTTTAATAATGTAATTTTTTAGTATTCCATTTTGTCTATTTAAAAAACTCTGTATTTCATAAACATCCATCGAGGAATAATCTTCTAATTCAAAATCTGAAATAATAAAATTAGGATTAAAAACAGCGTCGTATTCTTGTGATGAAGACCTGAGACAAAAAACAAAAAACAAAATAGTAATTAAAAATAAAACACCCCTGAATTTATTTTCATATATTTTATTATTTTTTATTTTCATAAATATTTAAATAATAAAAAATCACTTATTAATTATATTTAAATAATAATTACAATTTTGACAATGTCCGTTTTTATCACTTCTTGTTATTATATATCCCTGTCTTTCTATGTTCAATGCCTCACATTCTGGACAATATGTATTTTCCCTCAAATCAATTGCCACATTACCCAAATAAACATAATTTAATCCAATCTTTTTACCTATAATATAGGCGTTTTGCAATTCTTCGCTTGAAGTTTGCTTGCGAGATAATAATTGATACGAAATTTCAGGAGAAAATCTTGAAATGTGCCATGGAGTATCAGCGCCTAAATTTTCTTTTATAAACTTTGCAATATTCTGAATCTGACTTTTCACATTTGTTTCTCCTGGAATTAAAAGTGTTGTAACTTCAATAAAAACTTTTTTCTTTTTTAAATAAATTAAATTTTCCAAAACAGGATCAAGAGATGCTTTTGCTATTTTTTTATATTGATCATTGCTAAAAAATTTCAAATCAACATTTATTGCATCTAAGTATGGAATTATTAAGTCCAAACATTTGCGACTCATAAATCCATTGGATATCCAAACATTTTTTAAATTATTTTTATGTGCGAGTTTCATTATAGGATATGCGGATTCTAAAAAAACAGTTGGTTCAGTATATGTGTAAGAAATTGATTTACTTTTTGATTTAATTGCTTCTTTAATAATTTGCTCTGAAGTCATTAACTCTCCAGGAAATTCATTATCTAACTTTTCCAATCTTTGGATTTGTGAAATCTGCCAATTCTGACAGTTTGAACACTGAAAATTGCATCCAATCGTTGCAATTGAATAAGTTTTCGATTCTGGCAAAAAATGAAAAAATGGTTTTTTTTCAATGGGATCTACATTGTTTGCAATAATCCTATTGTAATTTAGGGCATATAATTTACCGTCAATATTTCTTCTCACTCCGCATATTCCTGTACAATTTTTATTTATTTTACAAAAATGCGAACAAAGTTCACAATTAACACTTTTATCCTTATTTTTTATGTATAATAATGCTTCTTTCATATAACTATTATACCATTTTAGACACAATCAGAAAACAAATATTATTAACAATTAAACAATCTAATGAAATTCTGTTTTTATTTATTACAAAAACTCTTGACAATAAATTTTATAAAGAGTAAATTAAAAATATAAGCCGTCCTTAATTTATAAGCCGTCGGTTTTATATAAAAAGCGATTTAAAATTAATTTTAAATATATGAACATTCAATGGTTAAAATTTGGGATACTAATTATAGTAGGATTAATCAATCTTACTATTGGTATAGTAATATTTACAAAATATGGGGGAGGAGAAAAATCTACTAAATATTTTGGTTTGCTTTGTGTTAGTACATTGCTGTGGTCAATAAACATAGGCCTTATAGCAGTCGTAAAAAATAATAGCATCTATAAAACATTAGGAAATTTAACATACACAACTGGCGCGTTGATTTTGATAAATTTCTTCATATTCTCAATATACTTTCTACACACTACAAAAAATAAATCTTTGATACTGTTTAAAATATTAATAATAATATTTTCTATATTAACTCTGTATATTTTGTTTACCAATATAATGGTCTCAAAAATTTATACAAAAAATAATCAAATATCATACACGCCAAACGCAATACTACATCTACTATATGGAATTTTGTTCTTAATAATTTTATTATATGCATATTACATTCTAATAAAAAAATATATTAACTCACAAGGTATTAATAAAAAAAGAATTTCAATTGTTGTGCTCGGAACTGCAATTTCTTTTATTTTAGGATTTTATTTTGACTGGTATCTTATACATATAAATGTATTTAAATTTTTCTGGTTGGGTCCAATATTTACAATAACCATGAACTTCTCAATAGCATACCTATTATTTAAGAAAAATTAACAAATGAAAAAGGTATTTCTAATATTTTATGGAGGAACTGGGCTTTACGATAAAAAAGCCGGTCTTAAATTTGTAGAAAAATACGAGGATATTTATGATTGGCTAAAATTAATTCCAGAATTATCAATAATGGCTGAAATTGATTATACTATAATAGATAAAAATAAAGATTTACTTTCCAGGGAGAACATCGCGGAACTTCTTAAAACCATATCAGAAAATTTATCGAAATATGATGGAATAATTATTCTTCACGAAGTTGATTCAATTCCAATGCTTGCAAATACAATTTTTTGGCAAATTCAAGCGCCAGAAAAACCAATTATAATAACAGGAGCAAACACAATAGAAAAACAAACTCACATAATTCCCGATTTATCATTTAAAGCAAATTTAATAAACGCATTTCAACTTGTTGAGAGCAAAGTAGCAAGAGTAAGCGTTATATATGGAAGTAGAATTATATGTCCCAGTAGATTAAAAAGAGTTGGGCTTTCTGGACTTAATATATTTGATTCCGTGAATAAACAATACATTGCAAGAATTGACTTTGGATTATCCATAGAAGACAAAACTTATAAAGCCAAAGAAAGTGAATATTACTTTAAATTTGATAGGGATTTTGTGTTTTTCAAAACAATTCCAGGTGTAAAATTATTGGAAAAATTATTAGAAAAAAATAATGAAATCCATGCAATCATTTTTGAAGCATGGAAAAATCAAATTACAGAAAGAAGTAAATTAATAGATCTTTATAAATTAGGACAAAAAAATAATAAAATTATAATTTTTTATAATCAAATTGGTTTTGCAAAAGATTTTTTCAAACACACCATAATAACAATAAGTAATATAACTCCAGAATGCCTAAGTGCAAAACTTTCTTGGATATTAGGACAAACAAAAAATAAATCTCAAATCAGAGAAATGCTAAAAAAAGAAATAATGGATGAGTTTTTTGTAAATGAAATAATAAAAGATTAAACTCGTATGAAAATATATTATTTTACAAATTTAGACAAACTGAAAGACAAATATTGGGAAAACAGATATATTGAAATACACAAATTTTTAATTAAAAATGGTGTAAACTTGGTTAGTAATTTAGAAAAAAAACTTTCTCGCGGAGAAAATGAAGCAAGAAAAAGTATAAGTTACGATCAAATAGAAGCAGTAATAATAGAAGGAACAAAAATTTCTCCTGATGCAATTTATGTTATTGCGACTGCTTTAGCATATAAAAAACCCGTACTATATTTAATGGAAAAAGGAAACGCAATCCCAGAACAACTTGAATACATAAGAAAAGATCCAAACTTGGGAGAAAATTTCTTTTTAAAATTTTATTCAAAAAATGAAAAAGACAAATCAAGCTATAAATCCATTATTCCGGACTTTTTAAATCTCCTAGAATCTGGATCTTTAATTAAAGAAAAAGTAAATGTTAAATTTACATTAAGAATTTCTCCAAAGATAGAAAGATATTTAACATGGAAATCCATGGCAGAAAAAAAAGCCAAAGCAGAATATTTAAGACAAAAACTAGAAGAAATAATGTCTAATGACCCAGAATACAAAAATTTCCTCAGAAAAGCTCGTTCCAACTTTTAAATAACAAATTCCGAAAAATATGTATTTATGCTATAATTAACCAATAAATGCATATTATTTTTATTTATGAAAACACTTTTAATAACACTTGACTTTTTACCAAATCGTGGTGGAGTATCAAATTATTATTACAATATTTTCAAAAATTTCCCTGACAATGAATTAGTTATTCTTACAAATGTAAAAGGAGAGGAATCAAAAAACATAATAAGAAAAAATCTAAACTTTGGAATATTTCATTTTTTCAACACATTGAAAGAAATAAAAAACATAATAAAGCAAGAAAAAATAGAGCATATTCTTGTAGGAAATATTTTACCAATAGGAAAATTTGCATATTTTATAAAAAAATCACTAAAAATAAATTATTGTATTTTTATTCATGGACTTGATATAAAACTTGCGCAAAATAAATTTTTTAAAAAATTTTTAACTAAAAAAATTTTAGATAATGCAAAAACTATTTTTGCAAACAGTGAATCAACTAAATCAATAATTAAAACAAAAACTCCGATAAAAATAATCTATCCTGGAATAAACGAGAATTTCAATAATATAAATCAAGAGAAAAAATTAAAAATAATAAAAAAATATAATTTAGATGGTAAAAAAATAATTTTAACAGTAGGACGCGTCGTAAAAAGAAAAAATCACGAATTTATAATAAGAGCAATAAGTGAATTAAAAAATGAATTTAATAATTTAATATATTTAATTGTCGGAACTGGGAATAATTTAGAATACCTAAAAAATCTAACAAAAAATAATAAAAATATAATATTTCTTGGCGAAATCAATGACGATGAATTACCATATTTTTACTCAATCTGTGATATATTTGCAATGATAAGTCGCGAAACAAAAAATGATACAGAGGGATTTGGAATTGTTTATCTCGAAGCTGCATTGTTTAAAAAACCAGCTATTGCTGCAAACTCTGGTGGTGCAAAAGAAGCCGTAATTGACAATGAAAGTGGCATACTCATAAATAATGAAAATTTAGAAGAACTAAAAAATGCTATAAAAAAATTAATAACTGATGAAGATTTTAAAAATCAACTAGGAGAAAAGGCCTATAAAAGAGTGATTGAAAATTTTACATGGCAAAAAATTACACACAAATTAATACAAGAATTAAATGCGTAAAACACAAAAACAAGAACAAAAATTTGATATAGTGATGTTTTCAATGTCCAGCTACAGCGAATGGGACAGTGGGACAAGTAATAGAAATTTTCAAGTTTTAAAACAACTTAAAAATAATCCGAAAATTGACAAAATTCTAACAGTCGATTATTTGCCACATACAATAAAAAGAGCAATTAAAAATTATAAAGTAAATATTTTAGGGAACACAAAAGGAAATATAATAAAAAAATCTCGTCTTACAAAAATTTACCAACCAGAGGAAAAAATTACGGTTTATTCAACTATTTCTAATATTTTTTCTACCAAAAAAACTCTACAAAACATTAATAAATTCCTAAAAAAACATGGATATAAAAATGTAATACTTTGGTCATATTACCCATTAAATGCTGATTACTTTGACGAGGTCGAGCATTCTGTTTCTGTTTTTGATACTGTAGATAATTGGTGCGAACATTCAAGCTACCTAAAATTCAAGAAAAAATTAGAAAAAAATTATAAAACAATTAAAGAAAAAGCAAACATAATTTTTGTTTTATCAAAAAGTGGAGAGGAAATTTTTACCCCAAGAAAAGACAATATTTATCACATAACCCAAGGAGTTGATTTAGCTCATTATATGATGAAAAATAAATTAATAAACAATGATATAGCAAAAATTCATCGTCCAATCATTGGCTACATAGGAATAATTCAAGAAAATAGAATAAATTTTGATTTAATAGAATACATTGCTAAAAAAAATCTCGATAAATCAATTGTTTTAATAGGGCCTATTTGGAACAAAGACCATGAAAAACTACTAAAAAATTACTCAAATATATATTTATTAGGTAAAAAAACATATGGAGAGGCTCCTGATTATATAAACCAATTTGATGTTGGAATAATCCCGCACATGTTAAATGATTTTATAAAATATACCTGCCCAATGAAAGTTTATGAATATTTAGCATGTGGAATTCCGGTTGTAACAACCGATGCTCCTGGAATTGAACAATTCAAAGATGTTGTAAGCGTTGCAAATGATTTTGAAAAATTTAATATAGCCATACAAGAAGAATTAAATAATGACTCACAAGAAAAAATAGATAACAGGATAAAAATTATAAAAGATCACACTTGGGAAAAAAAGGTTGATCAAATGTTAAATCACATACAAACATTAATATAGTTTAAAAACTAATAAACGATGTTCGAATACAAAATAAAAAAATTAATAGAAAATTCAACGGAAATCAAAAACCCTGAAATCGAAATTCCTCCCAAGCATGAAATGGGTGATTATGCTTTTCCATGCTTTGAGCTTTCGAAAAAATTAAATAAGCCAGCTCCGGAAATTGCAAATAAAATAGTTTCGAAAATAAAAAAACCGAGTTTTATAAAAGAAATAAAAATTATTGGTCCTTATATAAATTTTTTCATTGATTACGCAAGTATTTCAAGGAAAATTATATGTGACATTTTTAAAGAAAAAAATAATTACGGAGTTCAAAATATTGGCAAAAACAAAACAATTGTAATTGATTTTTCTTCTCCAAATATTGCAAAACCTCTTAATATTGGACACTTGAGAAGCACAGTAATAGGAAATTCATTATACAAAATCCACAAAACACTTGGATACAAAGTAATAAGAGTAAACCACCTGGGCGACTGGGGGACGCAATTTGGAAAATTAATTTATGCATATAAAACTTGGAGCAATTCAAAAGAATTAAAAAAAGACCCAATAAAACATCTATTTAATTTATATGTTAAATTTCACAAAGAATCAAAGCTAAACTTAAACTTAGATGATTTGGCGAGAAACGAATTTCAAAAACTAGAAAAAAAAGATAGAAAAAATTTAGAATTATGGAAACTTTTCAGATCACTATCTTTAGAGGAATTTAAAAAAATATATAAAATATTAAATATACAATTTGATTCATACGATGGAGAAGCTTCTTATGTTTCTCAATCCGAAAAAACTTTAAAAATTGCTAAAAAATTACTAAACACAAAAATTTCTGAAGGTGCTCTTATAGTTGATTTAGAAAAATTTAAAATGCCACCATTTTTCCTAGTAAAATCAAATGAAACAAGTTCGTATCACCTGCGTGATTTATCAGCTGCTCTTTATAGATTAAAAAATTATAAACCTTACAAACTTTTATATGTAGTAGGAAGTGAACAAGAATTACATTTCAAGCAATTGTTTAAAATTTTAGATTTAATGAAATTGAATAAAAATAGATTTTTTCATATAAATTTTGGGATGTTTAGTTTTTCTGATAACACAATGTCAACTCGCGAGGGAAACATAATACTCTTAGAAGATGTAATAAATAAATCAATTGATTTAGCTAAAAAAATAATGCAAGAGAAAAATTCTATTGCAAAAGATGATTCTAATATTGCCAAAAAAATAGGAATTGGTGCTGTAATTTTTGGTGATTTATCAAATGATAGAAATAAAAATATAGTTTTTAATTGGAGCAGAGTACTTGCCTTTGATGGAGATACTTCTCCCTATTTACAATATACTTATGTAAGATGTTTGAGTATTTTAAAAAAAGCAAAAAAAGAACAGAAATTAATACCAGACACAAAAATTAATTATAAATTATTGCAAGACAGTCAAGAAACAAAACTTATAAAAGATTTAAGTAATTTTAAAAAAATAATTATAAAATCGGGAGAAGAATATAAACCAAATATTTTAGCAAATTATTTAATTGATCTGGCAAAAGATTTTAATGAGTTTTATAATAATGTTAAAGTAATAACAGATGACAAAAATTCGACAAAAGCGAAAATTGCTTTAGTTTATTGTGTATCACAAGTAATTAAAAATGGATTAAATTTGCTTGGAATAGAAACCGTTAATAAAATGTAATTATGAAATTAGAACCAATAATAGGATTAGAAATACACACACAGCTCAAAACAAAAAGCAAAATGTTTTGTGCTTGTTCAAATACTCCAGATAACACCAAACCAAATAGCGCTGTATGTCCAATTTGTTTAGGACACCCAGGAACGCTACCCTCTTTAAATGAACAAGTTGTAGATTGTGCAATAAAATTAGCGCTCGCATTAAATTTAAAAATAAACTCTAATAGTGTTTTTGAAAGAAAAAATTATTTTTATCCTGATCTGCCAAGTGGTTATCAAATTTCACAATTTGAATATCCATTATCTGAAAATGGATTCCTTGTAATAGAAGAAAATGATAAAAAAACAAAAATTGGAATTGAAAGATTGCACATAGAAAATGATAGTGCAAAAAGCATGCATGTTGACGGAGAAACTCTTGTTGATTTTAATCGCGCTGGAACTCCACTTGCAGAAATTGTGACAAATCCTGATTTTAGATCCCCTCAACAAGCAAAATTATTTCTACAAAAATTGAGACAAATTTGTAGATATTTAAATGTTTCAGACGCTGACATGGAAAAAGGAAATCTAAGATGTGATGTAAATATTTCAATGCGTCCAATTGGCGACACAAAGCTTTATCCAAAAACAGAAATTAAAAATCTAAACTCCTTTAGATCGGTAGAAAAAGCCATTGAGTATGAAATAAAAAGGCAAACAGAATTATGGGAAAAAGACGAAAGGCCAAAAATACAAACAACACGAGGTTATATAGATGCAAAACAAATTACAGAACTTCAACGCGAAAAAGAAGAATCAAATGATTATAGATATTTTCCGGAACCAGATTTAAATCCACTTATAGTTTCAAAACAAAAAATCCAAAAATTATCAATTGAAATTCCAGAATTACCAGATGAAAAAATAAAAAGATTTGTCAGTGAATATATTCTAACAAAAAATGAAGCAGAAGTATTATCTAATACAATAGAAATTTCTTCGTATTTTGAAAATACAGTATCAGAATTTAAAACACTAATATCAGAAAAAGAATACAAAAAAGAAAAACAAAAAATCACAAAACTTATTAATGGTTGGATAACTTCAGAATTATTCAAACTAATAAACAAAGAAAATATGAATATTTCTGAAATAAAAATAACCCCGTATGATTTTGCAAAATTTATTTCCTTTATTTACAAAAACACAATAAACAGTTCAAATGCGCAAAAAGTTTTAAAACTTATGTTTGATAATGGATCTGATCCAGAAGTAATTATAAAAGAAAATGATTTTAGTCAAATAAATGATGAGAGCGTCCTTAAACAATTAGCTCAAAAAATTATCGATAATAATAAAAATCAAGTAGAAGAGTATAAATCTGGAAAAGAAAATCTAATGAAATACTTCATAGGAATTGCCATGAAAGAAAGCAAAGGAAAGGCAAATCCCGAGATAATAGAAAATATCTTAAAAAATAAATTAAAGTAAATAAATTTAAATTTAAAAGTGTCGAGCTGAACTCGACACTTATATTTTTCCCTGCAAGAGATATAAAACTCTTGCGAAAATTTCTCTTGGAATGAATAACAACCTATTCCTTGTCCATTCTTGAGTAGATAAACTATCATATGGACAAGCACTTGTGTCAATCACACAAGTATTTAACCCCAGCTTTTCAAGAGTTTTTTTACATCTCCATGCATGATCTGGGTGCGCCAAAACAAGTACTTCTTTAAAACCATGCTCTTTACACAATTCATATATCTGAAAAGCCACTTCATATGTATCAAGATACTGTCCCGGTATTCTACTTTCCCTTATTGTGTAAACAGAATTAGATATATGATCGCCTATATTAGATTGTGCAATAATGGGCAATTCATATTTTCTAGATAGACAAGAAGCAATTTTAATTAAAAATGCATTACTGTGTCCAGGTCCACACCTTCTTGCACCAAATGAAAATGCTACTATTGCTTGGGCATTTTTGATTTGCTCTTTTGTAGCGTATTTTTCGCGCCAACAAAAGACACATCTCAATAACATTTTGACAAATCTTATTATCATTATTCCTCCCAAAATAAATTTACACTCTATTATATACTATTTTTTAATTTTGTCAACACGAAATATAATAAATACAGTTAATCTCAATTAACAACTAACTATAAAATCCATTTTATAAAAATAATAAAAACATAGGTGATTTTCCCATGCACTTATTTTCTTATAAAAATTACTTTAACTCTAATTAATTCAGGAACTTAAAAATTGTTTAACTAATTTTTCCGCCTGCTTATAATCCTTTATCCATATTATATCTTTTCTTTTATTAAACCAAGTCATTTGTCGCTTTGCAAACTGATGAATTGCGATTGATAATTGTGTAAACAATTCGCCATAATTTATTTTTTTCTGTAAATATCTTGAAATAAATCTATACTCAAGTCCAAAATCTTCTAATCTTTTCCATGAAACGCCATTTTTATGTAAATTCTTAATCTCATCAATCATATTATCATTTTCTAAACGATGTTTTAATCTTTCATCAATTCTTTTGTTAATTATATTTCTATCAAATGTAATTCCAATTACAAGCGATTTAAATAATTTCTTTTTTATTTTCTTAGATATTGAACTGTCTGATTTTGCAATTTCAATTGCTCTTATTACGCGTCTTTTGTTTTTTATATCAATTTTATTGTAAGATTTTAAATCTAATTTTTTTAACATTTTTTGAAGCTCTGGCAGAGGAGTGTTATTTAATTTTTTTCTAAAATCTTTGTTAATTTTTTGATCTGCTAAAATATAACCATCAACAATTGAATTTATATAAAGTCCCGTTCCACCAACTATAAAAGGAACTTTCTCTCGACTATTAATTTCTTTTATTTTTTCTATAGCTTGTTTCTGCCAATCAAATAGAGTAATTTGTTTCTTTGGATTTTCTATATCAATTAAATGATATGGTATTTTTCCATAATCACATAAATCTTTTCCAGTTCCAATATCCATTCCTTTATAAACTTGTCGAGAATCTGCAGAAATTATTTCACCATTAAATCTACTTGCGAGCTTAACTCCCAATTTAGTTTTGCCACATGCTGTGGGCCCCACCACACAAATTATTTTTTGTTTTTTATTCATATATTATTTAATAGGAGTTTTTTCATTCCTGACTTATTATCCTAAAATTAAAACCTCTACCTGTCATCCTGAACTTGAAATCCCCCACCTGTCGGATCTCGATATTGTACTTCCTCAATGGGATTCTGAAATAGATTAAGAATGACATCTAAATATTAATAAAAATTTATTTGATTATTTTGCCTTCAAGACCCCATTCAAGAGCTTTGTTTATTTTCACATCTACAAATTGTCCTAAATCACAATCTATCGCATTAAAAATCTTTACAGTTTCATAAGTTTGCATTTTTCCTAAATAAATTCCTTTTTTACTTTTATTTGTAACTAATACCTTTACAACACTACCTAAATATTTTTTATTTCTTTCTAATGATTGCTTTGCGATTAATTTTGTCATTTTTTCATCACGCTTTCTTTTTTTAATTTGTGATACATTATCATTATACATTTTATAAGCTAAAGTTTGTGGACGAGGAGAATAAAGTCCGCTATAAACTAAGGTTATTTTTGCCTTTTTTAAAATATTTAAAGTGTCTTTAAAATCCTTTTCAGTTTCACCACAAAAGCCAACAATTACATCTGTTGTGATATTTGCGTCCGGAATTGCTGTATATATTTTTTTAATAATTTCTAAAAATTGTCCTGAATTATATTGCCTGTTCATGATTTTTAAAATTTTATCACTTCCAGATTGCAGAGGAATATGAATATGATTTGATATATTATTATATTTTGCAATAACTTTTATAAGTTTATTATTAAATTTTGTTGGATATGGAGCCATAAAATTAATCCACATATCTGGTTTTAAAATTGCAACAGCTTCTAGTAAATCGCTAAAATCTTTAATTCTAGAATTTTTGTCTGGGTTAATATAGGAATTAACAGTTTGGCCAAGTAATGTAACTTGTTTAATGTTTTTAGGTAATTTTTTTACCTCATTTAAAATTTCTTTTGCTAATCTATTTTTTTCTAAACCCCTAGTATAGGGAACAGCACAATATGAACAAAAATTATTACATCCATTTGAAATAGGAATTAATGCTAAAAGATTATCGCTCTGCTTTGGAATTATTTTTAAATAATCAATGTCTTCTGGATTATAATTATAAAATTTCTTTTCCTTAATTAGCTTTGGAAGATTTTTTATTTTTGTAATATCAATTATAATATCAAATATTTTTTGAAGTTTTTGTATGTCTTTTTTTAATACACAACCTGTTAAAATCTTTATTGCACTTTTTTTGATTTTCTTTTTTCTAAAAACTTCATAAATTCTATTAACGGCGCTTTGTCTTACACTACATGCTAAAATAATAATTGCATCAGCATCGAAAATATTTTCTGTTTTTTTGAATTTCATAGAATCAAAAACAGAGCAAATGCGCTGCGCGTCTGACTTATTCATATCACAACCAAAATATTTTATGTAATAGTTCATAATTTACAATATTTCATTATCATGCGAATTGGATTCTCTAATGCCTGAATTAGTAATTTTTACAAATTCACAATCTCTTAAATCTTTTATAGTCATTGCATTTCCATAACTCATCCCAGAACGAAGCCCGCCAATATACCTACTTACAACATCTTTCACTGGTCCACGATATGGAACTCTTGCCTCGACTCCTTCTGGTGTAATTTTAGACAAATCTTCTTTTGCGCCAGGACGACTTATTGAAGCTGTTAGTGATGCCATACCACGAGAAATTTTATATCGTCTGCCATTATAATTTATAACTGGTCCTGGGGCTTCTTCGGTTCCTGATAATTGACCGCCAAGCATAACTGAATCAGCGCCAGCAGAAAGTGCTTTTACTAAATCTCCTGGTTGTTTTATTCCACCGTCGGCAATCATAGGAACTCCTAATTCACGACACACTGGATAAATATCCATAATTGCAGTAAGTTGCGGAACGCCAAATCCCGTTGTAATTCTTGTTGTGCAAATTGATCCCGGTCCAATTCCAATTTTCACACAATCAGCCCCAACATTTATTAAATCACGCGCCGCATCTGCTGTCGCAATATTTCCTGCCATTATTTCTAAATTTGGATATTTTGCTTTTATTTGTTGTAATGCCTCAATTTCAATTAAAGAATGGCCATGCGCAATATCTAAAGCGATTATATCAACCTCCGCATCAACTAAAGCATCGACGCGTTCCATAAAATCATCACCAACTCCAACCGCAGCTCCCACGAGCAATCTACCATGTTTATCTTTCGCAGAAAACTTATCATCAAAATTTTCTACTAAATCTTTTTTTGTAATCAATCCTTTGATATTAAAATTCTCGTCAACTATTGGAAGTTTTTCAATTTTATATTTTACAAAAAGTTTTTTTGCGTCTTCGATTGAAATTTCGTTTGTAGCTGTAATTAATTTATCCTGCGGAGTCATCAAATCACGAACAAATTTTTCATCACCATTTTCTAAAACATAATCTCTTTTTGTAATAATTCCCAAAAGTTTTGTGCTACCCTCCTCGCAAACCAAAAATCCAGAGTATCCGTATTCTTTTGCTTTTGCACGGAGCTCTTCTAGTGTGCTGTTTGGATCTATTGTCAAAGGTTTTCGAACAATCATACTTTGATGTCTTTTTACTCTCAAAACTTCTTTTGCTTGATATTCAATAGAACAAAATCTGTGAATTATTCCAATTCCTCCAATACTTGCCATTGCAATAGCCATTTTACTCTCAGTTACAGTGTCCATGTTGGAAGAAACAATAGGAATATTCAATGTAATATTTTTTGATAATTTTGTACTTGTATTGACATCTTTTCTAGATCTAATTTGAGACATTTTTGGTACTAGTAGTACATCATCATAAGTTAGAGCTTCGCGTATATTCATAATAGCTTTTATTAATAATAAACATTGTTTAGTTTACAACAATTAAAAGAAAAGGGGAATAGCTGAGCCATCCTACTGCATAGATATTACAATGCAAGAGTTATCTCGTGTAAAGAAATGGTTATTTGCCTTTTATTTTGATAGTGATAGAATTTAAATAGTTATAATTAATTACAAAAACATATGGGATTATTTTTATCATCCATGGAAAAACAAATAAAAAAACAATATATAAAAATGATGTTAAATTTAGGTATGTCAGACTCAGAAGCTACGGAGACGGTTGAGGAATTAATGCGTATCGCAAAAGAAAACATTATAAAAAAAGGAGAGGATTCTTTACCGAAAAACTTTGCAGAACTAATACTATCTGGTGATACAAGATTCAAAAAAGATCTTAAAAAAATCAAAAAAGAAGGTGTTAGAGATGAGGATATAAGATGGTGGTGGAATTTAGATCCATTGGAAAGAGAAATGATGAGAATGTCTGATTTTTATAATAAATTAACTTTATATACCTCTCTTTTAAGAGAAGGCAAAAGCATAGAGGAAACATTTCCCATAATATCAAAATATCATCCTCGATTTGAGCAGGAGAAAGGTACTCAATTTGGTTCGGATGAAGACGCTCCATTACCAGAAGAATTAAAGGATAGGATAAATATTTATATTCAAAAAAGATTTATGAATGATAATGAACAGTATAAAAAGGAATTAGAAGAGTCTTCTAGTTTTAATGCCCTTATTAGAAAAGAGATTAGGGAGGGAAAGTTATAAAAATGGAATGTGATAATCCTCAGGTATCTAACAATAATCCATATTCAACATTTTGGTGGTTTTTATTATTAGTAATTACAAAAACATTTTATAAATCAGACCACTTCAATACTGGTAGTATTTTTATATTGATGGGTATTATATTATTTATAATGTTTATATATTGGGCAATAGGGTATAAAAATAAAATTTAAAAATATGGTGGGATTTATTATTAGTATACCATTAATTCTTCTTATTGTGACTGGTCTTTTTACAATAGCATCTAAAAAAGACGATGGTTCTGTTAAAAATTTTTTGTTGGTTTTATTTTTAGTTATAATAATGGCACTTTGCTTTGCCCTTCTTTAAAAAATATGAATAATAACAAGGTAATAACTATACCCACTCATAATTCTTTACAATATAAAGAAAAATTATTATTCCTTAAAAATTTAATAAATAAACTATATGAAGAAGAACAATATTTGTTACCAATTTTTCTTTTAAGGTGTCAATTAATAGAATTTTCTTTAAAATACTTATTAATAAATTATCCATATAAACCGGACTATTTTGATGAAAAAAAAATTGAAAAATTAACCATAGGACAAGTAATAAAAAAAATCAATAAATTCAACGATCCATACATGAAAAATATAATAAAGAATGGAACTGATCTTGTGAATCTTAGAAACGATTTAACACATAATTTTATAAAATCTAACACATCCATAAATGAAATAAATAAAAATATCAAAGATAATATGAGTGTTGCAGATTTAATAGAGAAAAACATCTATTATTATCTTGAATTTGTTGAAAAAGAATTATATGGAATGTAAATAATAATATAAATAATCTAAAAAATAATAACTATATTTCCAAACTTCTATTCTGTACCTTTTCCAATAAATCTTTCACGAATTTGTCTTTTGAAATTTCAACTAAATCTTTTTGACCTCTCACGCGAACTGATAATTTTACAGATGCGATTTCCTTATCTCCAATAACTAAAACATAAGGAATTTTTTCATGTGACGATTTTCTTATTTTATTTCCAACTGTTTCACTCGTATCATCGATCTCAACCCTTATTCCAAACTTTTCAAATTCATCTGCTAATTTTTTACAATGTTCAATATGTGATTCACCAACTGAAATAATCTTCACCTGAACAGGGGAGAGCCATAAAGGAAATGCGCCAGCATAATGTTCAACCAAAACTCCCAAAAATCTTTCAACGCTTCCCAAAATTGCGCGATGAATCATAACTGGTCTCATTTTCTGATTATTTGGTGCTTCATAAGTTAAATCAAATTTTTCTGGCATTTGAAAATCAAGTTGAATTGTTCCGCATTGCCATCTGCGACCAATTGCATCATTTAAATGAAAATCAATTTTAGGACCATAAAAAGCGCCATCACCCTCATTTAATTTGTATTCTTTTTTAGTTGAGTCAAGCACTTCTTTTAAAGTATTTTCAGCAAGCGCCCAAAGTTCCGGATCTCCCATTGCTTTTTCTGGTCTTGTAGATAATTCCATTTGATATGAAAATCCAAAAGTAGAGTACACTTCATCAACTAAATTTATTAAATCTAATATTTCATCTTTTATTTGTTCTCGGGTACAAAACACATGAGCATCGTCTTGAGTAAAAAACCTCACCCTAAATAATCCCGATAAAACTCCTGACAATTCATGTCTGTGACAAATTCCAAATTCTCCAGCACGAATCGGCAAATCCCTATAAGAATATTGATGGGATTTGTAAATTAATAAATTTCCAGGACAATTCATTGGTTTTAGAGCATAATCAACTTCATCAACTTTTGTAAAATACATATTGTCTTTGTAGTGATCCCAATGCCCTGATTGTAACCACAAAGCTTTGTTTAAAATTATTGGAGTTTTATTTATTTCATAATTTCTCTTATGCATTTTCTCTGTCAAAAATTCAACTAATTTATCCCAAATAATCGTTCCTTTTGAATGAAAAAATGGCATTCCAGGTGCTTCTTCATGAAAACTAAATAAATCTAATTCTTTTCCAATTTTTCTATGATCCCTGCGTTCTGCTTCTTCTAACAATTTTAGATAATCATCCAGTTCTTTTTGATTCTCAAATGCAATTCCATAAATGCGAGTTAACATTTTATTTTTTTCATTTCCGCGCCAATAAGCGCCAGCAAGTTTTGTTAATTTAAATGCGCAATCTTTTAATTCTCCTGTGCTTTCAACATGAGGACCACGACATAAATCAACAAACTCTCCAGTTTTATAAGTTGAAACTTTTTCAACTGTTCCAAAATTTTCTTCGTCATTTATTTTTGTTGTACCTTTTTTATCCAAATCTTTTAATAATTCTACCTTGTAATCCTGATTTAATTTTATAAATAAGTTTATTGCATCTTTTAATTTCATTTCCTCTCGTTCAAATTTCAAATCAGATGAAATAATTTTTTTCATTTCATTTTCAATTTCCTGTAATTTATCTTCTGAGATAGAGGATGGCAATTCAATATCATAATAAAATCCATTTTCAATACTAGGACCTACTCCAAATTTTGATTTTGGATAAAGTTTTAAAACAGCGCTCGCCATAACATGAGCAAGTGAATGTCTTAATAATTCCATATCTTTTTTCATATATTTGTAAATTATTAATCAATAAAAAAATCCCAAAAAACTTACCAATTTTGGGACCCTATTTTATCACTCAACAAATGTAAACAACCTACTACTAGAAACGAACAAAGTGAGCGAAGGGTGGTTCCACCCAAATTCTCTGCAAAATTCATGAAATTTCACAAAGCACTTTATAAATTGTCTTAAAGTTTAGAGCGCCTTATGGAGCTACTCTTACGAGTATTGGTTTGGTAAACCAATCAATCACTTCTGAAAAGAAGTATATCAAAAATATTTTTAAAATGCAAATAAAAAAATATTATATCAATCAAAACCCTTTCTAAACAAAAAGCCGGGAACATATCCCGACTCTTTCTCAAAAAAGATAATAAATTATTACTCTATAATAACTTTTATGTGATCTGCCATTTTAGGAGCTTTTTTAACCCAGAAAGGAGTAAATTTCACTTTTACATTTTCAACGCCCGCTATTGTTCTAAAATAATCAATTATTTCTTCCTGTGTTAACCCCTTGAATTTTTCTGTATTAAAGGCTTCTGCACCTGAATCAGCAACAATACTTGCAGATAATTCTGATTCTATAGTAGCGCTTTTTTCTTCAGATATGTAACCACTAATATGATATTTAAATGACTCGTCATCGTAATTTAAAAGTTTTTGCCCCTGAGAAAGTTGTTTATCCAAAAGTGATTGCGCTAATTTAACTAGCTCTTCTTCATTAAAAACCACGCCCACAACTTTTAATTTTACTGTATATTCAAATTTCGAAACCTTGTCTCCTAATTTTTTATTAGCTGTTCTTGAAACAACTTCTGTATATATAGAATTTTCATCTATTGTTTCATTTTGACTTAAAACTTCTTTTATTTTAAACGCTGCGTCAACTTTCAAATCATTTGTAAGTTCTAATTCTGCTTTATCAAAATCTTCCTGCGTTATTTGATTTATTGTTATGCTTTCTTTTGTCATTGCATTTTCTAATTCTCCGTAAACATATTTCTGCGAATCTGCATTAAGTCCTGGAATAGTGAATTTACCAGGTTGTTCTGCATATTCTTCTCCAATTTCATCAGCTATAACATAAGCATTTATGGATCCATTTCCCGGAATAGTAACTCTGTCCTGTATCCTAAAAATCTTTCCACTTTGCGATTGAAATCTTGTTGTGGCAATAAGTGTTTGACTTGTGGATCTATTATTTACAATTTTCATTGTTCCACCATATTTATCTGCGGATGTTTTCTTTTCCAAAACATAGAATTCTTTAGTTTTTTCTAAGGTTAGCTCAACCATTCTCCCGTTTAAAATATTAGTTTCTAAATAATTATTATTAGTTATTCCTTCTTTCACTTGAGTTGTTGCGCTTATCTTAGCTGTTTGACTTTTTACTTTTACTATTATCTCTGCTCTTGATAAAGAAAAATATAAAATAATCGCAACCAAAAATATTGTTGCAAAAATAAATATACTTGCAATTTTTTTATAAGTAGAGCTAATAGAGTTTGCTCTTGTTCTTTGTATATTATTACTTTCAAAATTTGTATTAATTACCATATTTTTATTTTAATTTTTACAATATAATTATATAACAAAATAACAAAAAAATCACCCATTTAAAATATTATCTATCTTTTCTCTTAAATCATAAGAATCTAACACAAGTCCATTTATCCTAATCTTATTTATCTCACTGCCTCTTTTTACATAAAAATACACGGGAGACTTACCAGGATATTTTGAAAATAAAGATTTAAATTTTTCTATTTGTCCACCTAGAATTAATCTCTATTTCAATTGGTTTTATTTCTTCAATTGAATTAGTATTTGAGTCAATATTTGAAAAACTTTCTGCTAAAATTTTTGGTTGGTCGTCTTTAAAATTTAATTTACCCTTCACAGAAACTATATTGTCTTCTACTAATATATCTAAATATTCTTCGCATAATTTAGGAAATACAATAACTTCTATCTGTGCAGAGGAGTCCTCAATTGTAACAAACAACATTCTTTCATTATTTTTTGTAAAAACTTTTTGAATCGAATTTATAATACCCGCAAGCTCTACAACTTGCTCTTTTTTCAATTGCCTTACTTTGGTAATTGGCTTTATCCTATCGGAAATATGTTTTTCATATGCTTTAAATGGATGTCCTGTAATATAAAGTCCCAGCATCTGTTTTTCCCATGATAATTTTTCTCTTGAATCAACTGGCGGATATTGTTCAAGTCTTATTTTTGGTTTTTCATAATTACTCATTCCAGAAAAAATATTAAATTGTCCATTTTCTGATTCTTTTCTTTGATTTCTATTAAACTCCAATAATTTATCTATATTTTTTAATAATAAATTCTGCTCTCCCAGTGCATTCATTGCGCCAGATTTTATCAAACTTTCTAATGATTTTTTATTTAAATCCTTGTCTTGAATTCTTGAAAGAAAATCCTCAATGCTTTGAAATTCGCCGTTTTGTTTTCTTTCTTTAATTATTGCTTTAACAATATTATTTCCAACATTTTTTATTGCATTTAATCCAAATCTTATTTTTTTGCGTCCCTCTTTTAACTCATCTGCTAAAACTGTAAATGTTGAAAAACTTCTATTTATATCCGGTGCTAAAACTTCTATTCCCATATTTTCACATTCCTTTATTTTAAATGCGACTTTCTCTATATCATTTTGATCAGCTGTAAGCAATGCCGCCATAAATTCAGCCGGATAATTTGCTTTAAAGTATGCTGTCTGAAAAGCAATCATTGCATAACAAGTTGCATGTGACTTATTGAATCCATAACTCGCAAATGGTTCAATTGTTTTCCAAATTTTTTCTGCAACTTTCTTTGTTATACCATTTTTTATCATTCCATTTATCAATTTTTCTTTCTGTTCCTCTAATAATTCTTTTATTTTTTTTCCTACGGCCTTACGAAGCACATCAGCCTCAGCATAAGTAAATCCCGCGAGTTCTTTCGCAATATCCATGACCTGCTCTTGGTAAATAGCAATTCCATATGTATTCTGTAAAATTGGTTTTAATCTATAATCATCATAGACAATTTTTCTTCTTCCATGTTTACCATTTATAAAATCTGGTATAAATTGCATAGGTCCAGGACGATACAAAGACACCATAGCAATTATATCTTCAAATTCTGTTGGCTTTAATTGTTTTAAATATCTTTTCATTCCAGAGGACTCAAGTTGAAAAACTCCGGTTGTTTGTCCACGCTGTAAAAGTTCGAAAGTTTTCTTATCTGTTAAATCAATATTTTTTAAATCAAATTTAATTCCGTGAATTTTTTCTATAATTTCTATTACATTTTCTATAATTGTTAAGTTGGACAAACCCAAAAAATCCATTTTTAAAAGTCCTATATCTTCAATTGGATGAAGAGAGTATTGAGAAATTATGGTTTGATCAGAAGAAGATGCGTATTGCAATGGAACAATATCCGTTAATGGATCTTTACTTATAACAACGCCACACGCATGCATTGAATGATGTCTTGCAACGCCTTCTAATTTTTTTGCATAATCAATTAAAACCTTTGCCTGAGGATCGTTATTGTATGCATCTTTTAATTCGGGAGACATGATAAGAGCTTCTTTAAAACTGGCCATTTGCGGAATCATCTTTGCTATTTTATCGCAATAATTGTAACTATAACCAAGTACACGGCCAACATCTCTTATTGCAGCACGAGCAGCCAGAGTTCCAAAGGTTATAATTTGAGCAACGCGATCTTTACCATATTTATTTTCAACATACTTTATAATTTCATTTCTTCTTGTATCAGCAAAATCCATATCAATATCAGGCATTGAGATTCTATCTGGATTTAAAAATCTCTCAAAAATTAATCCATATTTCAATGGATCAATATCCGTAATATTTAACAAATATGAAACAATGCTTCCGGCTGCGCTCCCACGACCAGGACCAACAACTATTTTATTTTTTTTTGCCCAATTTACAAAATCAGCGACTATTAAAAAATAAGAAGCAAAACCGGTTTTTTCTATAATACTAAATTCATAATCTAATTGTTGTCTAATTTTTTCAGTAACCTTCCCATTATATCTGTATTTCAAACCCTCCTCACATAATTCTCTCAAATATGAATTATCTGTTTTTCCTTCCGGCAATTCAAAGTGTGGAAGTAAAATTTTATTTAATTCTATCTCCACATTACACATATCCGCTACTTTAGAAGTATTAGAGATTGCATCTGGATAATCTTTAAATCCTTCTGTCATTTGCTCTGGAGATCTAAAAGATAAATCGAAATCTGTCAAGCTCATTCTATCTTTATCATCAATTTTTTTCTTGCTCTGAAGACACATTAAAATATCCTGAGCTTCTTTATCTTCTGGCTTTAGGTAATGAACATCATTTGTAGCAAGTAGAGGAATGTCCAATTTTTTTGAAAACATAGACATTGCCTCATTAACTTTTATCTGCTCTTTTTCATTTGGGTGATATTGCATTTCCAAATAAAAATTGTCCCTGCCGAATAAATTTGCATATTTTTTAATTAATTCTTCAGCTCCTTTTGTATCTCCGGATAAAATTGTTTTAGGAATTTGCCCATTTAAGCAAGCAGTAGAGCATATTAATCCATTATGATATTTTTCTAACAACTCAAAATCTATTCTTGGCTTATAATAAAAGCCCTGTAAATGAGCGATTGAAGTTAATTTTAAAAGATTTTTATAGCCAATATTGTTTTTTGCAAGCAAAATCAAGTGATATGGTCTTGCATCCATGTTTGAATTCTTATCGCTTATTCTCCTCCTTGCAAGATAAAATTCACATCCTATTATTGGTTTTATATTTTGTTTTAAGCATTCTTTATAAAACTCTATAACTCCATACATGGAACCATGATCAGTAATTGCAAGCGCGTTCATATCATAACTTTTTGCTTCAGCAACAAAGTCTTTAATCTTTGGAAGACCGTCAAGCAAACTATAATGTGTATGATTGTGCAAATGAACAAATTTCATAATATTTTATAAAGCTATAAAAACAAAAATATAATTAAAAAATATTTTAATTCTAAAATTTTAATTTGAGAAATAGTAAAGATTATTTTTGTTTTCTAGTTTTTGTTTTTGTATTTTGCTTTTTTGATGATTTTTTCTTAAAAAAACCCTTATCAATATATTGTATAAGCTTATCTGTAATTACATTAAATAGCTTAAAATATGTTGCAGAACTCTTAGCCTTTTGTTTCATATCTGAAACAAAATCATTAACAGAAGTAGTTATCTTCGAAATGAAATTAATTACATCATGTGTTTTCTTAAGTGTTTTTATTAAATAAAACAACAACCAACACAAAAACACAGCGACAAACAATGAACAAATGGATAATGTTAAATACAATATATCCAACGATGAATTTATCATATTTTTGTTTTTTAATTTTTAATTTTGAACAAATTTATTATAGCACATTTTCAATTATTTATAAAAAAGTGTAAAATATAAGTAGTAAAAAATAAAATTTTTTAACTTTTATAACTTTATAAATAATTATATGATTATAAAAAATAAAATATCAGACAAAGAAATAGAAAGAAATCTGTGGTTCATAAACAATTTAAAAAAAATAAAAAAGGCAATAATTTTAATACTGATTATTTCGTGTCTAATAATTTATGCATTTGCCATATTTGGATTTATAAAATTTTTTACAGAAAAAGATGTTGAACTTGATAATTTTGCATCCGTAAAATTCGAAAACAAAACAAGACCTCAAAACCTTGTAGTACAAGATCAGCAAATAATAAATAGAGGCGATGGTAAATACGATGTTGTAATTACAATTCAAAATCCAAACGAAAAATTTTTTGCAAAAGAGGTAAAATACAAAATTGTAATAAGTGGTATTCAAACACAAGAAAAAACAACTTTTATAATGCCAGGGGAAACAAAAAAAATAGTAGAATTATCCATACCCTCGGCCAATCTAATAGACGATGTAGATATATCATTCATAGAAATAGCATGGTATAGAATTAAACAAAAAGATGTAGAGAAACTAAAAGAACAAGTTTTTGAAATAAAAGAACAAAGTATAAATATAAATCCAGAAGACAGATCAATAAGAAACTGGATTGAATTCAAAGTAAAAAATATATCCCCATACAATCTCAAACAATCTAAATTTTATGTATTTTTATATGTTGGCTCACAAATCGTAGCTACAAATCAAATAGAACAGACTTATTTTAAATCAAATGAGGAAAGAAATATGCAATCTAGTTGGTATTATGTATTACCATCTTATGCTACCTTAGAAGTCCAATATGAAACAAATTTACTTGATAAAAATAATTACTTTATAGAAACTAAATGAGATTCTCAATAAAAAATTTTTGGAGAATGGATATTCTAATGCTTGTTGCTGTATTACTGCTAACAACAATAGGTTTAATAAGTATATACAGTGTGGGTCTAAGCGACATTAAAACGAGAATGATTTTTTTTAACAGACAAATGGTTTTTGTAATACTTGGTATTTTTATAATGTTTATATTTGCAGCTCTAGAATATAGATTTCTAAAAGCATATTATAAAATCTTTGTAATATTTTCATCAATACTACTTTTAATAGTTCTTATAACCGGCCGCGTCATAAGAGGAACAAGCGCTTGGATTGAATTTTTTGGTATACAATTTCAACCAGTTGAACTTGCAAAAATATGTCTTGTGATTTTCATGGCTACATATTTATCAAAAAATGCTAAAGAGTTTTATTTTTCATGGAAACCAGTAATCGTATCTGGCCTCGTTGCTTTCTTTTTAATATTTTTAGTATTAGCTCAACCAGATATGGGATCAGCTCTCATACTTTTTGCAATTTGGTTAATAATGATTTTTTTTACAAATATTGATAAGAAAAAAATTATAATAATGGCGCTTTTGGTGTTAATTGCTTTATCTTTTGCTTGGTTTGGTTTTTTGAAAGATTATCAAAAAAATAGAATAATGACTTTTTTAAATCCATCAAGCGATCCACTTGGATATGGATACAATGTAACTCAGTCAATAACAGCAGTTGGTTCTGGTAAATTTCTGGGTCGTGGATTTGGTTTGGGTTCCCAAAGTCAACTAAATTTCCTACCAGAACAAAGAACTGATTTTATCTTTGCAGTAATATCAGAAGAATTTGGATTCCTGGGATCATCTATTACAATACTTTTAATAATTCTATTATTATCAAGGATAGTAAAAATAATAAGAACCACTACTGATAATTTAGCTATTTATCTTGCGCTTGGATTTCTGATAATGTTTTTTGTTCAATCAGTTATGAATATATCTATGAATATAGGTCTTGCGCCTATTATAGGAGTTCCTCTTCCATTTGTAAGCTACGGAGGAAGTTCAATTCTCATGTCTTTTGTGGCTATTGGAATATTACAAAGTATTGTAATTCATAAAGCAGAATATTTATAGAATTTTTCAATTATAAATTTTTAATTTTGAATAAATTTCAAAATTTTTTATTTTTAAAAATGAATCATCCAACATATTAATTTATTTATGTCAATAATTGAAAAAAACATCATAAATGTTATAATTATAATATTAAAAATTAATAAAAACCTTATAAAAATCCACAAAAATTTTCATGTGGATGGTTTGATTTTATAAACTAATAATTGAAAATTATGCAAAAAATTCTTGTCTCAAAAATAAAAGATTTCATAGACAAAGAAATAGCATTACAAGGTTGGGTTCTCAATTTCCGGTCTTCTGGACAAATTTACTTCATACAACTAAGAGATGGAAGTGGTTTTATTCAGTGTGTTGTTTCGAAAAATGAGGTAAATGAGGAGACATGGAATAATTGCAATAATTTAACACTTGAATCATCAATTGAATTAAGTGGGGTTGTCACAAAACATCCCAAAAAAGATGAATACGAAATTCAGGTCAAGGATTTAAAAATTTTACAAATTGCAGATGATTATCCAATTGCCAAAAAAGAACATGGTCCAGAGTTTCTTTTTGATAAACGCGATTTATATTTAAGAAGTAAAACTCCTTGGGCGATAATGAGAATTAGAGATTCTATATTTCGTTCAATTACAAATTATTTCGCAGAAAATGATTTTATAAGATTTGACACTCCAATACTTCAACCAACAAGCTGTGAAGATACAACAGAACTTTTTTCCATAAAATATTATGATGAAGGAAAAATGTATCTAACTCAATCAGGGCAATTGTATTTAGAAGCTGGGATTATGAGCTTTGGTCGTGCTTATGATTTCGGACCAGTTTTTCGTGCTGAAAAAAGTAAAACAAGAAATCATTTATCTGAATTCTGGATGATGGATGCTGAAATGGCATTTTGTGATTCACAACAGAGCGAAAATATCCAAGAAGCGCTTATAAAAAGAATTTTAAAGGACGCGTTAGAGAATTGTAAAATAGAACTAGAAATTCTAGAACGCGATATAACTTTACTGCAAGAAATTGTAAAAAAACCATTCATAAGAATGAAACATTATGACGTTAAAAAATTATTAGAAGAAAAGGGGATGAAAGTTGATTATGAGGATGATTTAACAACAGAGGAAGAAACCGCAATCGGAGATATTTTCAAAATTCCCGTTTTTGTAGAGGATTATCCATTCAAAGTTAAGGCATTTTACATGAAAAAATATACCGATGAACGCGGTATGGAAAGAGCTGTAAATACTGATTTAATAGCTCCTGAAGAAGCTAGAGAAATAATTGGCGGAAGTCAAAGGGAGGAAAGTTATGAAAAATTATTAGAAGAATTAAAGAAAAGAAAATATAAATTAGAAGACTATGAATGGTATTTGAATATCAGAAAATATGGCTCAGTTCCTCATTCAGGATTCGGAGTTGGATTAGAGCGCGTTGTAAGGTGGATTACAGGAGTTCACCACATCAGAGAAACAATTCCATTTCCAAGAACATTAAATAGATTTAAACCGTAAAAAAATATGTGGAAGTCCTACACAATATTAATAATTGCCTTATTGTGGATAATACCAGCTATATTTTATATTTCTAATGGGGCATGGAAAATCAGAAAAAATTTGATGAAAAAATTTGCAAGTAAATTAAATTTAAATTTTAATGAAAATTCTAAAATTAAAAAATATTACAAAATAGAGGGGTTATATAAAAATAAAAATATTTCTATAGAAGAATCACTATACCACCTAAAAGAAAACGAGAATTTGCCCTCTTTGGATTATACAAGAGAAGGAGTTGAACTCTTTACCACTGGAAGTCCCTACAACTCAACACATAAAAGAATCGTAATTAAAGTTGATAATAAAATAATATATAACAGAGATAAGGATGTTTTACTCCCAACAACTAATAAAACTAAAAAAATAATTGATCAATATATTGAGAGTGGAAAAATATCAAATACAAATATTCTAAATAAAATTGGTTTATTTGTGTTAATATGCGCTTCTCTAATTCCACTTGTATACATATTCATAACTTTTATTTTAAATTAATATTTTAAAACTTTTAATTCTATAAAATGAACGAAACAAAATTTATAAATTCAGAATCTTATTTAGAAAAACTAAATCAAGTCAAATATGATCCAGAATCTGAGGAAATTTTAACTTCAGTGCAAAATTTAGAAAAATCCATGTTCCAAGATTCGGAAATTGTAAATAATAGCGAAGAATATTTAAATAAAGACATGAGTTTAGAAAATAGTGAGTGCACATTGAACTTTAAATATGTACAATTAGAGGAGCCCTATTTAAAAGAAAAAATTTTGAACGATCTACAACCAAAATACAACATTGATATAAAAAATCTTTACATTTTAAAAAAATTTATCATTAGCTTGAAAAATAACGAAACTAAATTAGATATTTTTACCCTACTACCTAATGATTACGAAATCATATTCACACCACATACAATTAATCCACCGGAAACAAAATCAAGCGGATGTTTAAATATAATTGATAATTTTATATACACTTATGGAGACCCAACTTCAAAAGCTTTTCCAATAACTCTACTTCATGAAATTGGACATATTGTAGATAAAGAAAATTTGAAAAAAAATAATGTTAAAAGCTTAATAAATGAAGACCAATATAGTGATTATGCAGAAGAATTAAGAAGAGAAAGAACAGCAAGCGCATACGCAATAAATAAACTAAGACCATTTGTAAAAAGTAAATTTATAGACAAAAAAGATCTTTTAAATTATTTAAAAAATGATTCTCTAGGAAGTCATTGTTCTGTTATAGAGTTTAATATAGCAAGGTTGGAATTAAGAAAAGAAACTGGCGAGCTTATAAATAAGTACATAACATCGTTAGAATACTATGAAACTATAATAAATGAATACGCAATGTTAATAGAAGAACATCAAAAATTAAATAACGATCTTATACAAATTCAAATTGATAAAGAAATAGCAGACGAAGAATTACAATCACTACTATATAAAAATGAAATAGAAAAACATGAAAAAAGGATAAAAGAATATAAAAACGAAATAGAGGAATATAAAAAGCATATAGAAGAATGTGAGGAAGAGATAGAAGAATATGAAAACGAAATAGAAGAATGTGAGGAAGAGATAGAAGAATATGAAAACGAAATAGAATATTCGCTTAATATGATAAAAGAGAGTGATGAAATAGCAGAATATAATTCATAATCATTAATAAATATGAAAACTCTTATCAATAAAAAAATAAAAAAATGATAGAAGTGTTTTGGAATCCTATAATTAATTTTTTTAAATAAATTTCTATGAAAACCTATATTAACGAAACAATAAAAAAACAAATCGGTGAACAAATTACTGTTTGTGGTTGGATAAATAAACTCAGAAAAATGGGAAAACTTGTTTTCTTTGATTTAAGAGATTCTACTGGACTTTTACAAATAATTTGTGTACCAAGTGAAATGACAAATGGTGAAATTTTAAAAGATTTAGGACATGAATATGTTGTTGAAATAACTGGAATTATTCAAAACAGAGGAGAAAAACAAATTAATAAAGAAATGCTTACTGGAGAAATTGAACTTTTAGCAAAAGATGTAAAAATAATTTCCAGATCAAATGTCCCACCATTTGAAATTGACAATGAAGAAAGACAAGCCGGAGAGGAATTAAGATTAAAATACAGATACTTGGATTTACGACACGAGAGAATGATGAAAAATATTCATTTTAGACACAAAGTTATTCATTTTTTCAGAAACTTTTTAACTGATAATGGTTTTACGGAAGTGCAAACCCCTATTCTTACAAAATCAACTCCAGAAGGAGCAAGAGATTATATTGTGCCATCTCGTTTACACAAAGGAAAATTTTTTGCGCTCCCACAAGCGCCACAACAATACAAACAACTACTCATGATTGCAGGATTGGAACGATATTTTCAAATTGCTCCATGCTTCCGCGATGAAGATGCAAGAGCTGATAGATCGCCGGGAGAGTTTTATCAACTTGATATGGAGATGTCTTTTATGAATCAATCTGAAATTTTGGACTTAGTTGAAGAAATGATGACAAAAATGGTAAAAAAATTATTTCCAGAAAAACATTTTACATTTTCTCCATGGCCAAAATTAAATTACAAAGATGTAATGGAAAAATACAAAACAGACAAACCGGATTTAAGAAAAGATAAAAATGATAAAAATGAATTAGCTTTTGCCTGGGTAATAAATTTTCCATTGTTTGTAGAGCAAAGCCAAGAAGATTTTTTTCACGGCTCTGGAAATGCAAAATGGGCGCCATCGCACAATATGTTCACAGCGCCACAAGAAGAAGATTTGGAATTATTAGATAAGGAACCAGGAAAAGTAAAATCATATCAACATGATATGGTTTTAAATGGATTTGAAGTGGGTGGTGGAGCAATAAGAATTCATGATGTAAAATTACAGGAAAAAATTTGGGATTTAATTGGTTTTACGGATAAACAAAAAGCACAATTTAAACATTATTTTGAAGCATTTAAGTATGGGGTGCCACCTCACGGAGGAATTGCTCCAGGAATTGATAGATTGCTTATGGTTTTATTAAATGAAAAAAATCTAAAAGAAGTCACAGCATTTCCATTAACATCAGACGGAAGAGATCCAATGATGGAATCTCCTGCTGAAGTTTCAAAAGAGCAATTAGATGAATTAGGATTAGAAATAAAAGAAAAAAAATAAATATAATATATGACTAACTAATAAAATATGCTAAAAATAAATAAATATTTAATATTTTCTTGTACCGTATTTTTATTCTTTATGGTAAATATTACTAATGCAATTGCAACAACTATGATAGATAGTATTCAGGATTTATACAACATAAGAAATGATTTGTTTGGAAATTATTCTTTAACTAAAAATTTGGACTTTAATGATGTAAATAGCTACGACGAAACAATACCAAATGGATATTCCAATGTTTCAGATTTTAAAACAGCAATGACAAGTAATTCTGGTTGGATTCCAATAGGAGATGAAAATAATCTTTTTAAGGGAACTCTAAATGGTAATTCATATAAAATATCAAATCTATATATAAACACCGACAATACTGGCCTATATAGAAACATTGGTCTATTTGGATCAGCTGGTGATATGTCTATTCTTACAAACATATGTCTAGAAAATATATATATAAATGCGATAGATGATGATGGTTACTCTGCTGTGGCCATCGGGGGATTAGTTGGTGAAAATTATAATACAATATCAAATTCATATGTAACAGGAACAATAGTTACTACTGAAAAAGGATTTTTTGTTGGAGGGTTAGTTGGTTATAATGAGCAAGGTACAATATCAAATTCATATTCTAATGTAGATGTAACAGGGGGTGATTGGGGGATCGGGGGATTAGTTGGTCATAATGAGCAAGGTACAATATCAAACTCATATGCAAGGGGAAATGTAAGTGGTACTGATGATGCTATTGGAGGACTTATTGGTGCAAATTATGGAGTTATCGAAAATTCATATTCTACTGTGGATGTAACAGGAGATAATTGGGGGGTTGGGGGATTAGTTGGTCAAAATTTTGGTTCAATATCAAATTCACACGCAACTGGAACAGTAAATGCTTCCTCAATAGGAGAGGCTGTTGGGGGTTTGGTTGGTGGAAATCTTGGTCCAATATCAAATTCATATTCTACTGTGGATGTGACGGGAGGTGTATGGGGAGTTGGGGGATTAGTTGGTCAAAATAAAGATACGATATCAAATTCACACGCAACTGGAACAATCGTTACTACCGAAGCAGGACAGGCTGTTGGAGGTTTGGTTGGTTACAATGAGCAGGGTACAATATCAAATTCATATTCTACTGTAGATATAACAGGTGGTAATTGGGGAATAGGTGGATTAGTCGGTGAAAATGATGATACAATATTAAATTCATATGCAATGGGAAATGTAAGCGGTACTGATGATGCTGTCGGGGGACTTGTTGGTGCAAATTATGGAGTTATTGAAAATTCATATTCAACTGGATTAGTAACGGCAATGGGGGATGATATTGGTGGATTGGTTGGTGAACAATGGACTTCTTATGATATTGTAAATAGTTACTACAACAGTAACACATCAGGACAATCAGATAATGACGAAAGAGGATATCCTAGAACAACAACTGAAATGACATATCCATATGATAATAGTATTAATGATACTTATCTAAATTGGGATTTTGATAATATCTGGCATCATGATACAACAAGGACCACTAATAATGGTTATCCATATAATTATACTATAACTTCTTCAGATACCACACCTCCAATTATATCGGGACTATCGTCGACTACAACACCTACAAAATCAAAAACATGGCAATGGTCTAGTAATGAAGATGCAACATATAGGTATACAATAGATCAAATATCAGATACTAATCCAAGTGGCGATTATTCTAGTGTGCAAATAGCGACACAATCATCTGGTAATGGAACATATTACATACATGTCCAGGCAAAAGATAATGCTGGAAATGAAAGCGAAGTCACTCATGTTTCCGCTCTTTTAGATAATACTGAACCAGAAATTACTATCCTGGGTTCTAATCCAGCATCAATATACAAAGAAGATAGTTATATAGATGCTGGAGCAACAGCTTATGATAATATAGATGGAAATTTAACAAGTAGCATAGTGGTGACCAATGATCTAGATATAAATACAATTGGGACATACACATATACTTATGTAGTAAGCGACACAGCTAGAAACACCTCTACTTCAACGAGACAAGTTAATGTATTAACAAGGCCAAGTATTGGAGGGGGGATGACCATATTACCACCGACTATTGATAATAATGTTGAAAATGATACAAATAATGACAGTAATACTAATAAAATTATTCAAATATCGGGAACTAATTCTTGGATTACCGGATTTTTTGTAAAAACGAATAGTATGTCAACAGTATATTTTGTAGATGGAGATGGTATTAGACACATATATCCAAGTGAATCAATATGGAAATCATACTTTGGCAAAGATTTTTCATTCGTAAAAATAATAACTAATAAAGAATTATCTGGTTATCCATTAGGAAACAATGTGGTATTTAAAAAAGGGACATTATTTAAAATACCATCTGTTCCTAAAGTATACCTTGCTTCTGATGGCGGTTTAGTTCATTGGATAAAGACAGAGGCAAAAGCCACAGAATTATATGGGAATAAATGGAATAAACTAATATATGATTTAAATGAAGCTTTCTTTGATGACTATCTAGAGGAAAACGCTACTGAATAAAAATAAAATAATTTCTTATGATTAGTATCGCTAGAACACATTCGTCGTATATTGGATATTACTAAAAATTCTTATGCGAAAATTATCAAAATTACAAAATTTTATCCTCAGAAAATCTCTTTTAAACACAGAGACAAAAAAGAGCGTTTTCGCTGGATTTTATAAGGATAAAAAAGTAAAACCACGCGATATAGAAAAAATTATTACTTCCAGTATTAACAAATTAATTAAACGCAATCTATTAATTGCATATTGCAAAAAAACGAAAGAAAAAATATTTATTGAACGCGTTACTCTAACACCAAAAGGAAAAAGATTAGCAAAACAATTATTGGGAGTTCAAGAACATTTACCATTTAAATATAAAAATAAAAAATAATTAAAAACATATGGACAAAAAAGTTCAAAATTATCTAAAAAAAACAAATTTATCTCATGAGCTAATTCCTCACAAAAAAGTTTACACTGCTTATGATGCTTCTCAAACTTTAAAAATGCAACCAAAACAAATTGTAAAATCATTAATTGTGAAAGTAAAAAACAATTTCGCTTTAATCTTATTATCTGCAGACAAAAATATTGATTTCAAAAAATTAGCAAAACAATTTAACGCAAAACCAATTGATGTAAAAATTCCGGATGAAAAAGTTTTAATGAAAAAATTAGGAATAAAGCCAGGAACAGCGCATGTATTTGGTGAAATTTACAAAATTCCAGTTGTTATTGAGAAAGATTTAGCAAAACTAAACGATGCGGTTTTTTCCTCAGGAGATTTAACACAAAGTTTAAAATTAAAAGTAAATGATTTTATAAAACAGCAAAAAGCTGAAATTGCACAATTCGGAGTTGTAAAAAAATTCAAAAAAGCCGTAAAAACAGGGAAAAAAGTACAAAAAGTCATAAAAAAAGGCGTAAAAGATATAAAGAAAACCAAAGGTAAAAAACTAAATAAAAAAAATATTAAAAAGTTATTGAAGCCAGTTAAAAAATCTACATTGAACAAAAAAACAAATAAAAAAAATAAATAATGAAAAATTATAATATAAAACTTGAAAATTTCGAGGGGCCACTTGATTTATTACTCTCACTAATAAATGAGAGTAAACTAGATATAAGCGAAATTTCCCTTGCAAAAATTACAGATCAATATTTGCATTATATAAAAGACAATGAATCTCTTGAAATTGGAGAAATTGCTGATTTTTTACTAATTGCTTCAAAGTTAATTTATATAAAATCAAAATTATTATTACCGGACTTAATTAATGCTCAAGACGAGGAAGATACAAAAGAATTAGAAAGACAATTAAAAATTTATAAAGAATATTATGAAGCTAGAAAAATAATTGGAAAAATGATATTGAAAAAAAATTTTTCATATTCTAGAACTACAAAATTAGTAAAAATTAAAAAATCATTTATTCCACCTGAAAAATTAAAAATTGAAGAATTAGAAAAAAGATTTGAAAAATTAATATCATTTATAAAACCAGTTATTAAAATTTCTGCAAAAACAATAAATAGAACAATAAATATAAAAGAAAAAATTGATAATATTTATAAAAAAATTAACGATTTTAGTTTTATAAAATTTTCTGATTGTCTTAATGACAAAAAGGATAAAATAGAAATCATAGTTTCATTTCTTGCAATTTTAGAGCTTATAAAACAGAGGACAATAGTAGTAGAGCAAAATAATTTATTTGATGAAATTACAATTAATAAAATCGACTATAAATTAAGTACTAATACTTACCTAGCCACCGGCGAGGAAGAAAGCTAATAAAATGGACAAAAAAACAATAATAGAAAGTTTATTACTTATCTCTGATAGGCCACTATCTATTGATTTAATTGCAAAAAAAATCGATTCAAGTAAAAAAGAAACCAAAGAATTGATAAAAGAAATTCAAGATAAATTTAATACGGAAAATAGTGGAATTCATATTGCAGAATCTTGGGGGAAAATTCAATTTACAACAAATCCAAAATGCGAAGCAATTGTAAAAGAATTCGTAAAAGAAGAAATTAATAGCAATTTATCAGACGCATCACTTGAAACGCTTACAATAATTGCATATCGTGGACCAATTACAAGGTCTGAAATTGAACAAATAAGAGGAGTCAATTGCAGTGTCATATTAAAAAATTTAATGATAAAAGGACTCATAGAATCTGAATTTAACAAAGAAAAAATAACCGATGAATATAATATAACAGTTGATTTTCTAAAGTATTTAGGAATTAATAATTCAAGCGAACTCCCAAATTATGAACAATTAAATAGTAACGAGATAATAGATACAATACTAAATCAAAATCAAAACGAATAACGAAATAATGTTAGAATATTGATAATCGAAAAAAAATTATTAAACATTTTGGAAAATAAAATGCAATTTTTAATTATAATACCAATAATATTATCCATTTTAAACACAACAAGCACCAATAATGTTTTTGTATATCCTGAAATTTATAAAGATAATAACAAAATTTTTATAAAATTTATTGATAATAAGGATCAAAATTCTTTTCCCAAAAAACTAATAAATGATTCTCTTGGAGTAAGAGTTGGCGCAAAATCAGTTTTAGTAAAAGATTTAAATACGGATAAAATATTATTTTCAAAAAACAAAGACGAAAAAAGACAAATAGCAAGCATAACAAAATTAATGTCTGCTATTATAATAAAGGATTTAAATGTAGATCCTGAGAAATTAGTAGAAATAACATCCAGTGATAATGTTGGAGATTTTTCAAAAACAAAAATATCTCCTGGTGATAAAATAAAATTTAAAGATTTACTTTCAGCATCACTCGTTGTATCGTCGAATTCTGGAATGCTTTGCGCGATAAAAAATTCCGACATATCAGAAGAGGAATTTGTAAAAAAAATGAATCAGAAAGTAGAGGAATTAAATCTAAAAAATACACATTTCGATGACGCAACTGGATTAAGCAATAAAAATGTATCAACAGCGGATGAAATTTTAAAAATAACAAAAATAGCATTTTCATATCCAGATATAGAATTAGAAACAGCACAAAAAAAATATTCATTTACCACGGATACTGGAAAAACCATAGAAGTTAAAAATACAAATGAATTAATTGGAAGTTATTTAGATATAAAAGCTGGAAAAACTGGTTACACAGAAGAAGCTGGGTATTGCCTTGTGTCAAAAGTAGGGTATGATAATAAGGGTCCTATTCTCGTAGTTGTTTTAGGAAGTGATTCTCATTTTGAAAGATTTTCTGATTTAAAAGATGTCTCAAGTTGGGTTTTTAATAATTATGTTTGGAAATAATACTATAAAAATATAATCCCGCGACAATTATAAATTAAAAATAAAATTAACAAATAAAATAAATTATATGAAAAAAATATTAATACTGAACTGGAAAATGCAATTATCTGTAAATGATTCCTGCGCTTTAGCGGAGGAAATTAATAACGAATTTGATAATTTGAATTTAGATAAAATTGAATTAGGTATTTGTCCAGATTTCTTATCAATGCATAAAATATCTAAAATCATCAAAGCGTCAAATATAAAACTTGGGTCGCAAGATGCTTTTTGGTATGAAAAGGGGGCTTATACTGGAGAAATATCCCCTGTATTTTTAAAAGAACTTGGTGTTGAATTTGTTATACTGGGTCACAGTGAAAGAAGAACGCATATGCAAGAATCCGATATATTCATTAATAAAAAAATGAAAACCGTTTTAGAAAATAACATGGTGCCAATACTATGTGTTGGTGAAAATTTCGAAGAAAGACAAAATAATCAAAAAGATTTGGTAATAATAAATCAGGTAAAAAACGCTTTAAATAATATAGATTTAGAAAATTTAAAAAGATTAATTATTGCATACGAACCAATATGGGTTATAGGATCTGGACAAGCAATAGAATCAAACGAAGCGCAAGAAACAAATGTAATCATCAAACAAACATTGTTAGATATATTTTACGAAAAAGGAATAGAGTTAAATGATGAAAATTTTAAAAATAAAATACAAATCCTATACGGGGGAAGTGTTGATTCAACCAATGTATCAAACTTTCTCAATGAAGAAGATATAGATGGAGTATTGGTTGGCGGTGCTGGAGTAAAATTTGAAACATTTTGTAGTTTAACAAAAGCAATAAATTAATATTTAATAAAATAATTCGTTTTTGAAAACGAATATAATAAAAATATGATTATAAACATAATATTAACAATACTTGTTGTTATTAGCATAGGAATTATTGGGTCCATAATTATAAAAAAACTCCCACAAATAAAAAGAGTCGATGTCACAACAATAGATTCATATAGGGAAAATCAGATAAAAAATAAAATTCTAGAAAAAAAATTACGCAGAGATATAAGCTCTTTCAAGAAGTCCGTAAATTCAAAACTAAAACCAATACTTTCTAATCTTGGAAATTGGTTAAAAAAAATTAAAGCAAGAATTTTAAGAATTGAAAAAAAATATAGAGAAAAATTGGCAAGAGTGCATTTTGACGATAAAATAAACTCTGAAGTAAAAGTTAATAAACATTTAGAAAATGCTGAAAATTTCATTAAAGAAAAAGATTGGATAAATTCAGAAAATGAATACATAGAAGCTCTAAAAATTGATATTCATAATATTAATATATATATAAAATTAGGCGATCTTTATCACCTAAAAAAGGATTATGAAAAAGCAAAAGAAACATACGAATATGCAATAAAATTACAAGAAAATGATTATATTTATAATAAACTAGGAGATATTTCAACAGAAATGGGTGATTTAAACAATGCGGCAATAAGCTATTCAAAATCAATATCAATGACAGCAAACAATCCAATATATTACTTTAATTTAGCAAAAATCAACCTAAAATTAGAACAATACGAAGATTGTTTAAATAATATCAATAGATCTTTAAACCTAGAACCCGAAAACCCTAAATTTCTTGACTTTCTACTTAATTTAAGTATAATTATGAAAGATAAAAATTTAGCTGAGAAAACAATAACTAAACTAATAGAAGTTAATCCGGAAAACAACAATATTCCAGAATATAGAGATAAGATAAATAAAATGTAAACTTGGAGTTATAAGCCGTTGTAACTCAGTTGGTAGAGTAACTCCATGGTAAGGAGTAAGTCCGCGGTTCGAGCCCGCGCAACGGCTCCATTAAAGTGGGTAGATAGCGAAGTGGTCAAACGCGACAGACTGTAAATCTGTTGACATATGTCTTCGTAGGTTCGAATCCTGCTCTACCCACCATATTTAATTTAATATATTTAAAAAATTAATATTTGCCACCCTAGCTCAGTTGGTAGAGCAACAGTTTTGTAAACTGTGGGTCGTCGGTTCGAGTCCGACGGGTGGCTCCACTAAACAATATCTAAAAATTAAACAACTTAACAAATTAACCGAAATTCTTAATTCATAATTAAATAATTAAAAATATGTCACAAGATAATTTGATAAAAATGGAATGTAGTGAATGTCATAGAATAAACTATCATACATATAAAAATAAAAAGATTTTAAAGAATAAAATTGAATTAAAAAAGCACTGCAAATGGTGTAAAAAACATACTCCGCACAAAGAAACAAAGTAGTTCTTTAATTTTTTACATAAAAATTCTTTGAATTATTTTGTTCAAAGAATTTATTTTTATGGGGGTGTCGTTCAGTGGTAGGACATCGGTCTCCAAAACCGAGGACGTGAGTTCGATTCTTACCGCCCCTGCCATGAAAAAGCCGATATTTATGGGCTTTTTTTGTTGAAAAAAAATACGATTAGAATTAAAATGTTTTACTTCTTGATTTTTAAATCCAATAATGAGAAAATAAATACATAATTATTAATTAAAAAAACATGGAAAAAGAAAAATTTTCAGAAGAATTTTCAGGAGACATTGTAAGGCACAGTAAAGCGTCTTATAAAGCATACATAAGGGATCTTACTGGAGAAAATCCCGCAATACCATTTGACAAAAATAATCAGGAATTAAATGACTTAACAGAAAAAGGGAAAGAGCTTGCAGAAAATTCAGCGAGAGAATATTTTGCAAATTTAAATCCAGCAGAAGATAAATTATTTTTTGCTTCTAGTAACGAGGTAAGAGCAATTGAAACTGCGGAAATATATAGAAAGATTGCCAAAGAGATGGGTTTTGAGATAATACATCCAGAACATTCTAGAAGTAAAATTTCAGACGAAATTGCAGATGGCGATATAAGGGTTCTAGACGCACTATCTTTAAATTCTGACAACCTTTTATTGGATGCTATTTTTCAACCTGCTTCAACAAAAAAATATATTAATTTATCCAATGTTCCACAAGATCTTAGAGAAAAATTTGAAAAAGCGTCATCCATAGTAGATGAAGATGATCAAGGAAATTGGGGAAATAATTTTTATAAACACGTTGATAGGGTGAAAGAAATCTTTCCAGAAATTAAAAATGTCCAACAAGAATATGAAAATAAATTTAGATATTTGTTAAAACATTTTAATACTGGCAAAGAAAGGGCGGGTGACTCTGGTGTTACTGGCAATATAAAAGTATTGGGATTTGGTCACGAAAATTATCTTTTGTATGCAATTAGAAATATATTTCAAGAAGAGGGAATCAATAATTGCGAAGTGCTCCATATAACAACAGACAGTGATGGTATTACTGGAAAATTTCGCAACAAAGAGGCTAAACTATAAAAAATGAAACAATTAAAATTCCAGAAAACATGGGAAGCTCACGCAATGGGTGCACTGTGGGGAGAGATGGTTGCAAAAAATTTTTCTTTGAAAAATCCATATAGAAATATTGCTGGTCTTAAAGAGAAGAATGTATTATTTTACTTTGATAAGGATTTAGGGACTCAATTCTATAATAGATTAGATGAGTTAAAAAATTCATCAATTTTTGGCTATAAAAAATTTTCAGATAAAAAAAACTTTTCTAGATACTTGAATTTGTCAAAAAAATCTATAGTTAATTGTGATAAATTATACATTAATTTTTTGAATTCTGATTGGCAAAAGTGGGATGATGTAAAATTATGGAAAGAATTCAAAAAACATGTTTATGCTTTTAACTATATTTATACTTTTTATCATGCTTGTCAGCCACAATATTTTGAAAAAATTGAGGACACAATAAATAAATATTTGGAAAAAAATTTTGAACAGAATAAAATTTTAAAAATATATAATATCTTAACAACACCCGATAATTTTAACTGTATAAGAATTGAGGAATTTGAATGGTTAAGTATAGTTAAATCTATTAAAAATTTAAAAAGTTATAAATTATCCAAAGAAGATTTTTTAAATAAGAAAAAAATAAAAAATCATATTAATAAATATATTGCCCTAGGAACTGTTGAGGCTAATACTCCGTGGGACTATAAATTTTACTGGAAACGTTTTAATAAAGATTTTAAAAAAAATTTAAATAAAAAAATTCAAAAAATAAAAAATACTAAAAAAATAGCATTTCAAAATAAATTAAAAATACTAAAAAAATACAATATCGATAAAAAAATAATTGATTTATCAAATAAAGTTTCTGCAATTGGGATATTGCGTTTAGATATGAGATTTGGTTGGACAAAATTAGGGTATACAACACAACTTATGTTTACTGAACTCGGTAAAAGAAAAATTCATGAATTAATAAATGAAAATACTATTTGGGATATTAAATTTGATGAATTAGATAAACTTATATTAAAGAAAAATTTTAAATTAACAAAGAGGGAGATTTTAAATAGAAAAAATGCTTTTTTATATAATGTTCAAAATGGTAAAATAAATTTTTATGAAGGCATTGCAGCAAAAAAAATTAAAAATAAATTAATTCTAAATGAAAATTATAATTTAAAAGAATTTAAAGGTTCCATAGCCTGTGTTGGTAGGGTTATTGGAAGAGTAATAAAGTTTAGTTGGACAGAACCCAATCTTATAAAAAAAATGGAGCGCATGAAAAAGGGAGATATATTAGTTGCTGGCCAGACAAGACCAACGCTTATGACAGCCATTCATAAGGCCGGAGCAATAGTTACCGATGAGGGTGGAATTATATCTCACGCGGCAATAATATCTAGGGAATTAAAAAAACCCTGCATAATAGGGACTAAAATAGCTACAAAAATATTAAAAGATGGAGATTTGGTGGAGGTTGATGCAAACAATGGAATTGTTAAAATATTAAAAGACTAATTATATATTCACAAAAAATTTAAAGATGCGCTAATGTTGCTCCGAATTTGAGCGAGCTTATATTATAGAAAAAAGTATAGATAATTTTGATAATGATTTAGAAGAATATTTAGAGGCAAAGTCTCAATAATAATTTATAAAGACTATTCCACATTTCTCAAAAAATTACTTGAAAAATTTATTTTAGACTGTATACTATAAATATAGTAAATTAAAAATTATATTTAAAATTTAATGATTGTGAGGTGTGTTAAGGGCTATAATAAAATACACTTCTCAATTCAAAATCAATTAACTATTATGAAAAAATTAGCAGTTGTTGCTTTTGGTGGAAACGCTTTACTAAGAGCAGGAGAAAAAGGAACCATCGAAGAACAAGAAACAAATGTTTACCAAACATGTGAGGGTTTATTGGGATTAATAAAACAAGATTATGATATTGTCATTGGACATGGTAATGGTCCACAAATTGGAAACATACTTTTACAAGTAAATGCAGGAGAGAAACTATATGGCATTCCTGAAATGCCTATGGATATTTGCGGAGCATATTCACAGGGCTTTATAGGATATATTATCGAGCAACAGCTTAAAAATTTATTGAATAAACATAAATTGAATCGAAATATTGTTTCAGTTATAACACAAGTGGTAGTTGATAAGAACGACAAGGCATTTCAAAACCCCACCAAACCAGTTGGACCGTATTATTCCGAAGAAGAAATGCAAATGTTAAAAGTAAAAAATCCAACGCATGCCTTTGCAGAAGATCCAAAAGGCAAAGGATGGAGAAGGGTAGTAGCCTCTCCACAACCATTGGAAATTAATAATACCAATGTTATAGAAGAATTAGCTAGAAAAGGTCATATAGTTATTACGGTTGGCGGAGGGGGAATTCCTGTTTTTTATGTAACAAACCATACTCTACAAGGAATAGATGCTGTTATTGATAAAGATTTAGCGTCTTCTTTATTGGCAGTTAAAATTAAAGCAGATGAGTTTTATATCTTAACAGATGTTCCTAATGTATTTATCAATTTTCGCAAACCTGATGAAAAAGCCCTGGATGTCATAACAGTAGCTGAAGCTAAATCATACCTCCAACAAGGCCAATTTACTGAAGGATCTATGGCGCCTAAAATTCGTGCTGCTCTTCATTTTGTAGAGAATGGTGGAAAGGAGTGTATAATTACTGAAGCCGGACAATTGTCTAATCCTGATTGTGGTACGCGTATCATAGCTTAAAACAATATCTAAATACAATATAATTAATAATTAAAAATAAATTTTATGGCTTTTAATTTACGAAACAAAAACTTTCTTAAACTATTAGATTTCAACACCAAAGAAATACAATTCTTACTGGACTTAGCATCTGATTTAAAAAAGGCAAAATATGCAGGTACAGAGCAACCAAGATTAAAAGGAAAAAATATAGTATTGTTGTTTGAAAAAGATTCTACGCGCACCCGCTGTGCTTTCGAGGTAGCTGCCTTGGATCAAGGAGCACATGTCACATATTTAGGTCCATCTGGCTCGCAAATGGGGAAAAAAGAGTCAATGAAAGACACTGCCAGAGTATTGGGTAGATTATACGATGGAATAGAATATCGTGGATATTCGCAAGAAATAGTAGAAGCACTTGGTGCTTATGCAGGTGTACCTGTATGGAATGGACTAACAACCGAATTTCACCCCACTCAAATACTTGCCGATTTTTTAACAATGACAGAGCATTGTAATAAACCTCTGAATAAAATTTCTTTCTGTTATTTAGGTGATGCTCGTAACAATATGGGGAATTCATTAATGGTAGGTGCTGCTAAAATGGGAATGGATTTCAGAGCTGCAGCTCCTAAGGCCTGTCAACCAGATGAAAAATTGGTAGCTACTTGCAAACAAATAGCTAGAGAAACCAGCGCTAAAATAACTATTACTGACAATATTGAAAAAGCAGTTAAAGATGTGGATTTCTTATATACAGATGTATGGGTATCCATGGGAGAACCAGCAGAAGTATGGGCAGAAAGAATTAAGTTATTAAAACCCTACCAGGTAAATATGAATGTGGTTAAAAAAACAGCCAATCCCAATGTTAAATTCCTACATTGTTTACCAGCATTTCACAATAGAGAAACAACTATTGGAGAAGAAATTTTTCAAAAATATGGTTTAGAATCCATGGAAGTTACAGAGGATGTTTTTGAATCACCTATGTCAATTGTCTTTGATGAAGCTGAAAACCGTTTACATACTATCAAAGCAGTGATGGTAGCCACACTAGGACAATAAATTATATTATCATTCTAAATATCTTTATAGCATTTAATACTAAAAACACTGATGTATCAGTGTTTTTTTGATTGATTTTTGACTCAAAATATGAGAAGATTATAGTAATATTAATATAATATAATTATTTAAAAATATGAGAGAACAAGAATATTTTCCAAATACAGATCCACAGGTAGATATTTCACAAGAAATAGATCAACAAGCAATCGAGCAGGAAATGATAAAAAAATTATCAAGAGGCTTCAATATAGATGAAGCTATAAATGAAGTTAAGGATATAATAAAAAAATTTAATGTTTCAGATGAAATAGTTCAAGATGCGGCAAAAGAGGGAATGATAAAGTATTTATCAGGGACATTATTCATAGACGATGCCAAAAAAATAAAACAAGAATTTAATGTTTCAGAAGAAGTAACTCAAGAGGCAGTAAAAGAGGGAATGATGTATCATTTGTCTATGGGATATGACGGGAGATATATATACAATGCCATAAGAATAAAACAAGAATTTAATGTTTCAGAAGAAGTAACTCAAGAAGTAGTAGAACAAGGAATGATAAATAGTCTTGATAGGGGACATATAAACACAGCTGTAAGAATAAAACAAGAATTTAATGTTCCAGACGAAATAATAAATTCACCAGGAGTTCAAAAAGCAGCAAAACAGGAAATAATACATATTTTTTATAGTAAGGGTTTTGCGCATAACGCTGTAATAATAAAACAAGAGTTTAATGTTCCAAAAGAAACAATAAATTTATCAGAAGTTCAAGAGGCAGCAGAACAAGGAATGATAGATAGTTTTTATAGAGGATATATAGACAATGCCAAAACAATAAAAGAAGAATTTAATGTTTCAGAAGAGGTAACTCAAAAAATAGTAAAGCAGGGAATGATAGATCGTTTGTCTAATAGAGATATAGATACAGCTATAAAAATAAAACAAGAGTTTAATGTTTCAAAAGAAATAATCAGCTTACCAGAAGTTCAAGATGTAGCAATACAGGAAATGAGGGAATGTTTGTCTTATAAAAACGTAAACGATGCCAAAAAAATAAAAGAGGAATTTTATGTTTCAGAAGAAGCAACCCAAGAAGCAGTAAAACAGAGAATGATAGATAGTCTTGATGAGGGAGATATAGACACAGCCATAAAAATAAAACAAGAATTTAATGTTTCAAAAGAAACAATAAATTTGCCAGAAGTTCAAGATGCGGCAAAACAGGGGATGATGTATTGTTTGTCTAGGGGATATATAAACGAGGAATATATATACAATGCAATAAGAATAAAACAAGAATTTAATGTTTCAGAAGAGGTAACTCAAAAAGCAGCAAAACAGGGAATGATAGATCGTTTGTCTAATAGAGATATAGATACAGCTATAAAAATAAAACAAGAGTTTAATGTTTCAAAAGAAATAATCAGCTTACCAGAAGTTCAAGATGTAGCAATACAGGAAATGAGGGAATGTTTGTCTTATAAAAACGTAAACGATGCCAAAAAAATAAAAGAGGAATTTTATGTTTCAGAAGAAGCAACCCAAGAAGCAGTAAAACAGAGAATGATAGATAGTCTTGATGAGGGAGATATAGACACAGCCATAAAAATAAAACAAGAATTTAATGTTTCAAAAGAAACAATAAATTTGCCAGAAGTTCAAGATGCGGCAAAACAGGGGATGATGTATTGTTTGTCTAGGGGATATATAAACGAGGAATATATATACAATGCAATAAGAATAAAACAAGAATTTAATGTTTCAGAAGAGGTAACTCAAAAAGCAGCAAAACAGGGAATGATAGATAGTCTTGATGGGGGATATTATATAGACACAGCCATAAAAATAAAACAAAAATTTAATGTTTCAGACGAAATAATAAACTCTTCAGAAGTTCAACAAGTAGCGAAGGAGGGGATGATACATCGTTTGTCTTGGAAAGATATAGACGATGCCAAAAAAATAAAACAAGAATTTAATGTTTCAGAAAAAGTAACTCAACAAGTAGTAAAACAGGGAATGATACATCATTTGTTTAATAGAGATATAGACATAGTCAAGGAAATAATAAAAGAATTTAATGTTTCAGATGAGATAGTTCAACAAGTAGCGAAGGAGGGAATGGTGCATCATTTGTCTTATGAATATAAAAACGTAGACGATGCCATAAGAATAAAACAAGAATTTAATGTTTCAGATGAGATAGTTCAACAAGCAGCGAAGGAGGGAATGGTGCATTGTTTGTCTCGGGAAGATATAGACGATGCCAAAAAAATAAAACAAGAATTTAATGTTTCAGAAGAGGTAACTCAAGATGCAGCAGAACAAGGAATGATAAGTTGTTTAATGAATGGACGTATATACACAGCCATAGAAATAAAGCAAGAATTTAATGTTTCAGAAGAAGCAACTCAAGAAGCAGTAAAACAGGGAATGATAAATTGTTTATCTGATGGAAACATATACACATTCATAGAAATAAAGCAAGAATTTAATGTTTCAGAAGAAGCAACTCAAGAAGCAGTAAAACAGGGAATGATAGAATGTTTGTTTTATGATCGTATAGACACAGCCAAAGAAATAAAACAAGAGTTTAACACCATATTATCTAAACAAGATCTAGATTATTGTGTAGAGAATAAAAAATTCAAAAGTATTGATAATGGAAAGAACTTCTTTGATGAAGATTGTCAACACATATACGAAGAAGCAGAAGAATTTAATCTATTAGTATCTGAATTTTTATTCATAGAAAATGATGTAGATCAACTAAAACAAATGGATATTGAATCAAGAAGTAAATACATATTTGATAAACTAAAAGGAAATCATGAAAATTGGACAGATGAACAAAACATAATAACACCATTTGAATCTGGTTCTGAGATATTTGGCCATTCTAAGATGTTTAAATATATTTTTAGAGAAGACATTACTAAACATGATGCTTTATATGACTTTTTAAGAATAATAGATTTGTATAATGCATCTGGATTATCTTCAAATGAATTTTTTAATAACATACTACAACAAGTTAAAGATGATACCTCTAATTATGAATCTGGTGCTTCATATCATTTATTAAATAATATTGCTAGAAATGTAAATATTAATTTTGAAGAAACATTACAGAAAGCAAAACAATATGAATTACCAACACTAAATCAACTATTAGAAAGCATATCTAGTTCACAAGACATCTTTTCATCTTGGAAAATGTTAAAAAAATACAATGAATTATGTAGTATCTTAAACAAAAGTGAAGTATTAGAACAGTTAAAAGGATTAAAAGAAACTGGGGGAAGTATAGATCTGCATAACTACATAGAAACTTTAGCATTTCATCCAAACATTGCTATGGCTAAAGTTATACAATTCTGGAAAAATCCAGAAGAATTTTTAGAAATTAATGACACTCTCACACCAGATGATGTTCATAACAGAAAAAAACCATCCAACTATGTTGATATTCCAAACCTTGATTTATCAGCTAAAGAGCTAAGAGATGCGCTTGTTGAGGGTTATTATGATCACTTACAAGTATTTGAACCGCTTGAAATTAATTACAAAATACTTACTGAAGGTAAATACAAAGATAAGGAATTAAATGAATTAATATCAATAGCAGTAGGAAAAAGAAGTGAAAGAATAAAAGGAGAAGCAAAGAATCCAGATAAACTATTTTCTGAATTTCAAAAACTATTTAAAAAAAATGGAATAAATTTAACTGAATATCTTCGAGATACAGCAGTTGATAAAAAACAACAAGAAGATGTAGTAAATAGCATAAAAAAACAAATAATGGATTTGGTGTATGATAAAAATATTGGCCTTAAAGATGATAGAAAGTTTGAAGAATATCGTGCAGTAATAAATTTAAAATCAGATCCAAATGGTGTTGTTGCTGGTAATGATACTGCTTGCTGTATGCCATTTGGAAGTGGAAAAAACAATATATATACATTTAATCCAATTTGTTCACTATTTACAGTTCGAAGACTTGTATCAGTAGATGAAAATGGAAAAAAACAATGGAAAACTGTTGCTCAAAGTGTTTTGACAGAAAACATAGACATAGAAAAAAATATATCAGGAGTAATAGACAAATTAAATCAATCTGATGTACATATGCACGATATTGTAGATGATCAAGCTTTGTTAGATAAACCAGGCGTGATTACTTGCGACAACATAGAGGTTGAGCATAACTTTGAATCAAAAGCAGGTAGTTTTAACATATTAAAACATATATATTTAGATTATTTCAAAGAATATATTAAACGATTTGCAAAAACACATAACCTAGATGAAAACAGGGTAATAGTAGGATTAGGAAGCACAGATGCAAATATTTCATATGATAGAATAGAAAATACATATGCTCCAAAAGCACCTGTTGGTTACAGTGATAATTTACATAATAAAGCTATGTTACTTGACTTAAGTAAATATCAAGGTAGTAATATGTTTGCATCAAGAGATGTAAGAATTCAAGAAAAGAAAGCAAAAATAAAAGAACAAGAACAAATTGATTTACCTAAAGGTGTTACTGAACTTACATTTAAAGATTCAATTCCTGTTGCATACATAGAAGGAAAAGCATACAAAGATAATCAAAAATTGATTGAATATTTACATAACATGGAAAATGCTTTAATTGCCAAAGATGTTTACAATACTTACAAAGGTAAACCTAATATGAGCTTTAAATACACTGGAAGTGATAGAAAAATGCATGGATATATTCTTGCATATGAAGGTAAGATGGATAAAGAAGATAAGGACTCAAAAGATATTGTTTATGTATCAGATCTTGCTTCAGATGGTAATTTAAGAGCCGGAGGATCATTAATACTAGCTTTTGCAGAAGCATACAAAAAACACCATATTGATAAAAATAATATAATTCCAATTCTTGCCCAATTTAGAGAAAAAACATCATATCAGATTATAGCTAAACAACTAGAAAAATTGACTAAAGATACTGGTATTGAATTTGAAACAGAAGAATTAGATTCTTACAAAGTTGGAGATGATACAATGCATGAAGTGATTATACGGAAGAAGAAATAGATAGTTTTAGGTGTTGGTTGTAAAATTTATTTACGACATTCAAAAATACACAACTAATCTGTGTATTTTTATTTTATATTTATTCATAAATCTGTTATAATTACATTATAAAATTAACTACAACAAATATGTTATTTTTTCGTAAAAAAAAGAAATTATCCGATGCAATAATACTTACAATAGCGCTAGTAATCCCTCAAATAGCTGGACTAGTTGGTTCGCTTTATACAATACCAAATATAAAATCATGGCACTCTTCTTTAAACAAACCATGGTTTAGTCCACCAAATTGGATCTTTGCTCCTGTATGGATAATACTTTTTTTATTAATGGGAATTGCATCATTTTTGGTTTATAAAAGCAATAGCAAGTTAAAAAATAAAGCACTACAATTATATTTCGCGCAACTTACATTAAATATAATGTGGTCTGTTGTTTTTTTTGGCGCACACAATCCATTAGGTGGTTTTCTCGTAATAGCTGCATTGTGGATTGAAATAGCATATACAATGGATGTCTTTTACAAGGTTAATAAAACTGCTGGTTATTTATTTATCCCATATTTTTTATGGGTAACATTTGCATCAATATTAAATTTTTCAATTTATATTCTAAATTAATCATTATATATAAATAAATGAAATCTAAAAAACAAAACAACTGTAAAGCATTTTGTGCAAAAGGAAAAGAAATAATAAATAGTATCAAAAAAATCACAAAAGCAAAAAATGCAAGAAGAATAATAATAAAAAATTCAAAAGATAAAAAAATTATTGCAATTCCGCTTGCAGTAGGAATAATTATAGTGATATTAATACCTTTATTAATTGCGCTTGGAATCCTCGTAGCTCTTATTACAAAATGTACAATTATATTTGAAAAGAACCAAGAAAAATAATGACAAAAAAATTTAATATTCCCTTTGTGAATTGTCATACTCATGCTTCAATGATTGCTTTCCGTGGTTTAGCAGAGGATATGACGCTAGACAAATGGTTAAATGATTGTATTTGGCCAAAAGAAGCAGAAAATGTAAATCAAAAATTTGTATACAAAAATTCACTACTTGCTATAAAGGAAATGAAAAAAAATAACATATCAATTTTTGCTGATATGTATTTTTTTGAGATGGAAACCGCTCGTGCTTGTGAGAAATTAAAAATGCATGCAGTTTTAGGCGAAGGAATACTAGATTTCAAAACTCCCAGCGCAGAAAACTCCGAAAAAGCACTTAAAATAACACGAAAATTACTTGAAAAATATAAAAATAATCAATATATAAAAATTTCCGTCTGTCCTCATTCAATTTATACAGTTTCAAAAAAAACCTTAATAAAAGCTAAAGAATTGGCAAAAAAATATAATTCGATTTATCATATTCATTTATCTGAAACAAAAAAAGAATTTGATGATTGTGTTAAAAAAAATAAATGCACTCCAGTTGAGTATTTGAATAATTTAAATATTTTGGACAACATGACGCTTTTAGCTCATTGTGTTTATTTAACTGATAATGATATAAAAATTTTAGCAGAAAAAAAAGTAAATGTTTGTCACTGCCCACTTAGTAACTTGAAATTAGGTTCTGGAATTGCGCCAATTTCAAAAATGATTGATGCTGGAATAAATGTATGTTTAGGAACAGATGGACCAGCTTCTTCAAATAGATTAGATATATTAGAAGCTGGAAAGTTTGCGGGATTATTACAGAAAGGAATTACAAATGACGCATCGGTTCTTCCCGGAAAATTAATTCTAGAAATGATGAGTGTAAACGGATTAAAAGCGCTTCACATAAATGAAATAAATGGAAAAACCATAAAACACATTCAAAGACAGATTGATGAAATGAAAGATTATAGTTTTATTTATAATTTAAATATAAACGAATTATAAATTTTAATAAATCTGGACTAATTTGATCTATTTTTTATTTATCTTATATTTTGCTATAATTCCTATATGGAAACACATAAAGCACCACTTGCTGATCGCATGAGGCCTCAAAAATTTGAGGATTTTTTGGGTCAAGATGAAATATTAGGAGAAGGAAAATTACTGCGTCGCGCAATTGAGCAGGATGTAATTCCGTCAATGATTTTCTGGGGACCGCCAGGAAGTGGGAAAACAACGCTTGCGTCAATTATTGCAAAAATTACAAAATCAGAATTCAAGGAATTAAGCGCAACTCAATCTGGCGTAAAAGAATTAAAAACTATAATTGACAAAGCAATCGAAGGAAAAAGATTAGGACTAAAAACAATTTTATTTATTGATGAAATTCATCGCTGGAACAAAAAACAACAAGATGCATTACTCCCACATGTAGAAAGGGGGAATATAATTTTAATCGGGGCAACAACAGAAAATCCAAGTTTTGAAGTTATAAGCGCCCTACTTTCACGATGCCGAGTTTTTGTTTTGAAGCAACTAGAAGTAGAGCATTTGGAACAAATTATAAAAAACGCATTAAAAGATAAGGATAGGGGATTAGGCAATCTTAATTTAAAAATTGATAAACCAACAATAAAACTACTAGCTCAAATGTCAAATGGCGATGCAAGAACAGCGCTCAATGTAATTGAATATGCGTCTACATTTTCAAAAGACAATAAAATCACAAAAAATGAATTAAAAGAAGCATTTCAAAAATCATATTTAATGTACGATAAAAACGGCGAAGAGCATTATAATGTTATTTCAGCGCTTCATAAATCAATGCGTGGTGGAGATGCAAATGCATCCATTTATTGGCTTGCGAGAATGATTGAGGCGGGCGAAGATCCACTTTACATTGCAAGACGAATTATAAGATTCGCATCAGAGGATATTGGACTCGCAAATTCTCGCGCACTAGAGCAAGCTGTCGCGTGTTATCAAGCATGTCATTTTATAGGATATCCGGAATGTAATGTAATTTTAGCTCAGGCAGTAGTATATATGGCAAAATGTAAAAAATCAAATGAACTATATACTGGATACAACAAAGTAAAAGATGATGTAATTAAATTTGGTAATTTACCCGTCCCACTTCATATCAGAAACGCTCCCACAAAATTAATGAAAGAATTAGGATATGCAAAAAATTATAAGTATAGCCCTGATTATAATTACAAAGAAGAGCAAACTTATTTACCAGAAAAATTAAAAAATAAAAAATATATCAAGTGAGGTTGAAATAATAATTTTTTCAAATTTCATATTTCGAAATTATTTTAAACTTAATAATCTAAAATTATGTTGACACTAAAACAAGTCAAAGAAAACAAATTTGTTCAAGAATTCATAACTCAATCAGAAAAATATTTAGACGCAATTGGTTATACAGATCATGGTAGACGTCATGTTAATATTGTTTCAGATCGCGCTAGATCGCTCGCAAAAGCGATTGGATTATCCGAACAAGAACAGGAAATGTGCGCAATTGTCGGCTATTGTCATGATATGGGAAACTTCATGGGCAGAACAAAGCATCATTATTGGTCTTCCATGCTATTTATGCAAACATTTCTAAGAGAAACTGATGATCCGCAAGAACTAGCAACAATTATGCAAGCAATTGCGTCTCATGATAAAGATGAATTAAAAATTGTAAGCGCAGTTTCTGCAATTTTAATTCTTGCTGATAAATCAGATGTACACCGCACCAGAGTAAAAACTAAAAAAACAATTGATAGAAATAGTGACATTCATGATAGGGTAAATTACGCTGCAATAAAAAATGATTTTTCTGTTAATAAATTAAAAAAAGATATAAAATTAAAAATCCAAATTGACACAAAACTTACGAACGCAATGGATTATTTTGAAATATTTATAGCGCGTATGACATTTTGTAAATTAGCAGCTGACTATTTAGGTTATAATTTCACTCTTATAATAAATAATTTTAAATTATCTTAAAAAATGAAAAATAAAACTCAAATACTTTTAATTCACGGTGGATCAACTTTTAAAAATTATAAAGATTATTTAAAATTTTTAAAAACAAGAAAAATATCAATAAAAGAAAAAATTGACTGGCGAAATGAGTATCTTAGCAATGCGCTAGGTAAAAATTTTGAAATTATAAAACCAAAAATGCCATCAAAAGATAATGCAAAATACAATGAGTGGAAAATCCATTTTGAAAAATATTTTCAATTTATAAAAGATAATATAATCTTAATAGGAATTTCATTGGGGGGAATATTTCTAGCTAAATATTTATCTGAAAATAAATTTCCTAAAAAAATATTATCTGTTTATTTGATTTGCCCTCCATTTGACAATACATTATCAAAAGAGAATTTAGTTGGAGGATTTAAATTAAAACCAGATTTATCAAAAATAGAAAAGAATTGTGATAATATAAAATTATTATTTTCAAAAAATGACGATATTGTACCGATATCGCACGCTTATAAATATAAAAAATTGCTAAAAAATGCAAAAATAATAATATACAAAAATAAAAATGGGCATTTCAAAATATCAAAATTTCCCGAACTTATAAAGATGATAAAAAATGATCTAAAACATAAAATAAAAAATACTAAATAACAAATTAATCGAAAATTAAAAATAGTAAATTAAAAATATTTTCACATTTGACAAAATAAAAATATTCGTTCTCAGCGAATTTTTTTAAATTTCTAAAATACTAGACATTGTGGTAAAATATATATATTAAACACTAAATAAACAAATGTACCTTTTCTTTGATACAGAAACAACCGGATTACCAATTAACTGGAATGCTCCTATTTCAGATTTTTCTAACTGGCCAAGAATAGTTCAAATCGCATGGGCTCACTATGATGAAAATGGCAAAGAAATAAAATCTAAATCTTATATTATAAAACCTGAAAATTTTTTTATTCCAATAGAGTCGGCTAGAGTGCATGGAATCACTACTGAAATAGCAAACGAAAAAGGCGTTGCTATAAAAGCTGTCCTAAACGAGCTAACTAGAGCATTAAAAGAAGCAGAATATTTAATAGCTCATAATATAAGTTTTGACGAAAAAATTGTTGGCGCAGAATACTTGAGAAAAAATATGCCCAATGCAGTTCAATTTAAAAACAAAATATGCACAATGGAATCATCGGTTGATTTTTGTAAAATTCCAGGGAATGATAAGTATAAATTTCCGAAACTTGAAGAACTATATTATATATTATTCAAAAATCATTTTTCAAATGCTCATGATGCGCTTGTAGATGTAAAAGCTTGCGCAAAATGTTTTTTTGAACTTAAAAAATTAGGTGTTATAAAAATTCATGAGAAAAAACAAGAAATAAAATCTCTATTACAACAAAGTATTTTTAACTTTTAATTATGAATTTAGAAAAATTGGAACAATTATTAAAAGACGAAAAAAAATATCGTCTTTTTCAGATTAAAAAAGCAATTTTTGTTGATTTAATAGAAGACCCACATTTGATTTCATCTTTACCAAAAGAACTCCGTGAAAAATTAAACAAAGAGCTAGATTTAAAAATAAATGCTAAACTTTTTGAGTCGCAAAAAACAAACACAAAAAAAATTTTAATAACATTAAATGACTCATCACAAATTGAATCAGTTTTAATGCAATATGAAAGCGGTAGAAATACGGTTTGTGTTTCTTGCCAAGTTGGTTGTCCGATGAATTGTTCATTTTGTCTTACGGGACAAATGGGATTTAAAAGAAATTTAACTGTATCTGAAATAATAGAACAAGTTTTGTACTTCCAAAGATTGTTAAAAAAACACAATGATAGTGTTAAAAATATCGTATTTATGGGAATGGGAGAACCAATGTTAAATTACGAAAATGTAATTAGCGCTATAAAAATATTAAACGATAAAGATGCTTTTAATATTGGTGCAAGAAAAATTTCAATTTCAACCTGTGGAATAGTTAATGGTATTAATAAATTAGGAGATGAAAATATTCAATCAAATTTAGCAATTTCACTTCACGCGCCAAATGATAAAATAAGATCAAAAATCATGCCAATAAACAACAAAGACAATATTGAAAGCATACTAAAAGCTGTGAAAAATTATATTAAAACAACAAACAGAAAAGTAATGTTTGAATATGCTTTAATAGATGGAATCAATGATAGTGAAAAAAACGCTCTAGAATTAGCAAAATTAATGAAAAATAAACTATTTATGGTAAATCTCATAAAGTACAACAAAACCGGCGTTTACAAATCGCCAAAAACTGAAGTTATAAAAAAATTTAAAGATATTTTAATAAAAAATGGCGTAAATGTAACTGAAAGATACAGATTTGGAGAGGAAATTAACGCTGCATGTGGACAATTAGCTGGAAAATCCTAAAACTTTAATTTTAGACCTATTTATGATAAAATACTGACATAATCAGTAATTTTTTATTATGGAAAATACATATGATTTAGTAATTATTGGTACTGGGCCAGCTGGTTACACTGCTTCTATTTATGCATCAAGATATAAGTTGAAAAATGTAATAATTGGGGAGATTTTTGGTGGCTATGTAACACAAGCTCATATCGTTGCTAATTTTCCTTCTGAGGAAGAAATTGAAGGCACAAAACTCGCGGAAAAAATGCATAACCATGCAAAAAACCTTGGAGCAAAAATAATTCAACAAAAAGTAATTAATATCAAAAAAAACGATAATAATTTTGAAATTACAACTGATGATAATAAAACCTTTACTGGGAAAGCAGTTATTATAGCAATCGGCACAAAACAAAGAAAATTAGGATTAAAAAACGAATCAGAATTTGTTGGTCGTGGAGTTTCATATTGTACTACTTGTGACGCAATGTTTTTTAAAAATAAAACAGTCGCGGTTTTGGGCGGTTCAGACAGTGCAAACAAAGCATCTCTTTATTTAACAGATATTGCAAAAAATGTTTATCAAATTTATAGAGGCAAAGAACTCAGGGGCGACAAAAAGCAAATTGAAAGTATTCTTGAAAATAAAAAAATTCAAGTCATTTATGAAACAAATATAATTGAATTGCAAGGCGATAAAAAATTACAAAAAATAAAATTAGACAAAGAATTTAATGGAAATCTAGAATTGGAAATTGACGGATTATTTATAGAAATAGGATCTGAGCCAGAATACGGACTTATAGAAAAACTTAATTTAAAAACAGATGATTTGGGATTTATAATTGTAGAAAAAGATCAAAAAACAAATGTTGAAGGAGTTTTTGCAGCAGGTGATATTACAAATGCTAGTGGTAATTTTCGACAAATTATAACAGCATGCGCTCAAGGAGCAATATCTGCAAACTCAGCTTATAATTATATAAAATCCAAATAATGAGATTATTTTTAGCAATTAAACCAGATTTAGAAGCACAAGAAAAATTGTATAAACAAATACAAACTCTCCCACAAAATTCAAATTTAAAACCAGTAAAATTACAAGATTTACACATAACATTACAATTTTTCGGAGAAGTAGAGGATAGTAGAATTAATGAGTTAATATGCCTTATAAATGACAATTTAGACACAAAAGATTTCAAAATAAAAACACAGAACTCAATATTTTTCCCAAAATATGGAGACACAAAAATAATAGGAATCAAATGTTTTATTCCAGATAAAGAATTTCAAAGTATTTTAAAATTGAACAAAAAATGTGTTCAATTTAATTTCTCAAAAGAGGAGAGGAGATTCATACCACACATAACAATTTTTAGAGTAAATGGAGTTATAAACAAAGATAATTATAATATATCAACAAACATAGATTTTTGTGTAAAAAAACTTGACTTAATAAAAAGCGATTTAACGCCATCTGGACCAATTTATACAACAATAAAAGAATTTAAATTAAAATGAAAACTAATATTTTAACAGTAAATATAGATAATATAAATTACGAAAAAACTCTTGAAAAAATACAAGAATTTATTAATGATGATAAACAACATTATATCGTAACTCCAAATCCTGAAATAATTTTAAAAGCAGCGAAGGATCTAAAATACAGAATGATTTTAAATAATGCTGATTTATCATTACCAGATGGATTTGGTATAATACTTGCTTCAATATTTTTAGGAAATCCAATATACACGAGAGTTACTGGATCTGATTTAAGTAATAGATTATTTAAGTTAGCAAACGATAAACAATATAAAATATTTTTACTTGGTGGTATGGGAGACTCAGCTCAGACTGCAAAAACTAAATTAGAGTTAAAATATAAAGATATAAAAGTTGTGGGCGCCACCAGTGGGTTTGAAAATATAAAAGACATAAAAGCAGAAGAAAATGAAAGTATTATAAACTCTATAAACAATAGTGGCGCCCAAATACTTTTCGTAGGATATGGCGCGCCATTTCAAGAACAATGGATATTTGATAATTTATCAAAAATGCAAAATGTTAAAGTAGCTCTTGGAATTGGCGGGGTGATAGATTTTGCATCTGGATACGCCACAAGAGCGCCAAAAATATTTCGATGTATTGGTATGGAATGGTTCTGGAGATTAATAACAGAACCATATAGAATAGATAGAATTTTTAATGCGGTTGTAATTTTTTCATGGAATGTTTTAAAATGGAAAATACATCTATTAAAACCTTTTAGAAAAAATATAGTCGCTGTAATTATAAATGATAATAATGAAATTCTCGCAATAAAAGAAAAATTTGATAAATTTGGTTACAGATTTCCTCAAGGCGGTGTAGAAAAAAATGAAGATCAAAAACAAGCTTTATTAAGAGAAGTATATGAAGAAACTGGATTTTCAAAATTAAAAATTTTGGGAACAGCCAATAAAGTAATTTCATATTATTGGCCAATGGAATGGAAAGATATACCGAAAGACAAAAAAACATACAATAAACAATTTTGTGGTCAAAAGCAAACTGTATATTTTTTAAAAATGACTGAAAATGAAAAATTCAATCCACAAGAAGAAGAAATTGAAGATCACAAATGGCTCAAAAAAGAAGAATTAGAAAATATAATAATGCCAATTAAAAAACAACTTATAGAAGTAATTTTAGATGAAATTGATAAATATTTAAAATAAATAACATGAATATAATAACTCGTTTTGCGCCATCTCCAACAGGATATTTACATATAGGCGGACTTCGTACAGCGCTTTATAATTATTTATTTACCAAAAGTAATAAAGGTAAATTTATTTTAAGAATTGAAGATACTGACAGAACTCGTTATGTAAAAGACGCTGACAAACAATTAGTTAACACTATAAAAGCTTTTGGATTAAATTTCGACGAAGGTCCAATTTACCAATCACAGAGATTAAAAATATATCAAAAATACGCAAAACAATTAATCAAAGAAAAAAAGGCATATTATTGTTTTTGCACAAAAGAAAGATTAGATAACTTAAGAAAAAATCAGGAAAAAAATAAACAAGTACCGAAATACGATAGACATTGCCTAAGTTTAACTGATTCAGAAATTCAAAAAAAATTAAAAAACAAAGAGCCATATGTAATAAGAATGAAACTCCCAGACAATGAAATTATAAATTTCAATGATTTAGTTTATGGAGAAGTAAAAATAAACACAAATGATTTAGATGATCAGGTTTTAATAAAATCAGATAGCTTTCCAACATATCATTTAGCTGTTGTTGTTGACGATCATGAAATGAATATAACTCACATAATTCGTGGCGAAGAATGGCTCCCATCAACACCAAAACATATTATTCTTTACAAAATGTTTAATTGGGAAATTCCAAATTTCGCGCACTTACCATTACTATTAAATCCTGATAGATCAAAACTTTCAAAAAGACAAGGAGATGTTTCTGCGGAAGATTTTATAAAAAAAGGATACTTGCCACAAGCGCTAATAAATTATGTTGCTTTCTTGGGTTGGAATCCAAAAACAGAAAAGGAAATTTATTCAATACAAGAATTAATAAATGATTTTGCAATTGAAAAAGTTAATAAAGCCGGCGCTGTTTTTGATATAAATAAATTAAATTGGATAAACGCAACTTATATTAGAAATATTGTAGAAAATAAAACAAAACTTGAAAAAGATTACAAATATATTTTAAATTTTATAAAAAATATTTTACCAAACACAAATAGGGCAGAGGACATATTAAAAGTATTTTCGCCGAGATTAAATAATATTCAGGAAATAAAAGAATTATCTAGCTTTATATTTGAACTCCCAAATTATGACAAGAATTTATTAATATTTAAAAAAAGTAATAAAGATTTAACATTAAAAGGATTAGAGGTTGGGCTTCAAATTTTAAGCTCAGTAGAGGAGAGTCGCTGGGATCAGGAAAATCTCAATAATGTCCTAAATAATGCCTTAAAACCATCAAATTTGGCCCCAGGAGACTTATTTTGGCCTATTAGAACCGCTCTTTCAGGACTTGATAAAAGTCCGAGTCCAGCTGAAATACTTTGGGTATTAGGAAAAACTGAAAGTTTAAATAGAATAAAAATTGCCATAGAAAAATTAAATACTTAAATTGTTTCTCGACTAGAATCAATAAAAATATTATAATTATATTATGAATATAAAAATAAAACAGAATAAAAAAATTCTAGTAATTTTATTAATTGCTTTTGTTTTTTTTCCTGTTATAAAAATAAAATCAGAAACTATTGATGAATTAAATCAAAAAATTACTGAACAAAAAAGAGCAATAGAAGAATTAAACAGTCAACAACAAACATACAAAGTAAAGATTAGACAAAAACAACAAGAAGCAAAAAGTTTAAATAATGAAATTTCAATACTTGATAATCAGATAGCTGCTAGAACCCTAGGAGTTCAGACAACAAAGCTCCAAATAGACAACATGGATATGGAAATGAAAGCAATTCAACTTGAAATAGAAAAAAAAGAAAAAGAAATTGAAGTAAATAAAGAAAGTTTAAAAAATTCAATTCAAGAATTATACAAAAAAGAAGCGAAAAATGACGCATTAAAAATCTTATTACTAAACGACAATATAAGTGATTTTTTTGATGAAATAAATCAGTTAAAATCTCTTCAATCAAATCTACAACAAAAAGTAAATGAATTAAATAATTCAAAAACTTGGCTTGAAGAAAAAAACAAAACTTTAGAAAATTCAAAAGCAGAGTTAGTAAGATTGGAGCAACAATTAGAAGGAGAGCAATTGCGATTAAAAGGCGATCAAGATGTAAAATTTATGTATTTATCTCGTGCGCAAAACGACGAGAAGAAATTCCAAAATCTACTTGTTGAACTTAGAAAAGAACAACAGCAAGCCAATGCCATGATTTCTCAATATGAGACAAAGGCAAGGACATTATTAGCATCAAAAAAAGGACAAATTCAAGATACTGGCGATTTCATTTGGCCAGTTCCATCAAAACATGTAACCGCGTATTTTCATGATCCAGATTATCCATTTAGAACAGTATTTGAACATCCTGCTATAGATATAAGAGCATCTCAAGGTACTCCTGTTAAGGCCTCGGCTTCTGGCTATGTAGCAATAGCAAAAGACAATGGAATGGGATATAATTATATATTATTAGTTCATAATAATGGTATTTCTACGGTTTATGGTCATATTTCAAAAATATATGTAAAAACTGGGGACTTTGTAATGCAAGGTGATACAATAGGACTATCTGGCGGTATGCCAGGAACTCCTGGTGCAGGACGACTTACAACAGGACCACATTTACACTTTGAGGTAAGAGTTAATGGTGTTGCTGTAAATCCTTTAAATTATTTAAAATAAAAAATAAATAAAATGAAAAATAGATCGCGTATGATCTATTTTTTATTATAAAAAATTATTGTAGTGGGTGAAATTTATGATGGACACTTTCTGCAAACTTGTCAGATGCATGAACATATCTAGTTGTTGTATCTAGCGATTCGTGACCTAAAAGTATTTGTATGGCCGCAGGACTCGCTCCGTTTTCCGCTAAATAAGTCGCAAATCCATGTCGAAGCGAATGTGCTGATATTGGAATGTTTATATCTAACATTTCTCTGTATTGTTTTATTTTAGCTTGCAAATAATTAGTTGAAATACATGCGTCTCTTTTAGATGAATTTCTCCCACGCAATGGCGCAAACAATCTTTTTTGATTATCTTTGCGCATTGATAAATAAGTATTTAAATATTTTTTTGATCTTTCTGTTAAATAAACAAATCTTTCTTTCTTTCCCTTTCCTAAAACAAAAACCCTGCCTTGTTTATCAATTGCATCAATATTTAAAGAAACAAGTTCTGAAATTCTCATTCCAGTTGAAAACAAAACTTCAAGCATTGCGCGATTACGAGCAGCTACGATTTTATTCGTTTCTATTTGCGATGGAAATTCAATCAATTTTATAAGCGCTTCAAGTTCTGGAACTTTTGGATGCTTTTTTATATTTTTAACGAGTTTAATATATTCAGGAAGAATTGAAGTTTTTTGATCATGTTCGATTAAGTATCTTAGATAAGCGCGAAGAGATGATAACATTCTATTTACAGAATACGATGATAATTTAGATTGTGCCTTTTTCTGATTACTTGTTGATCTGTCAATAGAGTAGAGGTATGCTTTATATCTATCAATGTGTAATTTATCCAATTTATTAAAGTCCAAATTCTCTGAATCTAAAAAATTTATAAAACAATTTACATCTCGTTCATAATTATAAATTGTTTCAGGGGAATAATTATTAACTTTTAAAGAAAGCAAAAAATCATCAAAAAGAGGGAGTACAGGTCTTTTTTTTGATGTTTTGTTTGATTGTGACTTATTTTGGCTCATATATTTAACTGAGTATAATATCCCTTACACTCAGTTATATTATAGCATATGCTCAATTTTTATCAAATCAATAAAGAAGTATGTATCTTCTTTTATCTTCTTTATAATTATATAAGTGATAAATATTTTTTGTGATTTTTTATAGTTTTTTACTTATAAAAATTACTTTTTTAATATGTTTTATGAACAGATTTTATTTTGACTAGGACTTGTATCACAAATTTTTTAAATTTATCAACTTTTATATAAATTTTTTAAAATACCCTATATTACTCTATTTATAAAAAAATTTTAATTACGAAGAATAATTTACTAAACCTAGACATTGTTTAAATAAATACTTCTCTACCCCGGAATCTTTCTATTCTCTACACTACTCTTTTATTTGACAATATTATATAAAAATGTTATAATATTATTTAATAATTATTTGATCTTTGTATCTCAAATCAATGTATTCAATATTTTGAATATCATAATTTTTTTCTTCTACTACATACTTATATAAATTTGTAATTTGAGTATCTATATCTGAATTAAATTCAAAAAATATTTTAAAATTATTTTGAGTTATTGCAATCATTGTATTTGGTTTTAACTTTTCGTATTCATAATTTACAATTTGCATCTGTGAAAATTTTTTCTCATAACTATCATTTAGATAAATCAATTTACCTAAAAAATCTTTGTCTAAAAATTCTTTTCCTATTTCTGGAATGCTTTCAAATTTTTCTTCATAAAGTTCCTGAACTCTCGAAACTTCTTTTATAATTTTTTCCCCATCTACATCTTCCAATATATAAACACTTGAAGAGCTTTGTTTATATTGGGGATCGTTTACTAATAATTCATTTTGTTCATCAATTTCTTTTTGATTAACTAAAACTTTTTGAGGAATTTCATTTATTTTTATCACTTCGCTTGTAATCAATTTTCCACTTGCATCAGACAGGGCGACTCCATCTCTGTCAATTAAAAATTCACTATCTTTTTGTTTATACAAAACAACTCCGGTCTTTTCTTTCAAAACAATCGAAAGTCCATGAATTCCTCGTCTTTTTATCTTTAAATAATCTAAAAAATATTTTGACGAAAGTTGTTTTTCTAATTTTTTTGTAGAAAAAAAGAAATAATTATCATTGGCAAATATTAACAAATTATTTTTACTTAAATAATTCATGGTTTCATTCTCTATTTCTTGAGTTGGTATTTCATTATTGCCTTCAATTATAATAGATTTAATTTGAAAATAAGGGGAAAAAAAGAAAAAATAAATGCAGTACATCCCAACAAAAATAAAAAAAAGCTGCAATACTCTTTTTTGCCAAGATACAGAGCTTGAAAAATATTCATTCACTCTATGTTTAACGCATTTTCTTTTTGGTTTTCTAAAAAAACCTCTTTTGTTATTGAAGTTATTTACTCTCCTTGGTTTTAATGCGTAATTATTATACATATCAAAAAAAATTTCAAAAACACAAATTAAAATACAAATTTAATTATTTTTCTAAGCTAATTTTTTTAAATGGTAAATATGCTTGTAAAACTTTTGGAATTTTTATTGAACCGTCTTTTTGCTGAAATTGTTCTACTATCGCTGGAAACAAACGGCTAGTTGCAAGCCCTGATGCATTAAGTGTGTGCACAAATTCATTTTTATCTGTCTTTTTATCTTTAAACCTGATATTTCCTCTTCTCGCCTGATAATCAAGCGCATTTGAGATACTGCTTACTTCTTTATAGTTATTCATACTTGGAATCCAAACCTCTATATCTACTGTCTTGCTCATTGCCGCACTAGCATCTTCAGCTGCAAGCTGAACTGTTCTAAAATGCAATTCCAATCCTTCCATTAATTTTTCTGCATTGTCTTTTAATTCTTCAAATGATTTCCATGAATCTTTTGGCTTTGTAAATTGAAACATTTCTATTTTATTGAATTGATGGCCTCTTATCATACCTCTCTCCTCTGTTCTGTATGATCCAGCTTCGCGCCTAAAACACGGAGAATATGCAAAATATTTAATTGGTAATTTTTTTTCATCGAGTACTTCATCTCTATGATAATTATCAAGCATCATTTCGCTTGTCGCATTTAAACATAGCCCATCCTCTACCCAAAATAAATCTTCTCTGAATTTTGGTAAATGTCCAGAAGCATAAGCAGATGCTTCGTTTAACATAAATGGCGGAATTATAAATGTATATTTATTAGCTTTATGAAAATCAATAAAATAATTAAGCAATGCCCACTCTAAAAGCGCTCCATTTCCAGTATAAGCCCAAAAACCGCTTCCTGATATTTTTACAGCTCTTTCATAATCAATAAGTCCGCATAATTTACAAAGCTCAACATGGTCTTTTATCGGAAAATCAAATTTAGGCTTATCTTTGTATGTATTTATAACTTTATTATTTTCTTTTCCACCTGGCAGAACATCATCAGCTGGAATATTTGGAAGTTCTGATAATTTCTCCTTAAATTCTTTTTCTACATTTTCTAAATCTTCATCGAATTTTTTAATTTTTTCACCAAGCTCTCTCATTTTCTTAATGATTTCTTCAGATGGTTTTGTTTTTGAATATTTATTTCTTTCTGATTTTAACTCATCAGTTTCTTGAATTAATTTTTTTCTTTTGTCGTCTAAACTTATAATAATATCCAAATCAACACTTTCCATTCTTTTTAAAAGCGCTTTTTTTACTTCCTCTTTTTGTTCTCGTATTTTATTTATATCAAGCATATAATTTTAATTATTATTTTTCAATTATAATATCTTTTATTTCATCACCTTGCTTAATAGAGTTTACAATATTTTGTCCTGATACAACTCGACCAAAAATTGTATGTTTTCCATTTAGCCATGGCGTTTCTAAATGTGTTATAAAAATTTGAGATCCGTTTGTATTTGCGCCTGAATTTGCCATAGCAAGAACTCCAGGTTTATCAAATTTTAAATCACCATTAAATTCATCTTCAAATTTATATCCAGGACCACCGGTTCCTGCAATTGGTAAATTATTTGGATTTTTTTGTGGATCATAAACAAAATCTTTATCTACTGTTCCTTTTGTGTTTGGATCTCCGGTCTGAATCATAAAATCCTCTATAACTCTATGAAATTTTATTCCTTTATAGAATCCTCTATTTATAAGATAAACAAAATTCCCTACTGTAATAGGGGCTTTGCTTCCATAAACATCTAGTTTTATGTCGCCTCTATTTGTCTTTATTGTAACATTTATATCTTTATCAAATTTTTCAAATGGATATTGCATTTTATTTTCTACCTCGCTCTGTCGAGATGAATTATTTGTTAAATTATTCTTTGCGATATTTTGATTTTGAGTGTTGTCTGTATTATTAATTTCCTGATTGGTATTTTTTATAGAACACGCAGTCAAGATTAATAAAAGAAAAACAACGACAAATATTTTTTTCATAAATTTATTGAGAAAACTTTTACTTGTTTCTACTCCTCTTTGTAATCCTGAATTTATTTCAGAATCTCAAAAATCACCTTTCTATTTTGAGATCCCGGATCAAGTCCGGAATGACAAATGGGTAAAAATTTTCTTTTTAATGTATTAAACTAATCCCTAGGTTTCATAAGTGGGAATATCTGACACTCTCTTGCTGATTTATTCATTAAAAATGAAAAAACTCTTTCACTTAATCCAAATCCACAAGTTGGTGGCATTCCATGTTCAAGCGCTTCTACGAATTCATGATCGTACATTTGCGCTTCATCATCTCCTTCTTTTCTTAACTGTTCTTGTCTCTGAAATCTTTGCGCTTGATCAATCGGATCATTTAATTCGCTATAACCATTTCCAAGCTCAGACCCAGCTATAATTGGTTGAAATCTCTGAGTTAATCTTCCATCTGTTTCCAATTTTTTAGCGAGCGGTGAGACAATTTCAGGAACATTTATTAAAAATCCCGGTCCAGACATTTGCTTTCTGCAATATTTTAATAAATTATCAATTGCCCTTGTAATGTTAAATCCTTTCGTATCATATTCAATTTTCAATTCTTGTAATTTTGATATTATTTGTTTTTCATCAGTTTTTAAAATATCAACCCCTGTGTATTTCATGATTGTTTCTCTATAATCATATCTTTCCCATTTTTTCCCTAAATCAATATCAAAATTTTTAATCTTAAATTTTAAAGTTCCAAATGTTTCATTCGCAACATATTTATACATTTCTTCAACTAATTCCATTCCCATTTCATAATCAGCATAAGCCCAATAAAATTCCATTTGTGTATAATCCTGTAAATGTTCCGCATCCATTCCTTCGTTTCTAAATTGCCTTCCTATTTCAAAAGTTTTATCATATCCTGCAACCATAAGCTTTTTTTGCCATAATTCTCCGGTAGAAATTCTCAAATACACATCAACATCAAGTGCGTTGTGGTGAGTTATAAATGGTCTTGCATCAGCACCTCCGGTTGTTATTTCAAGTGCTGGTGTTTCTACTTCTAAAAATCCACGATCTAATAAAAATTTTCTTAATGCATTCCAAAACTTTGATCTTTTTATAAACATGTCTTTTATTTCTGGATTGCACAATATATCTAAATATCTTTTTCTTAATCTTTCTTCCTCATCTTTAAATCCGTGCCATTTTTCCGGAAGCGGTCTTAAAGTTTTTGTAAGAAGCTTCCAGTCAGAAACCATTACGCTTTTTTCACCTTTGTGAGTTACAAAACAATTTCCATTAATTTCTAAAAAATCTCCGATATCAATCAAATCTACAAATTGTTTATATTTTTCATCTCCAATTTCTTTTTTTGAGAACGCTATTTGAATCGCGCTTGTCCCATCTTGAATTTGAGCAAATGTTAAATTTCCATGACTTCTTATACTTCTAATACGCCCCACAATAAAAAATTTCTTATTACTTTTTTCTAATTCTTCAAAGTCGGATAAAACAGACGAAATTTCAAAATCTCTCCTTGCTTTTGCTGGATATGGATCAATTCCCAATTCTCTTATTTTATTAAGCCTTTGTACTCTAATATCATATTCATCGCTTGGATTTATTTCTTTTTTGATGTCTTGTTTCATAAATAATATTTAATAATGTTAATAAAACTAAAAATTGCTGTTTATAACAGATTTTAATATAATTATACCCACTAAAATGATTAAAATCAACCTCGAAGGTTGTTTTCTATACTTCACACTTCTTCCTTTATAATCTATACTTAAATTATGAAGTATGCACTCGTAAAACCCCTTATAAAACTCAAAAAAGGTCTAAATTTACTTGATTATAGTATTCCTGGGGCATTATCCGAAAACTTAAAAATAGGCCAATTAGTTGAAATTCCGTTTAGAAATTCGTCTAAATTTGGAATTATTTTTGATATAAAAAACGAAACACAAGAAAACATAAAAATAAAAGATATTTTAAAAATTTCAAACCAAAATCCCATCATATCAGAAAACCAGATAAAATTTTATAAATGGTTTTGTGATTATAATTTTTCTTCTTTAAACTTTTTAAACAACATCATTCCTCTACCGATGAAGAATAAAATAAAAGAGAAAGACGAAAAATTTTTTATTTATAAAACCCCCTTTAAATTAAAAAACATAAACTCTTCTATTTTAGAAAATAAACAGTTTATTTTTAAACATAATTTTTTCGATGAAAAACTAACGCTTATAAAAAATACTATTGATAAAAATTTTAAAAATAAAAAGATAACTTTAATAATTTGTCCTACAAAAATTCACATTGAAAAAATCCTCTCCTCTCTTTTAAATTTTTACACGGAAAAAGATTATAGAATTATCACAGGATTAACACATTTATCAAAATTAAAACACAACGAGATTTGGAATTCTATAAAAAATAATAAATTAAGATTTATAATTGGAACAAAAATATCGATTTTTTATCCGATGGAAAACACTAAAACAATAATAATTGACGAATCAGAAAATGAAAATTTAAATCAAATTGATATAAATCCAAGATTTGAATTTTTACCAAATGTTTTAGAGCTTTCAAAAATAAATAATTCACAAATAATTTTTACCACATACTCACCAAACGCTTATTTATACAATTTAGCAAAAGAAAAACAATTGAAATTATTAGAAACAAAAGAAAAAGTTAATACTGAAATTTCTGTGCTCGATATGAGTACAAAATACTTTGAAAATTATTTACATTTTTTTACAGAGGAAGAGGTTAAAAATAATCAAAAAATATTATTTTTATTAAATAAAAAAGGTTATAGTAAAAATTTAAAATGTCGTGATTGTAATTTTGTTTTTAGATGTGAAAAATGTAATTCTGTATTATCTATAAAAAATGAAAAACTACATTGTTACAATTGTGAAAAATCATTTGATGCGCCAATTACTTGCCCAAATTGTAATGGCGCAAAATTTAATAATTATGGAGTTGGAACAGAACAATTTACAAAAATTATAAAAAACAATTTTCAAAACAAAAAAGTAATAACAATAGATAAAGATAATTATAAAAATTTAAAATTAACCAATCAGAGCGATATTGTCGTTGCGACAAGAATAATTATTGATTATATAAAAGAAAATGAATATGATCTTATTGTAATTCCGTTTTCACATCAATTTTTAAATAATAACTTTGATTCAAATGAAGATTTTTTTGAACTCATCGCAAAATTAATCTCCCTAAAGCCAAAAAAAATTATCGTACAATGTATTGGTGAGCAAAAAATTCATGAATACATTAGAAATAATAATTATAAATCCATGATTGAGGATGAACTGAATATGAGAAAACTTTTAAAATATCCTCCATTCGAAAATATATTAAAAATTACAATAAAAGATAAAGATAAATCAATGCTTGATAAAAAAACAAATGAATTGTATGATAAAATTAAATTAAATATTGGAAATAATGTAGATTTATTAGAGATTGTTGATAAAAACACAAAAGTCCGCTCTTTTTACATGAAATACATATTATTAAAATATAAAGATGAAAGCGATATTTCAAGTATAAAAAAATTATTAAATGAATTTGATATAATAGAAAAAAATTATTTTAAACTATGATAGTAAAATATCCAAATAAAATTCTCAGGACAAAACTCAATGAAGTTTCTGATTTTTCATCTCCAAACTTAAGATCAATAATTAGAAAAATGAAAAATAATATGATTAAATATGATGGAATCGGAATCGCCGCGAATCAAATTGGAATAAACATGAAAATTATTGTAATTAACTCTAAAGAAGGTCCTAAAGAATTTATAAATCCAAAAATTATAAAAAGATCTTTTGTAAAATCAAAATCTATTGAGGGTTGTTTATCATTCCCCGGAATAAGTGGCAAAGCAAAAAGACACAAAACAATAACAGTAGAATATCAAACTCTAAACGGTGAGAAAAAAAATATTTGCGTATCTGGACTTTACTCGTTTGTATTTCAACATGAAATAGATCACATAAATGGAATAATTTTTACAGATAGATTGTATAAATTTACAGAAGGTAAAAAATTATTTAAAGAATTACAAAAGCAAGCAAAATTAGATGAAAAATAATATAATATTTTTTGGTTCAGATATAAATGCAAAAAATTTATTAGAAAAATTAGTAAATTCTAATTTTAATATTTGTCTTACAATTACAAAATCAGAGAAAAAAACAGGGCGTGAAAAAAAACAAAATCCCGTTAAATTATTTTGCGTAGAAAAAAATATAAACTTTCTGGAAATTGATAAAATTGAAAAAAATCATATTAAAATAATAAAATCGCATAATCCTGATGTTGGAATTTTACTTGCTTATGGAGTTCTTATTCCACAAAATGTTATAGATTTATTTACTTATGGCATTATAAATATCCATCCATCAATGCTTCCAAAGTATCGCGGATCTTCTCCCATACAAAGCGCGCTTTTAAATGGAGATTCGGAAACCGGTGTAAGTGTAATGCTTTTATCAAAAAAAATGGATGCTGGTCCAATAATAGCTCAACAAAAATTAAAAATAGAAAAATCTGATAACTATTCTGATCTATCAAAAAAATTATTTAATTTGGGAATTGAATTATTACTACAAAATCTAGAAAAATATTTAAAACAAGAAATAATCCCAACTCCACAAAATGAAGAACAAAAAACAATTACAAAAATGATTGAGAAATCCGATGGACTTATAAACTGGGAAACAAATGCTAAAGATATATTTAACAAAATTCGCGCTTTTGAATTGTGGCCAGGAGCATACACAAAATTTAATGGAAAGATATTAAAGATAATTGAAGCTGATTTTGAGGAAAAAATTACTGAAAATAAAATCGGAAAAGTATTTATTGAAAGTGATAAAGTTTTCATACAGTGCAAAAACTCAGTTCTTGAATTAAAAAAAGTACAACTTGAAGGTAAATCAAGTTGTGATATAAAATCTTTTATAAATGGTTATAGAAATTTTGTTGGAAGTATATTATAAAAATATATTTAAAATTATAAGACATTATTTATGTCTTTTTTGTTACCTGAAATCCTAATCTATATTTTCCACCAAGCATAAGCCTTGTCTGTGCCTCAAGTGCTGGAATAGAGCCAAAAAATATCATTGTAAATGGAAATAAAATCCATTGTATGGCCATAATAGGATAAACAAGCCAAGAAACATTTTTTGGCTTTTTAGGTAAAAAGAAAAAATTTAAAGAAGCGATTGCAAAAATTCCAGTCATTCCAAATTGCATTATATATTTTAATAAAATAGGAGCATTGTGAATTATCACATCATAATGAATTTTCATATCTGCAACAAAAATTGGCAATTTTCCCATTGTAAGAATTAATATTGGTAATGTTGCCCAACTGTAAGTTCCCTCTGCTTGATTAAATAAATATTTAAATTTTTGCGCAAAAGGAATTTTTTTATTTGGTATAAGTTTAGTCATCATCCACGGAAAATGCTCGACTCCCCAACCCCATCGTCTAATTTGAATGTATTGATTTTTCAATGATTCAAAAAAATTTCCAAGATCAACTGTTTGCATTGAAACAGGTGTGTACATAGGACAAACTCTATAATTACCATTAAAATGATTTAGCGCGTGCAAAAATATACGAGTATCCTCTGTTACAATATCTCTTGGATGAAATCCAACCTCAACAAGCGCCTTAAAACTCATACTATGAGAAGAAAAAGTAAATAATCTTTCAGGTCTTGATAAATCAGTTAACAGCCAATATGTTGTTGAATGCGCTACAACTCTAATAATTGGATTTGACTTCCAAACATTGTTGTTAAATAATACTAATGGTTGATAGCTGAATCTCTCTGGATTATCCATTGTTAAATATTTATAAGTCAAACAATTAAAATATTGTTTATCTGGCCAGGTCTCTATATCAAACATTGAAATTATAACTTTTGAAATATCAATATTTTTTTCTAAAAAATACTTATACATTTCTGTTCCTATGTGATACATATTCGAACCTTTTCCTGGAATTTCTCCAGGGATGCCTCTTGGATGAACTGTTACTACTATATCTTTAAATTTCCCGTCAAATTCAGATTTAATTTTTTCAGCAATTTTTAGAAAATTGTCCTTATCGCCTTCTTCACCGCCTAATGTTATAATCATCTTATCTTTATCATAATCAGACTCTATTAATTTATCAAAAGTGTCTTTCACTACACTATATGGCTCCTTGTATGTAGGAAGCGCTACCAAATGAATATAATTTTCCCAATTTTTACAAGCCAATCTTTTTGCTCTCCAGTCAATTCTCTTAGCTTTCATATACTTAAACCAAGAACTTAAAAGAAAAATAAACATATAATAAATCCTTACAACCCAATAAACATCAAGTACTATTATAAAATAAATTCCCCAAATTGGTTTCGCTATAGCAATTACAATGCAAAAAATTAAAGTAAACCAAGCTGCAAAACCGGGCATAATTTCGTATATTCTAAGTTGCACATAATCGCGTTTATCCTCCTTAACTCTCAATATTTTTAGTAGCATTTTTATCATAAAAAGTGTAATATTAATAATATTAATCAATATATCAATACTATCTATTTTACAACAAAAAATCAACCCTAGTATGAAAAAATTTATTCCAATAATAATACTTTCAATATTTCTCATTATATTAAGGATTCCTTTTGTGAGTCACTATTTATTTGATTGGGATGCTGTTCAACTTGCCATGGGAATGGATCATTTCGATATATCTCTTCACCAACCACATCCACCGGGATATTTTCTTTATATATATTTTGCAAAATTCATAAATATATTTTTGAATAATCCTAACTTGGCAATGATAGTTGAAAATATCATATTATCAATTATTGGATTAATAATTTTCTATAAAATTTCAAAAAAAATATTTAAAGATGAATTTTTAAGTATTTTATCCTCGCTGATATTTATTACAAATCCATTTATATGGTTTCACAGCGAATTTCCAAATGTTTACATGATAGACTTTTGCTTTTCTTTAATTTATTTCTATTTATCATATTTAATAATAATTGAAAATAAAAATTTGCTATGGTTATTTTCAACGCTACTTGCTCTTGGGATTGGTTTTAGACAAAGTTTAATAATATTCTTTTTGCCAATTTATATTTACACTTGCTTTTTTAATTTTAATTTTTCCAAGAAGAAAATTTTAAAATTATTATTCAATATTTTAATTTTTGCTTTTGTGCTTTTATTGTGGCTTATTCCAAATTGTCTTGTAATGGGTGGTCTTGATAAATTTATAAATATTTCTAAAAATCAATTTCTATCAGCTTCAAAACCAACATCAATATTTTCTTTTGCAAAAATAGAAGCACTGTTAAAACAATTTTTCAACACAACAAAAATATTATTATATTCCGCTAGTCTATTATCAATATTTTCATTAATTGCAATTTTTTCTAAAAAAATAAAAATATCCAAAAAAAATTCAATTATTTTTTTACTATGCCTACTTCCATCTTTTTTATTTTACTCATTTGTTCATTTAGGAAAAATTGGATACATAATGACAATAAGTGGAATTTTTATGACTCTTGGAATTTTTGCTATAAATAAATTATTTAAAGAAAGATCTCAGATTACAATAATGTTTTTTATATTCGTTCTACAAATTCCTCTTTTTATATATGGAATAGATGGTTTTATTAAAAATAAAATTTTTCTTATAAATGTATCCCCCTACGATGTGTCTTATTTAAATTTAAGAAATAGTGACTCGAGAATTAAAAGAACCTTATATGAAATTAAAAAATATAACCCAGACGATACAATTTTAATAACTGAAGCAGATAGCCCATATATAATCCCAAAATCAAATTTCATAAAAAATATGAGACTTGGCGGATATTATTTACCGGAATATAATTTATATAATATTTTTAATGATGGGGTAAAGAAAAAATATTATTATATAAACAACAAAAACACACGATTAATACATGATTTTCAAATACAAATTCCTCAAAACACTAAAAATGTTCTTCTTGTTACAGATAATTTTAATTACGATATCTATGATTTTAAAAAATATCCGAAATTTGAAGAAGTGTTTTATATGAACATTGAAAATCAAAATGAGTTTGAATATATTGGTTATAAGTTTATAAAAAATCAAAACAATAACCACTATTGACAAATTTATAATAATAACCTATACTAACCTCACTATTCAACAGGAGGATTATGGTAAATTTTTTAGCAGGGGCGCGAAACCCCAATTTCAAATTCTCATTGGAGCAAATGAAGATTGATATTTATAGGGCACACAGAGAGACCTCCCATAATACTACCTCCTCCGAAAAAATGGTCCTGCTCAGACCAACCTGATGGGAGTGCCCACCATCAGGTTTTTAAAAAAGAAAAAGGACAATAATGTCCTTAAATAAATTAACCCCACACATTCTTGTGTTGGGGATTTTTATTATAATAAATATAAATCAATCCAAATATTTGGCTTTATTTATTTTGTGCTCATCAAAGGTTCTACTAAATATGGTATTTCCTGTTTTTGGATCGGTTAAAAAATAATTATAATCCGACGCTAAAGGATATATTGAGGATGTTATTGAATTAAGCCCTGGATTATTTATTGGCGATGGTGGAAGATCTTTATTTATATAAGTATTATATGGGGATTGAATTTTAGTATCCTCATAAGAATACTGGGGTTTATTTTCGCCTAATATATATGCTAATGTAGCGCATGATTCTAAAGCTTGCCCATATTTAATTCTATTCCAAAATATACCAGAAACTATTTTCATATCATCCTGACTTCTAACTTCTTTTTCTATAATTGAAGCCATTGTAATAATTTCATCTATTGATTTTCCTTGATTTTTAATATCTCTTCTCATTTGTTCTGTTAATTTATCATCAAAATTGCTTAATAATTTATTTATTACATCATAACAAGTTGAATTTTTATAAACTCTATAAGTATCTGGAAATAAATAACCCTCTAAATCTGTATTTTTTGGTTTTTGTTTTATAAAATCATAATCATAATCATTTGATTTACTTAAACTGCTCCACTCTTCTTCACTGCAAAATCCCTCTGCGTTTAAATAATCACCTATTTGTTGAAGGTTCCAACCCTCGATGATTTTGATTTGCTTTTCATTAAAACTCACGCCTCTTGATTTTTTTATTATTAAATTCGAGATCTCAATTGAATTCATTGAATCAGATATTTGAAAAGTTCCGGGCATTATATTTCTATATTTTCCCGAGAGTTTCATATATAAATCAAAGAAAAAAGTATTTTTTATTAAACTGTGCAACTCTAAATTTTGAGCTACTTGATATGATGACTCTCCTTCTTTTATTGTAAATTCTGTTTTTATATTATTATTTATTGGAAAAAACAAAGCATTAAAAAATAAATAGCCACCAATTGCTATAATTAAAAATATAATCAAGTAAATAATCTTTCTCATAAATATTTTTTATATTTATTGTTTTTTTTCAAAATAGATATAATACTTTTTACCTCTTGTGATCTATTTTTTGGGCAAACGAATAGAGCATCTTTCGTATCAACTATTACCATATCATCCACCCCAACAAGAGAGATGATTTTTGACTTATCTTTATTTACAATCAAATTATTTCTTGAATCAACAGATACTACATTTGCATCAACAAGATTTTCTCCCTGTTTTCCAAAACAATCAGCTATAGCGCCCCATGTTCCTATATCGCGCCATACAATACGAGATGGCAAAATTAACATATTTTTTATTTTTTCTATAATACCATAGTCAATAGAAATATTATCTACTTTTCTGAATTCTTTAATTATTGTATTTGAACAAAAATTGTGTTCAATATTGTCTAGTGATTTAAAATGATTTGGTAGATGTTTTTTAAAAAGTGAAATCATTGTATCTGCTCTAAAAACAAACCACGCTGGATTCCACAAAAATCTGCCACTCTTTAAATATTTGCGAGCGGTATTTAAATCTGGCTTTTCTTTAAATTTAATAACCTTGAAAAATTTATTTGAATTATAGTTTTTAAAAAATTTCCCAATCTCTATATAACCATATCCGGTTTCCGGATATGTAGGACTAATTCCTATCAAAGAAACACCTTGTGGATTATCTTCAATTGAGGCAAGACACGATTTGATTTCTTTTTTATAAGTTTGTAAATCATCAATATAATGATCTGAATTTACCATTACAATTTTTGCATTTTTGTCACGACGCAAAATACTAATACAAGCAAAACCAATCGCCATTGCAGTTCCCCTTGCTTCTGGTTCTATTATAAAATTTTCTTTTTTTATACCCTTTAATTGTTTCTTAAAAATTGGATATTGAGAAACGCCACATGATATAAAAATATTTTGTTTTGGAAAAATTGAACAAGTTCTTTCGTATGTAATTTGCAAAAGCGTTTTATTATTAAAAAAACGCTCTGTCTGTTTTGGACTATTTTTCCTAGAAATCGGCCACAGTCTAGTGCCATGACCTCCGGCTAATATGACTGCGTAATTCATAATTATAAAAATTTAAATTCCTTATATGTTTTATTATAACATGATTATTAATTTTTCTAAAACTTAAAAATTTTTCAACTTGACACAAAGAAAAATATATGATATACTTATATTATATGGAGTAAAATCCACTAAAATCAAAATCAAAAGGATTAGCCTTATTAAAAATGATAGAGCTAAACCAAAAACCAAAAACAGAATATTTGCATTATTAGGGTACCTTGATTTTGATTAGGGTATTTTTTATTTAAATACATGACAACAGTTTCACAAAAAAACACCATTAAATTCACTGCTCTATTTCTTATCGTAAATATGATGTTTTTGTTTCTTCACACTGATGTTGCTATGGCTTATAGCAATATACACCCTGAAAAAATTATAGAACTTGTAAATAAAGAAAGAATAAATAACAACTCCCAATCACTACGTATAAACAAACAATTAATGGAAGCTGCAAATAATAAAGCAAAGTATTTAATAGATAATAATATTTTTGAACATAATTCTAATAATAAAAAATTCTCTGATTGGGTAAAAGAAGTTGATTATGATTATTCTTTTATTGGAGAAAATCTAGCTGAGAATTTTAAAAATAGCGAGACAGCTGTAAATGCCTGGTTAAACTCTCCGTCGCATAAAGAAAATATGCTAAACAATAATTTTACTGAAACTGGAGTTGCTGTCATTCAAAAAAATAACAGAATTATTGTGGTACAAATTTTCGGTAGACCTATTTCTAAACAATTACCAATAGAAAAAACAATAAAAAATCACATATCTGAAAATATTTTAAAAATAGACGCTAAATACAAAATTCAAATAGTTTCAAATCTTTCCTAGTTTTAAAAGAATAAAAATTATAATAGCAAGTAAAATTCTATAATAAGCAAAGATATGTAGTTTAAATCTTTTTAAGAGGTTCATAAAAATATAAATAGATACGAGACTTAAAACAAAAGAACAAAAAATTCCAAAAACAACTAAATTAATATTTCCAACTGACCCGATGTCAGTTATTTTTTTTATGAAGGCGCCAAATATAAGTGGAATTGCCATGAAAAAAGAAAATTTTGCAGCATTGGTTCTGTTTAAACCACTTATCATACCAGCTGAAACAGTTACTCCACTTCTTGAAAATCCTGGAATAAGAGATAAGCATTGCATAATTCCTATAAATATAGAATTTTTAAAATTTATATTAGTTAAATCTTTTTTGTTCTTCGCAATTTTTTCCGCAAAGATAAACAGTATTGCTCCCAATACTAATGTTACTAAAACAATATAAATAGATCTTAGATTTTCTATAAATGAATCTAAAAAGTACCCACAAATCCCCGCTGGTATTATTCCCACAAGCACATATAACAATAAATTATTTTTCCTATCTTTTGAAAAAAAATCTAATATTAATTTTTTTATATCTCGCCAAAAATAAATAATTACAGCAAAAACACTTCCTAAATGAAGTGAAACATCAAATGAAATATTATTGATAATAGAAGAATCTTTTAATATATTATGTAATAATATTAAGTGTCCGGAACTTGAAACAGGTAAAAATTCCGTTAAAGATTGAACTATTGATAAAAGAAATGCTTGTAAATACATATTTTTGTTGTTGAATATTTTTTATAATACTATTATAATTATAGTATGAAATTCGCATTTATAACAATCCCAGCAATTACTGTTATTTTATCTCAGTTTGTATTAAAACCACTTATGTCTACAATAAGAGGCCGTTTTTCTATAAAAAATATCTTTGCCTATGGTGGAATGCCATCTTCTCATAGCGCGCTTGTGTCCTCTCTTGCAACAACTGTTGGCATTTTAAAAGGTTTTAATTCTTCGGAATTTGCAATAAGTTTATTTTTTGCTCTAATAGTGATAAGTGATGTGGTTGGACTTCGTGGATTTATGACAAAACAGGGAATAGCTATAAATAAATTAATAAAAGACCTACCAGATGAATTAGAATACAAATATGAAATAATGAACGAGAGTATTGCGCACACAATATCACAGGTAATAATTGGAACATTGATTGGAGTACTAATTCCTAGTCTAATTCTATTATTATAATTATAAATACACAATATAAATAAAAAATGAACACAAAATTTGTTCATTTTTATTTTTTAAATTTTATATTAAAGAATTGCCTCTCATCTCATTTGGTTTTGATATGCCCATAACTTTCAATATTGTTGGAGCCATATCATAAGTATTACCGGCTAATATTTGCTGATTTAATTGTTTTGAATGATTGTGATTTACAAAACTTTTATCTTTCCAAATTTTCGAAATCATAAAAAGGGGAACAAAATTATTGTCCTTGTTTGTGGAAGTATTTGATGTTATAAAAATAGCCCCATTAAAAGTTAAAATCGTATCAACTATAGTCTTAACTTTTGAAGAAAGTATTTGAGACACCCTGTCAATATTATTATTCATAAAATTTGGATATGCAATAACGGCAAAGTCATATATTTTTTTCTCTATTTCCTTTAAAAACTTTAAAGTTATATTACTTGCCATCATATCTGTATCGTTTATATAATTATCAGATTTTGTTTCACTTATAAGTATTTTATTTACTTTTTGATCGCTTATTTTTTTATTATTGTTAAAAAAATAAGAAATGTTTGGGTATAATTCAGATTCAGCAACATAAAGCTGTTTTAATCCTGCATCACTTATAACATCCTGCAATGATACGCGCACTAATTCATCTTTTATATAAGAACCAGTCCCGAGTTCTATATAAGAATTCCACGGATAATCAATATTTGTATCAGTGGATCTTAGCATAAAAAATGGAAAAATATTTGCTAAGGTTTTAAAATATAAAAAATTATTTGTATCACTTGACAAATAATTTATATCAAAAGAATCTATAATTATAAGACATATTGGTTTTAATCTAGATTTATCCATAATAACTATTTTATAATTAAACTATTTCTCGTCATTTGAGATGGCTTTTTAATATCCATTACATCTAATATTGTTGGCGCTATGTCTCCTAAAATTCCATTTCCTCTTAATTTTTTGTTTTTATATTTTTTATTCACCAATATAAAAGGAACCGGATTTGTTGAATGCGATGTGTTTACTTCCCCAGTGTCTAAATCTATCATTTCTTCAATATTCCCATGATCAGCTGTTATAAACATTGTGACATCCATTCCCTTAAAAGACTCTTTCATATTGTTTAAACATTTATCCACGGCCTCAACAGCCCTAATTCCTGACTTTAAAACACCGGTATGCGCAACCATATCAGGATTCGCAAAATTTACTGTAATAAAATCATATTTATCTGCCTTTGTATAATCTATCACCTTTTTTACTAATTGAAAACAACTCATTTCTGGTTTTTGCGCATAAGAATCAACACTTGGAGATGGAATCATTTCTCTATGCTCGTTAGCTACGGGATCTTTATATCCTCCATTAAAAAAATAAGTAACATGTGAAAATTTTTCACTTTCAGATATATACAATTGTCGTAAATTAGAAAGTTGCATTGGTAATGTTTGCTTCACATCTCTCGATGGAAATGCAGTTAATATACTATCTAAATCTGGCCCAAAGTCTGTCATCGAAACAAATTTAATATTTTTCAAGTGCTCGCTTCTTTTAATTGAACATTTATTTTTTTCACAAACATCGACCTGTACAAATAATTTTGTAAGTTGTCTTGCTCTATCAGATCTAAGATTAAAAAATATTATTGAATCATTGTCTTTTATTTGACCAACTGGCTTTCCATTTTTACAAATCACACTTGGCTTGATAAATTCATCTGTCTCTCCTCTATTATATGCCTGACTTATCGCTTCTTCCGCTGAATTAACTTTTATACCAACTCCATTTACAATGGCATCATAAGCCATTTCTGTTCTTTGCCATACTTTATTTCTATCCATTGCATAAAACCTACCCACAATTGTTGCAATAACCTCTCCATTTCTAAAACCAGATCTTAAATCTTTTAAAAATCTAATACTACTATATTGTGAGGAGTCGCGACCATCTGTAAATAAATGTAAAAAAACCTTTTTTAGACCTCTTGATTCAACAAGTTTTAAAATTGCTTTTACATGCTCTGGATTAACATGTGGACTCTGATCTCCACTTAAAACACCCATTAAGTGAACATTAGATTTATTTTGCCTTGCGTGATTTAATGCTTCTAAAAAAGCTGGATTTCTAAAAAATGTCCCATTTTCAATAGCTTTTGTAATGAAAATATCATCCTGCAAAACAATTCTTCCCGCGCCAATATTCATATGACCTGCCTCAGAGTTTCCGTCTTGATGCTTCGGCAAACCAACACTAACTCCATGAGCAGATAATTGTGTATTTGGATAATTTTTAATAAAAAAATCATATGTAGGGGTTTTAGCAAGCGTCACAGCATTTCCAATTGATGGTTTTGCAATACCCCAACCATCTAAAATTATTAAAATATATTTTTCCTTGCGAGTTTTCATTTTATTAAAATTTTTTAAACTATATTAGTTCTTCTATTTCAAGTAATCTGTTATATTTACAAATTCTCTCACCTCTTGAAATAGCTCCTGCTTTTATATATTCAGCGCCAACTCCAACTGATAAATCAGCTATAAAATCATCACATGTTTCACAACTTCTATTTGCTATAATTATTTTATATGAATTTTCTTGAGCCATTTTGATACAATTTATCGTTTCGGAAACACTTCCTATTTGACTTGGTTTGATAGTAATAGAATTCGCGCAATCTTTTTCTATTCCAATCTTTAATCTTTTTGTATTTGTGACAAATAAATTATCACCTATTAATTTTGCATCTTTATTTATTTTATTTAAAATATTCTTAAATTGGGTCCAGCTTTCTAAATCATCAGAATCAAATGGGTCCTCAAAATAATCAATTTTATATTTATTAATCCAATCAGAATAATAATTTATTAATTCAGTTTTAGATAATTCTAATTTATCTAATTTTATAGAATACTTATTTTTATGTTGATTAAAAAAATTTGAAGCATTAGAATCAATACCGAGTTTTATCTTATCCTTATATCCAGATCTTTTTATAGCTTCTAATATGAATAACCACACCTCTTCTGTTTTTGAAAAACTTGGAGCATAAGCACCAACGCTACACATTTTTGAATCTTTTCCATTTTCAGACAAAACATTTCCGAGTATATGAAATATTTCAGAACCAGCTCTTAATCTATCATTAAAATTATTAAAATCTTCTGGAATTACCCAAAATTCCTGAAAATCTAAAACAGAATCACAATGTCTTGCTCCGTTTATAACACTAATAATCGGAGTTGGCATACTAACTTTATTTGAAAAATTATAATAACTATTTATAAAATTATACAATTGTTTATTTTCCGAAATAGCGCATAATTTATGTAAAGCTGTTGATACTGACAAAATTGTATTTGCTCCCAAATTTTCCTTATTTTCTGTTCCGTCAAACTCTATCATTTTCTTATCAAGTTCTATTGGATCGTCAATATTAAAATTTCTTAAAAGACTATTTATTTTCGTGTTGACATTATCAACCGCTTTTAAAACTCCCATTCCCTTGTATCTATTATTGTCTCTATCTCGAAGTTCGTGTGCTTCATTTTTCCCCACTACAACGCCAAAAGGCACTGAAGCAAAAGCATATTTATCATTATCTAAAAATACAGTAGTGCTAATTGTAGGCACGCCATAACTATCTAAAATTTCCCTAGCAAATATTTTTTCTATTTTTGGCATATTTGTTATTTTAATTTATTTTTTTCTAAATATGTAATTGCTGGCAATTTTTTACCTGATAAAAACTCTAGCATTGCTCCTCCACCTGTAGATATAAAATCAAATGTATTTTTCATTTTTAACTCATTTAAAAGTCCAACTGTTTCTCCCCCACCTGAATATCTCAATGATTTAGATTTTTTAATTTCCTTTATCATTGTTTCTGTAGCATGTCTATATTTTTTAATTTCAAAATATCCCATTGGTCCGTTCCATAAAATAAACTTAGCTCTCTTAATATAATCTGAATAAATTTTCATTGTTTTTGGACCTATATCTAAAATTATATCATCGTTCTGTAATTTTTGCATATCTTTAATTTCTGATCTCGATTTTTCATTAATATTTTTTGAAACAACAACATCAATGGGAGCAATAATTTTTTTTGAGTCCATTTTTCTTGTCGCATCTATCAATTTCACTTCAAATATAGATTTTCCTATATTTACACCCCTTGAATATAAAAAATTATTAGCGATTACTCCACCCAGCAAAACTCTATCAAATTTATTAATCAGTTTAGAAATAACTGGGAGTTTTGTATCTGCTTTTGCTCCCCCCATTATGAGTATAGCATTTTTAAATTTACTATTTAAAACTTTATTTAATTCTTTTATTTCATAGTCAAACCTAAATCCCATATAACTTGGTAAATATTTTGTTATTGCGCACGCTGACATGTGTTCTCTATGCGCATTTGAAAAAGCATCATTTACATACAAATCAAATAACTTTGCTAAATCGCTCGCCATTTTATTATCATTTGTCATTTCTTCCTTATAAAATCTTATATTTTCCAATAGAATAACCTCTCCTTCTTTCATTTTTTCTATATCTTTTGAAATATCCTTTGGCATAGCACTGTCTAATTTTTTTACTTTTTTATTTAAATATTTTGACAAAACATTTGCCACTTTATCCATTTTGTATTTAGCATCATATTTTCCATCGGGTCGTCCTATATAGGAAATTATTACGGTTTTAGATTTTTTAGAAATTAAATATTTTATTGTTTTCAACGATGATTCTATTCTAAATGTATTTTCAGGATCAACTTGACCATTTTTTAAAAACGATAAATTTAAATCAAGCTTTAAAAGAACTTTTTTTGATTTTAAATTCACGATACTTTCTAATTTTTTATACATACTTTTCTTTTTTAATTATATTTAAAATATTTTCTGCTTCATCAGAGCTAACGAAAAAAGTAACACCATCTTTTAATTTAATTGAAAGACCGTCCCCTCTCTTCGCAATAAAAGCAAATTTTTTAACTCTTGAAATAATTCCTAATCCAAAAAAATTCCCCACTGAATTATCTATATAAACCGAATCAATATATTCTTTTTTTATAAGCCTTTTAAAAATACCAAAACCAAACTCCAGTCCCACGCTAGTAACTTTAAAAGTTAAATAAAAAAAATTAATTACAACAAAAATATCTAAAACCAATATAGCGAGCCACAAATAATTAAAATTGTTTTTTAAAAAAAACAAAGACACAATAAATACTAAAAAATATATAGATAAAAAAGCAATACTCATTCTTTGTTTACTTTTATAAATTATATACATATTATTTTAAATTGTTTGGAATTGTAAATTGGAAAACTGAACCCTTCCCAAGACCCTCACTTTCAACCCAAATTTTACCTCCATGAATTTCTACCATTTTTCTAGCTATATAAAGACCGAGTCCAGAGCCATCAGTATTAATCTTTGCGCTGTCATTTCCTCTGGAAAATTTAGAAAACAATCTATCTATTTCTTCTTCGCTAAGACCTACTCCGGTATCTTTAATTTTCACAATTATATTTTTATCATCACAATTTAATTCAATATTCACAGCACCTTTTGGAGTGTATTTAATAGAATTATCTATTAAATTTAAAAATACGTCTTTTATTTTATCTACATCTAATTTAATTTTTGTTTGATCTTGTTTCTTCCTTAAATCTTTAAATAACAATGTAATACCTTTTGATTCTGCATTTGGTTTCAAATTTTCAACAGATTCTTTTATAATTTCGGAAATTTCTACTTCTTGTAAGTCTAATTTCAATCTCCCGGATTCAATTCTTGAAACATTTAAAAACACATTAACAAGTTTTGACATTCTATCGCTCGCAAGAAATATATCTTTTAAAACTGAATTTTGCTTTGAAGAGAATTTTCCAAAGTCCCCCTCTAACATCATTGACAAATAACCTTTTATTCCAGTAAGCGGTGTTCTAAGTTGGTGAGACGCAATTGACAAAAATTCTGATTTTGCTCGATCCAGTTGTTTTAAGTGTTCATTTGCGTCTTCAAGTTCTTCATTTTTTCCCCTTAATTCTTTATATAAATTAATATTTTTTATAACAAGTCCTGTTTGATCTGTTAATGCCTTCATAATCTCAATGTCAATTTTTTTAAGTTTATCAATTGGCGCGTATGAGAAAAAATCAATTGAACCGATTATTTTATTTTCAGAATACATTGGAACAGCTATAGCTGATTTAGCATTTAATTCTTTTTGCATTTTATCAGCTTGATCTTTTGTTATTGCTGGTTTAAACACATCAAATACTGAACTACTTTTTTCTATATTACCAGAAGTCATTGCTTTTATAGCTAAATTATCTTTATTACTAAAGGATACACTATATTCATGGGGTTTTTTTGGTAAAAATCCTACAACTTTTTTTATATCTTCATCAATTGTCATTGCTCCTATATACATAGCTTTTCCATCCTCGTCTATAAAATTAATTACACCAGCCACAAATCCCATTTCTTTTTTTATACTGGTTGCTATAAATGAAGCAACCTCTTGAAAGTCTAAACTTCTTGTAATAACATTGCTAATTTTTTGTAGCGCTGTTAAGTATTTATTTTTAGTTTCTAAATCTATATTTACTTGTCTCAAACTAAGAGTTGCTCGTTCAACTCTTTCTTGTAAATGAAGGTTAAGGTCTTGAATTTCATTATATAATTTTGCTTTTTCAAGTGCCATAGCAACTTGTGGTGTTAGAACTGATAATAAACCAATATCTTCTTCAGAAAAAGTATCTCCTGATAATTTCTTATCAATACAAAGCAATGCTGTTATTTGATTTTCAGAAACAATAGGAGCAATTAATCCTATTTTCATCTTATCTAATCTATCTACAATGGATAATAATCTTTGTTTTTCAAGGTCATTTTTTTGTTCTCTTGCTAATCTATCTAACTCTTCCACAACTATAATTTGTTTTTTTTCTTGTAAATAATTTATTATCTCATCGTTTTTTGTAAAAAATATATCTCCTGATTCAAAACCCTTATACATTCCTGTTACAGTATTTTGATATAAAAAATTGACATCTCTACATTTTATAGATTTTTCAAGCTCCTCGGACAAATCAATAAATAATTTTTTAAGTTCAATTTCTTTTGCTATTATAAATCCTAATTTTTTCAAAACATCCTGATAGTCAATTTTATCCTTAAAAAATATTTTATCAGTGATTCGCGCAAGAAAACGCTTTAATGGGTCGAATCCCAAAACTATAGCAAAAGAAACAAATACTGAAACAAATATTTTAGAAAAACCCTCTGCTTCAAAAAATTGACCAGTAATAAATGTTATTGATGTAAAAGCAAAAGTCACGATACCAACAAGAAGAAAATATAGAATGCTTTTTGAAACAACAACGCGTATGTCCATAAGACGATACCTAGCTATAGCGTAACCAATTCCCAATATATAAAACATTGTACAAAAAGATCCAAAAGGGTAGATATTTATTAATTGTGGAAAAAAATTAGTAACTCCGCCACCAAAACTAATTAATGCCGTTACTAAAACATATATTGCTTGTTGTTTTTTTAACCCACTTAATTTTTTATAATTCCTTAAAAGGATATATATCGATAAAAAAACTAAAACACTAAAAAATAATGGAAAAATCGGATAAATAATTCCTGGATCTATCCAATGTCTAAAACCAAATTTGGGAGAAATCCCCAATTTAAATAACTTTGTAAAACTTAACAAAGATAATACGCACCCGAATGATAAAAAAATCCTAAAAACGATTTTATTAACTCCTTTATAAATATCTAATAAAACCAGCACAAACAAAAAGAAAAAAATCGGTATATATATAGCACTAAAATCTAAAAGATACTGACAAAATAATGCAATATTATATTTTTCAAAAAAAACAACACCAAATAAACCAAAAGACCATACCGATGTTGAGAAACTAACACAGGACCAAGACACATTCAAAAGAGATCTCTTGTTTTTTGAAATTACAAAAATACCAATAAATAAACCAAGTATAGATGTAATTAAAGACGATAATCCAAAAAATGACATATTTTTAATTTAATAAAATTTTATTCAAATTTTTTTGACTAATAATTTTTTCCATATATTTATCTGGATTAACAATGAATGGATTTTCAACAATCGACAACAAATGTAAATCTGATAAATGATCGCCATATGCATAGCTCCCACTTAAAGAAAGATTTTTTTCTTTTAAAAATTCAAGTACAGCTTGTTTTTTTTGAACCCCATAAATAACATTTCCTTCTATTGTTCCAGAATAAAATCCATTATTTTTTTGTAATTTTGTAGCTATGCAAAAATCCATTTCCAAAAAATCTGATATAATTTTAACAAGTGGATAGATAGATGCTGAAAGTAGAATAGTTATTGCGCCCCTTTCTTTGTGATAATTCAGTATATCAAAAATTTTTTTATAAATTCTTTTCTTAATTTCGGAATTAAAAAAATCTGTCAATATTTTTTCTAAAGCCACCTCGCTCCAGCCATTAAAAAATTTAAAAACTTTTTCTCTTATTTTTATAACATTTTGCACTAATCCTAATTTATAAAAAATAAACCAAATTAATACATAACTATAAAGAAAAAACCCTATTTTCTTGTTTTTAAAAAGGTATTTAATTAAAAATTTTTGAGACTGTCCCTTTATAACAGTATCATCTAAATCAAAAAACACTACATAGCCCATAAATTATTTAAATTACTAAATTTAATATTTCACTCCTCAATCTCTCAGTTAAATCATTTTCATCTAGATCGTTTAAAACAATTTTTTTTCCTATATTAATATCACATTTCTTTAACTTCGGATATTTATCAAATCTAGACATTATTTCAAACGCCCCTTTTATACCAACTGGTATTATTGGAACATTTACATTTTTAGCAATTCTAACAGCGCCATTATAAAACTTTCCGAGTTTACCATCACTAGATCTAGTGCCTTCAGGAAATATTCCAATTGCTCTACCTTGCTTTAAATATTCGATTGCTTTATTAAGTGATTCTGATTTATCCTTTGAATTTCTGTCAACTTTTATCTGCTTTGTAGATTTAACAAGCCAACTCCACTGCCATTTTTGAAAAAATACCTCCCCTGCTAAAAAATATATTCTTCTTGGGCAAACAGCTATAAGAGTAAGAAAATCAAAATAGCTTGAATGATTTGCACATATTACAAATGGTCCTTTTTTGGGAATATTTTCAATTCCCTTAACACTTCTTACCCAAACCAACCTAATTAATGTTCCAATTGTATATTTTAAAATCCAGTAAATCATTTAATTATAAAAACTTCTTATTATTTTATTAAAATGCTCTATTATGGTTTCTCTTTTTATTTTTAAAGTTGGTGTAAGCTCATCATGTTTTTCATCAAATTGGCGTGACACAAGATAAAAATGAACAATCTGCTCGTACCTAGAAAAACCTTTTAATAAATTATTAATCCTATCCCTATAAAAAATTTGTATTTTATCCAAATTTAAATAACTTTTTTCATTATCAACTGCTATATTATTCAAAGAGCAATATTTTTCTATTTCCTCAAAGTCCGGAACAATTAATGCTATTAGAAATTTTTCATTATTACCGATAACAATGGATTGATTTATATACTTATCATAATTCAACACTAATTCAATATTTCCAGGCACAACATTTTTCCCAGTTGATAAAACTATTACTTCTTTTTTTCTTCCGATTATATTTAAAAACCCATCTTTATCCAAAAATCCCAAATCCCCAGTATAAAACCATCCGTCAGTATCTATTACTTTTTCAGTTGATTCTTTATCATTATAATATTCCTTCATTACAGAGCTACCGCGAACTAAAATTTCTTTATCATTGTTTATTTTTACTTCTAAATTTTCCAACACAAATCCAACTGTTCCAAGTTTGTATTCATTCGTTTTATTTACAGAAATAATTGGCGAAGTTTCTGTGACCCCATATCCTTCTATTATTTTTATACCGACATCTTCAAAAAATCTAGCAATTCTTTTATCCAAACTTGATCCCCCTGATATTGCTAATCTTAAATTCCCTCCAAATATATTTCTAATTTTTCTAAAAACAATCTTGTCTAAAATACCACATAAAATTAGTAAAAAAAAATTTATTTTTTTATTGTGTCTTTTAAGTGAGTTTAATTTGCTTTGATTTTTTATTGCAAAATAAAATAAATTATTTTTAAACTTTGAGTCACTTCTTAAATTATCATGAATTTTATCAAAAATTTTCTCAAAAATTCTAGGCACAGAAATAATTACCGTTGGCTTAGCTAGTTTTATATCATCAATAAGTGTTTTTGGGCTTCTGCTATAATATATTGAAACACCTGAAACTAACGGAAGAAATTGTCCCGCTACCCTCTCTAGTACATGTGACAGTGGTAAAAATGAAAAAAATATATCATTACTACATGTAGGCGTGTATTTTAAAACATTTTCTATATTGCTCAATATATTATAATTAGTAAGTACGGCGCCTTTTGGCATGTCAGTTGTTCCAGATGTGTATATTATTGTTGTAACAAGATTTTTATCGTTTATTGGTTCTATCTTTTTATTATTTTCAACTTTTAAAATATCATCAAAATATTTAACATTTTCTTTCTCAACTTTGTCAAAGGATATTATTTGTAAATCATCTATTAAATGCTCATCAATTCCATAAAAAACATTTAATAATTTGTCGTTTGATATAAAAATTATTTTGGGTTTTGTTTGTGAAATAATGTAGTCAATATATTTAGTTCCATAAGTTGTATGAATTGGAACTAAAATTAATCCCAAATAATTACAAGCTAAGTCAACAGTAGGCCACTCCCATCTGTTTTCAGAAAAAATTACAACCTTATCTCCTTTTTGTAATTTATTCTCAACGAAATAAGAAACTAATTTTAGAATATTTTCATTTAAACTTTTATAACTAATTTTTCTATAATTACCATTTTCTATGTATGCTAAAGCAGTATTACTTGGATATGTAATAACATTTTTTTTAAAATTAAGATATATGGTATTTTGATCCATTAATTTAGGTGATTTATATTTTAATTGTACCATAATTGGCCTAAAATAAAAAGAAAAAAACGAAGTCAAAATAATGTCCCATTTTTATAAAAAATATTATTCAAACCATTGTATTGTATAGCCATTTGGCGCCTCTTTTGTAAAATCTCTATGAGGACAAACACCAAAACCAGTATTATCAAATTTCCTTTCAAATGAAACAATTTGAAATATTGCAAAAGATTTTTTACATCCGTATTCTCCTTCTTGGAATTTATGATATCTGTAATGAAAATTTTGATTATTTAAGGGATCCGACACATCGGATAAAAAAAATTTCTCAATTAAATTTCTAAATAATGTTTTCCTGGCATCTATTGTTTCATAACTAACATCCCACTCATTTTGTGTTTGATTGTCTGGTAACTGATCAAACTCTAACTTATATAATTCAATTGCTGTTCTTATTTGTTGCGCATTCTCCATTCTTATCGTGTCTCTAATTTTTTTTTGTTGACTTTTTGTATACAATCCAATAATTATTGTTGAACAAAGAATAATTGAAACTAAAATTAAAATATTTAAAATAGATTTTGTGCCTTTCTCTGTTTCCATTAAATTTCCAAATAAATACTTATATATAAATTATATAATTTTTTCAATAAAAAAACCACCCTAAACTAAGTAGAGTGATTTTTATAAAATTATTTTTGTGATTCTTCTTTTGTTTCCTCTGGTTCTTTGGTTTTTTCAGTTGTCTCTGGTGTTTCTGATTTTTCTTCTTCTACTGTCTCTGCCTTAGCTGGTTTCGCTATTACTATTGGTTGGTCTCCGTCAGTTAAAATTTCAACTCCGGACGGAACTTCTAAATCTGAAACTAAAATCATATCATTATAATTTTCAAGTTTAGATATATCTACTTCAATTGATGAAATAATTTGACTTGCGAGACATTCAATTTCAATACGATCCATTGCTTTCACAAGAATCGCTCCTAGTTCTTTTACGGCTTTTGATTCGCCTGAAAAATTAATTGGGATTTCAACTGTCAATTTATTTTTTGCATCAAATCTATACAAATCAGCATGAATTATTGATCCAGTGATATGATCTTTGGCTATATCATGTATAATTACTGGGATTTTTTTGTCTTCAAATTCTAAATTTAAAACCTGTGACTCACCCGTGGTATTAAAAATTTTCATAAACTCAGAATAAGAAACCTGCAAATTTAAATTTTCATGCTTTGGACCATAAACAACAACAGGTAAATACCCAGACGCTATGAGATTTTTCGCGCTTAAGCCACCAAAATTTTCTCTTTTTTGCGCTTTTAAGATTAATTCTGTCATTTTTTTAGCTTTCAAGGTTTCGACTTTCAGCTTTCAATTAGCTAAAAACAAAACTCTAACTTAATTATTATAATTATCTCATTATAAAACAAGACAAAATTTATGTCAATAATAAATTGTAAGTTAAAAAATTTTACAATACACCTTTTTCTATATTTTTCCTTATAATTCTCATTAATTCCAAATAAAATTCTATATTATTTAAAGTTCCAAGTCTCATGGCTAAAGCATCTTCCACTTTAAACAAGTGATGTAAGTAAGATTTAGAATATAATTTCAACTCATCAATATTTGAATTTTTATTTATAGCGGATTTATCTTTTTTGAATTCAGCATTTGTTATGTTTATAGTTTTATAAAATTTTCCTCTCAAATTCTTATTTGTAAAATAATACAATCTTCCATGACGCGCTTCGCGTGTTGGAATTACACAATCAAACATATCTACTCCATTTTTAACAGCAGTTAAAATATTATCAGGATAACCAACTCCCATTAAATATCTAGGACTTTTTTCTGGGAGCTTGTCTTTTAAAAATTTTAAAATTCCATACATTTCTTTATTTGTTTCACCAACAGCGAGTCCACCTATTGCATATCCATCAAATCCTATTTTCATAAGATCGTCTAAACTTTTTTTTCTTAAATCTTTATTTAGTGCTCCCTGAACAATGCCAAATAATAAATTTTTATTTTTAGGATCAAACTTTTTCTTGGACTCTTTACACTTTTTAGCCCAAATATTTGTTATATTAAGCGCTTTTTCTGTTGTTTGATAATCTGATTTTGAATCAATACACACATCTAATACCATTTGAATATCTGAATCCAAAACACTTTGAATTTTCATAACTTTTTCTGGAGTAAATAAATGATTTGACCCGTCATAGGTTGATTTAAAATTAACACCTTCATTAGTAATTTTTCTAATTTTAGAAAGTGAAAAAACTTGAAAACCGCCAGAATCAGTAAGTATTGGTTTTTTGTAATTTATAAAATTATTTAGAGATCCAAACTTTTTTATAACTTCTAATCCTGGTTTTAAATATAAATGATATGTATTTGCTAAAATTATATCTGGATTTAATTTTTCTATGTCAGAAAAACTGAGCGACTTTATAACTCCACGAGTTGCTATTGGCATAAAAAATGGGGTATCTATTCTACCCAATTTTGTTTTTAAAATTCCAATTCTCGCACTGGATATTTTTGATTTTTTTAGTATTTTAAACATTTATAAATCAATTACTCTTTCTTTTCCGCTAGCTTTTTTATCTCCTACTAATTCTGATGTTAAATAAGGAAAATCTTTACTAATTTTAGCTCCAGAAAATGAATCCATTCCGGAAATATTAGTTTGATTAATTAATGTAACTATTTTATCTTTATGATTTTTTTCTGGTGTTAACAATATATTAAATTTCCCTGTATAATCTTTTGACTTTTCTAATGTTTTAATTTGCCAAACAACTTCTCGTGTTTCAGAATTATAAACCATATTTCCTTTTCCATAAACATTGGCCTCTCCCCAATCGACATTTGGAGGTAAAATTGTTTTCACATAAACATCATTTAAATCATTAGTTGGGGACTTTATCTGCCAAACAACTTCGTATGTTGTAGTTTCTCCGACAACTGGTGGAAGTGGACCAGAACCAACAGCAAGTCCGTTTTCATCGTAATATCTAACTTTTGATGACGCTTCTATTGGACTATTTAATTTATTAATTATTGTATTGGATAATACTTCTTTTTCCTCTGAAGATGCATTTTTATATTTTAATTTTGCTTCTGATTTAACTAAATAATCTGTACTTCCTATATATTCATCATCAAATTGATGTAATTTAATTGAAATATTTATTTTTCCCTCTTGATTTTTTGCTAATTTTGCTAAAGATGGTATAGAATTTTTATCCCAAGTTATTGATAAATTATCTTCATTAAAATCTCCATTAAAATTATCTTGTAATGTTTCTTTGTCTAAATATTTTGAATCCAATTTTAAATTAATTACAATATTAGTTATTGCATCTTCTGAATTATTCTTATAATGTAATTCATATTTTAATTCATCTCCCCAGTTCACAACTGCGTCAATTGGATTATTGTTTATGGAAATTTGCAAAGGAACATCAGAAGGAACAGACAATGTATCTTTTGAAACTTTTATATATGGAATCCATTCTAAAACTAAATCGTTCTCTAAATTATGCTCAATACTATATAGAGATTTTATTTCAATTATGGCATTAAATGTTGATGTCGTATTATTTGCTAAATCTAAAAATCCTGAGACCTTTATTTCACCGGAAGATTTTTTTTGCAAATCTCCCAAATTCCAAGTATTTTCTGATATTTGCTCTAGAGAATCGGCATTTACTTCGGATACAGAAAAACCACTTGGATATTCAAATCTAATTCTCGCATTTAATAAATTATTATCAGAAATATTTTTATATAAAATCTTATAAGCAACTCTATTGTTATTTCCAATCTCAGATGGCGAATCAATGCTCAATTCCATTAATGTTTTTTCTATTTTTATTGTGTGACTAACTTTTGTTTCAAAATTTGAACTAAAATTTACGGGCTCATAAGCAATCGCGGATTCTATATTAAGCTCATCGTTGGTGTTTCCAATTACCTGAATATCTAAATTAATCTTTCCGTCTTCACCTGGATCCAAATCTCCTATTTTCCACAAATTAGCTCCTAAATTATCTGGTTCCTTACTTGAAGATACATAATAAACTCCTTCGGGATAATTTATGCGAAGTTCAACATTTTTCACTTTTACTTGTTCTTTATTTTCATATTTTATTGTGAGTCCAACTTTATGCCCAGAAATTACAGAATCTTCTCCGGAAATTTCTAACACCACGCCATTTCCACTTAGTGGCTTAAAATTATTAAAAAAATTCCAACCCAAATAACTTACAATAGCAACTGCTAAAAGAATAAAAATAATAATCCATAATGATCTCATGCCTTTGTTTTTACCTTTATCAAATGTGGAAATGTTTTTTCTTCTACCCCAAATATTATAAATATCATCAGTGGAACCAACTTTATCGTGATTGGGATTTTTTATACCTTTTAATTGCCTTTTAACAGGCATTCTTGGTTCCGCATAACTTTTACGGTTTCTTTTCTCTGAAGAAATTTTTTTTATATTTACTCCATCGCCTAAATTTGGTTTTGATTTTGGATTCAATGTTTTTGACATTTTTTAAAAAGAATTTAATTTTTTTTCTAAAACTTTTTCAAAATATGTTTTTATATAATTTAAAATTATCAATTTATCATAGTTTAATTTTAACACTAATTGTCTATTTTTTAAATATGTATTTTCAGTAAAAATATCAATAATTCTCATTTCTTTCTTATTTAAAGAGATTTTGTTTTTTTCATAAAATCCAAATTTCTTCATAATACACAATAAATAACATATTTCTAAATCTGACTCATTGTATAAATTAGAATTTACATCTTTTAAAAACTCAACTGTATTTTTGTAAATATATTTTTCCTGCATATTTTCTGGCAAAAAATTAAGTAAAATTTCTGACATTTTATTAAAAGACAAAAATGCTCTAAAATTTTTATTTACATCAAAAGAATTTATAACGCTAACCTGCGCTATTTTATTAATTGTCTTTCCTTGTGATAACATAAAAAGACATAAATTACCGGGCATTAAAAATCCAGATAACTTACTTTTTGGAGATGAAACTGATTTTGCAACAGCACTAATAAGTCCATTTTCAAAAGTAAAAATACGATAAAATTTATCTTCATCTTTAAAATTTTTCGCATACAGGATTATTCCTTGCGTTATATATTCACTATTCATTTAGGCCCTATTATTTTAAACTTATTTCAACTTCAAATTCATTTACCTTTACTTTTTTTTCAATAATTGGAGTATCAATTGATTCAAAAATAATATCTTTTGCTAAAACATCTTTCTTTAAAGATTGAATATTTTTCTTTATAGATTGAACAAAATTATTGTTCAATATTTTTAAACTAACTATAGCAGTATCTTTGATTGTCAAATTCGCTTGTTTTCTCAAGGCATTTATGTTTCTCACTAATTCTCGCAAATCTCCCTCGTTCTTTAATTCTTGTGTAATTTCAGTATTTAAATAAACCTCACCAATAGCTAAATTTTTATCAAATTTGACCTCTTTTACATTTACTTCTTCTGATATTATATCTAAATACGCCTCTTGTAGTTCTCCGCCTTCTATATTATAAGAAGCAGAAGAAAGCACTTGCCTAACTTTTATTTGATTCTGGTCTCTCAAATTATGTAATTTCTCAACTATTTTACGAACCTTTTGCATTTCTGATAAAATTTTTAAATCGTCCTTGCTAAATTTATGTGTATCTCTCCAATTTAATAAATGCACGGATTCTTGATCTCCATAAACCTCTTTATAAATATGCTCCGCTGTGAAAGGAATAAATGGAGAAATTGAAACAGCAAATTCCCTAAGAACAAAATTCAAAATTTTTGGAGCGAACTTGTCTTGGTTTTTAAATCTATCTCTCGATCTTCTTATGTACCAAGTTGATAATTCCAAAATAAAATCTGAAATATGATCAATACATTTTTTAATATCATAAACCTCCAAACTTTCTGTAATATTATTTTGCAATTGCTTTATTTCTAAAATAATCCATTTATCTAATAAATTGTCGCTTTCAATAAACTCTAAATCTGATTCGCTTTTATACATATTATAAAAAGATAAAATATTTGCTAATGTTATAAAATATCTTCCATATATACTAGATAAATCTTTTTCAGAAAAACACAAATCGCCAGATTTTACAGCCTGAGATCCCAACAAATAAAAACGCAATACATCAGCAGAATATTTCTGTATTATTTCAGTGGGCTCTGGATAATTTTTTAATCTTTTAGACATTTTCTTCCCGTCTTCTGCCAATACCATCCCATTTACAACAACATTTTTAAATGCTGGTTTTTTGAATAATGCTGTCGCAAGCACCATAAGTGTATAAAACCAGCCCCTTGTTTGATCCTGACCCTCAGCTATAAAATCTGCTGGAAAATTTTTATCAAACCATTCTTTATTCTCAAATGGGTAATGTATTCCAGCGTATGGCATAGATCCGGATTCAAACCAACAATCTAAAACATCTGGGATTCTTTTTATTTTTTTAGAACATTTTTTACAATCAATTTCTATATCATCAATAAAATGCTTATGCAAATCATCTATTTTTTTACCACTTGCTTGTTCTAATTCCTCTTTTGAACCAAATACTACAATTTCTCCACAATCACATTTCCAAACAGGAATTGGTGCTCCCCAATACCTTTGACGAGATATTGACCAATCTCTTGCCCCTTCTAACCATTTGCCAAATCTTCCATCTTTAAAAGATTCTGGAATCCAATTTGTTTGTTTATTTGCATGAATTAAGTCTTTTTTAATTTTTGTAACTTCGACAAACCATGATTTAGTTGCATAATTTAAAAGTGGACTATCGCATCTCCAACAATGAGGATAACTATGTTCATATTTTTCTTTAGAAAAAGCCAAATTTTTTGAATCAAGAAATTTTAAAATTTCTACATCCACTTTTTGATGATTGTCTTTTGGTTTTACATATTGACCAGCAAAATCTTTTACATCACTTGTAAACTTTCCTTGAGAATCAACATGTTGTATAAATGGAAGTTTCATCTCTTTTCCCAAATTCATATCATCTTCACCATATGCTGGCGCAATATGAACAATTCCAGTTCCATCTTCAATTGTTACGAAATCCGCATTATAAATTTTATAAATATTTTCTTTATTTTTTAAATTTTTATCCACAAAATAATCAAATAATGGTTTGTATGATTTACCAACAAGTTCCGCGCCTTTAAACTCCTTTATAATAGAAGGATTTACAAATTGATCTTTAAATACTTCATATCTGTCTTTTGCCAAAATATAAACATCATCTCCTGAGCTAATTTTTAAATAATGAATATGTTTCCCAACTGCCAAGGCAACATTACCTGGCAATGTCCATGGAGTTGTTGTCCACGCCAACACAAAAGTATTTGGCGAATCAACAAGTTCAAACTTAGCAGTTACTGAAATATCTTTTATGTCTTTATATCCCTGAGCTACTTCAAAATTTGATAATGTGGTTCCACAATGAGGACAAATATGCATGGATTTATAACCCTCATATATAAGTCCCTTTTTCCATAGTTCTTTAAAAACCCACCAAACAGATTCCATGTAGTTTACATCCATTGTTTTATAATCATCTTGCATATCAACCCACCTACCAATCATTGGAATAAACTTTCTCCACTCCCCAGCGTATTTCATAACACTTTTTCTACAATATTCATTAAAATCATGAACAGAATACTTTTCTTCTATTTCTTTTTTACCATTTAATCCCAATTCTGATTCAACTTCATTTTCAACTGGAAGTCCGTGACAATCCCAACCCCATTTTCTCCTAACATAATATCCCTGCATTGTTTTAAATCTAGGAATTACATCTTTTATAATAGACGCAACTATATGACCATAATGAGGCAACCCATTTGCAAATGGCGGACCATCGTAAAAAGAAAAATCACCTTTTGTAGATTTTTTCAAAGATTTTTCGAAAATTTTATTTTCTTCCCAAAAATTTAAAATATCACGCTCTTTTTCGTATAAAGTAGATATTTTCTGATTATTATTTTTTTCCATATATTTTTATTCTATTCTAATAAAAAATTAAATTTATACTTGTTTAATTTAACAACAAAATCACAATAAATCAAGACTAAAAAAACAACATTTTTATTAACTCCAGCGCTTTATTTTTTTTATTATGACGACTTTTTCTGATAACTTTTGACTTATTATTTGTTTCAAAACCAAAACTTGATGATATTATTGTTTTTTTTCTTTTTGATTTCATAATATTTTAATTAAAAATTATTGTTTATTTTTCAAATATGATTTTATTTCGGCAATTGTAAAACGTTTATTGGTTTGGAGCCGTTCTATTTCTTTTATTGTTTTTAATGCTTTACTTTTTTCATATAAACGATACCCGCCTCTTGTAAAAGAATCGGGTTTTAATAAACCCTCCTTGGTATAAAAATGTATTGCCGATGGCAATCTATTTATATGAGACGCGAGTTCTCCAATTTTTAGTAACATTGTTATTTATTATTTTCATTAAGGTAGAATTAATCTTTGCTCTGCTCTACTACAATTATATATTAAAAAATTAAAAGTGTAAAGTATGTATTATCACTTTATACTTTATGGTTATAAAAATAAAAAAACTTCTAAATTAAAAGTTAAAAATAAAAAAATCTCCCTATTGAGCTAGGGAGATTTTGAAAAGCTAGTATTATTTGTTTTGCTCTGCGATATACTGATTAATTGCTGTTACTACTTTTCCGTCTGTCTTTAATTCTTCTATAAAAATAACATGAGCTTTATTTATAGACATTTCATCTTTTGGTCCATGTAATTCATTTCCTAATTTTACTAAAGATAGTCCTTGTTGTTGCTGTGTTGAATCAGCTGGTTGTAATGCTGTTGTTACTTGTAAGTAGTATATATTCCTTAAAGTAACTTCTTCGTTGGTATTTTTTACAACATTGCCAAAGTAAACCTGACCGTTTGATAAAAATACTGCTTGCCATTTACCATTAGATCCATCTTTATCAATACCTAGAATATTAAATTTTGTAAATCTAGATACTCCATAAAGACATACTAGTATAACAGCAATAACAATTACTACTGTCATTATCCATCTAAAAATGGATTTCTTTTCTACTGGTTCTGTTACTTTTGTTGTAACATTTTCCGTTTTTTTGTCCATATTTTTGACCTTTCTTTATGATTATATTTAATTATTTTATAGAGATATTATAACACCTTTAAATAATTTTTTAAAGATGCTTTAACTACTATATTTTTGGCTTATTTAAGCCATTTTATATATAAAATAATGTATAAATAAATTTATTTGGTTTTTTCTACATACAAAGGAGCCACTCCTATTATCTTATCTGTGCTTGGTCTATATAAAATTACTTTCATGGATTTTGTATATATAAGCAAATTATCGCCATTTTCTGCATTCTCAAAAAAAGGATAATCTTTTAATTTTTCTTCATTTAAAACATTTGCAACCTGAGGAATTTCATCAGATGGCAATTCTATTAATCTTGAAACTCGTTTTATTATTTTTTCTGATCGTCCTCTATCTCCCATATTTAGTTTGTAAGAATTTGATTTGATTTTTTTGTAAACAACTACAACGCCAAAACATATTCCAACAATTAAAATAATTATAATTATTATTTTAAATAATTTTTTAAAATTAAAACTTTTCTTCTTTTTCTTTGAAAGTATTCTTAGATCTAGAACTCTATTTTTACTCATGATGTTTATTTTCTAATTGGATTAGATGTTTAATATAATTTATTCTTCTATTGTCTCTATTGTGACTTCTGTTTCTGTTATTGTTGTTTCTGTTGTTTCCTCTGCCGAAGTTTCCTGTTCTGTGGTTGTATCTGTTTGAGTTGTGTCTATTGAGGTTTCCGTGGTTTGATTACCTGATGAGATATCATCCTCTATTGTAGTTTCTGTTGTGTCTTCTATTGGAGTTTCTTGTTCTGTGGTTGTTTCTGTTTGAGTTGTGTCTATTGAGGTTTCTGTGGTTTGATTACCTGATGAGATATTGTCCTCTGTTGTTGTTTCTGTTGTGTCTTCTATTGGAGTTTCTTCTATTAAACCCTGCTCTGTTGAAGATGAAATCAATTCTGATGTTCCATCGCTACTAAATATCATTCCCTTGTATGCTCCGAATGAATGCCAGTCAAATATCACATCAGTTTCTTGAGTATTTTCTATCTTTATCACAAAACCATTCTTTGTAACTTCGTCTATATAATAACCGCCATTGATTAATGCGCGTGGAGAAATCGTTATAACTGGATCATTTCTATATTCATGCTCAAACATGACTGCTGTACTTGTTGCGCCTGTTAAAATCTTTGCTTGACCAACCGTATCACGACCTAAATCAACTAATCCCTCAACTTGCAATGCGCCAGACAATACCAAATCTTCTAATGCGTCAAGCGACATTCCAAATTGCGCTCTAATTTCATTAATTTGTTGCTGTTGTTCTTGTATTGCTGAAACCATTACTGGCGTAAATGATTCATAGTCAATTGATTTGTTTCCACTTTCATCAATATTTAAAAGTTCTGGCGCAATTTCTTCTACTTGAGTTGTTATAAATCCTAATTTATTAATTTGTGTTTCATTTTCTATCCATACGAAATTTACTGCTTCAATGTCTGTTAATTTATTAAGCGAAATTATTCCATCTAATTGATCTATTGTTGCATTTTCTACAATTTGTTCTGAAGATGGGACAGAATTATTTAATTGATTTCTTAAATTAGTAATTTCATTATTCAATGAATCAAATCTTTGTTCTATGTTATATGAATCTATAATGCTTTGTATTTCTGAAATATTTTCATCTTTTGCTTCTAAGACCTTAGTTGTCACCTCTTTTTCAATTTCATTCACTGTTACACTCTTATTGTTTCTTGAAATTAATACATTTATAGTTCCAAAATCTCCACTAAATGATTCAAGCGCAACTCCGACTGTTGAGTCGCCCTGATTTGCTTTCATTAAATATCCTTGTCTTGATGCACTTGTCAAAGAATCACCCGGATTAATATCTCCATTTTCATTTGAGACAAATGCTGGAATCTGACCTAAAAGCGCTACTAATTTATAATTTGGATTATTTTTGTATTCTTCTTTTGAATTTCCTATAAATCCAGGCTTGGTTGAAATAATTCCAATAATATTTGAATCACTTGATGTGGCGCACCTTGATATAGCATTGTTATTTGCAAAGTCAATACATACAACCTCTCCTGATGAAATATTTGTATTATTAGTATAAAAATATTCTGCATAGTCAGCTGCTGGTGTGTCATAACCAGTATCAGCTAAAACTAAGCCATCGGAGCTAACCGTAAAGACATTATCCCCTTCCGAATTCTGCAAAACAAATCCCAATACTTTTTCCTTTCCAAGATTTTTTATCGTGGTTCGACCAATATAATCTACTGAAAAAAGAGTTTCTTCGTATTCCACCCTACTTTGTATCTCAAATAAATTAGCGGAAGGGTGAGCTGATGTATTTACTACTTTTAACACCGGAACATGCCCCAAGTTACTAACTATTGTAGCTGATTTAATTAATTCTATAGGTACATCCGCGATTATTTTAGATTGCGATAGTGTTAAAGGGGAAACATTATTGGTTTCATCTCTAAATTCTAATGTCCCATATGCATATGAAGAAGAATGTGGTCTTATTGCCCAAGTAGATGTTCCTACGTGAATTTCTTCTGCCCAAAGATCAGTCCATCTATAATCTGATGAACCAAGAGTATAGGTTAAATTTGACTCAGGAACAATATCTCGCATAGTTGATGTTCCTGTTACATTGAGTGTTCCAGCACCTGTATTTATTACTAAATCTGTTCCGTTCCATAAAATATTTGCATCTTGATCTTCTCCGAGATAGAGAGCAGCATTATCTTCGTCTATATAAACATTACCTGTAGCAAAAGCTCGAAAATTAGCAAGATCTGCACGTGAATGACCTAACCATATCTCAGACGACGGTTGAGTGGCAAAAAAACTAGAGGGAGTATATATAAGACCATTAACTCTAAGAGCGCTACCAAAATATGAATGACCTTTTACATCTAAAGTTCCTTCTACATATAAATCATTATCATCAAGTTCAAGGGTACTAACTCCGCTATTTGATATTGCATTATATGGTAACGCGCTTACTCCACCTATATTAAATACATTATTATTAGCAAATACTATATGACCACCTGTAGTATTTATTGTTAAATCTCCTGAAGAATCAGTTCTAAATGTTGTTGAAGTTGCAGAATTGTATCCTAGTGTCAATTGTGGTGAAGTTGAGTTTACTACATGAAGCGCGGATGACGGCGCTGTAATACCGATACCGACATTACCACCATTAAAATATGATGCACCCCTAGAATGCAGTAAAATAGTCGAGTCATTAGATGAATTTCTCATGGTAAGGGATGTATTAGATCCGCTACGCAACAAAACTCCTCCTAAACTAGGCACAATATTTAACTGGCCAGACGCTCTAATTTCCTGATTTCCAGATGATGGGAAAAATGATATAGATCTAGTTTTAGTAGAATCATAAAAATAAACATTTCCAGTAACATCTAGAGTTGCTTGCGGATCATTTGTCCCAATTCCGACCCTTCCTGAATTATAATAAATACCATTACCATATGCGTTTGGGGTCCACCGGGATGACACAATTGGCGATCCGTTTATAGAAAATCCGGCTGCATCTACTATTCCAGTTGAAGCAGTGATAGTTGCACGACCGCCGACTGATAAGTTATTCGTTAGTGTAGTGGCACCGTTTAAAGTTATAGTATCGTCACTATTTGCATATAAAATTCTTCCCCAATCACCATCACTGGCTCCATATTTTACAAACGCAGTTCCTCCACCCACGCCATAAGAACCCATTGGTGCGGTATAACCAGCAGCAAGATGTTCATCTGATATAACAATATTCATTTCTCCTCCATAACCATCTACAACAAAACTTGCTATTGTATTAACATTACTATCAACTACTGTTAGCGCATACTGTGGTGTTGTGGTACCGATTCCGACGTTGCCTGATCCGACATTAACTGCTATGTTATTATAATGCATTATATCGTTGTAACCGCTAATATCTACAGCCTCATAAACTACCATTGGTGCATCTCCCGCTAAATCATATATACCAAACTCATCGTTGCTAAACATTCCACCATTACCAATATAAAAACCTCCTTTGCTATAATCGCCACTTTCAAAACTAGCAATCATATCTGTACTTGAAACATGTAAACCGCTCAGAGGATCTGTCGTCCCTATCCCAACATTTCCTGAGTTATAGTAAATATCAGATCCATTTGTAATCCACTGAGATGATACAATTGGCGAGCCATTTATAGAAAATCCGGCTGCATCTACTATTCCGGTTGAAGCGGTGATAGTTGCGCGACCGCCGACTGATAGATCGCCTATAAACGAAGAAGCGCCTGATTGTAATATTTTTAATACTGTACCACCATAATAATAAGCATTCTCACTAGTATCATACACGGCTATATAAGTATCATCACCCTTATTAATTAAACCTATTTCATCAGTTATGGCGCCAGAAACCAATGCTACTGGACCATATAAACCATTAGCAATTATCTCTGATCCAAAATCAGCAATTCCCGTTAAAGCAGTAATAGTTACCTTGCCTCCTATTGATATATCGCCAGTAAAATCAGCCCCCGATAAAAGCGCATAAGAAGTTGAAGCAGCAGTCCACACAGGATCTAATTCTGTAATTAAACTTCCAAGTGGTGAACCATTCCAGTAAAGATCTCCGCCTAAGTTATATAATGTATCTACTGTTACAGCTGGAGTTGAAGATGCGATATTCAAACCATTATTTGTTACTACTAATCCCATTGCGGTTGTTGTTGCAAACGAAGAACTTCCAGTTACTATTAAACTAGCAGATGAATATAAATCTGATGATAAATTTACAGGACCGTCAAAAGTATTTATTCCCGTCCATGTATTATTATCAGATAAAGACACCCCTCCCCCATTTTGAACTATCGTAGTTCCACCACCAATAAAATTATATACGCCCCCAGTAAAAGACCCGTCCTCCCCTTTATCTCCTTTGTCTCCTTTTTCGCCAGTATCTCCTTTTGGTCCAGCATCTCCCTTGTCTCCTTTTTCACCTTTTACCAAAATTGTTTTTTGGATAACCTGCGTATCACCATTTGCTGTATGATAATTTTGAATTATTTGGGGTTGAACTTTGTCGGTAGCCCCGAGATAAATATTTTTTATCTCCTGCGTTTCAGCTGCATCTCTTATAAATCGAACAACGCTATCCCTAAGAACTAAATTTATTGATAAAACTTTATTCGCAAATTTTTTTGATATATTCTCAGAATAATCTCTATATTTATTTAAAGAAACAAGAGAATTAATTATTTTCTGTAAAAATGTTAGCTTAGATGAAATATTGACAGACACCTCGCTTGCGCCAAGTACTCTATGAGATGGGTTATTTTCTGTATAATAATTATCTTTTTTATTTAAAAACGCTCTTGGGTTAAAATATGAAATCCTATCAACAACAGAATGAGCTAATTCTTTATAATTATTTTTATAGCGTTTTAATAAATTAAAATTATTAAGTTGTGAATTTCTTAAAAATTTACCAAAATTTGTTAATTTATTTTTTATGTTTGAAAATTGATATTTGTAAGCATTGGAAAATTTCTCAGAAGAAAGTGATAAAATTCTTTCTACTTTATTTTGATTTTCTCCATAAGTACCGAGAGCAGAAGGAATAAAAAATCTCATTGTCAAAATTAATAAAAAACTTATAGCTAAAAAATTTGCCAATCCAATTAATTGATTCGGAGAATGTGGTTTTGGGGATCTAAACTTTGAAGATTTTAAATTAGAATATTTTTTAGACTTATCAAATTTAAAAAATGTAAAAACTGACAATAAAAAATTTCTAAAAATGTTTACTATATGATAAAAAGTTTTTTTAAATTTTTCTTTATTAAAAAAATGAATTTCTGCTAAAAGTATGTCTGGTAAATTTGGTTTTCTATTAAGTGAAACATCTTCATACTGAATTTGAAAATTCATCTCACTATTCTTCTCTTCATACTCTTTCAAGTAGCTTTTTTTCGTAAACCATATTCCATCAATTTTCTCTGCTTTTAATTTTCCCTGCCTCGCGCGAAGAGATAAATATTCTTGTGAATATGAACAATACTTTGTCGCCTGTGACAAAGTAATGTATGGTTCTATTTGTTGATTTTGTTCGTCCATATTGACAAGCTTGTATGAAATTTTATTTTTGTTTTAGATTTCATATCTTCTATTATTATATATAATTATATATAATTTACCCGATATATTCAATACTTTTTATCCGATATATTATTTTTTATACCCGATACGGTTTTTATCCCTTTATTTAAAGGACAAAAATCATATGGGATAAATTTTTATAAAATAAGACAAAGCATATAAATTTGACAAATTTTCAATAAAAAAATAATATTTTTCAAAACCCAAATAAATTACCTATACAAATATTTATAGAAGTGGAAAACTATATAACCAATTTAGTTTAAAAATTAAATAAAATTACCTGAAAGTTAGAGTGCTTACTTTATTATTTTTAACAAAGGCGCTATACTAAAATTATAAATATATCAAAAAATAATATATGGAAAAATTAATAATTTTGAATAAAAAAATTGACTACGAATATGAAATCAAAGAAAAATTTGTAGCTGGATTAGTTTTGTTTGGCGATGAAGTTAAGTCAATAAAAAATTCTTCATTTGACATGAAAGATTCGTATATAAAAATTTCATCTGAGTCCGAAGTTCTTCTTCTCAATTTTAAAATTTCTCCATACAAAAAATCAAATTTAAACTTATTGAAACACAAACCCAATAGATCCATAAAATTACTACTCAAAAAATCTGAAATTAAAAAATTAAATTCTCTTTTAAAAGAAAAATCCTACACTGCCATTCCTAAAAAAATTTTTGTAAAAAACAATTTTATAAAAGTTGAAATTGCTGTTGTAAGGGGAAAGAAAAAATATGAAAAAAGAGAATTTATAAAAAATAAAGAAATTAAAAAAGATCTACAAAAAAATTATAAACTTCATAGTTAAATTTTTTAATAAAAAATTTTTAAAAACCATCTTGTACAAATTTTGTGTTCAATTTAAAATGTCTAAAATTATCAAAATTACACCCTTAAAATTATCAAATTTCACATAAACAATCTTCTTTAAAATTTCTAAAATACTAAAAAATTATATAAATTAAAAATAAAATTTTTTATATTTTTATAAAAAATATCCACTCCTAAATAGTACATATAAAATTTATTACATTTGGCGATTGACAGATGATAAAAATTGCTGTATACTAATCCTATAAATTATACGCATAAAATTGTATAATTTTTTTATGGGGATGTATCAATTTGATGCATAAAAAATTTGTTCTTTGGCAAGTCAAGTTTTGCGAAACTTGTAAAAAACGCTAAATCATAAATGTCAAATCATTTATAGAAAAAGTTAAAGTTGCATTTAGTAATCCAGCTTTCAACTTTTCAATTGCTTAATCTTTTTTAAAAATTAAGCCATCCTCTATCTTCATACTCGATGGGGATTTACGAGGGTGTTATATTTTCGAGTTATACTATGGTAATTTCCATGTGCCATAGTGAAAACTTATGGAATATATAAATAATATTTTTCTTATTTATAGTTATTTATAGAATTTTAAAAATAAGATAAACTTGTAGATAAAGAATGAATTGTTAGGCAGACAGGGGTTCAAATCCCCTCATCTCCACCATAATTTATTATTACCCAAATCTTTGATATAATAAATATGGTTTAATAATTAACCAAAAAACATATAAACAAATTTTTAAACAATAGAAATACTAATAATTCTAAAAAATATAGAATTAATAACCAAATAAGTATAGACAAGGTGTTTGTGATAGGTTCTAATGGTGAAAAATTGGGAATCATGGACACGCATTCCGCTATTACAAAAGCAAAAGAATCAGGACTTGATCTAGTTGAAGTTTCTCCAAATGCTAATCCTCCGGTATGTAAAATAGTTGATTTCGGACAATTTCAATACAGTAGATCAAAAAAACAAAAAACCAACAAGCCAAAAAAGGTTGAAATAAAAGGAATAAGATTGTCTCTAACCATAGGAAAACATGATTTAGAGGTAAAAAGAAATCAGGCAAAAAAATTTCTATCACAAAAAGATAAGGTTCGTATAGAATTAATGTTAAGAGGTAGAGAAAGGCAGCATGTAAATAAAGCAAAAGATGTAGTAAATGAATTTTTATCGGAAATAATAGATGATATATCCATAGAACAAGATATGCGCTATATGTCTGGAAAACTATCAATGATTATAAAATCTAAATAAGTAAATTGAAAAAATATAAAGTTAAATACCTACAATAGAACAGGAAAATTATAAATATTGACATAAGCATTTTAAAACTAAAATATATGCCAAAATTAAAGACATACAAAACATTATCAAAACGAATAAGAATTACAAAAAACGGTAAAGTCATAAGAAGGAGTAAATCACAGGATCATTTTAATACTAGAGAAACTGGAAAGACAAAAAGAAATAAAAGGAAAGATGTAAAAGTCTCGGATGTTTATTCAAAAAACATAAGTAAATTATAATACTTAAGCATTGTTTTAGTGCTTAATTAGGAAATAAATTATATGCCAAGAGTAAAAAGAGGTGTTACACATCTTAAAAAAAGAAAAAAAATATTGAAAAAAGCTAAGGGTTATAAATGGGGAAGAAAATCCACAATAAGAGCAGCAAAAACAGCTGTTAAAAAGGCCGGGCAACATGCGCTTCATGATAGAAGAAAGAAAAAGGGCGTTATGAGATCCTTGTGGACAACAAAACTCAACGCAGCGCTTAGAAAATATGAAATATCATATAGCAAATTTATAGACATGCTAAAAAAGCAGAACATAGAATTAGATAGAAAAATACTTGCTGAAATAGCAGAAAAAAATCCAGAAATATTTGAAAAAATAGTAAAATCTATTCAGAAATAAGAAAAACCTTTGGGTTTTTCTGTTGGAGCGGTAGTTCAGTTGGTTAGAACGCCTGCCTGTCACGCAGGAGGTCGAGGGTTCGAGTCCCTTCCGTTCCGCCAGAAAAATCTAAATATATAAAATAAATACTCTATCAAATGTAGGGTTTTTATTTTTTACAAAAAGGGACGAGAAGTTTATCCCGCCGTATGGCGGGAAGTCCCTTCCGTTCCGCCAGAAGAATCTAAATATATAAAATAAATACTCTATCAAATGTAGGGTTTTTATTTTTTACAAAAAGGGACGAGAAGTTTATCCCGCCGTATGGCGGGAAGTCCCTTCCGTTCCGCCAGAAGAATCTAAATATATAAAATAAATACTCTATCAAATGTAGGGTTTTTATTTTTATACAGATATTGCAAAACACATACCTTTATTTGACTCAAAGCGTTAATATGTTAAAATAAACAATTAAATATTAAATGTTATATTATTTATTGTGAGAATAAACCAATAACAAATACAAATATCTTTAAAATAAAAAAACCTGTTAAAAAAGCAATAGAATTGATATAATTTATAAATAAAATAATAAAATACTAAATAAAAACTATATGACAAAAAAGAAGAAAACAATATTTATAATATTCTCTATTATTATACTTATAATAGTATCTAGTTTTATTTTTAAAAAACCAAACACGACTTATACTACTGAAAAAGTACAAAGAAAAGACCTAAAACAAACTGTTAGTGAAACTGGGACTATTAAATCCTCTGACGAAATAGAACTAAATTTTCAAAATACTGGAAAAATAACAAAAATCCTTGTAAATGTTAATGATAAAGTAAAAGAAAATCAAATCTTAGCAGAATTAGATCATAGAAGCTTAGATATATCTGCAAAAAATGCAATCGCAAGCTTAGATATAGCAAAAGCTAATTTAAATAAACTAGTATCTGGCGCAACCCAACATGAAATAAATACACAACAAATTGCTGTTAATAAAGCTGAAACAGAATACAAATCTGCTTTAAATGAATTAGAAGAAGCCAAGGCAAGTATAATAAAAACCTCTAAACAAGCAGAAACAGATGCTCTAATTTCAATTGATACAAATATTTCAAAAGCGCAAATAGCTGTCGATAATATCAACACAATTTTAAATGATAATGATGCTCAATATCTCTTGGGTGTTAAAAATTCATCAATACTTTATCAGACAAAAAATTCCTACAATGATGCAAAACTACTAATTTCAAATGCTAAATCCTCTATCAATACAGCAAAAAATACTAAAACTAGAAATGATATAAAGCTAGCCATAAATAAAACAATCGAAGCTTTGGATTCAACATTTAGCGCATTAACAAATTCTTATCAAATGCTTGAAGATTCAATTATTTCCTATCAATTCACACAAGCAAAGTTGGATTCCTATAAATCTATAATTAGCACTCAACAAATAACCATATCCAATGCTCTATCCTCTGTTAAAAATTCGTTAAATATATTAAACAACACAGAACTAAGTAGCGACGGACTAACTATTTCAGGAAGTCAAACAATTGCAACAGCTCAATCGAGAGTTGATTCTTCTTACCAAGCTTTTCAATTAATAAAAGCTCAACTTGATGAATTAAAAGCTCCTGCAAGAAGTCAAGATGTTATTTTATATCAAGCACAGGTAAGGCAAGCTGAGGCCAATCTAGAATCCATACAAAATCAAATTGAATACAATATAATAAGAGCGCCAATTAATGGAACAATAACTCAAATTGAATATAAAAAAGGAGAACAATTTTTAGCTACAAAACCAGCAATAAAAATGCTATCTGAAAATAAATTAGAAATAGAAGTCGATATTTCAGAGTCAGATATTACAAAAATAAAAATTAATGATCCAACTGAAATAACCCTAGACGCTCTAACATCTGAAGAAAAACTATACGGAAAAGTTTATAATATAGACCCAGCTGAAACAACAATTCAAGATGTAATTTACTATAAAACCAAAATCAGCTTTGATATTCCAGAAGAATTAGTGGAGAATATAAAACCTGGAATGACAGCAAATGTAATAATTACAACAAAAAATAAAGCAAATGTGCTAGTTATTCCATCTCGCGCTGTTATAGAGAAAAATGGGGATGGAAAATTTGTAAAAATATTAGAAAATAAAAAAGAAAAGGAAGTATCTGTAAAAACAGGAATATATGGCGATGATGGAATGGTAGAAATTTTATCAGGACTAAAAGAAGGACAAGGAATAATAACTTCAACAAACACAAAAAAATAATGCTTATACAAATCAAAGATATAAAAAAAGAATATTCTAATGATGAAGTAGTAACTGAGATACTTCACGGATTATCTTTTGAAATTAAAAAAGGTGAATTTGTTTCCATTATGGGTCCATCTGGATCTGGTAAATCAACACTCATGCATATTTTAGGACTTCTGGATAGACCTACAACTGGAACATATTTTTTTGAAAATCAAGATGTTTTAAAATTAACTGATGATGAATTGGCAAATTTGAGAAACAAAAAAATAGGATTTGTTTTTCAAGCTTTTCATTTACTACCAAAAACACAAGTAATAGATAATGTGATGCTTCCACTCATATACTCTGAAGAAAAAACAAATCACAATGAAAAAGCAAAACAAGTACTAGAAAGTGTTGGACTATCACACAGAATGTATCACTACACGAATCAAATTTCTGGTGGAGAAAAGCAAAGAGTCGCTATCGCAAGAGCTCTTGTAAACAATCCCGATGTTATTTTTGCTGATGAACCAACTGGAAACTTGGACTCAAAATCAGGAAAGCAAATTATGGAAATTCTACAAGATTTAAATGACAAGGGCCATACCATTATTCTCGTAACTCATGAAACATACACCGCGGAACACGCTCATAGAATTATAAAAATTGTAGATGGACTCATAACTGAAGATTATAAAGTTTCCAATAGGCGCTTAGCAAAAAACGAAAACGGCATAAAATAATATGTTTAATTTTCTAAAACAATGCGCCAAACTAGCTATTAATTCACTTCTAGCTAATAAGACAAGAAGTTTTTTGACTATGCTTGGAATTATAATTGGGGTGTCTGCCGTTATAATTATTACTTCAATTGGAAGCGGTGCTCAAGATTTAATTCTCTCTGAAATTAAAATACTTGGAACTGATACTATAAGCATTATGCCTGGCAAAGCAGAAGAAAATGGACCACCAGCTTCTGTCATGGGGATAATAATTACAACCCTAACATACGAAGATGCAAAGGCGCTTCTCGAGAAAAAAAATTCTCAGCACATTATTAATGTTGCTGCTTACTCAAACACAAATGCGAATGTTTCCTGGGGTTCCCAGAGTTCAAACTTTGATATAATAGGAACAAATGTAGGTCACTTAACAATGAATAATTTTAATGTCGAAAGTGGGAGATTTTTTACAATCGACGAGGAGAGTAATTTGGCAAAAATAGCAGTTTTGGGTAGTCAAGCGAAAGAAGATTTATTTGGGGATTCTGATGCTATAGGAGAAAAAATAAAAATTAAAAAACAGGTCTTTGAGGTAATAGGGATACTAGAAGAAAAAGGAACAGTTGCTTTTCAAAATTATGATGACAAAATTTTTATTCCTATAAAAACAATGCAAAAATTAATTGTTTCCTCAGATGCTGTTGGGATTATAAGAGCAAAAGTAGACAACGAGAAAAATCTTCCTCTTGCTATAAAAGATGCTGAAACTACACTTCGCGAAAGACATGATATAAGAGATAATTCTGGAGAGGATGATGATTTTACTGTTAGTAGTCCCGCAGAAGCACTTGAGGCGATTGAAACTGTTACGGGTGCTTTAAAATTTTTCTTAGCTGCGATGGGGGCAATTTCACTTATTGTGGGTGGAATTGGAATTATGAATATAATGCTTGTAAATGTCAGCGAACGCACAAATGAAATAGGTCTTAGAAAAGCAATCGGAGCAAAAAATAACAATATCTTAGTTCAATTTTTAATAGAATCAACAATAATAACACTTTCTGGTGGAATTATAGGAATAATATTTGGGATACTTGTTTCTCTGCTTGTTAGTGTTATTGCTCAAGCACTAGATTATAATTGGGGATTCCATGTTTCAATGCTCTCAATAATTATGGGAATTATTGTTTCAAGCTCTATAGGAATAATTTTTGGACTATACCCAGCGAAAAAAGCTAGTAAACTTGATCCAATAGAAGCATTAAGATATGAATAATATGATAAGAATAAAAAATTCAATAAAACTCGCTATTAATTCAATGAAAACAAATAAGGGAAGAACTCTTCTTACTATTTTAGGTATGGTAATTGGTGTAATGAGTATTGTTGTGGTTTTTTCAGCTGGAGAGGGATTAAAGAAATTAATCATAAAACAAATTGAATCCTTCGGTACTGATATTATTGAAATTGAAACAAGAATCCCTGTGGGGAAAAATAAAATGGGCAATGAATCACATGAATCAGCCATGAGTATGGCTCAAGGAGTTCGAATAACAACACTAACATTAAAAGATGTAGAAGATATAAAAAAAATACCAAATATAGATGGCGGTTATGGTGCGTTAATGGGGCAAGAACTCGCAACCTATGGTAGTAAAAGAAAAAAAGCGTCTCTTTTTGGAGTTAGTGCTGATTTTATAAACATTGATAAAAGTGAAATAAATAAAGGTAGATTTTTTACCAATGCAGAAGATGAGTCGCTCACAAAGGTTGTAGTACTAGGCGCTGGAATAAAAGAAGATTTGTTTGGTGACTCAGATGCAATAGGAAATTATATAAATTTAGGAAAATCAAAATACAGAGTAATTGGAATAATGAAAGAAAAAGGAGCTGCCATGGGAATGGACTTTAACAGATATATATATCTTCCCGTGCAAACTCTTCAAAAAAAAATCATGGGGATAGATTATTTAATGTATACTATATATAAATTAAAAAACTCTGAAATCACAGATGAAACAGTAAAAGAAGTAAAAATTATCTTAAGAGAAAATCATGATATAAATAATCCCGACGATATAGTGGGTGTAGATGATTTTACTGTTGTAACAATGGAAGAAATGATGAAAACCGTCAATAGTATTACAAAATATGTAACCGGCTTACTTCTTGCAATAGTAATAGTTTCTCTTGTGGTTGGTGGTGTGGGGATTATGAATATAATGTATGTAATAATAAGCGAAAGGACATTTGAAATTGGCCTTAGAAAAGCACTAGGAGCAAAAAATAAAGATATTATGTGGCAATTTCTCATGGAAGCAATAATAATATCAATTCTAGGGGCAATTTTAGGTATTATTCTAGGTATTCTACTATCACTACTTATAACTTTTGCTGCAAATGCTTATGGTCTTTCCTCGAGTTTTAAAATACCCATTTACGCTCTTTTCATATCTCTAATATTTGCGGTTTCCACTGGTCTTTTATTTGGTGTTTTTCCTGCAAAAAAAGCTGCGGAACTTAATCCAATAACAGCTCTTAGAAATAAAAATTAACCTATGGGCAAGCTCGAAGGTTGAAAAAATTATTTATACATTTCATCAACCCATTCACCAATTTTTACAACTGCATCTTCACTGTCACTTCTTTTATAAACCGACAAAACCGCAACACAAATTTTCTTTTTCATGGGAGTTATATAACCAGCTGTAACATGAAATCTTGTTTCATTCAAAAAACCAGTTTTAGCTCCAAAATAATTCTGGGGATTATTTCTTAAATCATATACAGTGTGTTTTAAATTTATTTGTCTCCCCTCTCTTGTTGTGAAAGTATATTGTGGCTTGGAAGAATACTCGCTTATGTTTTCATTTGAAAATGCATGACATGTTACTATTGCCATGTCGCGAGCACTTGTTAAATTTTTCATTGACAATCCCGATGGATCGTCAATTAATGTTTTTGTAAGTCCCCACTCGCTTGCAATTTTTCCCATATTTTCTAAAAATTGAGTTTTTGAAATTTCTGTAATTTTTGATAATTTATTTGCAGAATTATTTGCTGAAGCAATTAAAGTCGAAGCAAAAATATCTTTTATTTTTATTCTTTCTGTTGATTTTAATTTCAGAGTTACAAAAGAATCCCTTGGTCCAACATATTGCCTAAGATCTCCTTCGCTGTCTTGCCATGTTAAATTATAAGTTTTATTCCATAATGGAAAATGTTTTACAAACTCACTTGCGGTTATTAATTTCATCAAACTTGCGCTTGGCATCTGACGCTCTTCTTGATGAAAATATAGCGGTTTCAAAGTTTCATATTCTATAACAGCTGCAGAAATATATGGAACATCTTTTCCGGTTTTCTCTTTATACCAATTTGTAAAATCAACATAATTATCTTTTTTCTCTAAAGCAAAACAATTTGCAGGAATTGCAACTATTAAAATAAATAAAAAAATGATTAAAAATTTATTTCGCATAAAACAATTATATCACAAAAATATTCTTTAGAAAATTATTATAAATCTTCACATCCTGAACCATTCCAAAATATCCACTGTATTTAAATTATCCTCTCTTACAACTCACCCATTCAAAACAAAAATTAATCCTAAAAATAAAATTAATTTTTTCATATTATTTATTTTATTTACTTTTTATTATTATTTTTAATATATTCCTCCAATACTTTTATATGCTCCCCCCTATCGCATAAACGAACATTTCACTTTGCTTCTTAACAACATATCGCATAAGCACAAATCCAAATCCACTAGTAATGGTAATGGTCATATTAAGAAATTTCTTATTGTCAAAAATAAGAAAAGAAAATATTCCCCAAAATATTCCTAATTTAAAAATAAAAGAGAGGAAACGCGGAAACATTTTCATGAAAAATTGATAAATATTTAGAACAATCAATACTGGTTTTTCTATGGGCAGATATTTAAATATCTCTAAAAAATTATCTTTTTCAACTTGATTCATTTAAATTAGCTATATTATTTATTTGAATTATCTTGATTTAATTATATCAATAATTTTAAGAAAATACATTATCCTCTTGTCATGTTTCATAGTGGGGAAAATAAAAGCTCTCTGAAAATTTTTCAGAGAGCTCATGAATTATTTACTAAAAACCAGTTTCTTGTCAAAAGAAAATCCGTTTACATTTACCCGACAAATATAAACACCGCTTGAGCAAATTTTTCCTGAATCATCTTTTGAATCCCAGTTAATAGTTGCTGATTTGGATTTTGTGGGGACAAACTTTTTTACAAGTTGTCCTTTGATGTTATAAATCGAAATTTGAACTTCAGATGGTTCTTTTGTGTCTTCTATATCAAACATTAAGCTTACTGTGGAGTTAAATGGATTTGGAAATATTTCAAATTTCTTTTTTAATAAATTCACTGTTTGACTTGGTGCGAGTATAAGTGACACATCATCAATCCAAACAGGAACATCTTGTTCTCCCAAATTCCATGAAATGCGTGCAATTCCAGAACTTGTGGCAGTAAAGCTCATTGTATAATTTTGCCAATCAGTTCCAGTGCTCACAACTTGCCATAGGCCAAAATTATTCCAGGGAGAATTTTCATTATATAACTCTACCTGGATTTGTCTTTGTGAGGTAGATTTCGCCCAGAAAGACAAAGTATAATTTTGACCCGATACAATGTTTAAATTCTGGTACAATTGAACCTCGAAGTGCAAACCATTTTGATTGGGATCAATAAATATTGAGTTATTCCCTGAATGGTAAATAGAATTATCAATATAATAACTCGCTGTGGAATTGAGATCGCCAACCTCAAATGGTGCAAAATTTCCTGTTTCAAAACCAGGATTTATTATTAAATTATCTCCTTCTGTTTCCATATCAGATATTTTTTCAAAAACAACATTATCAAAATATTTACAACCAGCTGACTCGCCAATCATAAAATTCAAACGCGCTAATTGATCAGTTGTATTTGCTATAAAAATATACTGATATTTTTTCCAAGTTGAAGTGAGATTAATCTCTTTCCATAGACCATAATTATTCCATGGATCATTGTTGTTTTGTATGCAAAATTTAATTCCCGATGCAGGATTGGATTTTGCCCAAAAAGAAACATTATATGACTCGCCTGATTCAATTTCAACAAGTTGCATAAGTTCTTCTTCGTAAAATAATCCGGAATCACCAATATTGATTTCTGCTTTAAAGTTTCCATCAACGCAATCACCGGATGTTATATCGAAACTTGCGCTATTTCTACTGTCATTTAAAATCCAATAATTACAAATTCCAGAATCAAATCCACCGTCTTCGAAGTCACCACCCTGATAATCAACCATTCCACCACCAGCAAAATATTGAATATTTTCTCCGGATTGAAATGAATTAACATCGCTATCGGAAACTTCTAAAACATTAGCAAAATTAAACCCATAGGTATTGAAGGTTGATTCGTCTATAATGAGACGACGCAATCCATTTTCTATATAATAACAAGCTGGACCTGGACCAGAAATTAATTTTCCATCCATGATTTTTTCATAGCTTACAAATGGCGCAATCTGATAATAATTTAAAACATTTTGAGTAACTACTATATTAAAATTTGAATGATAATAGTTAATCATATAAACATTGTCAGAAAGCAATCTCAGAAGAATCTTTTGTCCAGTGTATGAAGAAGAAACTTCAATCCCTCGTTTAATAACATATCGTTCGTTCATGTTATTTACATTTTGCAATACTGTTCCGTATGGATAATCGCTTGAAGATGTAAGTTCAGATCCTTCCGCAAATTGAGATAAATATGAACTTGTTGTTGGAATCCAAACATCCGCAGAGTATCCTAATTGTTGCCAATTATTTACCCTTCGCTTCACAATTGTCGTAGAATTGTTTGACTGATAATCAAATACCCATCTCTGAGAATTCTCATCATAAACACAAGTTCCAACTTTTGGACTAATATCAGGACCAATTGAAAATGAATTGAATTCTTCTTGACTAATTTCAACTGCATCAGACCAGTCAAATCCCCAAGTATAAAAAGGTGTCTCACTAGTAAATCGTTGCATTTGCCTGTCACGAATCCAATAATAATTTGGAGTATTAGTTACATGAACCAATAAATCATCTGGTAGAATTCTTGGTTGTGAAACAACAATGCCTGGGAGTGATGGCGGGTTTGATACGAAATAATGTTTATCTGGATTACAACCATTATTATATTGTTGTGTGTTGTTACTATACCAACCATAGGGATCAATTGGTTCATTATTATAGTAAACACCAAAGTGAAGGTGAGGGTTGGTTGAATAACCAGTGTCACCCACCTTTCCTATAAATTGTCCTTGGTAAACAAATTCTCCGACAGAAACAGTTGCAGTATGGTAAAGCATGTGCGCGTATATTGTTTTGTAACCATTTCCATGGTCTATTTTCACATAATTACCATAATCCGTTCCTGTTCCATCTGGAATATCTCTTTGCACCGCAATAACCTGTCCACCATAAGCAGAAAGAATTCTTGTTCCCTCTACTGCGGAATAATCAATTCCGTAATTATAGTTATAACTATAACTAGGTGGATATTGCCAACCAGATGAAATTATAAAATTTCCTTCAATGGGGAGTGTGAATATATGATCCACACCGAACAAATAACCACAACACATTGTGATTATTACTAGAATTGTCATGAGAGTTTTCATTTTTACCTCCTATGAAAATTTCTCAATTTCTTTAAAAATGTTTCGAGAATAAAAAATCGCCAAAAAAATCTGATAAATCAAATTAAGTTTGGCGACCCTGATTTTGAAATTATAAAAACCCAAGTCTCTTGTTAAAATTTAACAAGAATTAATAAATCGCTTTTCCTCGCTTTTATTTAATTGTTAATCTACTTATTTATTAAAAAATCTTTAAATATACCCAAACTACCCACTCTAAATAAACCTATATTTTCTACTGTTTCGCAACCAACCATCACTGGGGCATATTCGTCTCTACATGTGCTAGCTCTACAATTATCACCTGCATATTTATACTCTACAAACATATTTTGCTTTATTAGTTGCTCTGTTAATGCAAACGGGAAAACACTACTAACAGAATAAATACCTCTTGGAACCTCTAATCTGTAACCTTTTTTATTTCTATATTTAGAATTAATTACTTGATTAGGTGTGCAATAATAATTATTTGTTTCTATATTTTTCGCGCAAACCAAAGATCCATCTGGAACAATTTCTGATGGATAGCTTAATTCTCCCTCAATTGCCCCCATACAATTTTCTGATTGTATTTTTGTTGCTTCTCTTTCATCTGAAATACTCTGTGTATTGTTTATAATATTTTCTTGATTTTTACTATCATAAATTACAATATATATAACAAGTGATATAAATAGTATTATTGAAATAATTATTAATATTTTTTTCCACATAAATTTATTTAATTTTATTAATTATAAATTAAAAATACTTTTATAAATTAAAGATACTTCGATTTTTAAAAAATGTAAATACCAATTATTAACATAAAAAAAGGCGTCGTATTACTACGACGCCTTTTAGATTTTAATAAAAATAACCAAATTTTTATTTTTTATATAAAGTGGAAACAAATCTTTGCATTCTGTCATTCAATACATCTAAAGCAATTCTTGTACTTTCTGGTGCGTTTTTTGGTATGCTCTTTAATGTGAGTTCCCAAAATTTTATCTCAAAATTATTTAACTTACTACTACCTGTTCTTTCCAGCTTTATATCGCTTAATAATTTAAATGCTTTATCGTGTACAATGTCTTTATTAGCACTCTCCGTAATTATTCTATATAATTCAGTACCTCGTTCTCGGCTATAAAAAAATGTTCCAACTGAACTAACATCTGATGTCTGTTTAATAATGGAACCATTTTCATCAAATACTTGTTTAAGTGTTCCGCTTCTTCCCGCCTCCTTAAAAGTAACGAGCTTTGTATAATCATCGAGCCATTTCTCTGTTATTGTTCCTGTATTTGTTTTTATAATTTCTATATTTGGCTCGGAAATCAATTCTTGAAAATTATTCTCTGTAATTTGCTCTAAGCCGGGACTTTGTGGATCAAGATCTGCATAATATTCCCCATGGTCTTTTTGAATTTCCAACACCCGATTATTACCAACATTCGTTTCAAATTTAACTGGAATATTGTCTTCAACATCTTTCAATGCCTCTTCCAACTCAGAAAATGTATTAACTCTTTTAACTCCTAGTATCTCTGTTTGATTTTGAGCTATAGGCACACGATCTAATATATCTTCGACAGGTGTCCGTCCTGATATACCTTTGGTAGGCACATGATCTGGCTCAATAGTCAAATTTTGAACTGAGGATACTTGGTCTGATATATCTTCTATATTTGACTCAGAAATCAATTCTTGAAAATTATTCTCTGTAATTTGCTCTAAACCAGGGAGATTAGGATTAAAGTCTGTGTAATATTCTCCATTGTCCTCTATAATCCGTACAACATTACCACCAATTTCTACATCAGCCGAAGCACCTGCCTCTTTAAACTGAAATACTTCTTTCAAATCAGAAAAATCCCTAACCACTGGAACCTCTGATGTTTCTATAGGTACATTAGTCAATGTATCTGGGGTGACTTCTATACTTTCTGTAGGTACATGATCTAACATATCTTCAGTGGGTACATGATCTGGTTTAATAACTGGGATTTCTGTATTACCATTATTAAACTCATCTTGCAACCTCGCTATTTGAAAATTTAACTCCTCTCCAGTATTTTGCTGTTGTGAAAGTAATTCTCGAGTTGCATTTAGTTCCTCAGATATCTTCGCTTGTATATTGGATGGAATATTTGGATCATCTAGCATTTCTTCTAATCTGGTAATTGATAATTTTGACTTTATTATATCATCATTTAACTCAAAATATTTACTTTGTAGCTCTTCTATTTGCTCAGGATAATTTGACTTAACTATATCTTCTACGGGTAGCACTTCTCTTACATTTGTTGGTCTGACAATTTCTGAAACATTAGGACCATGTTTGGGCTTAATGACGCCCATTACATTATCTACATAATGTTTGTAAAAACTTTCATAAGACTTGGGTTTGACAAAGGCAAAAACCTCGTTAGTTTCTGGATCAACGACAACTCTTGCTCCCGGCGCAACAACATTTGCATCAAAATTTTTAAGAATCAATGGTTCGCCATTAGGTCCAGAAGTAACAAGTGTCATTTTTGAACCACGAGGCATGCTTATACCCAAAGTTTCAGAAACACTAGAGCCCTTAGCTACTGGAACGCCTTGATCTGCCAACTCTTGAATACGTTGAGGGTTCAAACCCTTAATATCTTGAAAATTAGATACATCTGATTTTTTTGGAGAAAAACTTTGTGATGCCTCATTTATATCATCCGCTCGACTTGTTGAGATAACCTGATCTTTTTTACCAAAAACAGAGTTCTTCAAATTCTCAAAAGACTTTCCTAATCTCTCCATTCTTGAAACTATATCAGCATAACTTACAAAATTATCTTTCATGTTTTCCAATACATTACCCTGAGTAAATGTTTTGGTAAAACATTGTACCATGTTATCCACACTTGCACCAGATGTTTGTATTCCTGATAAAGCTTGCGTTCCCATACCAAGAGCCATTAATAATTCCCCCCAAGCTCTCATCATGGTAGTTTTTTTATCAAAACCTTTTAATTTTCTAACATCACTATGTTTTTTTAATTTATCATTTTCTACATAAAAACTTGATTCATATCGTTTTCCAGATAATCCATAATATGTTTCTAAAAACATTGTTTTAAATGCATCTCCAAGATATTGATGTGCTTTCATTTTTTCGCCAACCTTATTCCAGGAATATTCCTTTTGATATTTCAATGCTGATTTATCTAATTTTCCACCAAATGCAAATATTCCATACATAGCACCTCGAAGTCCAGCCGCACCTATCCCGCCACCAAAAACCATAGCCGTATTAAGTGCATCTTTTACAAGTATACTTCCATTTACTGTTCCTTGTATATAATCTTGCAAAATATAATCTATTTTTTTTGACCTTTGTTTTCTTAAATCATTTTTTGATTCCAAATTCGTAAGTAGAACTTTGTTTAATCTATTTCTCATTGTCATCTGATCATGATCAGAAATAATATACAATAACTTTTCTTTATCTGTTAATGAACCTTCGTTAAACTTTTTTTCTATTTCTTGTCTTTTTTCTTTTGGTAAATCATAATAATTCTGAGATCTGGCATTCTTTATCATTTCATTATATTGCATTGCTTTTTCTTTTACATCATCTACAGAAATTTTTTCATTTTTTATAAAATTTTCTCTAATTTTATTATTCTCCATTGAAAGAGTTTTTATTTTACGCTCTAATTCTTCTCTTTCTGTTTCATCTTTTGTGTTTTTATATATCTCTACATATCTAGATATTGCAGCAACTCTTCTTTTGTAATTATCATCTTGGTAAAGCTTCTGAAATTTTTCCTTATTAGAAGAAATCAACTCTGCTAAATCGCTTGTTTTCTTTTCTGCCTCAACCCTATCTTTCTTTGTTTCACTTTTTTGATCAAAATATTTATACACATCTGTTCTCTTGCCAAGAGCAAAATTAATTTTTCCTCCACTTATTTTATCAAGTCCATGCGCAAGTCCAGCGCCAATCCAATCACCAATGGCTTTAACACCAAACATTGAACCGATAATATTATATATTCCCTTACCTGTTGCTGCGCATAAGGCCCTCTTTTCTTCTTTTTCTTCTGGTGTTTTTGGTTTCTTAAAAATCAAATCAAAAGTTTTCTTAACCCTATCCTTAAATTTAACTTTTATCTGTTCTTCTTTTAACTCTTCATTGATAATATGTTCTTCCGGCGTATTAGATTGAATTTCTTTTTCTGATTCAAAATTATTGTAAGTAGATGTCCATTTTATTTCTTGTCCCCATTCTGGACTGGTATGGGTAGATGTCCATTTTGCTTCCTGTCTCTCTCCTTGACTCGTATTAGTTTCCCATTGTTGTTCTTGATTAGTATTAGATATTGTCTCTGGTTTTATTTCTTTTATTCCAAGTACATTGCTTATATATGTATTTGTATTTTCAAGAAGACTTGGTGCTATTTTTGTCACAAAATTTACAATAAAAGACTCATTACCCTCCCTACCCTCATCTTCTACTCTATCCTTAGCTTCTAAAAATTTTCTTACCTCAATAATCTGATTATCGCTTAGTCTACTCAACTTGTACTTTAAAATATCAACTCCGGTATTTTCTAATTCTAAATGTTTATTAAAAAATTTTTCCTCTGTTTTCGGCAAATCGTCTTCAAAGACTTGTTTTTCTTTAATAACCTCCTCTTCTGATTTTTCAAAATTCTCTGATTTTGAAGTCTCTTCTTTTTCTGATTTAATCTTTTCTTCTGAATTTCCTAACAACTCTTTAACTTTATCTCTTAAACCGTATGCTCTAGTAACGAAATTAATATGATAGCTTTCGTGTCTCACTTGATCAATTATCTGCTTCAATTCCTCTGGACTATATTTTTCTTTGGTACCATCTATTGTCCCAATTTCTTCTATGGCAGAAAATAATTCCTCAAAATTTTTAGCATTGCTAATTTTTGCTTTTTGATTTTCTAGTAACTCTACAACCTTATCTCTTAAACCGTATGTTCTAGTAACATAAGTATTGCGAAGATCTCCATTCCTTACTTGGTTAATGATCTGCTTCAATTCCTCTGGACTATATTTTTCTTTGGTACCATCTATTGTCCCAATTTCTTCTATGGCAGAAAATAATTCCTCAAAATTTTTAGCATTGCTAATTTTTGCTTTCCTATCTTCTTCTGTTTCTATTGTATTTTTTTTATTTTTCCCCTCAATTTCTTTTTTAGATTCACTTTCTCTCATCATTTCAATGAGTTTTTTTGCATGCATTTTAGCCCATTGAATTTGTCCTTCATTATTTTCATAATCTAAACCTGCTTCTGGGTTAGGATGATTATCTTTTTCCCTATTTTCTATATCATGTTGTTTCCAACTCATAAGAATTTTATACGCAATAGCTGTTTCTAAATCATTTGTAGTATCTCTATACATGTCATAATGTTTGTAATAATCATTAAAAATGCCTTTATAATCTATACCCGTTTCCATATCTGGATTTTCAAAAAAATTCTTATACACTTTTTCAACTTCAGATTCCATATATTTATAATCTTCTGGATTGTCTGGTAATTCTGTTTTTATAACTCTCTCTGGAACCTGATCTAAAACATTGAGATCTTTTTCTGATTCAAATTTTTCATCTATTTTTTCTTGTCCATCTTCGGGGATTTCTTTCGCATACTCGTCTGATGCTGATATAATTTCTTTTGCCCTTTTTATTCTCTTATTAATCTCAGGGACTAATTTTCTTAAATCTTCTAAATAATTAAAAAAAAGAGAACGATCTTCATCAAATGTTTCTTGGTCACTCGATATAAGTATATATTGATCTGCACTAAATGATATATCCGACCTAATTTCTTCGAGTAATTCTTCACCCCTATTTAATATTTTCTCTAAAGCTTGTTTCTTAAATCTTATGAATCCATCTGGGTTATTATTATCTATAAATTCTCTGTATTGCTCATTCTTATCAACTAAATTTTTTAAATTCTCTGTAGGTTGTTTTATTTTATCCATATTTTTGTAATTAAATTTTATTTATTTAAAAATTTCTTTCTAATATTTTCTAATTTTTTCTGAGTCATCAATGTTTCTATTTTTTTTACAATATCGTTTCTTTTTTTTGAAATAATAGATAATTCCGCCATTATAATATTTAATTCTTTATCAACTTCCTCTATAAGATCCTTATAATTCTTTATTTTTGTTTTTATTTCTTCCATGTATTTATATTTATTTTTTACTCCTTTTAAAAATAGAATCTAGTTCTGTTATTGTTTTTTCATCAATTTTTTTCTCTTTCTCGGCATATTCAATTGCCAATTGTTCTAATTTATTTTCCAATTCAATATTTAATAAGTCTAATTGCTCAGATGCAAATTTATTCTCAAGCGTCATTGCTACTTCTGCTACCTTTTCCGGAGGGAGATTATTTAATATCTCTATAAATAATTCCTTTGCATCATCGGATATATTCATAGAAGCTAACAAAAAACCCAGCTTTTTACCAAAACCGCCTATCAATTCTTGGTCATTTATTTTTTTGCTCATATTGTTATTTTAATAATAAATTATACAATTTTTTATATTTTTTGTCAATAAATAAAAAATAACTCGCAAATAATATAAAAATTAAAGCCATTATTTGCGGAAATCTAATTCCGAAAATATGAAGTGTTGTATCAATTCTTAAAAATTCCATAAAAAACCTAATAATTCCATAACCAAAAACATACAACAAAAATATTCTTCCTTCTTTGTAATGTCTCTTAAATACTCTCATTAGTATAAAAAATAAAATTAAATTTAAAATAAATTCATATGCAAATATGGGATGATGATGAAACCCTGTTTTTTGTATATATATTGCCCATGGCACATTTGAAACTTTTCCATACAATTCTGAGTTAAAAAAATTACCCCATCTCCCAATTGCTTGCCCAAGTGGAACAACAAGAGCAAAAATATCTAAATATTTTAGCGAATTCAATTTATGCTTTTTACAATAAAAATAAACAGTTAATATTCCAGCTATTATTGCTCCTTGAATTGCTATACCGCCACGCCAAATTCTAAAAATCTCCCAAAAATTATACTTATAATATTTAAAATCGAAAAACAATACTGAGTAAATTCTAGCCCCAATTATTCCAAAAATTATAATATAAAAATATAAATTTTCTAAATGATTTTTATCAATTTCACTGCCCCTGGATAATCTTTCTATTAAATACATACACAATAAAATACCAAAAACTACTATAATTCCGTAAAAATATACATTGATTAACCCAAGGCGCAGTAATATTGGATGTGGATTTGCATTTATCATTGATTTGTTGTATTTTTAATTGCTTCTAAAATTTGTTCCCAAATTTGTTTATTTATAACACCCTGAAATAACTCCCCGTTTACAAAAAATGTTGGCGCTCCATTTACACCCGCTTTCAAGCCCAATTGAACATCAGAATAAATAAGGGATTCATATTTTTTCGAAAGATAACAGTCTTTAAATTTATTAACATCAAGATGAATATCCCTTGCAAACTGCATAAATGCAGATTCTCCTAAAATTCTCTGATTTTCAAATAATTTATCGTGCATTTCCCAAAACTTTCCTTGTTCATTTGCACAGCTTGATGCTAATGCGGGAGTTATATCATCCGATATTGGAAAATATCTGTATATTAATTTTACACTATCTTTATTATCATTGACAAAATTTTTTAAATCTACATATGCAGACAAGCAGTATGGACAATTAAAATCTGAAAACTCAACTATCGTCATGATTGGAGATGAGGCCCCTCTCTGAGGAGAAGTTTTAGATTCCAACTCTTCTCTTTTAACTTTTTCTTTTGGGGTATTTGATGTGTTGCTATATGCAGAATAAAGAGTTAAGTCACTATTATGCATAATAATTGAACCGTCTTCTATTGCTTTTTTATAATCAAATACTTTTTTGACAAATAAAATAGCTACTGTCAAAAAAAAGATTAAAAAAACCCCTAAGAATATATGCCATTTTTTAATTTTAATCATATGATTTTATTTATTTATAAAATTTTTTTCTAAATTCCATGCTAATTTCAAAACATTTTCCTCGTCCATATATTTTCCCATAATTTGTAATCCTATTGGCAAGTCATTTGATTTTAGAGGTATTGAAATTGCTGGAATATCCGCGATACTTGCTGAAACTGTAAATATATCAGAAAAATACATTTTTAGTGGATCTTTTAATTTTTCTCCGATTTTAAAAGCTTTCGTTGGTGTGGTTGGAGTAATAATAAAATCTACATTTTTAAAAATTTCGTTCAATTTATTTTTTATATCGCCTTGAACTAACATTGCTCTATTATAATAAGCTTCTTTATATCCACTTGATAAAACATAATTTCCTATTAAAATTCTTCTTTTAACTTCATCTCCCATACCCATTGTTCTATTTTTTTTGTATGCATCGTCTAAAGAATCATACACCTTGGAATCAAAACCATATCTAAACCCATCATATTTCGCTAGATTTGAGGAACTTTCCGCTGGCTGAATTATACAGTAGGCAGCAAGAGCTTCATCAATAAAAGACATGTTTATTTCTTTTATTTTTATTTTTGCTCCCCTTAAATCTTTAATTAATTTGTCAAAAGACTCTAATATGTTTTTATCTGTTACAAAATTATCAAAATTTTTTGGTATTCCTATTGTTATATTTTTTATTTTTGATTTTATATTACGAATATTAACTTTTTTAGTATTTAAATTTGTTGCATCATCGTCGTCTTTACCAACAATTACATTAAATAAGATTGCACAATCAAGAGAAGAATTAGCAATTGGTCCTATTTGATCAAATGAGGAGGCAAGTGAAATAAGTCCATTTCTTGAAATTCTTCCATAGCTTGGTTTTAATCCACAAACTCCGCAAAAACTAGCCGGCTGTCTTATGGAACCGCTAGTATCACTTCCTAAAGCAACAGCACAATGACCAGAGGCAACTGAAACAGCGCTACCACCAGACGAACCACCAGAAACTCTTTTTCTATCATGAGGATTTAATACAGGACCAAAAAATGATGTCTCATTCGATGATCCCATTGCAAACTCATCCATATTTGTTTTACCAAGAATAATAACACCACTTTGTTTTAATTTTTTAATAACATATGCATCGTACGAAGCCACATAATTAGACAACATTTTTGAACCAGCAGTTGTCTTGTGATCCTTAACTAAAATATTATCTTTTATGGCTATCGGAACTCCTTCTAATAATTCTAGTTTTTTACCGCTTTTAATTTTTTCATCAATTTTTTGTGCTTGTTCTATTGAATCATTCTCAAAAATAGTAATAAAATCATTCAAATTATCTGACTTAATTTTTTTTATACAATCTTTTATCAAATCAACACAAGAGATTATTTTATTGTTTAACTCTCTATTAATTTTCTCTATTGTAAAATTATTATTCATAGATTTACAAAACCTTCTTTACTCTTAGTAAATTATCCTTTTTGTCAGCAAATTGTGATATAAGTAAATCGCTTTGGGATGTTTTAATTTTATCTTTTCTTAAATTTGTATATTTACTATTATTGGATTTTATTTTTTCTGAGATTGGATACTGCTGAACTTTTTTTACATAATTTAAAATATTGTTAATATCTTTCAATAAAGTACTTTCCTCTTTTTTAGAAAGTTGTATTTTTGAAAACTCAGCAAGTTTTAAAATTTCTTTTTTCGTTAACATGTTTTTATTCCCTTATTAGTTCTTCAAACTGTTTTTCGCTTATAATTTGTACGCCTAATTTTTTAGCTTTATCGTATTTAGAACCAGGCTCATCACCAAATACCAAATAATCCACATCTTTACTTATAGATGATGAAACTTTTCCACCCAATTCTCTTATAATTTTTTTTGCATTGTCGCGGGTCCAGTTATTTAATGTACCAGTAAGAACCAATACTTTTCCTTTTAATTTTTGACTCTTTGTTTTTACTGAAATTAATTTCACGCCTAAATTTAATAATTGTTGAATTAAATTTTTATTTTTATTATTGTTTAGAAATTCATATATGCTTTCAGAAACTTTTGGACCTATATCATTAATGGATTCTAAATCCTCTCTCGTGGCTCTCAAAAATTTATCTAAACTACCAAATCGATAAGCCAAAATTGAGCTCGTTTCATCGCCCACATGTCTTATACCGAGAGCATATATAAATCTATCCAAACTAATTGTTTTACTGTTTTCAATCGCTAAAATAAGATTATCAGCAGATTTATCTGCAAATCTTTCAAGCGGTAATAAATCTTCCCTCTTTAATTTAAAAATATCAGTAAAATTTTCAAGCAAACCCTCTTCCATCAATTGCTCTACTATTTTTTGTCCCAAACCTTCTATATTAAATGCTTTTTTAGAAGCAAAATGTATAATTGATTCTTTTTGCATTGCATAACAATTTTTATTTGAGCAATAATAGTTTACTTCATTTTCTTTTCTTGTAACCAAAGAACCACAAGATGGACATTTTCTTGGCGCAACAATTCTTCGTTCGTTTCCATTTCGCAATCTTTTTAGAACCTCGACAATATCTGGAATTACATCTCCTGCTTTTTGTAAAATAACAGTATCGCCAATCCTTACATCTAGTCGATTTATTTCATCAAAATTATGAAGAGTTGCTCTTCTTACAACCGAACCAGCTAAATTCCTTGGCTCAAGCACTGCGACTGGGGTAATTGCTCCTGTTCTACCGACTTGAAAAATAATATCTTGAACTTTTGATGTAACCTGTTCAGCTGGAAATTTGTAGGCAATCATCCATCTTTCAGTTTTTCCAACACTTCCTAATTTTTTTTCCAGATTCAAATTGTTTACAATTATAACTACTCCATCCGTCATATAATCTAAATTTTTTCTTTTTTGCTCCCACTTTTTCAAATACTGCTCTACCTGTTTACCATCCCTGCAGTATTCATTGTGACTACTTATTTTAAATCCAAATTGCTGTAAAATTTCGTGTTCCTCCATATGTGTCTTTTGTCCCAAATCTTCATCAAAATAATAAGCAAAAAATATTAACTCGCGTTGTCTTGTAACATTTGGATCTAATTGCCTTATACTGCCTGCTGCTATATTTCTAGGATTTGCAAATGGCTCAAGTCCATCTCGTTCTCTCATCTTATTAATTTTCTCAAAATACGATTTAGTTAAAACAACCTCTCCCCTTACTGTTAATTTATTGGGTACGCGTATTTTTGAATCACTTAATTTAAGAGGAACACTCTCTATTGTTCTAATATTATTTGTAACATCTTCTCCTATTTTGCCATCACCTCTGGTTGCAGCATTTTTTAAAATCCCATTTTCATAAGTTAAAACTATTGTTAATCCATCCAATTTTAATTCACAAAAATAATCATAATCTCCCTCTGTAATTTTTTTATTTCTATTCTCCCAATCATAAAATTCTTCTATGGAAAAAATATCCTGCAGAGATAAAACTGGAAAACTGTGCGCAATTTTTTCAAATTTATCAAGCGCGCGTCCTGAAACTCTCATAGATGGAGAATCTTTCGTTAAAAATTCCGGATAATGACTCTCCAAATCAAACAATTCCTTTTTTAAAGAATCTAGCGCCTCTTGAGAAATTTCTGACCTATCCAAAACATGATACAAGTATCTATGATACTCTATCTCTTTTTTTAATTTCTGTATTCTTGTTTTAATTTCCTGCTTGTTCATTATTAAAAAGTATAAAATTAACTAATTAAAATCTTTTAACAAAGATTCTTCAGAAAATATAACATAATCAAATAACCCAGATAAAGGATCTTCTCTTCTTAAACTAACAGACAATGCTTGTCTATTAGCATTTTCTATATCTCCTCCGGGATATTGACCAATTGTTTTTATTACATATATATTTTTAAACTTCAGAGAATTATTATCTCCATCAAATGCTTGAATTTTTAAATCATGAATATCACAAAATAAAGCTTTGACTCTAAATTGATAAATCTTATTTGGATCTAAACTAGAACCGCCAATTTCAGTTATTGAATCACTTGACTCGTTTAGTAAAGATTTATAAACATGTTGCGATTCGCCCCCCGCGCTCCAAACAATACTTCCTCCGGACTTCCATTCATTTACTGTAAGTTCTATCCAAGAACTATTTGGCGACTCTTCGGTGGAACAATTATCCTCCCAAGAAATTGAAAGATAAGATAGATTACTCGCCTCCCCTAAATCCTCTAAATTGTAAAGGTCGAATTGAAAAAATTGATTTTTTTTGAGACCTATATTTATACTTTGAATATCGTCATCTACTGTTCTAATTATGGAACTATCAAAGCCATTAAAAAAATAACTGTCGGTATTTAATTTTTCTGGAATTATGTTTTTTTGCCTTAAATAGTATATTGCTTGTTCATTGCCTGATTCTGCAGCATAAAAAGCAATATTTGCATTATCAACGCTTTTAGATTGCTTAATTTGCCTTAAAGAGAATCTTGATACATAAAGAACACTTACCAAAATAGAAGTCATAATTAAAAACGCTAATAAAAGAGCTGATCCATTTTTAACTTTAATTGTCATAATTATTTTATATAATTTCTTGCACTTACTGTTGTTTGTAATAAAATTTCTGCACCATCTCTATTATCAACAAATGTCATAACAATTGTTACAAGTGTTTGCTTGTTTAAATCCCCAGCAAGCTTTTCTGTTGATATAGTTGGGCTAATATAAAAATACATATCTTTCACGCTAACACTATTTCCAGTTACATCACTCCAACCAGAATCATTATATTTAACTTGCAGAAAAGTATTGTTTTTTCCTCCAACTAATTTTACTTGTTTTCGAAAAAAAATCTTATTACCGGAATTATCTTCTAGAGCCAACTCTGTTATTGGGTTTTTTACTGTAAAATCTGGATAATAAGAATAATCAACATTACCCAATCTTACTTCTCTAGATATATAATCCATTGCGAACCTCATCTCATTTTGTACCCTTTGCATTGCTATAATCTTTGTATTTGCCTTCATTGTTAATATGTACACACCAATACAAATCGTTGAAACAATACTAAAAATAGCAGTCGCGACAATCATTTCAAGTAATGTAAATCCTGGTTTTTTATATATTTTTTCCATAAATTAAAATACTATTTCCAATTATATATCCTTTCTTGTATCTGGGTTGTTTTGATCGAACCTCCATCGTTCCAACCAACTAAAGAAGTTACCTGTAGGCCTATAAAATTTGTAGGATCTTCGCATTCTGATTCTGGTGATGTATTAATTATTTCATCTTCCCATTCATCATTATAACAAATCGCATCTATATATATTATTCTATAAAAATTAGCATCCGACAATTGATAAGAATCTAATCCCTCCATAGAATCTTTATGAACATATATTTTTTGATTTGGCGATTCTTCTGGCCAAGCTAAGAACAATTTACATTGTCCAGTCTCAAGACATTTATCCCAAGGTATGCTAATGTATTCTAAAATATATCCATCTTGATCTTCCCTGGGATACTTATTATCTAATATAAATGTTCTTGAATCTCCATCAATTGCTAAATCCGGTAATAATCCACTGCTCCACGCTAATCCATCAATCCAATTTGAATCTCTTATATTTCTAACAACTTCCACTCCTTCTCTGGCTAAGTTCGTGGCTTTAAGCATATTATGATTGAAACGCTCAACCCTAAGATTCGCCACAACTAAATTCATAATAGATAAAATACCTACCACTGCTATATAAATAGCTATTACTACCTCCAATATTCCCTGTGCTTTACTTTTTTTCATATTTAATTATTTAAAAATTCAGACCATGTTTTACCAGAACCTGGAGTAATGTTTATTACCCATTTCCCCGGTGCCTTAGTACTGCCTAAAAATATCTGACAAGACAAAACATTTTCATCTTTATTTTCATCTATAATAATAGACATTAAACCTTTTGGCATTGAAAAATTAATATCTAATGATTCTAATTCTTTTTCTTCGTATCCAAGTTCTGATTCATCTTTAATTTTACACCGTAACTGATCAAAATAAAACTGACTTTCTAAAATATTTTCTGAATAAATTAAATTTTCATTATAAAAACCATAAACACCAATATCTGCGTAAATATTATATGAATATGAACCATTTACATCCTTTAAAAAAATTATTCCATAACCATTAATAGGTACTGTATTTTGAATTTTTTGACCTGTTAGTGAAAGATTTTTTGTAAATCCTATTGAATCTTCTATGTCATAAGCTGTTAAACGAAATTCATTTATTCTTCTTGTATATCCATAATCAAGAATAACAACACTTAAGAGAATTACAAATATACCAATCGCAACTACAACCTCTATTATTGTAAAAGCTTTTTTCATATAATTAATAAATTAATATACCAATTCAATAATTGCTCTCCGAAAAGAAAAGAAATAAACATTGCAAAAGAAATAAATGGTCCAAGAGGAATTTTTAATTTAGTTTTTTCTTTTTTAGATTTAGATAATAAAAGAAAAATACCAATTATTGCTCCGGAAAAGTAAGTAATCAATAACGCCACAATTGTAATTTTAAATCCCAAAAGCGCACCCATAAAAACCCCGAGCAATATGTCTCCACTACCAAGCCATTTTCCTTTTGAAATAACATATTGTATACCAAAAAAAATTACTCCGAGAACAATCCCATAAAAAATATTTAAAATATTATTTTTCATTATTAAATTAAAAATAATAGATAAAACTATCCCCAAATAAACTATAAAATCCACTATTAAATAGTATTTCAAATCATAAATAAATATAAAAGACAAAATAAATACAAGTATTAAATAAAATATAAAGCTAATAATTAATTGACCATGAAGCCAAAGTCCAGAAACAAAGAAAAACCAATATCCGAATGAAAATAAAATTCCTAGAATTACCTCAACAAAAAAATTCTCAAATTGAATCTTTGATTTACAATATCTACATTTCCCAAGTAAAACAATGTAAGAAAAAACTGGAATTAAATCTAAAATCCCCAATGTTTTTTTACAATTAAGACAATACGATCTATTAAGTATTGATTTTTCTTCATTTATTCGATAAATCAAGCAATCTAAAAAACTACCAAAAACAGCCCCTAAAATAAAAAATAGTATATAGAACATACCATTATTATAGCACAAAATCTCGGATTATAATATTTATATTTTCATCCAAAATTACTTCAAAATTGTACCTGTTTTTATATACCAGATATAAATATCTAACTCTCCCTGACTCATATCCAATTTTTTGCATATTTTATGCATTTTTTTCTCTATTTCAATATATCTCTTTGGTGTTAATGTTTTATATTCAGCTATTATTCCGTTATCAATCAAACTACTAATAATATGCCTATCTAAAATAGCATAATCAAAAAAACCAACATTTCTTAAAAAATGCGACGATTCCTTCATCCCAAGACCTTTTATATTTTTCAAAAGCCACATTCTTTTATCATTTTCTTCTAATAAAATATCTTTGATGTTTTTATACTTTCTTGCCAAAACAATACGATTCGCGCGTTGAGGCCAAAATCTATGACCTGATTTTTTCAAAAATCTTGCTAATTTTTCTTCATTCCAATTTAAAAAACCATTCGGAGTTAATTTTTTTTGAATTTCAATTGACTCTTTTGCTTTCCAATTTGAAGTTAATAAACAATAACAAAGTTCAAAAAACCATTCATTGTTTGATTTTTTGTTTAAAATTAAAAAATCTTTTAATCTTCTATCAATTTTATTTTTGATTTTTGATTTTCTTATTTCTTGAATTTTGTTTATTAATTTTTTCATAATGTAAACAATAATTTTTAATTTTACAAATATTACATTTTGGACCAATTGGCCTACAAATATTTTGACCAAACAATACTAATACAAAATTTATTTTTTTCCAGTACAACTTATCTAAATTTTTTCTTAAAAACATTTCGGTTTCATACGGAGTCCTTGTGTTTAAATATCCAATTCTATTTAATATTCTATGAACATGCGTATCCACACAAATTGCTGGTTTTTTTAAAACTGTAGAAATATATAAATTTGCTGTTTTTCTCCCAATTCCTGGAAGTTTTATAAGTTCATCGATAGTTTCCGGAATTTTAGAATTGAAATCCTTATTTAAAACAAAACATAATTTTTTTAAATTTTTTGCTTTTGTTTTATAAAAACCAACTGGATAAATCAATTTTTGTATTTGTAGATTTGTTAATTTTTGCAAATCTTTACAGTTGCTTACTTTTTCAAATAATCTTAATGATGACTCAAGAGTTGTTTTGTCTTTTGTTCGTGACGATAAAATTATTGAAATTAAAATCTGAAAATTGTTAAATTTTTTAGAATACAAAAAATCAACAGCAGGAAGTTCAAATTCACTAACCTGCTGTGACAATAAATCAAGTATTTTTTCTATTTTTACTTTGATTTCCATAATCCATGAAGATTGCAATATGCTCTAACCGTAACAATATTTGCTTTAGCGTAGAAGTCTGCTTCTGGTTTATCTCCTGGATTTAAAAATTTCTTCCCAGACTTTCCATCATCAGTATTAATTTCAATCCACTCTATAAAATGAGATTCTTCCATTGGATGTTCAGTTGATCCAACCTTAACTTTGTAACCAAATTCTGTTTTTTCTATAATTGGAACATGTTTTTCATTACCCTGATCTTGTGATTTTTCTCCTTCTAATCTCATAGCCGTCCCACAACAAACAAGTGATTCTGCTCCAATGTTTAAAACCTCAATAACATTGCCACAAATATCACATTTATAAATCTGTTTTTTCTTTGTCATAATATTTAAATTAATAATCAATTATAAAATTTTAAATACTAAGTAACCAAAATGGAAATTTGATTATTAGTTGTTGTTACTTGGACATTGTTTCAAAATATGCTTTTGGGTGTTTACATGCTGGACATTCTTCTGGGGCATTTTCTGATTCATGAACATAACCACAATTTCTACAAACCCAATAAACTTTTTCTGATCTTACAAAAGTAGTATTGTTTTCTAAATGTTCTAAAAATTTCTTATACTTTTCTTCATGATGTCGTTCTGCCTCGGCAATACTCCTAAGTCTAATTGCAATATCTTTTAAACCCTCGCGTTCTGCTATATCAGCAAATTCTGGATACATTGATGTATGTTCATAATTTTCTCCAGCAATTGCTGCTTTTAAATTCGCAATTGTATCACCTAAAACAGTAGGACATTCTGAATCAACTTTTATAGCTTCTCCACTATTTTGAGTTAATTCGTTTATAAGTTTCATTAGAACTTTTGCATGTTCTTTTTCTTGATCTGCTGTTAGTGTAAAGTTAGCTGAAATCTCTTCAAATCCCTCTTTTTTAGCAACAGAAGCATAATAAGTATATCTATTTCTAGCTTGTGATTCACCTATAAAAGCTTTTGCTAAATTTTTAATTGTTTCTTGCATAATTTTTTAATTAATTATTAATATTTTAAGTATATCAAATTCAAACAGCATTATAAAGCGTTGTTAATAGCGTATAATTATTGATAATATTTATTTCTATTATAGTTAAATTCAAAAGATTTATTAAAATCAGATACTAATGATGGAATATTTGAAACCATAATTGACTCATCGTTTCTAAAAAATCCCCCAGAACTCCAATTATTTGTTCCAAAAAGAGCTATTTTATCATCAAAAATCATTAGATGATGGTGTAAAAAAGAATTTAAATTTTGTTCATTAAATATTTGTTTTAATTCTTTATTTCTATTTTCATCAGTCAAAATTTCTAAATTATCTAAATGATTTTGCTTTTTCTTTTTTATCATAAAATTAAATACGGAACCATCTACTGAAAAATTATAATCATCTGTTAAAATTTTTACACTAATCTTTTTTGATGCTAATAATAAATCTTCTGCAATATCTCTATCTGTCATAAGCCAAATCATGGATTTTATGTTGTCCTTTGAATTCTCAATCAGATTCAACATTCTATCCTTGATACCAGTATTTATTCTTTGTGGAGTAAACCAAATTTCTAAAAATCCTTCTGGATATTTTATAAGAGCAGCGAATGGATTATATTCTTTTGATAATTTATCTCTTCCGCGTAAACCAGAAAATATTCTATCAAATTCCTCTCCATATATTTCAATAATTTCTGGCCTGTCAGTTTCTAAAATAAAACTCGGATCATATTTATCTTGAATATAAGTAAAATTATAAGAACTAAAGAGTAATTTCTGGGTCTCCTCGCCTCTATCAATTATTATAAATTTATGATGCATGTATTCTGATTTTTGAGTATTAATGTTCCTAGACAAAATATCTTTTCTTGTAATATTATCTCGCTTTTCTGAAAACAATCTATTATTTATATCTCTATGCACATCACTAAAAACTAATTTTATATTCACTCCTCTGTCTGATGCTTTATAAATTGCATCTCTTATCCTTTCGTCGTTCATAGAATAAATAGCCACTTCAATGGTTTTTTGTGCAGAATTTATAGAATCAATAACAATTTTTGACAAAATGTTTTGTCCAAATTCATCATTAAAATGTAAACTCCCTGAAAATGGTTCTGTGATTTCTATGATTTTCGCAGGCCTAAATTCTACTATTCTTCTCTTCGAAAAAGATGTAAAAAATAAGTATATAAAAATTCCCATTGTAATTAATAAAAGAATTGGAATTGCCCAAAAAATAAATGTCTTATGTGATTTTTCTAATTTCATCACCCAGCTCATATTTTTGCTGATAAGTTAAATAATTATTATTTTCTTTTGAAAATACTATAATAATAGAATCTTCAAGTTTTTCACTTAATATTTCTATTATTTTTATAATATCATTATAATTCAAATCAATCCAAATATTGTCAATAATAATAAGTTGTTTTTTATTAACTATGCAATGGAGCGCTTGAAGAGCAAAGCATGAAACATTATTATTAAAAGCCAACACACAAGAAGAATTAACATTATTTATAGAAGATATTTTTGATGCAATAAATTGATTTTCAGATATTACCTTGATCACATTTTCAATTTCAGAAGAATTAATTTGTTCTTTATCTTTCCCTAAAATAAACTCCATCAAACTTTTTTCTGAAAATATTTTAGGATCGAAAAAATATGCGCCACAGAATAATTTTTGCCATATTGGATAATCATATCTTTTATTGTCTATTTTCACCTTCATTGCCTTGGGATTATAAATACGCATTCCTGCAAAAATTTTAGCCAAACTTGTTTTTCCTGAAAAATTCTCTCCAAAAAATAAAATTCTTTCTGATTTTTTAAAATGAAAATCTAGATTTCTGAAATATTTACCATCTTTAAATAATTTTGTTTTTTTTGCGTGAAACAATATTTCATTATGAATTTTTAAAGTATTTTTTCTACGCAAAACTGCTCCTTTTTGCAATACTGTTAAAAACAAACCCAATCTTGCTGGAAAAAAATATAAACCAACTCTTAGCGCTTGATTAAGTGTTCTTGGAAAATAGAACATTAAAAATAAAAATAAAAATCTATTATCTCTACCAAGTAAATTTATAAAAGAAAAAAACTCATTTGTAAAAAAATTGCTTAAAATTACAATTATCAAAACTATCACAAATACAATTTTTGCGCTTATTCCAATCCAAAGATTTCTTCTAATGCGAAAAAAAGAATCTATATTAACAAGACGATCAAACTTTTGTAGCACACTATCTTCATTATTAAAATTTTTATTAAAATATTTTTCTGATAAGCTAATATCGATATGTTTTATTATTTGTGAATAAAAAGTGACTTCTTGCGAAATATATTTTTTTGCAACATAATAAGCTATTATTCCTATAAGAATAGAAAGTGCCACGAAAAAAACGAAAACAATAAATAAATTTAATCCTATTAAATATGCAATGAGCATTGCCACAGAAAAATATATGAACCATCTAATTATTCCAAAAAAAACAATTGATACACCCATTGAAACAAGCGATAATTGATAAGAAATTTTTGCTATTAACCTACCCTGCCTTTCGTTGTTCATTGTTTCAACGGGTCTATCAATAAATGATTTAAATATTCTGCGCCTAATATCATTTGCAAATAATACCACAATAGTTTTTTCTTGTTTTATAGAAAAAAATGAACTTATGATAAACAACAATATAAAAATAGCAAAAAATTGCCAAAAAAATGGGTCTAAAATACTATTTAGCTGAGATAATTTATTTCTACTAAATACAATAAGAAACGCTTCTATTACACAGGAAACAAAAATTAAAAGAACAAGACGCAAAATATAAAATTTATATTTTTTAAAAAAATCTCGTAAATACCCGTAATGTAAAAACGATAATTTTATATCTTTGTATTTATTCCTTGTTTTTCTAATTTCTTTTATTAATCTAATTTGTTCTTTTATTTCTTTCATAATGAAAGTCTAAATAAAAATTATATAATGATTTTATTTTTAAATATTCTATCTCTTTTCTTAACAACCTTCTGTTGCGTGGTGAATATTTACCAAATATAAAATCTGTTAAAATACGGAAAAAATCTTCTGATAATTTTTTTATTTGTTCTGAGTTATTGATTTGTGGTTTATCTTTTATAATTTTTTGAAATTGGTAGTTAAAATTTTTTTCTGGATGTCCCATAATCCTTCTCAGTAAATACTTTTTTTTACTTAAATTATAATTTTTATATTTTAAAATACTTTTCCAACCAGCAATAATACGCTTAATATATGATTTTTCTAAACTAATAATTCCTGAATTAAAGCAGTAGCCTAAAAAAGAAAAATTTTCTTTTGCATCACCAATAAATAATTTGCTATTATTTATTGTTAAATTTCTAATATTCAAATCTTTGATAATTTCTAATTTTAATTTATTTAGCTTGTCTATGTTATTATCAAAAATACCTATATCATCTCCTATTCTTATATAAAATGAACATTGTTTTTGATATTTATGATCAAGGTCTGTTAAATATAAATTATTAAAAAGTGCTATTAGTGGAACACCCTGGACAAGACCTATATCAGGTGCTTCTATCTTACCATTTTTATATATTTTATTAAAAATAAATAATTTTAATAAATCTAATATTTTTCTATCTTCAAAAATGTTTTCCAGTTGTGAGTATAAAACATTCTTATCAATCAAGTCAGAATAGTTTTCCAAATCTAACACTAATGCTTTGTCTGTAGAAAAATTTTTCCTATATCTATGGCAAAAATTTTTTGCTGCAAAATATGGTGGCTTGCCCGGCCTATATGAAAACAATCTTTTTGAAAAAACTTTTTCAAATTCTGGTAATAAAACTCTATAAATTGCCTGTGCTTTTATACGATCTTTTATATTATAAATAAAAATATCCCTGAATTTCTCGGGATTATTTTTTTTAGGAATTGAAACAATAAGTGCTGGCTCAATTTCCCTATTTTCAACTAATTCTTTTTGACAAATATCTATAAGCTCCTTTGAATTTAAATCTCTGTCTTGTATTGAAATATTATCCAAACCGTGATATCTAAAACTTTTACTATCTATAGAAAATTTTTCCACTATATCTAAATAAGCAGATCGAATATTATCATAAGATACAATTTTATTAAACATATTTTTAAAAATCGTCCTCAGGATATATAATAAAAATACTATATATTAATAAATCTAATGAAGACCCCCGTCCACAAACTGGTTACAACCGTTTCCATTTTAATTAATTCGATATTAACGAATATAAAAAATTAAAACTAAAACGATTATTAATATCTCCTAAAATAGGAGTTTTGAGGATGATTTTTAAAAGTACATAATATATTATAGCATGTCAATAAAGCGTATGTAAAGAATAAATATATAATTTTGTGATATAATTAATCTATGAATCTAGATACAACACTTGATAAAATCTACGGAATAGGTCCAACAATCTATAAAAAATTACAAAAAATCGGATTAAATACAATATCTGATGCTATTTTTTATTATCCATTTAGATATGAAGATTTTTCCCATTTAAAACAAATAAATGAGCTTGTAAATGAAGAATCTGCCACTATAAAAGGAAAAATCATACTTTTAAACAATAAGAGATCTCCTAGAAAAAAAATGAATATCACTGAAATGCTTTTAGGAGATGATTCCGGACAAATTCAGATAATTTGGTTTAATCAACCATATATTAAAAATATATTACAAATTGGAGATGAGATATTTGTTTCAGGTGTTGTAAAAAAATCACTTTTGGGATTATCACTTATAAATCCAAATTATGAAAAAACTAATAGAGACACATCACACACTGCAAGAATTATTCCTATATATCCATCAACAGAGCATTTATCACAGAAACAACTTAGATACATAATAAAACAATCCTTGTCTTGTATAAATGAATTACATGAAAGGTTACCAAGTCAAATTATTAAAAAAGAAAATTTAATAGAAATAAAAGAGGCAATAAAACAAATTCACTTTCCAGATAATTATAAAAAATTAGATCTTGCAAAAAAAAGATTATCATTTGATGAAATATTTTTATTATCATGTTTATCAAAATTTATTAAAAAACAAAATATTGAATTAAGCGCTCCTCAAATTAATTTCAAGGAAAAACAGATAAAAGATTTAGTAAAAAAAATTCCATTTAAATTAACAGAAGATCAAAGAAAGGCAACCTGGCAAATTCTAAAAGATATTAGCCACAAAATTCCAATGAATAGACTTCTTGAAGGCGATGTAGGAAGTGGAAAGACAATTGTTTCTTTTATCTGCGCTTACAATGTAATCTTGAACAAATATCAAGCAATTTTAATGTCTCCTACTCAGATTTTAACAAAACAACACTTTGAAAATGCTGTAAAATTTTTCAAGGACTATGATATTAATATTTTACTTTTTACAAACTCTGACAGATTATTATTTAATGGAAAAAAACAATTAGCACAAAAATTAACAAAAAAAGAAATTAATAAGTTTGTCAAAAAATCTGATTTTATAATAGGAACTCATTCTTTAATTCAGCAAAATGTAGAATTCAAAAATATTGGGCTCATAATAATTGACGAGCAACACAGATTCGGAGTTAAGCAGCGTCAAGAATTAACAAAAAAATCAGATATTAGTCCACACTTTTTATCAATGACTGCAACTCCAATTCCAAGATCTCTAGCGCTTACAATTTATGGAGATTTAGATATTTCAAAAATTTTACAAAAACCAGCAAACAGAAAAAAAATTATTACAAAATTTGTATATTCTCGCAACAGAACAAAAGCTTATGAATTTATTTATAACCAGATCCAAAACGGCAGACAAGTTTTTGTTGTGTGTCCACTTATAAATGAATCGGATAAATTAGGAGTAAAATCCGTAATGAGTGAATATGAAAAATTAAGCAACGACATTTTTCCAAATTTAAAAATAGAATATTTACATGGAAAAATGAAAGAAACAGAAAAGCAAAAAATTCTAAAAAGTTTTTCTGACAATGAAACAAAAATTTTAGTATCAACTTCTGTTATTGAGGTTGGAATTGATTTTCCAAATGTAACAATAATGATAATTGAAGGTGCTGATAGATTTGGATTGGCATCACTCCATCAATTTCGAGGTCGTGTTGGTCGCGGAGAACATCAATCATTTTGCTTTTTATTTTCTGAATCAAACTCAGAAAAATCCCGTAAACGTTTAGAAATATTAACAAAAACAGATAATGGATTTGAACTCGCAGAATATGATTTAAAATTTCGTGGAAGTGGAGATTTGTATGGAATAAAACAATCAGGATTTATGAATGGAGTGAAAATTGCAGATTTATCAGATTTAGAATTAATCAAAAAATGCAATATTTGGGCTCAATATATTTTTGAAAAAGGTCTTGAAAAATTCCCTCAAATAAAAAAAGAGATAGAATTACTATCTTCTGATATTCACTTGGAATAAATTAAGAATATAAAATAAGCTAAACAATTCAAAACTTAAATTAAAAACTTTTTAAGTTCTTTTATATTTTTGATACAATTCAAATTAATTCCTTTTACATCAACTGCTTTTTCAAAACTTGGAATAATTATATTTTTAAATCCTAAATTCACTGCTTCTTTTATTCTCTCTTTTGTTTTTGGTATTTGTCTAATTTCTCCATTGAGTCCTACTTCACCAAAAAATACTGAATTTTCCATAATTTTTTTATTTTCATATGATGAATAAATTGCCACCGCAACCGCTAAATCAAGCGCGCGGTCCGAAACTTTGAAGCCACCAGTTAAATTAATATAAACATCATATAAATTTAATTTTAAATCTAATTTTGATTGAAGTACTGCTATAAGTAATTCTAATCTTTTCTGATCATAACCAGATACGGTTCTTTTTGGATAACCAAAATTTGTTTTTGATACAAGTGCTTGAAGTTCTAACATTAAAACCTGATTTCCTTCTATAATAGAAGTAATTGCCGTGCCTGAACTTTCTGGATTAATTGATGACAAATAAATTTTTGATGGATTTATCACTTCTTTAAATCCTGATTTTGTCATCTCTAAAATTACCGACTCATCAGTTGCTCCAAATCTATTTTTAACAGATTTCAAAATTCTAAATCTATGCAATCTATCACCTTCAAGACTCAGTACGCAATCAACTAAATGTTCCATTGTTTTAGGTCCCGCTAAATCACCTGATTTATTTACATGACTTATGATGAGAGTTGCAATATTAAATTTTCTTGCAATTTCCATAATTTTTACAGTACAAGCCCTTACTTGCGCGACTCCACCTGGATCGCTTTCAATCTCACTCGTGTAAAGTGTTTGAATTGAATCTATAATTAAAAAATCTGGTTTGATTTTTAATATTCCAGCTAGAATTATTTCTATATTATTTTCTGCCAAAAACTTTACTACTTTACTATCAACTTCCAATCTATCAAAACGAGATTTTACTGAACTTGCACTCTCTTCTCCTGAAACATATAAAGTATTTAAACTCTTGTTTATAATTTGAGAAATAATTGTAGATTTTCCAATCCCCGGCTCACCACCAAGTAAAACCAAAGAAGAAGGAACTAATCCTCCTCCGACTACTTTATCAAAATAAGTTAATCCTGTTTTTATTTTTTTAACTTGTTCATTTTTTATTTTTGACAAATCTATGAAATCAACTTTTAAATCTTTTAAATTTTCTGTTTTGTCTTTTCTTTCGTCTTCGATAAATGTTTCTTTTTCTAATGTTCCCCAAGCACCACACTCAATACACTTTCCAGCCCATTTCGGAAATTGTGCTCCACATTTTGAACATGAATATATTGTTTTCATTTAATTATATTAGTTTTATATTTATATTATCTACCGATTCCCTTTCTTGCTATATTCTCAAATCCTAATTCTTTGCATTTATTATAACGAGCTAATTTTAAATTACCAGTAGAAATAGCCCACTGACTCGTTGTGCCTCCAGCATATCTTCTAAAACAAAGTTCCAAGTTACCATCTTTACAATACTGATGTTTCCATCCTAAAACAAAAGCTTCTAAATTAGAATCAATAGTTAATAATGAATCAAAACTAAAACACTTATTTTGATATATAAAACCATTATTATTATTACATAAAATATCTTGTTTAGAATGGTAAGTAATTTGACCCAAACCCAATCCAAATGTATAACCTTTTTTATTTATATAGTTTTTCCAATTAGAAATAGAGACCCCTGGAATATTTTTATCATAAACATACTTAGAGCAATTAGGATTATTACACAACTCTCTTTTATTGCTATTAATTTTTCCTGCCAACCAATCCTTGCAACAAGAAGGATAAAGATTACATATATGTGCCCTGCGAGCAATAATATCACAAGCCGTGTCTCTAGTAACAGCCGAGTCATTGCCAAATGCTCTTGGGTCTCCTCCTGATTCTTGATGAATTACAGCATAATAAATACACTCATCTATATTGTTCCACTTAGCAGACTTTTGAATACCAACAATTACTTCCTCAGAAAAAATATGACTATCACCAACAGATTTTATATTAGACCCAGATCCAATATAAGAACCACTACTAGCTAATTCATATCTATCAACTTCAATAGGTATAATCTTCTCCACCTTTATTGGTACTATATTCAACAAGGCTGGATTTATTGTTTGGAGTATCAAAACAGAAGAAACGCATAAAACAAACCCTATTAAAGCATTTTGTAGTCTTGATTTAGCTTCCCCTATTTTACTCTGATTTCCTCCTGCTAATACCCACTGAAAACCAGCCAATATTATTGCTAAAACAGCCACGATTCCTGATAAATATATTAAATATCTAAAAAGTACTACTAAAAAATCTCCAATCAAAGCACCGCTTACCTCTACTTCACTTCTAAAACCTGGTATTCCGACTTCTGGAGTAAATGATATAGATTTTGGTTCCCCAGGAGTTTCATCTACGCCTTCATTTGAATTATTTTGACAATCAGAAGCCCATTGTTTAATAGCCTCCTGTTTATAGTGATTACGAAATTCAATATCATGCACAACTTCAGCTGGAAATCCAGCTGCCGTATTCTGCAACTCCCTATCCATCCAAGTCGTATACAAACCCTGATAATCAACGCTAGATTTATTTAAATCAGTGGCCGGACAATAACTCGGCCTTAAGTATTTTAAATTGGGATCATCCGGTAACTGTGCCTCTACGCCTCTAAAAAAAAACAGAAACGCTACACTAAAAATAAATAAATATCTCCTTATCTTATTCATATTTTCATTTGATAATTGATTTTATAATATTTTCCAAATTTTCTTGAGTTATCTCACCTTCAAATTTTTGTTGATTTATAAAAATTGTTGGAATTTGCTCTACTTTAAGCACATATGCCTCCACTATATTATTATCTATATCTTCCAAGTACTTCTGCGAAGAATAACATGATACAAATTTATTTGTATCCATTTTTAATTTTTCTGAAATTCTTTTATATAAATCTAAAGAAAATTTTTCATCGGTATTTAGTAACTCATTATTATATTCCCAATATTTATCCTGCTCAAGAGAACAACGAGCCGCTAGAGCTGAACCCTTTGAAAAAATATTTGTAGAAAGTGGCAAATCTTTCCAAACCAAATTAACATCTTTTGGATATTTTTTTATTATTTCATCTATAATATTCAAAATATTTTTTGTTTCACTTGTTTCATAATCAGTAAATAAATAAATACTAACCTGTGTATTCCTCTCTCCTTTAATTGGATCATTTATAAATGATGATAATAAATATTTTTCTTGGGTCGTGGTTTCCACAATTTGCTTTTCATTTTTAATTTTTATAATCTTATAAAAATTAAACAAATTATAAAATAAAAAACTAAGACCTATTAGAATAAAAATCATTACAATAATTGAAATTATTTTGTCTTGCTTGTTCATTTTTTTATCAAATATTGAATATTAAATTTTATTTCAAATCAATACTATATAGATACCCAGTAGATGAATCTATATAATACATCTGTGAATCATTCTGATTCGTATATATCTTATCTATTGAAATTCTATTATTATTTACCATTGGCTGGGCAATTATTTGCTGATTTCCTGTTGATATATTTATTTTATAAATAGAATAAGGAATTCCACTTGCTAAACCCGGATTAAGCCCAGCTCCTCTTGGCATAGAATCTGGCACAGCACAATAAACAACATCATTATTTGATTGACTAAAAGAACATTTATTTATCCAGGTATTTATTCCCATAGATACCTTCCCATAACCCAAATCGTCTCCCTGACCATTTGCAAACCACAAAGTTGGCTTAAAATCGCTTCTCTGTGATGTAACATTATATAGAAGTTTATCGCCTTGCGTATTCCACATACCATCAAAATTAAAACCATCAACAACCAATGATCTTAAATTTTTATCATCTTCATTGATAAAATATATTTCCTGTCTTTCTAAATCATATTGTTTTCTAAAGGTTGCCATCACCTCGCCATTTGGGCTCCAAATATTTTTTATATTCCTTGCCTGATCAGCTATCGGCCTTATAAATTTGAAATTACTCGCGTCTGAATTAGAAGTGACTAAATAATTCTGATCTTCATAATCACCCATCCATTTATAAGACAATTTATCACCTGTTTCAGAAAAAGCAAAGTCTTGAGTTTCTTGTGGAAATCTTGCTATAAATTCTTCTCTTTCAAAATCATACAATACTTTTGTATTATCTGGATATTCTAAAATTGCTTGATTTTTTGTGGGTGAAAAAGTTGCATTAGTTACAGAATAAAATTTCCTATCAGATAATTTAGAAATAGTACCATCCCCTGAAACCTTGAAAAAACTCTGATTCAAATTATCATAATACACAACTCCATTATTTACTGCGCTATAAGTGTTTATGCTTGCTATATTTTTACCAACAACTTCTTGAGAATTTGTTACTAGCTCTTCATCTGTTCCCATAATTTCTGGTTTAGTTGTGATAATTGTCTCGCCTCCAGTATCTATTATCTGCGGACCACCAATACCAACATCTGGAAACCCTACATCACTAGGCGTGGTATCAATTGGTGAAGAAATTGGTTCTTGCTTTCTTGCAAAAAATGTAAAATAAATAAGAAAAGCCATTCCGATACTAACCGCTAAAAAAAGTAATATTAAAATTATTTTTTTTGTATTTTCAGGCATTGTAATTTTATTATTTTATAAAATATTTAAATTAATTTTTTATAATTTATCATCAATCGCCACCAAATATTGATAAAAAATACTATCCATTCTTTCACAGTTAAACTTTTCAACGTTTCTAAGTAACCCCTAGTAAATCCCCTATTGCAGACTTTAGTAAGTCTAATAAATCTTTTATAGCATCGATAGGATCTGTTAAAATATACCCTATTAAAAATAATAGTAAAAATATAATTGTCAAAAGTGCTATAATTATAGCTCCTATAAGAACAAAAGCTATCATTGCTCCATGGTTCATTTTATCCTTACCTTCTAATATTTCTTTTGTCGCTAGGGCTGGATTTGTTATAGAAACAAAATGACAAAATAACTGACTACCCATTATATATTTACCTATAAAATGAAATGCCAAATAAAACCATGTTAAACCATAACTATCGATTAAATGTTCATAAGAAAACTTATAGGCGGCAAAAGATGCTAACTTTAATTTGTTTTTAGCTTTTGTTTTAGCATCAGCTGCCTTTTTCTTAATATTAGCAATTCCCTGTCCTAATTTACTATTTCTTAATTTCTCTTTTTGTCTTTCTAAAAATCTTGCCTTTTGTTTTGCCTGTTCAAGAGCTGCTTTTGGATTTTCATCTGGATCAATGGTTTGAGAAATTTCTGAATTATCATTCTGAGCATTGACATTATCTGAATTATCTTGATTTGTATCTGATTGCCTGTAGTCTGGTTGTTGATTTATTGCACCAATGGTACTTAAAGGTAAATCGCTATTGCTTGGCCTAACTAATCCACTCTCACCCTCTCTTTTCGCAGTCTCCCTACCCTGTCTTAACTGTGAAATAGGCCCCCTTAAATCTTCTGGGGTCGACGCCTCTTCCAAAAATTCTGTTCCATATTTTATAGAGGATTTAACTCCCCCAGTAATACCACCAACTTCATTTCTAACTGCACCAGCAACAGTTTTAAAGCGTCTCCCAATAGTTGATGATGCTTTACTTGGCATAATATTATTTCCATGAAACAGAATCTACTAACCATTTATCATTTACAAAAACTAATGACAAATCTGCTTTTTTATAAAAAGTTGCTTCTTCTCCGTTTTTCGATTCTATTTGCTGTAATTGAAGAGAAACAAGCGCCGAATTATTATCTAACTCTAAAATCGTTGCATTTATAAGTTTAGTAGTTATTCCATAATAATTTTTATTATCTGAAAAATTAGCATTACTTGATATATAATTTTTTGCCTGACTATACATATGATCAGTTATCATTGGAGAAATAAGTTCATAAAAATCTTCTGTTTGATTTGACCACGATCCATAGCGTTCTATAAAATTTCTCGCAGTTTCGATTACTAATGAATTTTCATCAATTTTTGCATTAGATTCAAATTCTAATGAGTTAAATTCTTCTTTTTTAGGTTCTTCCATAACCTGCTGTGGCGGAATCTGATCCTCTGGTTTTATAATTTCCTGTTTTGGTTTTTTAAAAAATATAATTAAAAAAGTCAGCAATATAATTATTATTAAAATAACCAAGATAATTATTTGTTTTTTATTTATTTGCATACAATTTTATTTCAATTAATTATTATATTAAATTAATTTTGAATCCTATTTAATTGTTCAAATTCTTTTTTTGCGGCTTCTATTTCAAGTAATTGTCTTGGATCTGATGTGATTAGTTGATCCTCTGTGTACGATGCTTCAATTTGAATAGCAACATGTTTATTTCCAGCAAAAAATATTCCCTGACCAACTTTTCCTTGTAATAATAAATATTTTTCTTCCTGGGTTAATAAAAATGTTTTTTGTATTAACTCAATAGCCGCTGGAGATTGTTTTAATAATAATTGCAAAGCCGAATTTGTAACTATTGCTTGTCCATACGGAGAAATCAAGAAATCATTCACATCCTGAGTTATAGTTGTCACTCCTAAATAATATTTTCTACATCTTTTGACAAGTGAAAAAATAAACTTAGCGCTATCTTCGTGTTGCATTAACCACCAAGCCTCATCAATAATTAATATTCTTTTTTTCATACTTGACCGAACTATATTCCATATATAATTTATTATTGTATAAATTGCTATAGGACGAAGTTCATCTTCTAAATCTCTAACACTGAAAACCACTAACTGATTTGATATATTAACATTGGTTGGGCTATTAAATAATCCGGAAAATGTTCCTTCTGTATATTTTTTAATTCTCTGAGCTAAATTTTCTCCCCCCTGAATTCCTTCTAAAACTTCCTCAAAATCTTTCATAAGTGGAGATTCTATATTGTCTATATCACTGTCTTCAGTTATATCTTTTTTTGCGTATGTTTCTACTAATGCTCTATCAACAATTGAATCTTCCAGATGCGTCAAATCTCCAACCATTAATCTAGTCAATCCCTTTAGAGTTATAACTGCGCTTCTTATTATATCACCAATTCTCATTTCCTTTGTAAGTCCACGCGGTAAATCAAATGGATTTAATTTACTTTCTGAATTAAGAGATAAATTAATATATGTTCCTCCAACTGCCTCGCATAAATGTTCATATTCCTTTTCTGGATCTATAATTATTATATCCGTTCCCAACATCATACTACGCAAAACTTCTAATTTCACTGCATATGATTTACCGGCGCCAGATGTAGCAAAAACAACGGAATTTGCATTTTGAAGAGAAAATCTGTCAAAAAGTATTAAACTATTATTGTGTCTATTTATACCATATAAAATTCCGTCATTACTTGTAAGTTCCGAGGAAATAAACGGAAAAGATGCCGAAGCAGGAGATGAATTCATGTTACTTACTATATACAACTCGTCATTACCCATAGGAAGCGTGCTATTAAATCCCTGTTTTGAGGTAAACAAAGAACGCTTTGTGAAAATTAATTTTGATCCAAAAATATTTTCAACAGTTTCTAATCTTTTATCTAAATCTTCCTTATTATCAGCATAAATTGTTACATAAAATCCTATTTGAAAAAATCTCTCAACACCCTGTGTTAAATTATCTCTTAATTGTTCTATATCTGATAATGCTGTTTCAAGTTGTGGATCACGCGGTGAACCCTTTTCAGCATCAAGAGATAATTGAGCTTCTATGTTTCCAACTTTATTCTTTAATTTTTTCAAAATTTTAGGAGAATCAACCGGATAATAATAAATAGCTACATCAAGAGGAATTGAATAATTAATAACCGGCGCAAACCAACCTATTTGTATAAATCTTGGATATGTTACCACATAAAGAGTACTTATAAATTTATCATTTAATCTCAAAAAAGAACTCTCAACCCTATATGCTGATGGGGAAATAAGATCTTTAACAAAAATAGCGCCTCTTCTATAAATCTTTTCAGCCTCAAGAAGTTCTTTTTGTTCTTGAATATTTACAGAGGATTTCTTTACTTTCTGCTCTTTTATCTGTAGTTGTTTTTCTAATTTTTTTGTTTTAAACATCTATATTAAATAAAAATTATTATTGATCTATTTGTAATTTATCTATATCTTTCAACTTCTGACTTTTTGCGACTTCTGGATTATAAGAATTATAATATAACTCTATCAAACTAGTTGTATCAAGTGGCACTGCCTGTAAACCTATGGATTCTAGTCCGTCTTGAACCTGAACAACCCTTCTATATAATTGATCTCTATATTCAATTAATTGTTTTTTCTTCATGGAAATTTCTCCTGATGCGGAAAATAAATCAGACAAGCGTGTAAAAAAATTTCTTTTAAATTGGGTTGCAACTGAGTAAGGGACTACAACATAAAACTTTTTTGTCATAATTGCCTGAAGTTCAAGTAATTCGTTTATAAATTGTAAATAATCTAGAGTTTGCATTCTTAACAATTCGTTAGTTTGTTGCTTGGCCAATTTATCTAATTTTTCAATGTATGAATCTATATCAATATTTCTTGATTGAATCACAATTTGCAATGGATATGAAAGGGAATTTAAAAAAGAATAATATCCACTGATCATGCTTTCTTGTTCGTCTTGATTTTTAAGCGCAAAATTAATAGAAGAAACCATAAGCACAGCTCTTACTGTTCCGTCTTTTAGTATGACCATATCATCAACAATATCTGATATATTGAGTATTTCTTGTGTTGATTTTTGAGTTGGTAATTTTTTATTATTCATATTATATTAAATGCGATTCAGCTATAAATATTATTGTAAATTTTATCATTTTGTTTAATTTATATTATTTTCCTCTTCACCAACATATGCTCCACCAGTATCAATAATTAAAGATATTTCATTCAATCTTGCTCTCGGTAAAGCCTTGGGTTGAAAAACATAATTATCTTTTTTCACATCTTCTTTTATAGTTTTCTTTACAATTACTTCTTTTTTCTGCCAAACTGCCATACGAGGAACTTTAAAAAGAAAAATTAGTATATCTAAGAAAAAATTATGAAAATTCTTTCCATTAACTTTTACAAATGCAAAAACAATAGTGAGTGGGGCTATGAATGCCGTCTGTAGTAAAAATAAACTAAAATCACTTAATTTAAATGATGCAAAAATCAAAATTCCACCAACAGTACAAATTAAAAATTGTCTCACTGTAATAGGACCAAATATTCTATCTTCTACTTCAATAAATTGTGGAATAATAAAGTTGCTCATAAATTAAATTATAATATTCTAAAATTTTATTTTTTTATTTATATCAGAAATTGCTTGAAACTCCTCTAATGTTATTGTTTTTTCGTTCGCGAGAATTTTTTGTTCTATAATTTTATTCACCGGAATATTTTTCTCCATACTTTCCCTCCCTAGCATTAAATAAATTTTATAAATTTCACTATTTCTCCAATTTTTTATTGCAAGAACTTTTTTCAAGACAGATTCTTTTCCAAAAGAATTTATTATATCCATAATACGCTGCGCTGCTTCGATTGGATTATTTGATATTCTCCTAAAAATACTTATATTTATTTCTCCAAGTTCCTCTACTGGGCTTATAACTTTGGGCTTTTGCTTTACGTCTCTTATTTTTTTTCTATTTATAGATGAAGTACCTATATTTCTTTTTACAAAAGGAATATTTGAATTAATTGGTTTAATTTGTATTTGCTGGCGTGGATCTAAATTTGAAAGATGTTCTGTTTTTTGTATCTCTTCTTCTTGTTGCGAAAATTCTTGAGCGTTTAAATCATTCTGAATTGTTCCGCGTGTTTCATCAATCTTGTCTCTTATTTCTGAAAGTAATTTTAAAATATTCTCTGCTTTATTTTTATCCAAACCTATACCAGAATCATTAATTCTTTTAGTTAATAATTCCTGCACATCTAATTTTTCTCTTGTGTGTTTTAAAAACGAAAAAATTATATTATAAAATCTTGACTCAAGTTGCGGAATCAATTCAACCTGATTTGATTCTATAATTCTTTCTAGAATTTTTTTTAAACTATATCTTTTAACTTGTGAATCTAATTTTTCTAATTTTTGCTTGTGCTTTGCAATTTCATCTTTATCATCAATATTAAAATAAAATTCGGCTTTCTTTTTATCAAAAACCATTGGAGGTGGAGGTGGCAAAATTTTTTCTTCAAGACCAGTGTCTAAAACAGCAGGAGTTGATTTCTCTTCTTTTATTTCCATATCAAAATCTGATAAACTTCCCTGAGAAAAAATCTTAAAAGAATCATTTTGCTTTATCAATATTTCGTCATCTATATCAGAAAAACTGCCAAGTGAGTTATTTGTATTTTCGTCTGGCATTTTGTTTTTGTTACACTATTTATTATTCTTTAATTATAACATATTTTAAGACTTTTTGGTAAAATAAAGTCCTAATTCTTTGACAAAATAGTAATAATGTTTCTTTTACTGTTAGAATATGCATTTTTTAACACATTAAAACCGTGATTTTTAGCTAATTTTTTTAATTCTTTTAACATAAATCCATGATAAAATCTATTCGCAACTACGCTTCCTTTTTTATCTTTCCAGGGAATCAAAAAATCATTCCAGGATTGTTTTTCTGGATTAAAAATATATTTTATATATTTCTTTTGAAATAAATTCCAATTTGTCATTATAATTAGACCATCTTTTTTAAGCCATTTTTTCATTTTTAATAAAATTTCAATTCTTTGCAATTTTGTTCTAAGATGATGATAAGATGCGATTAAAAAAATTATATCAAAATTATCATCAGGAAGTTCTAAATCAAGCATGTCGGATTCTATAAATTGAAAATTTTTAATTTTACCAAAGTCCTGTTTTTTGGCATAATTAAGTAAGTCAGAAGAAATATCCGATCCCACATATTGAATATCATAATTTTTTAGCAAATTAACAAGTCGACCATTTCCACATCCGAGATCTAAAATTTTCTGACCATCTTTAATATATTTTTCAAACTCTAAAAGTTCTGGCCACAAATTTTGACGAGTCGCATTAAATTCACTTGAAAATTCATTATAATTCATATTCATTAAATTAGATAACAAATATTTTATGTCTTTATTATATCAAAAAATTATTGAAAAACTAATCTCTCTAAAATTTAAAAATAGAGCTGATTTTGAATTAAAGAAAAAAAGACTTTGCGGAGAGTTCAGTATAAAACCAACTACAAATCAATTATTATTAAAAGCATATAATGATCTTCTAAAATCTAAAAAAATAAAAAAAGATGAATCTTTTGAAAAATTTTTAACAACGAGAAATACGAGAACAATATCTGGTGTTACTCCTCTTACAGTTCTTACAAAACCATATAATTGTCCTGGAACTTGTATTTATTGTCCGAAGGAAACTGATATGCCAGTGAGTTATCTATCAAACGAACCAGCCGCTCAACGCGCAAAAGGATTAAAGTTTGATCCATACAATCAAGTTCAATACAGAATAAAAGCTCTTGAAGTAAATGGTCACGATGTCGATAAAATTGAGCTTTTAGTTCTTGGCGGTTCTTGGAATGCATATACAAAAAAATATCAAAATTGGTTTATTGCTAGATGTTTCAAGGGTGTAAATGATTATCCGAAAAATAACTATAAAAAAGAAGCGGTTTTAGAAAAAGAATTAAAGAAAAATGAAACTGCAAAATACAGAATCATTGGCGTTACTCTTGAAACAAGACCAGATTTAATTAACGAGAAAGAATTAATTACAATGCGACATCAGGCCTGTACAAGAATTCAGTTTGGGGTTCAGCACACAGATGATAAAATACTAAAAAAAGTAAAGCGTGGTCACGATCAAAAAGATATTATAAAGGCAACTCGACTATGCAAAGAAATTGGGTTAAAAGTTGACTATCACCTAATGCCTGATTTACCATTTTCAAATCCAAAAAAGGACTTTAAAATGTTTAAAGAAATTTTTGAAAATCCGAACTATCGTCCCGACCAAATAAAAATTTATCCGTGTGTCGTAACTAAGGAAGCAAAAATACTCTATAAAATGTTTAAAGATTGTTCCTATGTTCCATATACAAAAAATGAACTACTTGATTTATTAGTTGATGTAAAAACAAAATTAATTCCATACTATGTAAGAATTAATAGATTAATTCGTGATATTCCAAAAGAATCAATTATTGGAGGAAATGATATTACGAATTTAAGACAAAATATTGAGCGAGAAATGAAACTTCGTCATTTAAAATGCAAATGTATAAGATGCCGTGAGATAAAAGACAAAAAAATAAAATTAAAAGACATAAAATTATTTATAGAAAAATATAGCGCATCAAATGGTACAGAATTTTTTATAAGTTATGAAAATTATGAAAGAAATAAATTATATGGATTTTTAAGATTAAGATTTAATAAAAATTCAAAAGATAATATTTTTCCTGAACTAAAAAATTGTTCAATCGTAAGAGAGATTCATGTATACGGAAAATTGGTGGCTCATAATAAAAAAGCTAGTTCATCCTCTACTCAACACACTGGTTTTGGTAAAAAATTAATGCAAGAAGCTGAGAAAATATCCCGTGAAAATAAATACAAAAAAATCGCTGTTATATCTGGAATTGGCGTGAGAGAATATTATAGAAAATTAGGATATAAATTGCAGGGTGAATATATGGTAAAGAAGTTGTAAATTTTCAACCTCGAAGGTTGGCAACCTCGAAGGTTGTGCTATAATAAAATAATGATAAATAAACAAGATAAAAAACTATTTGATCTCATTAATAAAGAACTTACTCGTCAACAAGATGGACTTGAGATGATTGCTTCCGAAAACTATGTTTCAGAAAATGTGCTTCGCGTAATGGGCTCAATTTTAACAAATAAATATTCAGAGGGTTATCCTGGAAAAAGATATTATGGTGGCAACAAATATATCGATGAAATAGAAAATTTAGCAAAAAATTATGCGAAAAAATTATTTGGCGTAACTCATATAAATGTTCAACCTTATTCTGGATCACCTGCAAATCAAGCAGTTTATTTTGCGCTATGTAAACCTGGCGACAAAATAATGGGAATGAATTTGCTCTATGGCGGACACTTAACTCACGGATGGAAAGTAAATTTTAGCGGAAAACATTATGAGTCAATTCAATACACAACTGATAAAAACGGATTCCTAGATTATGACTCGATCGAAAATTTAGTTAAAAAAGAAAAACCAAAATTAATTTTTGTAGGAACTACTGCATACTCACGCATTATTGATTTTGAAAGATTAGCTAAAATCGCGCATGACTCTAATGCATTTTTAGTTGCAGATATTGCTCATATTGCTGGACTTGTAGTAGCTGGAATTCATCCATCTCCTGTTGGTTATACAGATGTAATAACAACCACAACTCACAAAACTCTACGCGGACCAAGAGGCGCAATGATAATGTGTAATGGAGAGCAATTAAATCCAACTCGAAAAATTGACTCTGTTATTGGTTGGAGAGAATCAAAACAAAATATTCCGACACTTATTGATAGAGCGGTTTTCCCCGGACTTCAAGGTGGGCCACACAATCACACAACCGCAGGAATTGCTCAAGCATTATTTGAAGCTGACACAGATGAATTTAAAAAATACGCAAAACAAATTGTAAAAAATGCTCAAAAATTATCACAAGAACTATCAAATAATGGACTTAAAATTATAACTGGCGGAACTGATAATCATTTAATTTTAATTGATGTAACGACTTTTAATATTACTGGCTCTCAAGCTGAAAAATCATTAGAACTTGCTGGGATTACAGTAAATAAAAATGCAATTCCATTTGATACGCGTTCCCCGTTTGATCCATCTGGCATAAGAATTGGAACTCCAGCACTAACTACTCGCGGAATGAAAGAACTTGAAATGACACAAATTGCGCAATTAATTGTAAAAGCTCTAAAAAATCATAATGATGAAAAGATTCTTAAAAACATAAAATCAGAAGTTAAAAAAATTTGTAAAAAATTTCCAATTTATAAAAAAGTAAAATATTAAAATGGAAAATCAAGAAAATAAAATAATAGATGGAATTGAAATTTCTAATAGAATAAAGCACGAAATAAGACATGAAATTGTTAATTCTAATTTTACCCCAGGGCTCGCAATAATACTCGTGGGAAATGATGCTGCATCGCATTTATATGTAACAAAAAAAGAAAAAGCTTGCGCCAAAGTAGGAATTGGTTTTCATAAATATCTTTTTCAGGAAAACGAAGAGGAAAAAAATATACTAGATTGTATAAATTTTTTAAATAATGATAGCGAAATTCATGCAATCATAGTTCAATTACCGCTTCCTAAAAAATTTAATACTCAAAAAATTATTGACCTAATTAATCCCAAAAAAGATGTTGACGGATTTCATCCTGAAAATGTAAAAAAATTCTTAAATAATCAAACTTATATAGAGCCAGTACTTGCTCAATCAATTAGAGAAGCATTAATTTATACAAATGAAAATTTAGAAAATAAAACTGCTGTTATTTTAGGGAATAGTCATGAATTTATAGAACCAGTTGAAAAAATGCTTCAAAATTTAAAAATAAAAACATCTCATACTCATATCACAAAAAACGACTGGGGAGAAAAAATCATTAGCGCTGATATATTAATTACAGCTGTTGGTAAACCATTTTTGATAAAAGCAGATATGATAAAGCAAGACGCAATCATAATTGATGTGGGGATTAATAAAATTCAAAACGCTACAGTTGGAGATGTTGACTATACTGATGTTTTTGAAAAATGCTCTCATATCACTCCAGTTCCCGGAGGAATCGGACCAATTACAATTTCCTACTTACTAAAAAACACATTAGAGCTTTGTAAAAAAAACTCCCAATAATGGGAGTTTTTTAATAAAAATACTGCGATTATTTATTATAAGATTCAAATTCTTTGAAGTTTGACATCTATAAAATTCAAACACATAAAAACTAAATTGAAAATTTTCATTATTTATATTTTGGAAATTTAGAATATAACTCTTTAATTTTTTCTTCAATTATTAAGTTATCTGAAAAAGTTTTTCTAATATTTGCTTTTTGTCTTGCAATATACTTTCTTACGCTTTTTGGCAATCTTTTTTTAGTATGAGTTTTAATTTGTTCCACCATATAATTATTTCCTTATTGTTAAATTAATTTCATATATAATTGTTTCTAATCTTTTTAGATTTCTTTTTGCGTCATCGAATTTCATTCTTAATTTTCCAGATAAATATAATTTCATCATGAATCCAACTATATCCTTTGTTATTTCTCTATAATTTTGTAATAATTTTAAATTTTTTTCATCAGCGCGCAAAACTGCTTGTCTCACTAATTCTCCAGTCATATCGCACAATCCACCAATATATTCCTCTCCATTGAATTTAAATTCCTTATCTATTGAAAGTGTTTTCTTCTCTAAAACATCTATAAAAAATTTTGCCTCTAAAAATTCTTCTGATGCCGCTTGATATGATCCCTCAAAATCCAATCTATTGCTTTTGTTATATTTTTTATTTAGTTCTCTAAATTTTTCACAAGCTTCTTCTAATGTTTTTTTCGCTTCTTCTGTGTTTCCATCATGCGCTAAAAAAATCGATTGTTTGCTTTTTGAAAGAATTGAATTTGAAATATGATTTATCACTCCTCTTTCTTTCTGATAAAGTGACAATTCTTTTGAAATCTTATTAAATAATTTATTGTTTTTCATGAAGTTTTACCTAAAATAACGGCATTTAATATTAATTTTGGCAAACAAAACTGCTCTTTTGGGGCAGTAAATAATAATAACATATTAACATATTAAATTATAAAAAACAATTCCGCAATAACTCAATATCTTGCAAGGCCCTAAATACAATAATTAAATACACAATTTTAAAAGTCCTATCAAAATAGGACTTTTAATAATAAATATAATAAAACTTATTCTATATTCTCTCCAATAGTATAATCTTTAAAGAATATTGCACTTATATCTCTAATTAACTTATTCCATGTTTTACCAAATAATCTTTCTGCAACATTTTCATTTATAATCCATCTTAATATTTTATTATCTGTAACTTTGTATATTTTTGGACTTTCTGGTGTTTTAATTAAAGAACCTGTTTTGTGTGGAACATTATCTCCTGTTAGATAACTATCAAATTCTTGTTTTGATACTATTTTAACTCTTGAAAAATCATCTTCAAAATATGATTCCCATGTTCCCCTATCTGGATATGCATGCTTTATATTGCTACTATCTACAAAATATACAGTATCTTTTTCTTTTAATTTTATAAATTTACCATCTGTCCAAAAGTTTAATTCTGATGTTTGATTATTGTTTTCATTATTGCTTTGTTGTTCATTGCTTTGTTCTGTGCTTGTACTTGTATTAGTATTTTGATTATTATTCATTGATTCTAATATGTATGGTGGTATTGTAGAACCAGGTGCAGATACTACATTTACTATTCTTGTTGAACTAACTGTATTTCCAACCGTATCAGATACTTCATAAATAACAGAATAAATTCCAATATTAGATGTATTTACATTATTTGTTACAATTATATTATTTGTTATATCTCCATCTATATCATCTACTGCTGTTGCTCCTTCATCTGTATAACTACTTCCTTTGAATACTGATGCTGGATTAGAACCTAGAATTGTGATGGTTGGATTAACATTATCTATCCAATAATTAACAGGATAACCATTATTTACAAGATGATTTATATCATGATACCAAATATTATCAAAATCCCATCCTACATATGTTGTAGCACTTGTTACATCGTATGGATATGTCATCTCAGCTGTTGTTCTAGGAAGTCCCCTTCCATCATTATCTGATTGACCTGATGTTTCACTGTTGTAGTATGAGTTTGATATTGTTCCTATTCTATTATATCCCGCCAATCCACCAATATTACTTGTTCCACTTACACTTCCAGTGGAATATGAATTTGATATAACTCCTCTATAATTACTTCCCGCTAATCCACCAACATAATTAGTTCCACTTACACTTCCCATGGAATATGAGTTTGATACTGTTCCATAGGGATTATCCCCCACTAATCCACCAACATAATTAGTTCCACTTACACTTCCCATGGAATATGAGTTTGATACTGTTCCATAGTAATTATATCCCACCAATCCACCAACATAATCCCATATCCCACTTACACTTCCCATGGAATATGAGTTTGATACTGTTCCATAGTAATTATATCCCACCAATCCACCAACATAATCTCTATCTCCCGTTGCCTTTACTGATCCTGCGAAATATGAATTAGATATTGTGCCACAATTAATACCGACTAATCCACCAACACTATAATTATATGTGCTGTCATATGTTGATGTTATATCAGTACCTTCTAAATGTACATTTGTAAGAGTGGATGCACCACAAGCATATCCAAATAGACCAATGTTGTTATCTTGATTAGTTTTTATATACAAATTTGATATTTTATATATATCACCGTTAAATGTTCCAGCAAAACAATCATTACTAGTACCTCTTATTGGAATCCAACCGGAATCACTTGTCATTGCTGTTTTAAATTCAGCAACTGATGAATATCCAGCTGGTATTGTTTCATCATAACTATTTATATCATTAAAATCTAAATCTTTAGTTAAAGAATAAATTCCAAATAAATCATTTCTTATATTGTATAAATCTTGAATACTGTCTATTTCATAAGAACTTGGTCTCCACAATGTTTCAGATGTATATTTCATTACGGTTGCTTTATGTCTATTTATAACATCCCTATACACAACATAAGGTGTTCCTGTTGCATCAATAGCAATGGAGGTGTCACCTACTGATCCAGTGGAAAACCCAGCATTACCAACATTTATCCAAGAAGAGCCATCATATTTCATTACTGTTGCTTTTTGATTATTTCCATAATCTTGATATACAACATACGGAGTTCCTGTTGCGTCAATAGCAATGGAGGTATTATCTACTCTCCCAGCAGAAAAACCAGGACTTCCAACATCTTCCCATAAAGAACCATTATATTTCTTAACTGTTGCCTTACCGCTATTTCCCCAATCCCCATACACAACATATGGTGTTCCAGATGAGTCAAGGGCTATAAAAGTGGAATTTACTGACCCAGCAGAAAACCCAGCATTACCAACATTTACCCATTCAGAACCATTGTATTTCATTACTGTTGCTTTTTGATTATTTCCATGATCTCGATATACAACATAAGGTGTTCCTGTTGCATCAATAGCAATGGAGGTGTCACCTACTGATCCAGTGGAAAACCCAGCATTACCAACATTTATCCAAGAAGAGCCATCATATTTCATTACTGTTGCTTTTTGATTATTTCCATAATCTTGATATACAACATACGGAGTTCCTGTTGCGTCAATAGCAATGGAGGTATTATCTACTCTCCCAGCAGAAAAACCAGGACTTCCAACATCTTCCCATAAAGAACCATTATATTTCTTAACTGTTGCCTTACCGCTATTTCCCCAATCCCCATACACAACATATGGTGTTCCAGATGAGTCAAGGGCTATAAAAGTGGAATTTACTGACCCAGCAGAAAACCCAGCATTACCAACATTTACCCATTCAGAACCATTGTATTTCATTACTGTTGCTTTTTGATTATTTCCATGATCTCGATATACAACATACGGAGTTCCTGTTGCGTCAATAGCAATGGAGGTATAAGCTACTGATCCAGTGGAAAATGTGGGTTGACCTAAATATTGCCAGGATTCTCCTTCTGCGATAGATTTTTTAGGCGATATTTCAAATAAAGATATTATTAATAAAAAAATTATAAAAACAAAAAACAACAAATAATTAAATATTTTTGATTTATTTTCAGGATTCATGATTATGATTTTTAATTCTTATATAGATTATTATATCACAACCTCGAAGGTTGGCAACCTCGAAGGTTGGCAACCTCGAAGGTGTTCGACCTCGAAGGTTGGCAACCTCGAAGGTTGTTACTCTATACTAAATCCAATTTTATAATCTTTAAACGATGCCTCGCTTAAATCATGAATCATTTTATTCCAATTAGGACCATATAATCTAGTAGCTGTATTTTCTGTTTTTATCCATTGAAGTACTCCGGTGGCAGAAACTCTATATACTTTTGGCGAATTTGGTACTTTTACTAAAGAATTGGCATTAAATGGTACATTTTTTCCAAGTGGGTATGATTCTAACTTATTCTTTGATATTGTTCTAACATTGTAAAAATAACTACTGTCAAAATATGAATACCATATAGCCTCATTAATATAGGCATGTCTTACATTTTTAGTGTCTAAAAAATATACGGATGAACTATTTTCTACTCTAATCCATGAACCTCTAGTCCAGAAAGATAAATTTTGTTTATTAAAACTATTATCCAAAGATGCGTCTGAATTTATTCTTGCTATATAATTTCTCATTTGTCCATTATACATTGTGAAATTTCCAACAATAACTATTCTACCGCCCATATCAGTACTTGAGAAAAAAATCGCGTCATCTGCGCCGATATTTGGATCAAAACTTGTATCAAGCGAGCCATCTGAGTTTAATCTCGCAATACGATTTCTAGACACTCCATTGTATTGAGAAAAATACCCATTTATTATCAACTTGTTATCCGGTTGTCTATATATAGAAAAAATCGCATAGTCTGCTCCTGTGCCTGGATTAAAACTTGTATCAAGCGAGCCATCTGAGTTTAATCTTGCAATACGATTCCTAGGTGTTCCATTGTATTTTGTAAAATCACCGACTATTATTATTTTTGAATCCAATCCAATTGTCAAAAATCTAATAAATTGATCTGCTCCAGTACCTGGATTAAAACTTGTATCAAGCGAGCCATCTGAGTTTAATCTTGCAATACGATTTCTAGACACTCCATTGTATGTTGTAAAATTCCCAGCAATAATTATTTTTCCGTCTTGTTGTGTAGCAACAGTATAAACAGAATATCTTGCTCCTGTGCCTGGATTAAAACTTGTATCAAGCGAGCCATCTGAGTTTAATCTTGCAATTCCATCTCTCCCAACATCATTATATGTTATAAAATCACCGGCTATTATTATTTTTCCATCGGACTGGATAGAACAACTATAAACAGAATTATCAACTCCAGCACCTGGATTAAAACTTGTATCAAGCGAGCCATCTGAGTTCAATCTCGCAATACGATTTCTAGACACTCCATTGTATGTTGTAAAATCACCGCCTATTATTATTTTTCCATCCGGTTGAATACATATAGAACGAATTACATTTGTTAATCCAGTACCTGGATTAAAACTTGTATCAAGCGATCCATCTGAGTTTAATCTCGCAATACGATTTCTAGACACTCCATTGTATTGAGAAAAATTCCCGCCTATTATTATTTTTCCATCCGGTTGAATAGCATAAATATATACAGAAGCATCAGATCCTTGATATATGTTTTCTGACAAAATTGTTTCTGCTAACGACTTACTAACAAATAATGACTTACCAACAAAATAAATACCCACACCCAAAACCATTAAGAATACTATCAATAGTATTTTATTTATTTTTTTCATATTATTGTGTTATTAATTTTTATATACAATAAATCGCATTAATTCCATATATTAATATAACATCATACATAAAGTCAAATCAAGTATTAAGGATTAATCAAAATGCCTCGCTACTATGAACTGTTTTTTTGAGTTAAAAATCAAGCATTTAGACAATATTATCAATAAATCGCTATTTTATTTGAAATTTAATGTAATATTCTATATACTAAAATCAATTATAAATTATATAAATACAATATTTAAGTAATTAATATATGTCTTTTGCCATAGGAATTGTGGGGCTACCAAATGTTGGGAAATCAACACTTTTTAGGGCTCTTACAAAAAAACAAGTTGACGCATCAAATTACCCATTTTGTACAATAGAACCAAATGTTGGCGTTGTTGCTGTACCCGATGAAAGATTAGATAAATTATCAAAATTAAATAATTCAGAAAAAACAATTTACACAACAATTGAATTTGTTGATATTGCCGGACTCGTGAAAGGCGCTTCAAAAGGAGAAGGACTTGGAAATAAATTTCTAGCAAATATCCGAGAAGTAGATGCAATTCTACAAGTAATCAGAAGATTCAATGATCCAAACATAGTTCATGTACATGGAGTTGTAAATCCCGTAAGCGACAGAGAAGTAATTAACATGGAATTAATTCTTGCTGACCTGGAAGTTTTAAATAAATCACTAGAAAAAATAAACTCTCAAATGAAAGGACCTCATGATAAATTTTTAGATAAACAAAAAACATTACTTGAAAAAATAAAATCAAATCTAGAAACTGGAAAATTAATGTCTGAAATTGACTTAGATACAGAAGAAAAGTTTATTATAAAATCATTTAATTTTTTAACTCTTAAACCAATGCTTTATGTGTATAATGTTGACGAAGATGAAGTTAATGATCATTCGGATAATGGAATTGCAATTTGCGCAAAAATAGAATCAGAACTAGCGGAACTTGATGATCAAAGCGCTAAAGAGTATATGCAAACACTTGGAATGCAAGAAACAGGACTCAACAAATTAATAAAAGAATCCTACAAAGCTCTTAATTTAATAACATTTCTCACTAGTGGGCCAAAAGAGTCTCGCGCATGGACAATTGAACGCGGGACAAAAGCACCACAAGCAGCAGGGAAAATTCATACTGATTTTGAAAAAGGTTTTATAAGAGCAGAGGTAATAAATTGGCAAGATTTATTAGACTGCGGAGGTGAAGTTCGCGCCAAAGAAAAAGGACTAATCCGACTCGAGGGAAAAGATTATGTATTTCAAGATGGAGATGTAGCTGTTTTTAGATTTAACAATTAAAAAAATCGCAAAGCATTGTTGCATCACCAAATGAGTAGAATCTATACTCATTTTTTATTGCTTCATTATATAATTTAAAAATAAATTTTCTCCCAACTAATGCCGATACAAGCATTATGAGAGTGCTTTTTGGTAAGTGAAAATTTGTAATTAAATTCTTAACAAATTTAAATTTATACCCTGGATAAATAAATATTTTTATCCAATTTTTTTGAGGAATTAATTCTCCTTTATTATTTGAAAAAGCTTCTAAAACTCTAAGCGCTGTTGTTCCTACCACAATAATTCTTTTATTTTGTTTTTTTGCTCTGTTTAAAAATTTAGCAGTTGGCTCATCAAGAATTCCAAATTCGCTATGAATTTTATGATCCTCTATTTTATCAGTTTTTACTGGTTCAAAAGTTCCAAGTCCAACATGAAGAGTAACATATTTAAAAATAATTCCCTTTTTCTTTAATTTATCTAATAATTTTTTTGTAAAATGAAATCCTGCTGTTGGCGCCGCAACTGATCCACGATTCTTTGCATATACTGTTTGGTATTCTTTTTTTAATTTATTTTCACTATCGGGATTTTTTATATATGGTGGAATTGGAACATGACCAAACTTTTCAATCATTTGATTTAATTTATTTTCGCTTAAATTAAATTGAACTTGCCAAATATTATTTTCAATTTGTTTTATAATTTCACAATAAAAATTTTTAGAAAATAATATTTTCATTTTATCTCTGATTCTTTTTCCGCCAATAATTACTTGCCATGAATTATTATTTATTTGTTGCAATAAAAAAACTTCTACTTTTCCAGAACTTTCCTTATTTCCAATGAGTCGCGCTGGAAAAACTTTTGTATCATTAAAAACTAAAATATCGCCTCTCTCTAAAATATCATAAATATCTCTAAAAATATGATGAGAATATTTTTTATCTATATAATTTACGACTAAAAATTTAGAAGAATCACGCGGTGAAGCGAGTTTATTTGCAATTAAATTTTTAGGTAAATTGTAATCAAATTCAGATGTTTTCATATCATTAATATTTGGAATAAAAAATCACGCGACATTATACAAGCTTGTCATCCTGAACTTGAAATCGCTCTCACCTATCATCCTGAACTTGAAATCGCTCTCACCTGTCATCCTGAATTTATTTCAGGATCTTGATGTTTTACATTCTCTCAATGGGATTCTGAAATAAATCCAAAATAACATGTATGTGATTTTTTATTTTCCACTTTTTTCTAATAACTTAAAATTTTCACTACCTAATACTAAACTCACACCCACAATAATTTTGACGATAAAAATTATTATCACGCGAAATCTCGCATGACTTTTTAAATCCCCCATCTTTTTTCCAATCAACTTCTAAATATTCAACATTTAAACTTTTTGAAATTTCATATCCGACATTGTTTATCATTTCAGCGCTCTTGTGCGGGCTAATTGATAATGTAGTTGTAAATATATCAAAATTATTTTGTTTTGCATATTTCGCAGTTTCTTCTAACCTATATTTATAACAAATAAAACATCTTTTTCCTCTTTCGGGTTCGTTTTCAAATCCTTTTATTTTATCCAACCAAATACTATGATTTAATTTCTTCTCAATGAATTCGATTTTTAATTTTTTAGCATAATTTTCTGACTCATTCTTCCTTGTTTCATACTCGGTCTCTGGATAAATATTCGGATTAAAATAAAAAAGAGAGATATTATAATTTTCTCTTAATTTTTCTATAACATATGCGCTACAAGGTGCGCAACAAACATGAAGTAATAATTTTTTCATAAATTACTATTTTCTATTTTATTATAGATTCCAAATCAGATTCTAAATAATAAGAAGGTAAAATTTTTATTCCATAATCAACTAATTTATCAAAGTCTCTTAATTTTGTCCAGTAGCTAAGTAATTCATTTCTCAATTCTCTATGAATTTCATATCCCTTGTCTTCAGCATACATTAAGTCCCTAAATTCATAATTTAAAATAATAGTCATAGCTTCTTTCAAAAATTCAAATTGTTCATCATTTAGACTAACCCTATCTTTAAAATACCTTATAAATTGAAAATGTAATAATTCGTGTAAAAATACATCTATACATCTCTCTGCTGATAGATTTATATAAAACCAAACATAAGCACTTTTATAATCATACGCACACCTTGGGAATGTAGTTAAAAAACAAGTAAAATTTTTTCTATACAATTTTCTTTTAGTCAACTCCTCCATTCTATAAAATATTACTTTCGTTTTTTCATCAAAAATATCTTGTGTTTTATCCAATACACTATTTAAAATTTTATTATTTTCTTTATAATAGTTATTCAGATATGGAACTAAAAATATGTAAGCATCTTTTTTGTTTTTGCTGATAATATTTTTTGATATACTTTCATCTATTCTAGTTCTCCAATCAACCCCGTGGGAAATTTTATTGCAAGCATGCCAAAAATTCCAAGCGTCTTTCTTAATATTTATTTTTACTTTTATTTTAAACATTTTAGATATTTATATATTATTTATAAAAACATAAAAATACAATAATTACAATAAGCACTATTAATAAAAAAATAGACACTTCTGTCTATAAAATACATACAAAATATAAATCTTTAAAATAACCTATTTTTCTATAATATATAAGGCACACAAAAAGCATGAAATAACAATTTTTTCATTATTTTTTTATCAATAATTTGCTGATGTACTTTTTAGCTTTAAGTTGTTCCTCTATACTATTTTCAACTTCAAAGGCAATATATTTCGGCAAATATTTTTTGTATTTTTTTAAATAATCAAATTCAGTTAATGAATGAAATGTATGATCATCATATCTTAAAACTTTGGAATGTGAACATTTATATGCTTTTCTCCTTATTGCGCTCACATGCCAAACGCCACATTTATAATTTTTTAATATTTCACTGACTATTTTATAAGACTTTTTCTTACATCTTCTTGCGTTTTCTAAATGCGACACATCAAGACAAATTCCGGCATAATTATTTATTTCATTTTTTATATATTGATTTGTGTTTTCTAAATAGATTAAATTCTTATATTTTTTAAAAATGCGCTTATCTTTTATTCCGTGATCTTGTTTCGTATGAGTATTAAAAAGTTTTGTATTAAATTTTTTTATCAAATAATCAATTTCCTCGAGTTTCATATCATCTCTCAAATGAACGAATGGCACATTTTTAATATTGTTTTTGTAAAGTTCTTTATAGATTTTTTCTCTAACGCTTTTTGTAGCATATAAAGTAAGAAACAAGGCTACTTCCTTGACTTTTAATTTTTTTAATTCTTGAATTTTTTTAAAATAATTCTTATTTGTTGTAACTATGGAAACTAAAATTTTCATAATTTATTAATATTATCAATTATTTTTTCTTATCAATAAAACCACCAATATATTTTGCTCTGTAAATCTCCTCTCCTTTGTATGTTATAATTTCTTCTCCTGAAAAATTATCGACCTCGCCAATAAAATTATTTGCATAAATATAATCTCCATCAATATATTCTTTTGGACCGCGATATGGGTTTTCTTCTGGAATTAATAATAAAGCTCCTCTTAAAACTTTATAAACATCTTTAAAGTCATTTATCTTTTCATTAACATATCCATAATAAACCATCATATAAACTGCTTGGTTTTGAAAAAACACCACTTCTCTCCCTCCGTATGGCTCTCCGCCAAAATAATTATCATGATACTTAAAATCGCCTTTTTCAAAAATTAAAGTTTTTGATTTATTTTCTTCTTTTATTTCTTTAGTTGCATCGCCACTTGCATAAGTAGATTTTTTTGCTTCAACTAAAAATTTACATAGTTCTTTTTTGTTAAACATATTTTTGAATTATTTATAATAATTTATTTTGAGAATCATTAAAGTCTCTTCCTAGGTGTTTATAACCTAACTCTGTAACAACTCTTCCTCTAGGCGTTCTCGCTAAAAATCCCACTCTCATTAAATATGGTTCATAAACCTCTTCAATTGTTCCAACCTCTTCACTCACTGATGCGGCAATAGTAGAAATTCCGACCGGACCACCATTAAATTTATCAATAATATTTTCTAAAATTCTCCTATCTATATAATCAAGTCCATAGCTATCGACATTCAACATTTCTAGCGCGCTATTGGCTAAATCACTTGTTATAATTCCATCTCCTTTTACTTGAACATAATCCCTCACGCGTTTCAATAATCTATTTGCAATTCTTGGAGTAAGACGAGACCTACTAGATAATAATTTTGCACCTTCATCCTCAACTTCTATGTTTAATTTTTTAGCGCTATTTTTTATAATTCTCTCTATTTCACTTTCGTTGTAGTAATCAAGACGAAAAACATGACCAAATCTATCACGAAATGGAGATGAAAGTAAGTCATATCTAGTTGTAGCGCCAATTAATGTAAATTTTGGTAAATCAAGTCGAAGAGTTCTTGCGCTTGGTCCTTTGCCAATTATAATATCTAAGGCATAATCTTCCATTGCTGGATACAGAACTTCTTCTATAACCTTATTTAATCTATGAACTTCATCAATAAATAAAACATCGCCTTCTTGTAAATTTGTAAGAATCGCCGCTAAATCACCAACCTTTTCTATTGCTGGACCTGATGTAACTTTTATATTTGAATTAATTTCACTTGAAATAATATAAGCCAAAGTTGTTTTACCAAGTCCAGGAGGACCATAAAGAAGCACATGCTCAATTGGCTCATTTCTTTTTCTCGCAGCTTCAATAGAAATATTTAAATTATCTTTTACATTTTGCTGACCAATGTATTCACTAAAATTTTTGGGTCGAAGTGAAAACTCAAAAGATTTTTCATCCTCTTTTTGAGAGGTGCTTAAAACTTGTTTATCTTCTTGTATCATACATTATCTTTTTTAACATATATTAATTATATTCTATAACAACTTTAAGATAAAGCAAAATAAATTTGACATTATTAATAAAAATTGTATAATGATTTCTACGCTAAAAATGGAGGAAATATGGTTAAATCAAAAAACAAATTCAAACCCTTAAGCGATGCGGAGATTAAAAAAATGATCGAGGATGTCAATTTCGATCCAGATGCAAAAAATCTGGACCTACAAGACATCGACGACGAACTTCTGATAAATCAAATGCACAAAGATTTTAAAGAAGATTGACCGTTTTTCAAACTCTTATATTACACGCCCACACACAAGTGTGGGCTTTTTTATTTATTATAAATACTAGTATTGACTAAATAAAAATTAGGTATTAATATTCTATAAATCAAAATACAATAATAAACACTGGGAGGAACAATGACAATTAAAGAAATAAGGGTGAAAATCACGGAAACAATTGTGAATATAATTAGAAAAGAGATTGATTCACAAGAAGAGACCAGCGCAGATCTTGTTATAAGCGAAGACACTAGTTTTAAAAAAAACCTTAAAATGGATCTTGAATGTTTGAAAAACATTATCCAAAAGATAGGAACAAAATTTGGTGTAAACTTGAGCAGATTTGATACTAACGAAATTCAAACAGTAAAAGATCTTGCTACTCTAGTCATAGTCAGAGCAGACCAGCAAAATATAAACCTTGAAGAAATGCTAGAGAAACGATAACTATTTTTTTATCCAACACACAAAAGACAGGTTAAACCACCTGTCTTTTTTTATATTATAATTCAAAATCTCAAATTCTAATTCTTGAATCCTATTTTGTAATTTTATTTCTAGAATGTCTTATAAATCCCGAACATGGGATAATTTCAATTCCTTTTTTAGCTAATTCATCACAGAATAAATTCATACCAATAGAATCAGATGACATGTGACCCGCAATTATAACATTTAAATGAGCTTTCTCTGCGTATTTTCTATGCTCTTCTGACATGTGCATTCCTAAAACTGTCCCTATTCCTGCGTTTGCAATTTTTTCATATGAATCTTTGGAGGCAGATGTACCGCCAGTAATTTCCGTTACTGCAATACGCCCCAAATATCTATCCTCACTTCCTACAAACAATTTTGGTCCGACTTTTATTTTACTTGCTTCACGATATTCTGGAATTTCTTTTAAGAGCTTCATTAAATCCTTAACTATTTCAAGTTTTTTCTCATTTTTCTTGATCAAATCAGATAAAAATTTTGCAACCATATTGTCTGCAATTGTATGTGTACACATTAATTCAAATCCAAGTAATTTAGCACTATCTACTACCTTATTGTGATTTGATGCGTTTACTCCGCGACTTACTTCACTCATACGAAGCTTTGTAATGTCTTCTGCAATATTAATTGGAACTCCGTATTTATGCAATAATTCAATTTGTAAATCCACTACCTCTCCCAATCCCGCAAGACCTACTCCAACTGGATGATGAGAAATAATTAAATCAATTGGTTTTTTCTTACTCAATTCATTTGCAAGAAGAACCTCGGAGGTATCAATATCAATTCCAACCATTGCTCTTTTTACTTGTTTGTTTAATCCACTTGTTAAAATCCTTGTATCAGCGTATGGATTCTTCATTGACTCAATATCAAAGTCAAGCCTCTCGCTTGTTTTTAATTCTTCAAACTTTTCCTTTGCTCTTTTTAATTTTCTATTTACAACATTAATTCCTCTTAAATCATTTTTGATTCCAAGAGAAACAGCTAATTCATATATCTGTTTTACTGTCATCATAATATTTATAAGTTAATTTTAAATTGTTGTTACAGAAGCAACTTTATCATCATTAAGTTTAAATCTCATTAGTCGCACTCCTTGTGTGTCTCTTCCAATGGTTGGAATAGCATTAAGCGCCAATCTTATAACCTGAGCACCTTCTGAAATTATTATAATATCTTTGTCTTTATTTGTTTCATCTTCTACGAAAGTCGAAACAATTGCTCCGGTTTTTTCTGTTATTTTTGCAGTTTTCACCCCCGAACCGCCACGTCCCTGAACTTTATATGCTTTGAGTGGGGTTTTTTTACCAAATCCGTTTTTCATCACTATTACAATTTTATAACCATTTGTCTCACCATTTTCAATTACATCCATTCCAACAACTTCGTCTTTTGATTTTAGTCGAATTCCACGAACTCCAGCCGCAGACCTACCCATTGGACGAACATCTTTTTCTTTCATTCTTATTGATTGACCAAATTTTGTAACTAAAATTATATCATCCTTGCCACTCGTTGGTTTTACCCAACGCAAAGCATCTCCGTCTTTTAATTTTATTGAAATAATTCCAGATCTTCTTACATTAGAATATTTTGCAAGTTCTGTTTTCTTTATAAGTCCATTTTTTGTAACAAATATTAAAAACTTCTTCGCTGATTGATCATTTGGAAACACTGCATTTACTTTTTCCTCTGGCGCAAGTTGTAAAAAGTTTACAATATTTTGTCCCTTCGCTTGTCTACTTGCTACTGGAATCTCGTATGCTTTTAATTGAAATACTCTTCCTCTGCTTGTGAAAAACAATAAATCTGAATGAGTAGTACATGAAAACAATTTATCAATTATGTCTTCTTCTTTTGTTGTTGATCCAATTACTCCCTTTCCACCCCTATTTTGAATTTGAAAAGTGTCAGAAGCCATTCTCTTGATATACCCATCTTGAGTCATAAGTATCACAACATCTTCTTTTGCTATTAAATCCTCAGTGGAAATTTCATCAATTTTTGATTTTACAATTTTCGTTCTTCTTTCGTCTCCAAATTTGACTTTCATTTCAATAAGTTCGTCTTTTATAATTTTCAAAACTTTCTTTGGATCTTTTAATATATCTGTTAACTCTTTGATAATTTTTTTCTTTTCTTTTAATTCTTCTTCTAATCTTATTCTTTCTAAGTTGGCTAATTGCTGTAATTTCATCTCAAGAATTGCAATTGCCTGACGCTCTGATAATTTAAATTGTTTTATTAAATTTAATTTTGCAACATCTTTATCTTTTGATTGTTTAATTGTTTTTATAATCGCATCAATATGCTCAAGTGCCATAACCAATCCTTCTAAAATATGGGCTCTATCTTTTGCCTTGTTTAAATCAAAAGTAACTCTACGGGTTACAACTTCTTGTCTATGTTTTACAAATTCAGATAATATTGACTTAAGTGATAATAATTTTGGTTGGATTCCGTTCGTAAGAGCAACCATGTTAAAGTGAAATTTTTCTTGAAGTTGTGTGTATTTATATAAATTATTTAAAACTTTCTTTGGATATGAATCATCCTTTAAGGAAATTACAATTCTTACACCGTCTTTATTTGATTCATCTCTTAAATCTGTAATTCCTTGAATTTTTTTATTTTTCACCAAATCTGCAATTTTTTCTACTAATGCTGATTTATTCACTTGATATGGAATTTCTGAAACTATAATTTTAAATCCCTTTTTACCTTCAACTATATCTGCTTTTGCGCGAACTACTACTCCGCCCTTTCCAGTAGAGTATGCGGATTTCATTTCTTTTATATCATAAGCAATTCCGCCAGTTGGAAAATCTGGTCCTTTTATAAACTCCATTAATCCATCAGTGTCGGTTTCTGGATTATCAATTAAATGACATATTGCATCAACTAACTCGCCTAAATTATGTGGGGCAATACTTGTTGCCATCCCCACTGCAATTCCCATTGAACCATTTAAAAGTAAATTTGGGAGTTTCGCAGGAAGAACCATTGGTTCTTTTTGACTTCCATCATAGTTTGGCATGAAGTCAACTGTTTCTTTCTCTATATCAAATAACATTTCCTCCGCTGTTTTTTGTAATTTTGCTTCTGTATAACGCATAGCAGCTGCATTGTCACCATCCATTGAGCCAAAATTTCCCTGGCCATTTACAAGCGGATATCTCATAGAAAAATCCTGCGCCATTCTAACCATGGAATCATAAACTGCTGTATCTCCATGAGGATGGTATTTACCCAAAACCTCTCCAACGACTGTTGCGGATTTTCTAAATTTACCACCAGATCTAAGTCCTAATTTCCACATTGCATAAAGAATCCTACGATGCACTGGTTTCATACCATCTCTAACATCAGGAAGCGCACGAGCTACAATAACACTCATAGCATAATCAAGATACGAGGTTTTCATTTCCTCAACAAGTGGTTGATCTATAACATTTTTTTCATCAGGAGTTCTTACAATAACTGGTTTATTGTCTCCATTTAAATAATCTACTTCGTTATTTTCCAATGTTTGTTTTTTATCTTTTTTAACAACTTTTTCTTTCTCTTTGGGTATTTCCTGCATGTCTTGTTCTTTTAGAACCTTTTCTTTTTTTTCTACGAGTTCTTTAATTTCTTCTTCTATGAGTTTTTCCTTGTGTTTGGTTCTTGGTTTAACAAGCTTTTTAACAATTTTTGCTTCTGGTTTTTTTGCAACCTTAACAGATTTCAATTTTTTAGTTTTTTGAATTTTTGGTACTACTTTTTTAGTTGATTTACCTTTATTTTCTTTCTTTTTTGGGGTAGTTTTTAATGGTTTTTTTACTACCTTTTTTATTGTCCAAGCCATAATATTAGATCTATAAAATAAATAAAAAATGACTATTTCGTCACTATTATTTTACTAAAAAATAGGTAAAAAATCAACTATTTTTTAAGAATAAAAAATAATAAAAAAAGCCACAAAAATAAGCTTTTTATTTGTTTTATTAAAACCTATTTTAGTATTTTAAACAAAATTTCTCGGAGTTCTTCTTTTGAATAATAATCAATCACTATTGTCCCTTTGCCATTTTTATAATTCAATTTTACTTTTGTATTTAAATGTTCTTTTAACGAATCCTCCATCGAAACAATATTCGGATCTTTTTCTAAAATTCTTTTATGAGATTTTACATTAATTTTTTTGAGCGCCCCACTTGTTTCACTCACATTTAAATTTTCTGATAAAATTCTGTCTAATAGTACTTTTTGTTTTTTCTCATCATCAAGTGATAATAATAATTTAGCATGACCAAAAGTAATTTTATCATTATTTAAATATTTTTTAATTGATTCTGGCAAATTCCTAAGACGAAGTATGTTTGCAACCGACGAACGTGACTTACCAACTCTTTTCGCAACCTCCTCTTGGGTTAATTGAAATTCTTCCATCAATCTATAATATGCGTCTGACTCTTCGAGTAAGTGTAAATTTTGTCTTTGTATGTTTTCTATAATAGCGAGTTCTAATTTTTTTGAATCATCAATTTCTTTCACAATTCCTGGCACTTTAAATAATTTTAATATTTTTGCTGCTTTTAATCTACGCTCTCCTGCTATAAGTTCATAAAAATCCCCATTTTTTGTAACAATAATTGGCTGAAGTATTCCGTGTTCCCTAATTGAATTAACTAATTCCTCCAACTTGTTTTCATCAAAATTACTTCTTGGTTGATATGGATTTGATTTAATTTTATTTATATCAATATTAATAACCCTATCTTTATCAGAAACATTTATTTCATCAGATACGGAAGAAACGCCTGAAAAATCTATATGTTGTTTTTTAATTTCTGATTTTTTTGGTATAAGAGAACCCAGTCCCCTTCCCAATCCATATTTAGAATTATTACTCATATTATTATTTAATTTTTGTTTTATAAAATATATGAATCAATTATTTCTCTTGCTAATCTTTCGTAAGCGCGACCACCGGGAGAATTTTTATCATATTCTAAAATTGTTTTTCCATGAGATGGTGCTTCAGCAAGACGAACACTTCTTGGTATTACTGTCCTAAAAATTTTATTAGGAAAATATTTATACAATTCATTAAAAACCTCTTCGCTTAATTTATTTCTCCTATCATACATTGTTAAAACAGCGCCGAGTATATTTAATTTATCGTTTAAATTTTCTTGAATTAAATTAACAGTATTAAGCAACTGACCCAATCCCTCAAGAGCATAATATTCTGATTGAACGGGAATTAATACATTATCAGCTGCAGTTAGGGCGTTTATAGTTAAAAGTCCAAGAGACGGAGGACAATCAATTAATATAAAGTCATAAAAACTATAAACCTCCTTCAAATGATTCAATAAAACAAATTCTCTTTCACTTAAATTTACTAAATCAACTGTTGCGCCAGCTAAGTTTGGAGTTGCAGGCGCTAAATGTAAACCTTCTAAACTAGTTGCAAGTATTATATTTTTCAAATTTACTGGCCCCGGAATTAAAACTTCATACATTCCAGAATCTAGCTCTTTGTAATTTATACCCAATCCCGATGAAGCATTGCCCTGAGAATCCAAATCAACAATTAAAACTCTCTTTCCAAAATAAGCCAAATAAGCCGCGAGATTAATCGTGGTTGTTGTTTTTCCAACCCCACCCTTCTGATTTACAATTGCTATTACTTGTGACATATACTTAATTATAGCAAAAAGAAAGATAATAATAAAACAAAAAAACACCTACTGAAGTGTTTATGGTAGCAGGGGCGAGGATCGAACTCGCGACCTCGGGCTTATGAGTCCCGCGCTCTAACCAACTGAGCTACCCTGCCCTGCAAATAAAAAATATATATAAAGGTTATAAATTTTGGTAGCGGGGGCGGGATTTGAACCCACGACCTCCAGGTTATGGGCCTGGCGAGCTGCCGGACTGCTCTACCCCGCGTCGTTTTATAAGGATACACTAATTTACTATAAATTGCAACCCTCCGTTCTCTCTAAGGTCAAATGCGACATAGAAACAAATTCATAGGGTGTTTTCATATTTAATGATAAGTGGGGTCTAACCTTATGATAATATTCAATATATTTATTAACTTTGTTTTGAACCATATC
>Ga0255344_1000055_pt1 | contig 185504 bp, 171 predicted proteins | sample wastewater_treat_5_FD_192414 | JGI IMG/M metagenome (GOLD analysis project Ga0255344, IMG submission 192414) | Wastewater microbial communities from Lulu Island WWTP, Vancouver, Canada - plant18 | ecosystem: Engineered > WWTP > Wastewater > Unclassified | place: Canada: Vancouver, British...
GGCGCCGCCTGCTCGCGCAGCGCCGGGAGCTCACTGCCCGCCACCGCCTGTGCGCACGCCACCTCGCGGGGCTTGCCTGGCGGGGCGAGTCGCACTGCCCGCACGTCTGGCTCGATCTCCCACCTGGACGCTCACCGGCGTTCGCCAGGCAGGCCCTGGCCGCCGGCGTGGTCGTGGTGCCGTCGGCAGTGTTCGCCGTCGGCCGTGCCACTGCCGACGGGGTGCGCATCTCGCTCGGCGCGGCTGCCGATCGCGCCAGCCTCGCCGAGGCTCTCGCCCGCCTCGCGGCGTTGCCGGCCGGGCAGCGGGAGAGCTGACGGTCAACGCGGGTCGACAGCGCGCGGCCTGCGGCGGATCAGCGCGAAGGCGAGCGGGGCGAACGCGGCGCGCGGCCGGCGCCAGCGGACGGCGCTGCCCGGCAAGCGTGGTCCCAAGACGCGGCATTCCGACGCCGAGCTGCTCGCGCGAATCCGCCAGGTGCTGGCGACTTCCGAATGGGTCGGCGAAGGGCACCGCAAAGCCTGGGCCCGACTGCGTGCTGAGGGCGTGCGCACCTCCAAGCCGCGCGTGCTGCGTTTGCTGCGCGAGGCGAACCTGCTGACACCGACCCGCACCGGAGCGCCGCACGGGCCACGGGCCCATGACGGCAAGATCACCACCGAGCGACCCGACGAGATGTGGGGCACCGACGGCACGACGACGATGACCGGCGAGGGCCAAGCGACGATCTTCGTCGTGGTCGACCATTGCCCGAGCGAGTGCCTGGGCCTCCACGCCACGGCTCGCGGCAACCGCTTCGAAGCGCTCGAGCCGGTGCGCCAGGCCGTCACCGAGGTCTTCGGTGGGGTCGACGAGAAGATCGCGGCGGGCGTCCTGCTGCGCCACGACCACGGCAGCGTCTACACGTCCGAGGATTTCCAGCGCGAGATCCGCTTCCTCGGCCTCGAGTCGAGCTCGGCCTTCGTGCGCGCGCCCGAGGGCAATGGCTGTGCCGAGCGCTTCATCCGCACGCTCAAGGAGCAGCTGCTCTGGCTGCGCTTCTTTCCGGCCGTCGCCGAGCTCAACGCTGCGCTCGCCGACTTCCGCGGGCGCTACAACCATCGCTGGCGACTCGAGCGGCATGACTACCGGGCCCCAGCCGAGGTCCGTGCCGCCTTCATGGCACTCGAGACCGCAGCTTGAATAGAACCACGAGACTGTCCGGGAAATCGCGGGCGCTACGCTCGACTGTGCGGCACAGAGCACAGGGAGCGTTGTGGCGACTGGGCTCGAAGCTCCGATCGGGAGTCTTGGGGGCGTCGGGTACGCTTGGTATGCTCGGGCGCCGTGAAGAGACCCGGCTGGGATGAGTACTACCTGGGGATCGCGCGGGCCGTCGCGGTGCGTGCGAACTGTCTCCGGCGGCAGGTGGGGGCGGTGATCGTGGTCGACAACGCGATCATCGCCACCGGCTACAACGGCACCCCGGTGGGGGTGCGCAACTGCTGTGACGGCGGCTGCCCGCGCTGCGCCTCGGAGGCGCCGCCGGGGGCGGCGTACGACTCGTGCATCTGCGTCCACGCCGAGCAGAACGCGATCGTCTTCGCGGCCCGGCACGGCAACGCGACCCAGGGCGGGACGCTCTACACCACGCTCCGCCCCTGCTTCGGCTGCCTGAAGGAGTCGATCCAGGCGGGGATCCGGGAGATCGTCTTCGCCGAGCCGTTCGCCTACGACGGGGAGCTCGAGGAGGTCTATCAGCGCCTCGTCGAGGAGTCCGGCATCCGGCTGCGGCGGGTGGAGCTGCCGGCGGGCTGAGGCCCGTCGTGCCGGCGGCGCCGGATAGGATCGGGCCGATGTCCCGCATCCGCCTTCTGCCGGATCAGCTCGTCAGCCAGATCGCCGCCGGCGAGGTCGTCGAGCGCCCCGCCTCGGTGCTCAAGGAGCTCATCGAGAACGCTCTCGACGCCGGGGCGCGGGCGATCGAGATCGAGCTCGAGAGCGGCGGCAAGGGGCGGATCGCCGTCCGCGACGACGGCTGCGGGATGGGGGGCGACGACGCGCTCCTCGCCTTCGACCGCCACGCCACGAGCAAGATCGCCAGCTTCGCCGACCTCGAACGGGTCGGCAGCCTCGGCTTCCGGGGCGAGGCGCTCGCGGCGATCGCCGCCGTCGCCCGCCTCGAGCTGGCCACCGCCGAGGAGCCCGGCCTCGGCACCCGGGTGCGGATCGAAGGGGGGCGGATCCTCGGCGTCGAGCCGGTCTCGGTCCCCCGCGGCACCGCGATCGAGGTCCGGTCGCTCTTCTTCAACGTCCCGGCCCGGCGGAAGTTCCTCAAGGCGACGACGACCGAGCTGCGCCGCTGCCTCGAGGTGGTCGAGGGGTACGCCCTCGCCTGGCCGGAGGTCCGGTTCGCGCTCCGCCACGAGGGGCGGGCGCTGCTCGAGGCGGCGGCGCTCGCGCCGGGCGCGAGCCCGGAGGCCCGGGTGGCCGAGGTGCTCGGCGGGGCGCTCGCCGGGCAGCTGGTCGCGATCCCGCCCGCTCCGGACGAGCGGGAGCCGGAGTGGTGCCGGGGGTTCGTCGGCCAGCCGGGGAGCGGCGGCGGGCGGCGGCTCTTCACCTGGATCAACCGCCGCCTCGTGCGCGACCGGCTGCTCAACGCCGCCTTCTACCGCGCCGTGCGCGAAGAGTGGCGGGGCGACGAGATTCCGCCGCTCGTCCTCTTCCTCACGCTGCCGCCCGAGAGCGTGGACGTGAACGTCCACCCGCAGAAGGCCGAGGTCCGGTTCCGCGACAGCGGCTTCCTCGACCGCCTCGTCGCCCGCCTGCGCCCGGCGCTCGCGCTCGCGCGGGGCGAGGTGCCGGCGCCGCTCCGGCCGCCCGCCGCCGGGGCCGCGCTGCCGTTCGCGGGCGAGGGGCTGGGGGGGTGGAGCCGCCCGGCGGCGGCCCCGGCCGGGACGATCGCCGAGCCCGCCGCGCGGCACGCCGGAGAGGAGGCGGGCGGCGCCGGCCGGCGGATCGCCGAGCTCCTCCTCGCGCCGCTCGAACGGGCGCCGGTGCCGCTCTCGGGGCGTGACGGCGAGGTGCGGCCGTTCCGCCTCCTCGGGCAGTACAAGGGGGCGCTGATCCTCCTGGAAGGCCCGGACGGCCTCTACCTGGTCGATCAGCACGTGGCCCACGAGCGGATCCTCTTCGAGCGCCTCCGGCGGGACCTGGCGGGAGCGCTCCCCCCGTCCCAGGGGCTTCTCGAACCGCTCCTCCTCGAGCTGCCGGCGAGCGAGGCGGCGCGGCTCCTCGAGCTCGCCGACGAGCTCTCCCGGGCCGGCTTCGAGCTCCGCGAGCTGCCCGGCGGACAGGTCGGGGTGACCGCGATCCCGGCGGCGGTGCCGGTTACCCAGGCTGCAGCCCTCCTCGGCGAGGTCGCCGCCGGCGGGGGCGAGGGGCCCTCGGGACTCGGCGAGCGGCTCCTCGAGGCGTTCGCCGCGAGCCTCGCCTGCCGGGCGGCGGTGAAGATGCACGAACCGCTCGCTCCCGCGGAGCTCGAACGGCTGCTCGGCGAGCTCTTCGCCTGCGAGCAGCCGTACGCCTGCCCGCACGGCCGGCCGATCGTCATGGTGCTCGGCGACGCCGAGCTCGAACGGCGGTTCGGGCGGCGCTGAGGCCGGGATGCCGAACCACGCCGAGCTGGAAGCCGCCCGGGAAGCGGGGCTCGCCCGTCTCGAAACGTGGCTCGGCTGGCGCTTCCGCGACCGGGCGCTCCTCGATGCCGCCCTGACCCACCGCTCGTGGGCGAACGAGCACGGCGAGGAGGCGCAGTACGAGCGTCTCGAGTTCCTGGGCGACGCGGTGCTCGGGCTCCTCGCCGCCGAATGGCTCTTCCGGCAGCCGCGCTTCCGGAACGAGGGGGAGCTCTCGCTCGAGAAGGCGTACCTGATCAGCGAGCCGGTGCTCGCCCGGCACGGGGCCGAGGCCGGCCTCGGCCCGCTGCTCCGGCTCGGGGTGGGGGAGGAGCGCTCCGGGGGGCGGAACAAGCCGTCGCTCCTCGCCGACGCGGTCGAGGCGCTGCTCGGGGCGCTCTACCTCGACGGCGGCCTCGACGCCGTCCGCGGGCCCGGGAGCCGGCTCCTCGCCGCGGCCGCCGGCTGGGAGCGCCACGTCGCGGCCCGCGATCCGAAGACCGCCCTCCAGGAGGCGGCCCAGGCGCGCGGCTGGGAGCTGCCCGTCTACGAGACCGTGGCCGAGGAGGGTCCGGATCACGCGAAGCGGTTCACGATCCGCTGCCGGGCCGGGGCGGAGGTGGAGGGGGTCGGCTCCGGGCGGACGAAGAAGACCGCCGAGCAGGCGGCCGCGGCCGCGGCGCTCGCGGCGCTCGGCGACTCGCCTTGACCGTCCGAAGAGGCGGCCTCTATGATGCCGCGGCGATGAGCGACTCGACTCCTCCGGTGGTTTCGATCTCGAGATACCGCGCCCACGAGGGCGAGGCGGTCACCCTGCGCGGCTGGCTCGTCCAGAAGCGCTCGAGCGGCAAGATCGCCTTCCTCCAGCTCCGCGACGGCACCGGCGTCGTCCAGGCGGTCGCCAGCCGGCAGGATCTCTCGCCCGAGGCCTGGGGCGAGGTGGAGCGGGTGACGCAGGAGTCGACGATCCGCGCCGTGGGCACGGTGCGGGCCGACCGCCGCGCCCCGGGCGGCTTCGAGCTGCTCCTCTCCGACTTCCGGGTCGATCACCTCACGCACGACTTCCCGATCACCCCGAAGGAGCATGGCGTCGCCTTCCTGATGGAGAACCGCCACCTCTGGCTCCGTTCGAGCCGGCAGCGGGCGGCGCTGCGGGTGCGCAGCGAGATCGAGCAGGGGATCCACGACTTCTACCACGAGCGCGACTTCGTCCGGATCGACTCGCCGATCCTCACCCCCGCGGCGTGCGAGGGGACCTCGACGCTCTTCGCGACCGACTACTTCGGCGACCAGGCGTATCTCTCGCAGTCGGGCCAGCTCTATCTCGAGCCGGCGATCTCCGCCTTCGGCAAGGTCTACTGCTTCGGCCCCACCTTCCGGGCGGAGAAGTCGAAGACCCGGCGCCACCTGATGGAGTTCTGGATGGTGGAGCCGGAGGTCGCCTTCCTCGAGTTCGAGGGGCTCTGCGAGCTCGCCGAGGAGTTCGTCGCGGCGCTCGTCGCCCGGGTGCTCGACCGCTGCCGCGAAGAGCTGAAGGTGCTCGAGCGCGACCTCGCACCCCTCGAGGCGATCCAGCGGCCGTTCCCGCGGATCACCTACACCGAGGCGGTCGCCCGGCTCAACGAACGGGGCAACCCGATCCGCTGGGGGGACGACTTCGGCGCCGACGAGGAGACGCTCCTCTCCGAGGGGCTCGACCGGCCGCTGCTCGTCTCCCGCTTCCCGGCCTCGTTCAAGGCGTTCTACATGGAGCCGGACCCGGAGGATCCGCGGGTGGTGCTCGGCCTCGACATGATCGCCCCGGAGGGGTACGGCGAGATCATCGGCGGCAGCCAGCGGATCCACGACCACGACCTGCTTGCCGAGCGGATCCGCGCCCACGACCTGCCGGTCGAGGCGTTCCAGTGGTACCTCGACGTGCGCAAGTACGGGAGCTGCCCGCACGCCGGCTTCGGGATGGGGCTCGAGCGGTTCGTGGCCTGGATCTGCCGCCTCGACCATCTGCGGGAGACGATTCCCTACCCGCGGATGCTCTACAAGATCTATCCCTGACGACGCGGCCGCGACCGCCCGCGGCCGTTTCTTTCCATCCGTGACGTGACCACCGTCGAGCGAGCCGCGCCGCGCTGGCTGATCGCCCTCGTCTTCGGCGTCCTGACGCTGATCTGGGGGACCACCTGGGCGGCGATCCGGGTGAGTCTCGCGGCGATCCCGCCGTTCACCGGGGTCGTGCTGCGCTTCGCGCTCTCCGGTTCGCTCCTCCTGCTCGCCGTGCCTTTCCTCGGTCTCCGCCTGGGCCGGGCCCGGCACGAGCGGCGCCTCTGGATGGTCAACGGCCTCTGCACCTTCGGCGGCTCGTACGGGGTCGTCTACTGGGCCGAACAGTGGGTGCCCTCCGGCCTCGCTTCCGTCCTCTTCGCGACGATGCCGCTCTTCATCGCCCTCCTCGCGCACCTCTGGCTGCCCGAGGAGCGGCTCTCGGCGGGGCGGCTCGTGGGGATCCTGATCGGCTTCGCGGGCGTGGTCCTCCTTTTCTCGGAGGATTTCGGCCGGCTCGCGAGCCCCGAGGCGCTCGGGCCGGCAGCCATCTTCCTCCTCTCGCCCCTCCTGTCGGCGATCGGCGCGGTAGCGACCCGCAAGTGGGGCCGGGAGGTCTCGCCCCTGTCGCTCGCCTCCATCCCCTCGCTCGTCGGCGCCGCGGCGCTCGCCCCGCTCGCCCGCCTCTGCGAACGGGAGTGGGAGCCGCGAACCGTCCCCGCCGGGCCGTGGCTCGCGCTCCTCTACCTCGCCTTCGCGGGTACCGCCCTCACCTTCACGCTCTACTACTGGCTGATCCGGCGGACCTCGGCGCAGTTCGCCGGGCTCGTCGGCTACAGCGTGCCGGTGGTGGCGGTGGCGGTGGGCGCACTCTGGCTCGGGGAAACCGTCACCCTCCGGGTGGTCGCCGGCGGCGGGCTCGTCCTCGCCGGCGTCGCCGTCGCCCTGCGTGCCCGCATCGGCTCGGCCTGAAACGGACCGTTTCGGGAGGGCGCGAGGCTCCCTTCCGGGCGGGATCCCCGGGCCCGTCCGCGGAGGCTCCGGCCGTGGCCTCTCCGGACGTCACGGCTGGTCCGGGAGTTGCTTGACTTCGGACCGGGCCGGCTGGAACAGTGCCGGGAGAGGGCAGGATGCGAGAGACGAACGACGAGCGTAGGAGAGCACGCCTGCTGACCGTGGGGCTCGGGCCGCGCATCAGCGGCGCGCTCGCCAGGGTGGTCGCGGCGGCGGAAGGGGAGGAGCCGGCGGTGATCGATGCCTCCGGCTGGGGACAGCCCGAGTTGGAGGCGCTGCGCTGCGGCCCCGCGGACGTGATCGTGGCGAGCGGGACGAACGACCACGACCTCTGGGCCCGTGCCTGTACTCTCCGCGCCCGGCACCCCGGGGTTCCGGCGCTCGCGCGGGCGAAGCACCTGCAGGGTGAGGAGGTGGCCGAGATCCTCCGGGCCGGGTTCGAGGAGGCATTCTCCGGCGCCACCGACTTCGGCGAGGCACTCCGCCGGGCGCGGGCGCGTCATGCCGCACCGCCCCGGGTGCAGGCCGAGATCGTTCCCGGCCCGGAGCCCAGCGAGACGGGTAGCCCGCTCGCGAACGTCGTGCCGAACGTCTTCGACTGGATCTGGGTCGTCGGCATCGCCGAGGATGGCCTGATGACCTTCGAAACCGTGAACCCGCCCCTGAACGCGGATCGCGGCTTCCTCGATCCATCCTTCGCCGGACGGCCTGCCCGGCACTGCCTCGACGCCCCGGACGGAGCCCGTCTCCTCGGCTACCTGGAGCGGGTCCAGGCGAGCGGCCAGCCGCTCCAGTTCGAAGAGCCCTACCAGATCGAGGGCAAGGAGCGTTCGTTCCAGACCCTCCTGACCCCGGTCCGGAACAAGTGGGGCCGGATCCACCGGATCGCCGGCGTCTCGCGCGATGTCACCGCGCTCCGGGAGGCCCTCTCGGCGCTGCGGGCGAGCGAGGAGCGGTTGAATCACGCGCTCGAAGGCACGCAGCAGGGGCTCTGGGACTGGGAGATCACGACCGGCCGTTTCTACCGCGGCCCGCGCTGGTTCGCGATGGTCGGGCTGCCGCCCGGTGGGATCGAGGAGAGCTTCGAAGCGGGGCTGAAGCTGGTCCACCCGGACGATCGCCGGCAGATCGAGGCGGCGATGAGCGCCCACCTCGAGGGCCGGGTGCCACGCTTCGAGGCGGAGTACCGCCTGCGGACACGCACCGGCGAGTGGATCTGGGTCTTCGATGCGGGCAAGGTCGTCGCGCGGGAGGGGAGCCGCCCGACGCGCGTCGCCGGGCTCTGCACCGAGATCACCGAACGGCGGCGGGCCGAGGAGGCGCTGCGGGCCCTGGTCGTCGGCGTCGTCCACGAGATCCGCAACCCGGTCTACGGCATCCTCATCAACCTCGATGCGCTCGAGGCGACCTTCGGCGAGGATCCCCGCTACGTCTCCTTCGTCGCCGCGCTCCGGGAGAGCGCCGAGCGGATCGCGAGCCTCGTGAACGATCTGCGCGACTACGGCGAGCCGCGGACGCTCAATCCCGAACCGTTCCTCGTGCGCGATCTCGTGGAGAACGCGGTGCGGGCCTGCGAGAAGCTGGCGACCGACCGGCGGTGCGAGGTGAGCGTGGAGCTCGAAGATCCCGCGCTCGTCCTGCCCCTCAACGCGCGGCGGATGCACCAGGTCTTCCGCAACCTCCTCGAAAACGCGCTGTTGCATTCGCCCGAGGGAGGGCGGGTTCGGCTTTCGGCACGCAAGACCCAGGAGGACGGCTTCTCCTGGTGGACCTTCGAGATCGAGGATGCCGGCACCGGCTTCGACGCCGAGACCCTCGCCCGGGGCTTCGAGCCGTTCTTCACACGGCGCAAGGGCGGGACCGGGCTGGGTCTTTCGATCGTCAAGCGGGTGGTCGAGGAGCATGGCGGCACGGTCGGGGTCGGGAACCGCCCCGCGGGCGGCGCGCGCGTCTCGGTCCACCTGCCGGCCCCTTATCAGCCGCTCGGGGCGGGAGAGGGAGCCCGTGTCTGAACCGACGGTACTGCTCGTCGAGGACGACTCCGCCGTCCGGCACGGCATCGCGGCGTACCTGCGCGCCAACGGGCTCGCCGTCGACGAGGCCGAGACCTGTCAGCAGGCGATGGAGCGGTTCCGGGCGGTGATCCACGACGTGGTCGTGGCGGATTACAGCCTGCCCGACGGCACCTCGCTCGACATCCTGCCGCAGGTCAAGAAGCTCGCCGAGGCGACGCCGTTCGTCATCCTCACCGCGCACGGCTCGATCGACCTCGCGGTGCGCGCGATCAAGGACGGCGCCGAGCAGTTCCTCACCAAGCCGGTGGAGTCGAAGGCGCTCCTCGTCCTCGTCCGGCGCCTGCTCCAGCAGCAGCGGCTGCGCAAGCGGCAGGAGATCGTCGCGCGGACCCAGCCCGGGCTGCTCGACCCGTTCGTCGGCCGGAGCCTGCAGATCCGCCAGCTCGAGGAACGCGCCCGGCTCATGCTCGACTGGGACAGCCCCCTGCTCATCCTCGGCGAGACGGGGTCGGGCAAGGGGGTGCTCGCCCGCTGGATCCACGCCAACGGCCCGCGCCGGGAGGAGGCGTTCGTCAACCTCAACTGCGCCGGGCTCACCCGCGAGCTCCTCGAATCGGAGCTCTTCGGCCACGAGCGCGGCGCCTTCACGGGCGCGGTGAACCCGAAGCCGGGCCTCCTGGAGGTCGGCCACCGGGGGATCGTCTTCCTCGACGAGATCGGCGACATGGATCCCGCGATCCAGCCCAAGCTCCTCAAGGCGCTCGAGGAGAAGACCTTCCGGCGCCTCGGGGACGTCCGCGACCGGCACGTCGACATCCGGCTCGTGGCGAGCACCAACCTCGACCTCGAGGAGGCGGTTCGCAGCAAGCGGTTCCGCGACGATCTCTACTACCGGATCTCGACGCTCACGCTCCGGATCCCGTCGCTGCGCGAGCGGCCCGACGACGTCCTCGTGCTCGGGCGTTCGATCCTCGCGAGCGTCTGCGGCCGGATCGGGCGCGCCATGCCCGATCTCACCCCCGACGCCGAGGAGGTCCTCCGGCGCTACCCCTGGCCCGGCAACATCCGCGAGCTCGCGAACGTCCTCGAGCGCTCGATGATCCTGATCAAGGGGGATACCCTCGACGCCGCCGGCCTCGGTCTCGAAACCGCGATGCCGGCGCCTCCACCTGAAGACGGCCGGCTCCTGACGATGCGGGAGATGGAACGGCAGCACGTCGAACGGGTCCTGGCCCGGACGGGCGGGAACGTGACCGAGGCGGCGGAGATCCTGGGAATCGCCCGCCGGACTCTTTACGACCGGATGAAGAGACTCGGGCTCGGCGTCGGCGGGGAGTGAGCAGGAGCCCGCACGGTTCGTGCGGGATCCCGCACAGCCGGCGGCGGGCGGTGACCGTCAGGGTTGCCCGGCCCCCCATCCAGCTTGATCCCACCTCTTCCCGGGCCGGTGGCCCGGCCATTGCACTTACCTGAAGCAGCCCGGATACCCGGAGCCGGGATGCACCCGGCCCCCCGGGAAACCGGGAGCGAGTCTCGAGGAGGGTTTCGAATGCACAAGCGAGTGATCACGGGCCTGGTGGTTCTGGCCCTCGTCTTCGGCAGCCTCGGCATCGCCGCCGCCGCCGACGAGGCCAAGCCGCTCTACGTCCAGACCATCGAGAAGTACCGGTCGCCGGTGCTCTTCGACGTGGGTGGGCGGGAGTACAAATTCCTGATCGACCCCGCGAAGGTCAAGGGCAAGACCGACGACGGCCTCAAGGAGATCTGGAAGCGGGTGAAGGTGGCCGCAGCGAAGAACGGCTTCACCGTCACCGAGAAGGAGAAGAACCCCTTCGCGATCGAGCACGGCACCAAGGAGTATTTCGACACCGCTGACCAGCTCCTCTGGCAGGCCGGCTACCAGATTCGGATCGCGAACAAGTACGGTGACGACGACCGGCCTTCGAAGAACGTCACCCTCAACGTCAAGAACCTCAAGGCCGACGCCCGGGTCGTCCTTGCCGATCCCCTGTTTTCCCAGGGCGGCGAGAAGACCAAGGTCGAGGCGGAAGGCAACGTCGGCCTCGGACCCGACGGCACCCTGCACGAGTACATCGAGAAGGGCGTGACGATCACCCTGCCCGCCGACACGTTCGGCGCCACGGTGACCCTCGCCGACGTCGGCCGTTTCGTGCCGCAGCTGCTTTCGCTCGGCATCCCCGCGAACACGCCTCTCGTCGGAAAGAAGGCCTATTCCACGCGGATGAAGCCGGGAGCGGTCGTCCTGCCGGGCACCGCGCCCTGCGGGGTCTCGATGGAGGCGTTCGCCGACAAGGAAGGCGGCGTTCCGTATCTCTACGACTTCTCCTTCGGCTACGGTGACCTCGACTTCTACAACATCCCCGAGATCCACGCCGCGGGCGAGAAGTTCATGATGAAGGTCCTCCATGGCGAGCTCGCCGGGATCGCCATGCCCGAGAGCGAGAAGTGGGGAGGCTCGAAGGTCCGGAAGCTGATGAACCGGCCCCTCAGCGCCGTCAAGACCTTCGGACCGGCGGTCGATCCGCTCGACGAGCTCTACGGGGTCGCTTCGCCGCCCGCCTACATCAAGCATTACGAGGCGGATCTCGACGGCCGGGTACTGACCAGCCCCTATCTCCAGGTCGCCACCAGGGAGTATCCCGCGATCCTCGACGTGTCGATGGCGCCGTTCAACTGGGCCATCGACCTTGACGGCCGGGTGACGATCGTTCCCGAGGCGGCCCATCCGCTCGGCCGGACCTACGCGAACGGCTTCGTCCGTCCGGAGGACAATTCCAAGCGCAAGCCCGGCACCCGCGAGAACTACGGGCACGTCTCGTCGCTCGCCGGCGGCCCGGGACGGATCAGCGGCGAGATCAACTACGACAAGGGCACGAAGACCTACACCGTCAACAACAAGTCGGGCCGGTACAGCAAGCACAACAAGGACCGGACGCCGCAGCAGTTCGTCAACGCCGTGAACCTCATCCGGAGCGTCGTCGACACGAACGGCATCGCCTGGGGACCGGCTCTCTACCTCCTCGAGTACTCGCCCGCCGACATCCGCGCGGGGTACGAGAACAGCCCGGAAGTCCAGTACGACGACCCGGCGAAGAAGAGCCGTCCGCATCTCGTCGTGCTGCCGGGCGCTCCGGCAATGCCGAGCACCGACAAGCCGATCGGAATCGCCGCGACGCCGGCCATCGGGGCGCCAGCCGCTGCGGCACCCGCTCCCGCCGAGGCCGCGCCCGCGAAGGCGAAGGCGGCTCACAACGATGATCCGTCCTGAACGCTGGGACTCCCGGACAGACGACAGAAGGAGTCGTGACGACATGAGAAAGAAGGTACTCGCCCTGTTCCCGCTGGCGTTCCTGCTGGCGCTCTTCCTCGCTCCGCCGCTCGCCGCCGACGGGCCGGCCATCCCCTGGGTCTCGATCCTGAAGGGGGAGAAGTCGTACCTGACCGGCTACGACCCGATCAACCTCGACGGCACGGTGAACATCGTGGTCGAGATCCCCGCCGGCACCTTGGCGAAGTACGAGACGAACGAGGAGGGGATGCTCGAGCTCGAGCAGAAGGACGGCAAGCCCCGCTACGTCCAGTATCTCGGCTACCCGTGCAACTACGGCCTGGTCCCCCGTTCGATCCTGCCGAAGGAGAAGGGTGGCGACGGCGATCCGCTCGACGTCTGCCTCCTCGGCCCGGCCGTCCCCACCGGCTCCGTCGTCAAGGCCCGCGCCATCGGCATCCTGACGCTGCTCGATGACGGCGAGGTCGACGACAAGATCATCGCCGTCATGCAGAACGGGCCGTTCGGCAAGGTGATCGGCCTCGCCGATCTCGATCGCCAGTTCCCTGGCGTGACGACGATCCTCTACACCTGGTTCACCAGCTACAAGGGCTATGGCAAGGACGGCAAGCTCCGCCTCAGCTCTCCGGGCTTCAAGGGCCGGGCGGTCGCCCTCAAGACGATCGGCGACGCGATCCTCGACTTCGAGTCCGCGTTCTACACCGATGCCGACCGCCGACCCCTCGACGAAAACGGCAACCCCTATCTCTACCGCTGGCCGGGCGCCAAGAACATCGGCGAGTGACCACTACCACCGGAATCGCAAGGAGCGATACATGAAGAAGTACCTGGTGTTAACGCTCGCGACGATGCTGATCGCCCCGGCCATCGCCCGGGCCCAGTCCGACGCCGAGAGGATCCGCGACCTCGAACAGGCGGTCGAGAGCCTCGCGAAGAAAGAGAAGGAACGCGCGGCGGCCGAGGAGAAGACCAAGAAGCTCAAGGGCACCCCGCTGCGCCCGGTCAGCAACAAGGGCAAGCTCGAGTGGACGAGCGACGACAAGGCGACCTCCTTCCGCCTCACCGGCCGGGCCCAGATCGACGGCGCTCTCTTCTCGGGCGACGAGAACAACAACGGCGACGCCCTCGGGCTGCGCCGCGGCCGGCTCGGCTTCAAGGCCCGGGTGGCCAACGACTGGACGGCCGAGTTCGTCATCGATTTCGCGGGCAACGCGACCGACATCAAGGACGCCTACGTCGGCTACGAAGGGTTCAAGAACACCGCGATCCAGTTCGGTCAGTTCAAGACCCCGTTCGGCTATGACGCGCTCGTCTCCTCGAAGGACATCTGGTTCATCGAGCGCGCCTACATCGACACCTTCGCCCCCGGACGTCGCCTCGGCCTCGGCTACTTCTACGGCGCCGATCGCTACTCCGCCTCGGCGGCTCTCTTCACCCAGGAGATCGGCGAGGACGTGAGCGGCCTCGATCAGGGCTGGGGCTGGGCGGTGCGCGGTACCTGGGCGCCGATCATGCGCTCCTCCACCCGGGCGGTCCACATCGGTGCGGCGGCCATCTCCTGGCAGCCCGACGCCGCGGTCGACGGCAGCGGCACGAAGCCGCCGCCGGCCTACGTGGTGGAGTTCTCCAGCCGGCCCGAGGTCTCGAAGATCGCCAAGGCGAAGTATCTGAACACCGGCGATCTGAAGGAGACCGACCATGTCGAGGTCTACGGTCTCGAGTTCGCCGGGGTCTGGAACGCCATCGCCTGGCAATCCGAGTATCAGAAAGCGACCGTCGACCGCCGGGCCTCTGCCTTCAACCTGCGCGATCACGATTTCGACGGCTGGTACGGGCAGGTCGCGTATCTCTTCAACGGCAAGCGTGAGTACGCCGCGGACGAGGGGCTCGTGGACCGGGTGGAGCCGGAGAAGAAGGGTGCCTGGGAGATCGCGCTGCGCTACAGCACGATGGATCTCAACGACCTCACGCCGGTCGATCCGATCAAGGGCGGTAGCGCGACGAACTTCACCATCGGCCTGAACTACTACCCGACCTACAACATCCGGGTGATGCTGAACTGGACGGCCGTCGACAACGACGAGTACGCCAAGCCGAAGAAGCTCTACGGCGCGATTCCGGGCGACGATTTCAACGTCCTCCAGCTTCGCGTCCAGTTCGCGTTCTGACGGGCCGGAGGCCGGCAGCGGGTGCGCTTTCTCTCGGAACCGGGGAAGCGCCCCGCCGGCCGGCTGTCCTTCCGAACCAGGGAGCCCTTCTCGATCCCTCCAACCGATAAGGAAGCAAGCATGAGCAATCCAGCCCCCGTGATCATCCCCCGCTGGGAGTACCGCGTCTTCGGAGAAGGTTTCGGCGAAGCCGAGGCCCGGATCCTCTCCCACGGCGAAGCGAAAGCGCGCTCGAGCGCCGAGACCTACATCGTTTCGTCGGCGAGCCCGAACAACACCAAGATCCGTGATGGCCTCATGGACATCAAGAAGCTCGAGAACGTCAACGCCGACACGCTCGAGCAGTGGAACCCGGTGCTCAAGGCCGGCTTCCCGCTGACGCCGGAGGTCCTTGCGCAGGTCGCCGCCGCCTGGGGGATCGTCCTGCCCGCGCTCAGCCGGGATGGTTACTCGTTCGACGAGTTCCGCGTGGAGATCGCCGGCGTTCATCCCCAGCTCCGCGCGATCGCCGTCGGCAAGGAGCGTTTCGGTCTGACCGTCGACGGCTGCATCGTCGAGCTGGCGAACCTCACCTTCGACGGCACGCCGATCCGGACGGCCGCCGTGGAGCACGAGGATCCGGCGCTCGTCATCGCCACCGTCCGCAAGCTCGGTCTCGATGCCTATCCGAACACGAACTACATCAAGGCGCTGAAGCGGTTCGCCGGGATTCCGGCCGCCTGATCCGACGGCGCAATCGGCCCGGCGGCGGGTGCGGTCGCAGCCGCATCCGCCGCCGGTTTCGGCATACCTTCCAGCCCCGGACTCCCGCGCCCGTCCGGTCGGCGATATGCTTCGATGAATTCTCCCGGGAGGTGAACGTTGTCTTTCCTGTTCCGCAGGACCCGCGCGCTGGAGGCGCAGATCGATCAGTTCCTCGACACCGTGAGCGAAGGTTGCCTCGTGTTCGAACAGGGCGTCGACGATTACCTCCGGGGTGACCGCGAGGAGTTCGAGGAGCGCCACAAGGCGATCCGCATCCTCGAAGCCAAGGCCGACGGGCTGCGCCGGGAGATCGAGACCCGCCTCTACGTCGAATCCCTGATCCCCGACCATCGCGGTGACGTCCTCGGCCTCCTGGAGAGCCTCGACAACGTCATCGACCAGGCGAAGCAGACGCTCGCGCAGTTCGAGGTGGAGCGTCCCGACGTGCCCGAGAGTCTCGCCGCCGAGTACACGACGCTGGCCCGCGTCTGTGTCCAGTCGTCGCAGCACCTCGTCGATTCGTGTCGCGCCTTCTTCCGTGAGATCACGGCCGTCCGGGATCATCTCCACAAGGTCTACTTCTTCGAGAAAGAGGCCGACCGCCTCGCCGATGCCCTGAAACGGCGGGTCTTTTCGATGGATCTCGATCTCGCCCGGAAGATCCACCTGCGTTATTTCTGCCTCCACATCGAGAAGGTCTCTGACCGCGCCGAGGAGGTCGCCGATCGGCTCGCGATCTACACCATCAAGCGGACGATCTGATCGCGGGTGGTTCGGTGAGCTGGCTCTTCCTGACGAGTGGCCTGTTTCTCGGGTGGTCGCTGGGTGCCAACGACGCGGCGAACTTCTTCGGTACCGCGGTGGCGACCCGGATGCTCCGCTTCCGGACGGCGGCGCTCGTCGGAAGTCTCTTCGTCGTCCTCGGAGCCTGGTCGGGCGCCCAGGGAACCGCGAAGACGCTCGGACACCTCGGAGCGATCGACGCCCCGGCGGGGGCTTTCACGGTGGCTCTCGCGGCGGCCGCCGCTCTCGCCCTGACGCTTTCGAAATCGGGGCTTCCGGTCTCGAGCACCCAGGCGATCGTGGGCGCGATCGTCGGCTGGAACCTGTTCAACGGCCGGCCGACGGATCTGAAGACGCTGACCGAGCTCCTCTCCTCGTGGATCCTCTGCCCGATCCTCTCCGGAGGCCTCGCCGCCGGGCTCTTCCTCGCCATCCGGAGGTTCGTCTACCGGTTGCGGCTGCATCTGCTCGAAGCCGACACCTGGTTGCGTTTCGCCTTCATCGTCGCCGGTGCCTTCGGCGCCTACGGGCTCGGGCAGAACAACATCGCCAACGTGATGGGGGTCTTCGTCCGCGTCTCGCCCTTCCCTGCGGTCACGCGGATCGGCCCGTGGACCGCGACGAGCGTCGAGCTGCTCTTCCTGCTCGGAGGCGTCGCGATCGCCGCCGGCATCACGACCTACTCGCGGCGGATCATGGTGCGGCTCGGAACCGGCCTGACCTCGCTCTCGCCACTCGCCGGGCTGGTGGTGGTCCTCGCGACGGCGCTCGTGCTCTTCCTCTTCGGCTCGGTGGAGCTCCAGCGGCTGTTGCGGGCCGCGCACCTGCCCGGCTGGCCGCTGGTCCCGGTCTCCGCCACGCAGGCGGCGGTCGGGGCGATTCTCGGGATCTCGCTCGTGCGGCGCAGCGGCATCCGGTTGAAACCGCTCGGGAAGATCGCTCTCGGCTGGGTCGTCTCGCCGCTCGTCGCGCTCCTGATCTCGCTCGTCGGCCTCTACGTCGCCCAGAACGTCTTCGAGCTGCCGGTCAGCAACAGCCGGCGCCCGGCGGCGGCCGCCGCCGGGGAGGTGCCTTCCGCCCCCCTCGGGGGTGAGTCACGGTGATCTGGCTCTTCCTTTCGAGTGGCCTCTTTCTCGGCTGGTCACTCGGTGCGAATGGAGCCGCGACGATCTTCGGTACCGCCGTCGCGACCCGGATGATCCGGTTCGGGACGGCAGCCGTGGTGGCAGGCCTCTTCGTCGTCGTCGGTTCCGTGGCCGGCGTGTCGGGTACCGCGGGAACCCTCGACGAGCTCGGAGGTATCGACGCCCCGGCGGGCGCGTTCGGCGTCGCGCTGGCCGCCGGCCTCTCGCTCTTCCTCCTGCTGAGGCAGAGCGGATTCCCGATCTCGACTTCGCAGTCGATCGTCGGCGCGATCGTCGGCTGGAACCTCTACACCGGACACGTGACCGATCCGGCGGTGCTCTCGCGGATCGTCTCCTCCTGGTTCTTCTGCCCGCTCCTCGCCGGTGCCATCGCGGCGCTCTTCTACCTGGCGCTTCGGGCCGCGACGCCACGGCTGCGGATCCACCTGCTCGAAGTCGACGCCCTGACCCGGGTGGGCCTGCTCCTCGTCGGCGCCTTCGGCGCCTTCAGCCTCGGTCAGAACAACATCGCGATCGTGATGGGCGTCTTCCTGCGGGTATCGCCCTTCCCGGAGAAGGTGATGCTCGGTCCGCTCCGGGTCTCCAGCGCCCAGATGCTCTTCCTCGCCGGCGGGCTGGCGATCGCGGCCGGGATCGCCACTTACTCGCAGCACTCGATGCGCCGGCTGGGGTCCGGCCTGACGAAGCTCTCGCCGTTGGCCGCCCTGATCGTCGTCGGAGCGACGGCCACGGTGCTCTGGCTCTTCGCCTCGCCCGGTCTCGCGCACTTCCTGCGCGCGCATGGGCTGCCGGCGCTGCCGCTCGTCCCGGTCTCGAGCTCGCAGGCGGCGGTGGGGGCGATCCTCGGGATCTCGCTCGTCCGCCGCAGCCCGGTGCGCTGGCGCAGCGTGGGCGAGATCGTCCTCGGCTGGGTGCTCGCGCCGGTGCTCGCCGCCCTGATCTCCTTCATCGGGCTCTTCGTCCTCGCGAACGTCTTCCTGTTGCCGGTCGCGACGCCCTGAGGCCAGGCCATCGCGAAGGAAGACGCCCGCCCCCCGATTGAGCGGGGAGCGGGCGCCGGGGAGGTCTTCGAAACGCGGGGCCCGACTACCAGAGCCGGCTCTGGAAGCCCATGAGCGGCATCACGTACTGGGTCCAGAGGAGGAGCACGCCGATGATGATCACGAGGTTGGTCATCCCGAACTTGAACGACTCGCCGGTGGAGTACATGTTCGAGAGGTAGCTGATGTTGGCCGGCTTGGAGTTGAAATAGAGGACGTAGACCTGGTTGATCAGGAACGCCATCGGCAGGCAGAAACCGATGACGTCCCAGCCGAACTTCGTCGCCGTGGCGATCATCACCGGGAAGAGGATGATCGTGCGGGCGGTCTTGCTTTCGTGGACGATCGTGGTGAACCCGAACAGGCAGGCGAGGACGAGGAAGACGACGACCTTCGGCGTCGATTCGGTGATCCCGAGATGTCCGAAGAGCGCCCCCACGGAGAGATCGACGATGTGAGTCGACTCCATGATGCCGCCGAGCACGTAGGCGCCCCAGCTGAACATCAGCATGTGCCACGGAATGTCGGCCTGGTTCCAGGAGAGGACTCCGAACCGGGGCAGCCCGGAGAAGGAGGGCATGAGAACGAGGATGGCGCCGCACATGGCGACGACCTCGGCCCGGATCCCGTGCAGGCTCTCGGTCGACCAGAGCGCGAGAACCGCGATGAAGACCGCCGCCGCGCGGTACTCGGCGGCGCGTGGCCGGCCGAGAGCGGCGAGCTCGGCGCGGAGCCGCTCCATGCCGCCGGCGATCTTCGGGTGGGCGTCCTCCGGACGGATCCGGAAGATGACCTTGGTGCCGAGGAACCAGGCGATCGCGCACTGGATGACCGCCAGCGGGAAGAGCGCCATCATCCACTCGGAGTAGAGGACCTTGTGCCCCGAGTTCTCGAGCAACTGGGCCGCCAGCAGGTTCGCCGCCGAACCGGTGAGGAAGGCGCTCGCCGAGACGTTGTTCGCCAGCAGGTTCTGCAGGACGAGGTTGCGCCCGACGTTGTTGCGGGAAACGCCGCTGACGGCGCCGTACATCGCGGCGATCACCATGAAGAGCGGCAGGAGGATGGCCGTCTTGGCGGAGGTCGCGCTGATGAACGCGCCGAGGAGGAGGTTGAGGGCGATGAACGCCCAGAAGATGCCGGAGAGGTGATCACCCCAGCGAGTCACGAGGAGCAGCGCGAGCCGCTTGGCCAGCCCGCTCACGACGAGCGCGCTGGCGAGGATGAAGCTCGCGATGTTCAGGATCATCACCGGTTCGCCGAGGTAGGCGAACGTCGGCCGCATCTTCAGGACCCCGAAGAGGATGGTCGCGACGATCACGATGAAAGAGGTGAGATAGCTCGGGATCGCCTCGGTCAGCCAGAGGATCAGGGAGAAGGAGAAGATGCCCGTGACCGTGTAGAGGTGACCGATATTCGCCACTCCCTCGGCGTTTTCGAAGAAGCCGATCGGGCCGCACCAGCGCAGGTGGAAGAAGAGGAAGGCGAGGATCCCGAGCGGCACCCCCACCTGCTTGGCCTTGGCCATCCAGCGTCCGGGCTTGATCTCCTGGAGCTTCTCGAGGCCGTAGTTCCGCATGTCGAGGAGATCGGTCTTCGCCTCGACGTGGAGGGCGCCGCCGTTCGCGGATGCCGGCGCGATGGCAGGCGGGGCGGATCCGCTCATGCGCTCTCACCCGTTCCCGCGGCTTCTCCCCAGCGCGTGAACGGATGCTTCATCAGCATGCTGTTGAAGTACTTCGGATCGCCGGTCACCTCCCGGCCGAGCCAGGACGGCCGGACGTACGCCTCGTCTTCGGAACCGAGCTCGACCTCGGCGACGATCAGCCCCTCGTTCTCGCCGTGGAACTCGTCCACCTCGAAGGTGTGCTCACCGGCGGGCACGAGGTACCGGACCTTGTCGATGACGCCCGGCTCGCAGATGGCGAGGAGCTGCTCGACCTCGTCCACGGGAACCTCGCGCTCCCACTCGAACCGCGCCGCCCCCGAGGCGTTGCCGATCCCCTTGATGGTCAGGAAGCCCTTCTCACCCTTGATCCGCACCCGGACGGTGCGCTCCGGGACCGAGGAGAGATAGCCCTGGACGATGCGGGTCTGACGGGTCGCCTGCTCCTTGAACGACCCGGTGACGAGGAATTTCCGTTCGATCTCTTGCGCCATGTCTGGTCACCTCCGTTGAGTTGCGGCATTGCTCGAGATGGGAGCCAGGGGCCCCGGCGGCGGTGAAGTAGCAAGCACCGTGCCGATCGGCAGCGGGTTGGGAACCTCCTTGATTTCAAGACCTTGGCAGCATGCGCGAGGCCTCCGTACGGGAGCCGTGCGGATTCCCGCGAGAGTGCGTGCGGGATCCCGCGCCAAAGGAGACGCTGAACGCTGCCGACCCTCGGGAGCGGGATGGCGGGCGGTATACTCGAAACATCAGGCGGTTGATCGCTCGGGAAACGGAGAGCCGCATGTCATGTCTCGTTTCGTTCGCGTCAGCTCTCCTGCTGGCGATCGCGCCCGGGTTGCGAGCGGAGCCTCCGGAGGCGGCGCTCGATCGCCTCTACGGTGCCGCCACGCCGCCGGCCTATGTCAAGCAGTACGAGGCAGACTACCAGGGGAAGGTCCTCCTCAACCCGTACCTGCAGGTGGCCTCGCGCGAGCATCCGGCGGTGCTCGAGCCCGGCGTCGACGGTTACAAGTGGGTTATCGACGTCGCGGGCCGGGTGGCGATCCTGCGCGAGGTGCCGCATCCGCTCGGCCGTACCTACCCGCGCGGTTTCCACCGCCCCGAGGACGACTCCGACCGGGAGCCCGGCTACGTCGAAACGTACGGTCACGTCTCGGCGCTTGGCGGGGCGCCGGGGAGGATCGGCGGCGAGATCCTCTGGTACGCCCCCGCGCGCATGTTCACCATCAACAACAAGTCCGGGCGGTACACGAAGTCCAACGCCGACCGGACTCCGGAACAGCTCGTCGCGGCCGCCCGGCTCATCTGGGAGGTCGTCGACCCGGGAGACGCGTCGTGGGGGCCGGTCTTCTATCTGCTCGACTATGCGCCCGCCGGGATCCGGGAGAGTCTCTTTTCCGATCCCCGTCTCGACTACGACGTTCCGGAACGCCGCAGCCGTCCGTATCTGATCGTCCTCGAAGGGTCACCATCCCGGTTCGCGCCGCCGGACGCTGCCGTGGACGAGTGAGCTTCGGCGCCAGACCGCCCGAGCACGGCCCAGTTCTCCGGCTCCGAGCCACCCTCCGGCGCGTTGCCGGCGGGCGGGCCGCGGGGTAAGCTCCCGGATCGTGCCGAAGCGGATCATCCCGGTCGCCTCGGGCAAAGGCGGGGTCGGCAAGACCACCTTCGCGATCAATTTCGCGCTCGCCCTCTCCCGGCGGGCGCCGACGGTGCTCGTCGATCTGGACACCGGCACCTCCTCGGTGCGGACGACGGTGAGCGCCCCGGTCGAGAAGGACCTCTACCACGTCTACCGGAAGGGGGCACGGCTCAGCGAGTGCATCACGCCGCTCGGCGCCGACCTCGACCCGATCGGCGAGTTCCGCCAGTTCGGGTTCGTCGCCGGGCCGCGGCATTTCCTCGCCGAGCTCGCGCAGCCGAGCGCGGCCTTCCGCCGCCGGCTCGCCGAGGAGATCAACCAGCTGCCGGCCGACTACGTGGTCCTCGACCTGCGCGCCGGGCTCGACGACAACGTCCTCGACTTCCTGCCGTACACCAACTCCGGCGTGCTGGTCTTCACCCCGCACCATCCGACCGCGACGCTCGCCGCCTCGGACATCGTCAAGGCGATCCTCTTCCGCACCCTCCGTCAGCTCTTCGGCCCGGGTTCGCCCGTCTACTCCCTCCCCGGGATGGCCGACGGACAGGACCTGGTCCGCGAGCTGCTCGACGTCGCCGAGGATGTCTACGACGATTCGATTCCGAACCTCGACGCGCTCCTGAAGGACCTCGCCGACGTCTTCGGCGATCAGCCGCTGCTGGCGATGATCGCCGAGGTGCTCGACGATTTCCGGGTCCATTACGTGCTCAACATGTTCAACGGGGTGGAGGAGAGCTACGAACGGGCGCTGCGCCCGTTCGTGGAGAACCTCAGCCGGAACGTCTCGGCGCGCCCCACCGTGACCCAGCTCGGCTGGGTGGTGCGCGACGACCGGATCCACCAGAGCAACTGCTCGGGGCGGCCGGTGCTCCTCGACCGGCGCCAGCCGGTGCGCGCGCGGGTGTCGGAAGAGGATGCGGTGATGGCCGAGCTCGACTCGCTCGCCTCGGCGATGCTCGGCATCCAGCGCCGCCCCCGGCGGGCCGCCACCGCGGCGGTGAAGACCCCGGAGGCGGAAAACCTCCTCGACGCCCAGCTCTCGTCGCTCAAGGCGATGTACACCGATCGCGCCAGGGATTCGGTGCGGGAGAACTTCTCCTACCTCGTCTATCGCGCCCTGAACCTCATCGCGCCGCCGCGCGCTCCGGGGGAGTTCGGGCAGACCGCCCTCCTGCAACCCGAACAGGTATCGCGCTGGTTCGTGCGCCGCAGCCAGGCCGGGCAACCGGGGTAGGGTGCGGGCGTGAGTGGCGACCGTCCGGGTGCCGGCTATCTGGCGCTCGCGGCCAGCGGCGAGCTCGCCCGGCGGGCGGCCGCGCTCGAAGCGCTCCTCCGCGACTGCACCCTCTGCCCGCGCCGCTGCCGGGTGGATCGGCGGCGCGAGCTGGGGAGCTGTGCGACCGGCGTCGATCCGGTCGTCGCCGCCTTCCATCCGCACTTCGGGGAGGAGCGGGTGATCTCCGGCCGGCACGGCTCCGGGACCGTCTTCCTCGCCAACTGCAACCTCGCCTGCGTCTTCTGCCAGAACCACGAGATCTCGCAGCGGCCGGCGGCGTTCCGGCGGGCGGCGATGCCGACCGCCGAGCTCGCCCGGGCCTTCCTCGCGCTCCAGGCGCAGGGTTGCCACAACCTCAACTGGGTCTCGCCCACCCATCAGGTGCCAGCGCTCGTTCGCGCCCTCGCCCTGGCCGCCGAACAGGGGCTCGGGATCCCCGTGGTCTACAACACGAACGGCTACGACTCGGTCGAGGTGCTGCGGCTGCTCGACGGCATCGTCGACGTCTACATGCCGGATCTCAAGTACTCCGACCCGGAGGTCGGCCGGGAGCTCTCCGGCGTCGCCGATTATCCGCAGCGCGTCCGGGAAGCGCTCACGGAGATCTTTCGGCAGGTCGGGGACGACTGGGTGCTCGGGCCGGACGGCGAGCTCCGGCGCGGGCTGCTGGTGCGCATCCTGGTGCTGCCCGGAGGGCTCGCCGGGGTCGAGGAGAGCCTGCGCTGGCTCGCCGGGAGCCTGTCGCCGCGGATCGCGGTCTCTCTGCTCGCCCAGTACCGGCCCGCGCACCGGGTGAGCGCTTCCTCTTTCCCCGCGCTCGCCCGTTCGCTCTCGGGACACGAATGGCAGAGTGCGGCCGCCGCGCTGCGCCGGCTGATGCGCGGAGACCGGCATCAGGTGCAGGGCCCGCCGCGCTTCGCGCCCTGAGCCGCCCGGCAGGCCGTCCGGACGGCCTCTGATAGAGTCCGGCGCCGTGTCGGATGCGCCCGCCTCCCGTGCCCGCGTCGGGCTGATCAGCCTCGGTTGCGCGAAGAACCTCGTCGACAGCGAGATCATGCTCGGCGAGCTGCGCCGGCAGGGTCACGAGATCGTGGCCGATCTCGACGAGGCCGAGATGGTGGTCGTCAACACCTGCGCCTTCATCGACGAGGCGAAGCGGGAGTCGATCGACGCCATCCTGGAGGTCGCGGCGCGCAGGGGACCGGGCGGCGGGGTCCGGAAGCTCCTGGTGGCGGGCTGCATGGTGAACCGGTACGGCCCGGAGCTGGCCCGGGAGATCCCCGAGATCGACGGCTTCGTCGGCCTCGACCAGCTGCGGGAGGTGGGGACGATCGTCCAGATCGGCGGCGACGCGCCGCCGCCCGCGCCGTCGCACCTGGTCTTCGACCACACCGCGCCGCGCCTGCTGACCACCCGCGGGCACGCCTACCTCAAGGTCGCCGAAGGGTGCGACAACCCCTGCACCTTCTGTGCGATCCCGAGCTGGCGCGGACGGTTCCGGTCGCGCACGATCGCGAGCCTGGTGGCCGAAGCCCGGGAGCTCGAAGCGGCCGGGATCACCGAGCTCTGCCTGATCGCCCAGGACACGACCCGCTACGGCGAGGACCTCGGCCTCGGGCGGCACGGGCTGCTGCGCCTCGTCGAGGCGCTCCTCGCGGGCACGAGCTTCCCCTGGATCCGCTTCCTCTACGCCTATCCCACGACGCTCGATCCGGAGCTCCTCCGCCTGATGGGGAGCGAGGAGCGGCTCTGTGCGTATCTCGACATCCCGCTCCAGCACAGCCATCCGGAGATCCTCTCGGCGATGCGCCGGGGGGGGAGCGCCGACCGGTACCTCCGGCTGCTCGACCAGGCCCGGGAGCTGGTGCCGGGGATCCACCTGCGCTCGACCTTCATCGTCGGTTTCCCCGGCGAGACCGAGGAGCAGTTCGCCCATCTGCTCGACTTCGTGGCCCGGGCGCGCTTCGATCACCTGGGGGCGTTCGTCTTCAGCGCGGAGGAGGGGACGCCGGCGGCGGCGCTCAGCGATCCCGTCCCGAAGGCGGTGGCGCGACGGCGCTACCGGCAGCTGCTCCGGGCCCAGCGGCCGATCGCGCTCGCGAGCCGCCGGGCGCTGGTGGGGCGGCGCCTGCCGGTGCTGGTGGAGGGGACCTGCGAGGAGAGCGAGCATCTGCTCCAGGGGCGGCATCAGGGGATGGCGCCGGAGATCGACGGGCGGATCCTGATCAACGACGGCGTGGCTCCGGCCGGCCGTCTGGCGCTCGCCGAGATCACCGAGGCCCACCCGAGCGATCTGGTGGCCCGGATCGTCGCGCCGGCAGCGGGTGTGGCGTAGGCGGAAAGGAGAGAGGGTGCAGGTCATCGCGGATGCGCTGCGTGCCTCGGACCTCCCGCGTGGCGGGGTGGTCACGATCGGCAACTACGACGGGATCCATCGCGGCCAGCGAGAGGTGCTCGACCTGGTGGTAGGCCGGGCCCGGGAGCTCGGGGTCCCCTCGGTGGTGGTGACCTTCCAGCCCCATCCGCTCACCCTCCTGCGCCCCGGAGAGGCGCCGGTACCGCTGACCCACCCGCGCCAGCGGGAGCAGCTGCTCGCCGCGCTCGGCGTCGACTACGTGCTCGTGATCCGTTTCACCCCCGAAGTGGCGGCCACGCCGGCCCGCGCCTTCGTGCGCGAGTTCCTCGTCGAACGGCTGGCGGTCCGGGAGCTGTTCGTCGGCTCGCGCTTCGTTTTCGGCCATCGGAGGGAGGGAGACCTTGCGCTCCTGCGCGAGCTCGGACAGGCGTACGGTTTCGCCGCCTTCGGGGTGGACGAGGTGCTCCAGGATGGCGAGGCGGTCTCGGCCAGCCGGATCCGGCGGGCGATCGCCGAGGGGCGGGTCGAGGTGGCGACGGCGCTGCTCGGCCGGCCGTACACGGTGACCGGGATCATCGTGCGCGGCGACCGGATGGGCAAGCGGCTCGGCTGGCCGACCGTGAACCTGGCGTCGGACAACGAGCTGCTGCCCGCCGAAGGCGTCTACTGCACCCGCATCCACTTCCCGAGCTTCCCGGCGACCTTCGACTGCGCGACGAACATCGGCACCCGGCCGACCGTCTACGAGAACTACCAGCGGGTGATCGAGGGGCATATCCTCGACTTCTCGAGCGATGTCTACGGCGAGCGGGCCGAGCTCTCCTTCCACAAGCGGCTGCGCGAGGAGCGGCTCTTCCCGACGGTCATGGACCTCTCGGCGCAGATCCGGCGGGACGTCGAGGCGACCCGAGAATACTTCGCGGCCCGGCGGCGTTTAGAGCAGGAGAAGGCGACCTCCCCGGAGCCGGCCGGCTCCTGAGGAGCATTCCCGACGAACAACCGGCCCGGAAGCGGGCCAGAGGAGAGAGACGAGATGGCCAACCCCGAGATCATCACCGTGAGCGAGGCGAGCTTCGCGAAGGATGTCCTGCAGTCCGACGTTCCGGTCCTGGTCGATTTCTGGGCCCCCTGGTGCGGGCCGTGCAAGATGGTGGCGCCGGTGCTCGACGAGCTGGCGGGCGAGATGGCGGGCAAGGTGCGCATCGCCAAGGTGAACGTGGACGAGAACCAGAGCCTCGCGATGCAGTTCCGGATCTCCAGCATCCCGTCGTTCGTCCTCTTCAAGAACGGCCAGGTCGCCGACCGGATGCTCGGCGCGCTGCCGAAGTCGCAGTTCCAGACCTTCATCGAGCGCAACCTGGCGTGAGCCGCGCGGGCTGGCCGGCGCGCGCCGGCGAGCGGCTCGACGCCCTCCTCGCCGCGGAAGAGTGCGCTGCCCTCCTCGTGGTCGCGAAGTCGGGGAGCGACCCCGACATCGCTCCGTTCGTGCGGGGGGCCCATCTCGGCCGGAGCCTGGTGGTGGCGCCCCGGGGAGCGGCGCCGCGCCTCGGCTTCTTCACCCCGATGGAGCGGGAGGAGGCGGCGGCCACGGGCCTCGATCTCCTCACCCCGGAGCGCCTGGAGGTCGCCCGGTTCGCCGGCGAACGGCCGGCGCCCGGGGCGTTCCTCGCCGGGGTGCTCGGAGCCGCTCTCGCCGGCTCGGGGGTCGCTTCCGGAAGGATCGCGCTGGCGGGCCACCCGGCGGCCGGGGAGCTGCTCGCCGCGGTCCGCATCCTCGAAGGCGAGGGGTGGACTTTCGCCGATGGCAACGGTCTCGTGCGGCGCTTCCGTCAGGAGAAGGTGGCGTGGGAGGTCGTCGAGGCGCGGCGCGTCGCCGCGGCGACCTGCGAGGCGTTCCACCGGCTCGCCTCCCGGCTCGCCGCGGCGCGCGAGGTGGCGGGGCAGCTCCACGAGGGCGGGGAGCCGCTCACCGTCGCCCGCCTCCGGCGGGAGGTGGCGCTCGTCTGTGCCGAGCACGGCCTCGAGCAGCCGTCGGGCAACCTGATCGCCCCCGGCGAGGAAGGGGGAGTGCCGCACAACACGGGTACTCCCGAACGGGTGCTGCGCCCCGGCGAGACGCTGATCGTGGACCTCTTCCCGAAGGGGCTCCTCTACGCCGACTGCACGCGCACCTTCTGTGTCGGCCCGGTTCCGGAGGCGGTCGCCGCGGCGCATGCGGCGGTCGCCGAATCGCTCGCGCTCGCGCACCGCGAGGCCCGACCCGGCCGGCGCGGCTGGGACCTCCAGGAGGCGACCTGCGCCTTCCTCGCCGGCCGCGGCTATCCGACGCCGGTCACCCATCCGGGGACGCTGCGCGGCTACGTCCACGGCCTGGGACATGGTGTCGGTCACGAGCTGCACGAGTCCCCGGCCTTCACGAAGCAGGCCGGTGCCGAAGGGGTGCTCGGGGTCGGCGATCTCGTGACCCTCGAACCCGGTCTCTACGAGCCGGGGGAGGGGGGGTACGGCATCCGGCTCGAAGACATGGTCTGGTTCGGTCCCGACGGCCCGGAGAACCTGACGCCGCTCCCGTACGACCTCGATCCCGCGGCCTGGGCACGCTGACCTCCCGCCCTCCCGACGCTCTCCGCACCGGTACGGGATAGGCTTGACCGGGTGCCCGCCGGAGGAGACGGGGGCGCGTCGGGAGGGCAGCGATGGAAAACTACGAGAAGCTCGGCGTCTTCTACCTCGGAAGGTACCGCGAAGGCGAGACCGGAGAGAGCACGGCGCAGCCGTTTCTCTACGACTCACGCGATCTGCTGACCCACGCGGTCTGCGTGGGGATGACCGGGAGCGGCAAGACCGGTCTCTGCCTCGGGCTGCTCGAAGAGGCGGCGATCGACGGAATCCCCGCCCTGATCGTCGACCCGAAAGGGGACCTCGGCAACCTCCTCCTGACCTTCCCGAACCTCGCCCCGGACGATTTCCTTCCCTGGGTGGATGCCGAGGAGGCGCAGCGGAAGGGGATGAGTCGCGAGGAGCTGGCCGCGGCGACCGCGAAGCGGTGGGCCGAGGGGCTCGCGAAGTGGGACCAGAGCGGGGAGCGGATCGCCCGCCTGCGCGAGGCGGCGGAGTTCGCGATCTACACCCCCGGCTCCGACGCCGGCCGGCCGCTCTCCGTGCTCTCTTCGTTCGCGGCCCCGCCCCGGGCGCTCGTCGAGGACGGCGATCTCTTCCGCGAGCGGATCGCCACCGCCGCGACGAGCCTGCTCGGGCTCGCCGGGATCAGCGCGGATCCGCTGCAGAGCCGGGAGCACATCTTCCTCGCCTCGCTCTTCGAGAAGGCGTGGCGGGAGGGGCGGGACTACGACCTGCAATCGCTCGTGCGCGACGTGCCCAAGCCGCCGCTGAACCAGGTCGGGGCGTTCGACATCGAGGTGTTCTTCCCCGCCGCGGACCGGATGCAGCTCGCGCTCCGGCTCAACAACGTGCTCGCCTCGCCGGCGTTCGGCAGCTGGCTTACCGGTGAGCCGCTCGACATCGACGCGCTGCTCCACTCCGGGACCGGCAAGCCGCGCCACTGCATCTTCTCCATCGCCCACCTCTCGGATGCCGAGCGGTCGTTCTTCCTCGCGCTCCTCTTCGAGCAGGTCCTCGGCTGGATGCGAACCCGTCCCGGAACGACGAGCCTGCGGGCGATCCTCTACATCGACGAGATCTTCGGCTTCCTGCCGCCGGTGGCGAACCCGCCGACGAAGCGGCCGCTGCTGACGATGTTCAAGCAGGCGCGCGCCTTCGGGCTCGGGCTCGTGGTGGCGACCCAGAACCCGGTCGATCTCGACTACAAGGCCCTCGCCAACGCCGGGACCTGGTTCCTCGGGCGGTTGCAGACCGACCAGGACCGGACCCGTGTCCTCGACGGGCTCTTCGGCGGCGGGGGCGGCGACGGCAAACGGCGGGGAGAGGTCGCGGCGGCGCTGCCGCGGCTCGGCAACCGGGTCTTTCTCATGCACTCGGTCCATCAGGACGAGCCGGTGCTCTTCGAGAGCCGCTGGGCGCTGTCGTACCTGGCCGGCCCGCTCACCCGCGACCAGATCCGGCGGCTCGAGGGAGGCCGGAGCGCGCCGGTGGCCCCGGAGGCTGCCTCCGCACCGGCTGCGGCGCCGGCGCCGGCCGCTGTGGCACCGGCACAGCCCGCGGGCGGCGCGCGGCCGCTGGTGCCGGGGGAGATCCGGGAGGTCTTCGTGGACGACCCTCTCCCGGCCGGTACCTGGACCTACGCACCCACGGTTCTCGGCCTCGCCCGCCTCAGCTTCCGGCACCCGAAGCTCGCCGAGCCGGTGCGCCGGGAGGTGGCGTTGCTCGCGCCGCTGCCCGGCCGGGCGGCGGCGATCGACTGGCTGGCGGCCGAGCGGCGGGAGAGTGACGCCGGTTTCGACGAGACCCCGCGCGAGGGCGCGACCTGGGCGGATCTCGGCGGCGCGACCTTCAAGCTGACGGAGCTGCGGCGCTGGTCGAGCGCGCTCCAGGACACCCTGTCCCGCGAGGAGCGGCTGGATCTCTTCCAGCATCCGGGCAGCGGCGCGCTCTCCGGCGTGGGCGAGAGCGAGCGCGATTTCCGCATCCGCCTCACCGAGATCCTCCGGGAGGAGCGGGATCAGGCGGTCGCGGCGCTCCGGCAGAAGTACGAGACGCGGGTGCGGCAGGCGGAGGACCGGGTCTTCAAGGCCCGGCAGGCGGTGGAGGCGAAGCAGGCGCAGGCGAAGAGCCAGAAGCTCCAGGCGGCCATCTCGGTGGGGGCGACGATCCTCGGCGGGCTGCTCTCCCGCCGGGCGATCAGCAGCACGAACCTCGGCCGCGCCGGCACCGCCGCCCGGGGGATGACGCGTTCGGCCAAGGGGGCGCAGGACGTCGCCAACGCGGCTGAGCGGCTGGCACGCGAGGAGCAGGCGCTCGCCGCGCTGGAGCAGGAGATCGAGGCGGCGATCGCCCGGGCGACCTCCGGGGAGAGCCTCGCGAGCGTCGCCCTGGAGCCGGTGACGGTGCGCCCCCGCAAGGCGGACGTGGAGGTCCTGCAGCTCGCGCTCGCCTGGGTCCCGCGCCCGGTCGGCTGACGGCGGCGGGCGGGGCTACCGCTCGATCCAGTAGTTCGGCGCTTCCTTGGTGATGATCACGTCGTGGGCGTGGCTCTCCTTGAGCCCCGCCGCGGTGACCCGCACGAAGCGGGCGCGGGTGCGCAGCGCCTCGATATCCGGGGTGCCCGCGAGTCCCATGCCGGATCGGAGCCCGCCGGTGAGCTGGGGCAGCATCTGGTGGACGCTCCCCTTGTGGGGGACCATCCCTTCGATCCCCTCGGGCACCAGCTTCGAGAGCGCCCCGTTGCCCTCCTGGAAGTACCGCTCGGCGCTGCCCCGGGCCATCGCGGAGAGCGAGCCCATCCCCCGGTACGCCTTGTAGGTGCGCCCCTGGTAGAGGATCGTCTCGCCGGGGCTCTCCTCGGTGCCGGCGAAGAGCGAGCCGATCATCACCGCGGCGGCGCCGGCGGCGATCGCCTTCGTGATGTCGCCCGAGAACTTGATTCCGCCATCGGCGACGACGGGGATCCCGGCCTCGTCGCCGGCTGCCGCGCTCTCGGCGATCGCGGTCACCTGGGGCATCCCGGCGCCGGTGACGACCCGGGTGGTGCAGATCGAACCCGGCCCGATGCCGACCTTCACGACGTCTGCGCCCCGCTCGGCGAGGGCCCGGGTGGCGGCGGCGGTGGCGACGTTGCCGACCATCAGCGCGACTTCGGGGAACCGCTCCCGCAGCCGGCTGGTCGCCTCGAGCACCCCCCGGCTGTGGGCGTGGGAGGAGTCGAGGACGAGCAGGTCGGCCTTGGCGGCAACCAGCGCCGCGGCCCGTTCGAGGTAGTCGCCGCTCGCGCCGACGGCGCCGCCCACCCGCAGGCGGCCGAGGCCGTCCTTGCAGGCGTGCGGATACTCGATCATCTTCTGGATGTCCTTGACCGTGATCAGCCCCTTGAGGTTGCCGTCGCGGTCGACGACCAGCAGCTTCTCGATCTTGTGCCGGTGGAGGAGGGCCTTCGCCTCGTCGAGCGTCGTCCCCTCCGGGACGGTCACGAGCTGGTCGCGGGTCATCAGCTCGCCGATCGTCTTTTCGGGGTCCGATTCGAAGCGGAGATCCCGGTTGGTGAGGATTCCCACCAGATGTCCCGCCTGGTCGGTGACCGGCACGCCCGAGATCCGGTACTGCGCCATCAGCGCGAGCGCCTCGCGGATCCGCTGCTCGGGGCGCATGGTGATCGGGTCGACGATCATCCCCGCCTCGGAGCGCTTCACGTTGTCGACCTCCTGCGCCTGGACCTCGATCGGGAGGTTCTTGTGCACCACCCCGAGCCCTCCCTCCTGGGCGAGGGCGATCGCCAGCCGGGATTCGGTGACGGTGTCCATCGCCGCGGAAAGCACCGGGATGTTGAGGTAGATGTCGCGGCAGAGCCGGGTGCGGAGATCCACCTCCGTTGGGTGGACCTCGGAGAGGCCGGGTTCGATCAGGACGTCGTCGAAGGTCAGCGCCAGGCGAGGCTCGTCGGTAGGCACGGTCGTCGTCTCGGAGGGTCGGGGGCGGTCCGGCAGGGGCCGTCCGGGTTTCGCCGGACGATATCAGACCGGGATCCGGCCGCCGGAGCCCCGGTTCAGCCGGCGCTGCCGGTCGCGCCGTGGCACTTCTTGTACTTCTTGCCCGAGCCGCAGGGGCAGGGATCGTTGCGCCCCACCTTGGGCAGCCGGGCTCCACCGGCGCCCGGCTGCCCGGCGGCCGGCGCCGCGAGCGACGGGGCGGAGAAGACGAGCCGGGGCGCGGGCGCCTCGCGACGGCTGCGCTGGTCGGCCATCTTCTGCTCCGAGACCGGCTCGAGCCGGAAGAGGGTCTTGACCACCGTGTCCTCGACCCGCTCCTTGAGCTCCGAGAAGAGCTCGTAGCTCTCCCGCTTGTACTCGTTGAGCGGGTCGCGCTGGCCGTAGCCGCGCAGACCGATCCCCTCCTTGAGGTGGTCGAGGGCGAGGAGGTGATCCTTCCAGGCGAGGTCCACGAAGCGCAGCATGACGTCGCGCTCGAGCACCTGCATCAGCTCGCTCCCGAGGCGCTCCTCCTTCTCGCGGTACTTCGCCGCGATCGCCTCCCAGAGGCGGGAGCGCAGCTCCTCGATGCCGAGCTTCTCGAAATCGAGACCGAGCCCGTAGAGGTTCAGATCGAAGAAGGCGAGGATCTCCTTGGCCAGCTCGGAGAGGGTCCAGTCGCGGGGGTCGGTCTTCTCCGGGCAGTGGGTGTCGATCCGCTCGTCGAGGATGTCGCGGGCAAGACCGAGGACGTAATCGTGTCCCTCGCGCCCTTCGAGGATGTCGGAGCGCAGCTGGTAGATCGCCTCCCGCTGCTTGTTCATCACGTCGTCGTACTCGAGGAGGTGCTTGCGGGTCTCGAAGTTGCGCCCTTCGACCTGCTTCTGGGCCCGCTCGATGGCGCGGGTCACCATCCGGTGCTCGATCGCCTCTCCCTTCTGCATGCCGAGGCGGCCCATGAGGCCCTGGATCCGGTCGGAGCCGAAGATCCGCATCAGGTCGTCTTCGAGCGAGAGGAAGAAGCGGGAGGAGCCCGGGTCCCCCTGGCGTCCCGAACGGCCCCGGAGCTGGTTGTCGATCCGGCGTGACTCGTGGCGCTCGGTGCCGACGATGTGGAGCCCGCCGGCGGCGAGCACTTCCACGCGCTCGCGGGCGCAGATCTCGCGATAGCGCGCGAGCGCCTCGGCGTACGCTTCCGGCTCGGCCACCGGATCGGCTTCGGCGCGGGCCAGCCCTTCGGGGTTGCCGCCGAGCAGGATGTCGGTGCCGCGGCCGGCCATGTTGGTGGCGATGGTGACCGCCCCTTTCCGGCCCGCCTGGGCGACGATCGACGCCTCCTTCTCGTGGTATTTGGCGTTGAGGACGACGTGGCGGATGCCCTTGCGCTTGAGCATCGCCGAGAGCTCCTCGCTCTTCTCGATCGAGAGGGTACCGACCAGTGCCGGCTGTCCGCGCCCGGCGCACTCCTCGATCTCCTCGACCACCGCCTCCCACTTCTCGCCGGCCGTCCGGAAGATCACGTCCTGCCGGTCGTCGCGGATCATCGGCTTGTTGGTGGGGATCGAGACGACGTCGAGCTTGTAGATGTGCTCGAACTCGGTCGCCTCGGTGGCCGCGGTGCCGGTCATCCCGCCGAGCTTCTCGTACATCCGGAAGAAGTTCTGGAAGGTGACCGTCGCGAGGGTCTGGTTCTCCCGCTCGATCCGGACGCCCTCCTTTGCCTCGACGGCCTGGTGCAGGCCGTCCGACCAGCGCCGTCCGGGCATCATCCGGCCGGTGAACTCGTCGACGATCACCACCTGGCCATCCTTGAGGAGGTAGTCCACGTCCCGCTGGTAGAGGTGGTGCGCGCGCAGTCCCTGCTGGACCCCGTGCAGGAGGTCCATGTTCTCGATGTCGTAGAGGTTGTCGATCCCGAGCAGCTTCTCGACCCGGACGACGCCTTCCTCGGTGAGCGCGACGGCGTGCGCCTTCTCGTCGACCACGAAGTCGCCGGTGGTGTACTTGCTGCCGTCCCGCTCCTGCTTCTCTTCGCCCTTGGTGAGCCGGGGGATGATCCGGTCGATCCGGTAGTACTTGTCGACCGACTCCTCCGAGGGGCCGGAGATGATCAGCGGGGTGCGGGCCTCGTCGATGAGGATCGAGTCGACCTCGTCGACGATCGCGAAGTGATGGCCCCGCTGGACCCGCGAATCGAGATCGAACTTCATGTTGTCGCGAAGGTAGTCGAAGCCGATCTCGTTGTTCGTGGCGTAGGTGATGTCGCAGCGGTAGGAGTGCTGGCGTTCGGCGTCCGACAGGTCGTGCTGGATGACGCCCACCGACATCCCGAGGAAGCGGTAGATCTGCCCCATCCACTCCGAGTCGCGGCGGGCGAGGTAGTCGTTGACCGTGACCACGTGCACGCCCTTGCCGGCGAGGGCGTTCAGGTAGACCGGCAGGGTGGCGACGAGAGTCTTGCCCTCGCCGGTCCGCATCTCGGCGATCTTCCCCTGGTGCAGCACGATGCCGCCGACCAGCTGGACGTCGAAATGGCGCATGTCGAGCGTGCGCCGTCCCGCCTCCCGCACGGTGGCGAAGGCGGGGACGAGGAGGTCGTCGAGGGGAGCTCCCTGGGCGAGGCGTTCGCGCAGCTCGCCCGTCCGTCGCCGCAGCGCGTCGTCGTCGAGCGCCCGCACGGACGGTTCGAGCTCGTTGATGGCGGCGACGAGCGGCTGCAGGCGCTTGACGTCCCGCTCGTGCTTGGTGCCGATGATCCTGGTCAGGAGACGATCGAACATGCGGATTCCAATCGGATGGAGTAGGGCCCAAGGGCCACGGCTCGCGGCAGTCTAGCAAAGGGGGGCGGGCGGTCGGGCCCGCCGGCCGTCAGAAGAGGGCGCTGGCGCCCGACTCGAGGAAGTAGCCGGTGGGATCGACCGACCGGCCGTCCACCTGCACCTCGTAGTGCAGGTGATAGCCGGTGGAGCGGCCGGTGTTGCCTACCAGGCCGACGATCTCACCCCGATCGAGTCGCTGCCCCGCGGTGACGTTGATCCGCGAGAGATGGCCGTAGACGGTCGTGATGCCGAAGCCATGCGCCACGTAGACGGCGCGGCCGAGGGGGCCGAACTGTCCGGTCTTCGTCACCACCCCGGTGGCGGTGACCTTGACCGGCTTGCCGGGCGGGGCGGAGATGTCGATCCCGCTGTGGTAGGCACGCTGGCCGGTGATCGGATCCCGCCGGTGACCGAACGGGCTGGTGATCAGACCCATGATCGGCCGGATCGCGGGGGTGGCGGAGACCAGGCTGAGGTTGCGCTCGAGCTGTACCGAGACCTCTTCGAGGCGTCCCGAGAGCAGGTCGAGACGGGCCTCGGCCTCGGAGATGGCGGCCTCGGAGATCTCCACCGGCGCCTGCCGCAGGGCGCCGCCGACGCCTCCCTCGGCGCTCCCGAGCGACTGCAGGCCGGCGACGATCGCGAGCTTGCGGGTCCGGTCCTCCGAGTCGCTGAGGCGTTCGCGGAACTCGCCGAGCTTCTGCTCGAACGTCTGGTTAAGGCTGCGGAGACGCTCGTTTTCGGCCGCGAGGCGGACGAGCTCGCCGCGGTCGGTCGAGGAGGAGAGGAAGAGCGCGAGGGAGACGAAACCGCCGACGAGGAGCAGTGCGACCGAGCCGATCACCACCCCGAGCTGTCGATTCGACACCCGCCACTTGCGGAAGCGCGCGCGCTCGTGGGGCACGAAGATGACCGTGTGGTGTTTCGAACTCATGCCGATTCTGTAGCTCTCTCGCAAAGAGACCGCCTCGGAGATGGCGGCGAGATGTCCGGAACCGGGGGGAAGGCTAGTCAAGGCCGGGGGGGCTTGTCAAGCGACCACCCTAGTCCGCTCATCCCAGACGGCGGTCGAGCGCCCGGTACTGGATCGCCTCGGCCACCTGGGAAGCCGAGATCCGGCCGGTGCCGGCGAGATCGGCGATCGTCCGCGCCACCTTGAGGATCCGGGCGTGCGCGCGGGCCGAGAGCCCGAGCCGTTCGAAGGCCGCCGCCAGCAGATCGCCCGCTCCGGGCTCGAGCGGGCAGGCGGCTTCGAGCTCGCCGGCGGTGAGCGCGGCGTTGCAAGGGGTTGGATGGCGGGGGCCGAAACGGAATCCCTGCCGTTCGCGCGCGGCCCGAACCCGGGCGGCCACCTCGGCGCTGCGCTCCGCGCTCCGGACGCCGAGGTCGTGGAGGCGAACGGCCGGTACCTCGACATGGAGGTCGATCCGGTCGAGGAGGGGTCCGGAGATCCGCGCCCGGTACCGTTCGACGACCGGCGGCGGGCAGCGGCAGGGGTGGCGCGGGTCGCCGAGATGACCGCAGGGACAGGGGTTCATCGCCGCGAGCAGGGTGAAACGGGCCGGGTAGCTGAGGCGGGCACGGGTGCGCACGACGGTCACGGTGCCGTCTTCGAGCGGCTGCCGGAGGGCTTCGAGGGCATCCCGCCGGTACTCGGCCAGCTCGTCGAGGAAGAGCACCCCGCCGTGCGCCAGGCTCACCTCGCCGGGGCGGGGCACCGGGCCGCCGCCGACCAGCCCGGCGGCGCTGATCCCCGGATGCGGGCTCCGGAACGGCCGGCGGGTGACCAGCCCCGACGGAGGCAGGTCGGCGGCAAGCGAATGGATCTTCGTGACCACGATCGCCTCCTCGACCGTGAGCGGGGGCAGGAGGCCGGGCATCGTCCGGGCGAGGAGGGTCTTGCCCGCGCCGGGCGGGCCGACGAAGAGGAGGTTGTGCCCGCCGGCGGCGGCGACCTCGAGCGCCCGCTTGGCGACCTCCTGACCGCGCACGTCGGCGAGGTCGGGCAGGGATCCGGCTGGCTCGCCGGGGCTCCCGTTGGTGACCGCCGGCGCGAGCCGTTCGCTGCCGAGGAGGTGACCGATGCCGGCGGCGAGATCCGGCAGCGGGATCACCGGAATCCCCCCGAGCGCCGCGGCCTCGCCGGCGCTTCCCGCCGGCAGGAGGAGCTCCCGGGCCGCGAGGCGGCCGGCCAGATCGGCGATCGCGAGGCCGCCCCGCACCGGGCGGACGGCGCCGTCGAGGCCGAGCTCGCCGCAGACGAGGCGCCCGGCGAGCGCCTCCTGCGGGAGCTGCCCGTGGGCGGCGAGCAGCGCCAGCGCGATCGCGAGGTCGAGGTGGTTCCCCTCCTTGCGGAGGTCGGCGGGCGCGAGGTTCACGGTGACCGCCCGGGGGGGCAGGTCGAAGCCGCAGTTCTTCAGCGCGGCGCGAACCCGCTCCCGGCTCTCGCGGACGGCGGCGTCGGGCAGGCCGACGATCTGGATCTGGGGCAGGCCGTTCTGGACGTCGACCTCGACATCCACCGGCCGGGCCTCGATCCCCCAGGGGGTGGCGGCAATCGCACGGGCGAGCATCACCCCCGAGAGACGCCGGCCGGCGTCTCATCCTTGCACCCGGAGCGGAATCAGAGGAGGCGCCGGTAGGCGTCGGGGGTGAGCCGCCAGACCGCGATGCCGCAGAAGCGCGGCCCCTCCGGGCAGATCGGCTTCGCCCCGGCCCGGTCGCGCAGCCCGCACGGAGGGAGGAGCCAGCGGCCGATCCGGGGGTGGTGGGCGCGGATCTGGTTCGCCTCGTCGAGGCTCGCCCGCCAGATCTCCTCCTGCGCGTTGTAGCAGAGGCGCAGCGTGAGCTTGTGGTGGAGATGGAGGAGGTCGGCCGACTCGGTGAACCGCACCGCGGTCGCGTTGGGAAGGAGGTAGTGGGCGTACTCGACCGGCACACCGAGCCGCCGGAGGCGGGCGATCGCCTCCCACGCCCGGGCGCAGGCGGCCTGGAAGAGCGCCTCGGCGGCCGGCTCGCGCGCCACGAGCTGCGGGGTGATCACGTCCGGCTCGGCGCCGACCTGGGCGGCGAGGAGCGGCCGCGAGGCCGGGGTCATCCGGTGCCGCTGGTCCTGGCTGTCGGCGGTGTGGGAGAGCCGTTTCCGGAAGACGTAATGGAGGTGGGAGAGCGCCCGCCCGAGCTTGGAGTGGGTCGTGAGCCGCAGCGACTCGCCGTGGTACCGGTTCGCGGCCGGGTCGAGGAGGAGGGCGATCGCCTCGTCGTCCGCGATCTCCGCGGCGGACGCGCCGAGGACCTCGCGGACCGCCGCGGCGAGGGTCGCCTCGCCGTTGGCGGGCCAGTCGACGAGCCGGCTCGTGGCGCCGTCGAGGGAGCGATCGAACGCCTCCCGGAAGCCGGGCGCCGGCCCCTCGTCCCGGCCGAGCCGGCTGAAGGCGGCGTACTCCGGGGTCTCTTCGAGGGGGAGCGGCTCCTCCAGGATCGCCGCGTACTCCGGATCGGTGTGCAGCACCTCCGCGACCATCCGGCCGATCACGAGCCGCTGTTCGTGCGGGGCGTCGTAGAGTGCGCAGAGCCGGTGGTAGCGCAGGAGGGTGATCGCCGAGACGGTGTGGTAGAGGTGGGCGAAGGTCGCCACCGGCAGCACGTAGCGCGCCGCCTCGCGCGCCCGCTTCCGGACCTCCCGCTCCCACCGTTCGGCCTGATGCCGCCGGGCGGGGAAGATCTGGAAGAAAGCGCTCCGCGCCGCCGGCATGAGCGCCTCGGCGAGCTCCCGGTAATCCTCCTGCATCCGGTTGGCGGCGGCCCGGTAGATGGCGAGCGCCTCGCCGGCGAGCGGCGGCACCGCGTACTCACCGTCCCGCACCGGCACGTACCGCTGGCTCACCTGCTCGGAGTTGTAGAACGGATGGCTGTGGAGGAACGACCAGAGGAACTGCCGGCTCACCCGGGAGAGGGCGAACTGGAACTGGGCGTGCTGGAAGGTCGTGTGGTGCCCGGCCCGGTAGATGTCCTGGGCGAGCGCGAGCCGCCGTGCCTGCCGCCGCCGGACCTCTTCGGGCGCCTCCCCGTCGCCGGCGACCTCCTCCGGCGAGACGATCCGCTGCGAGTAGCAGGTGCGGGCCGCCGCGACGGCGTGGTCGAAGCCCCGGGCGAACCGGTTGACGAGCCGCACCTCGGGGGGCGGAGAGAGAAAGGGAGGCAGGGAGGTCATGACCGGCCGGAGTCTAGCCGCTCTCCGGCGCCCTGCGCCGCCGAACCGCCGGGGATAGAATCCCGATCGCTCCGCCGCCGCCGCCGCGCGGCCGGAGCAGGCGGTCATTCCGACCGGGGAGGGTTCGCAGAGATGAACAAGACCGTGCTCGGCTGCATCGTGCTGCTGCTCGTCGTGGGGCTCCTGGCCGGCGTCTGGCTGACCGGGCTCTACAACGGCCTGGTGGGGCAGGACGAAGCGGTGAAGAAGGCCTGGGGGAACGTGGAGAACGTCTATCAGCGCCGCGCCGACCTGATACCGAACCTGGTGGCGACGGTGAAGGGTTCGGCCACCTTCGAGCAGGAGACGCTCCAGAACGTGATCGAGGCCCGGAGCCGGGTCGGACAGGTGAGCGGTGCGGCCCTCCAGGGGGTGCTCGACAGCCCCGAGCGGTTCGCCCAGTTCCAGGCGGCGCAGGACGGTCTCTCCTCGGCGCTCTCGCGGCTGATGGTCGTCGTCGAGCGGTATCCGGAGCTGAAGACGACGGCCGCCTTCCAGGACCTGATGGTCCAGCTCGAGGGGACGGAGAACCGGATCACGGTGGAGCGGAACCGGTTCAACGAGGTCGCTCAGGGGTTCAACACGGCGCTGCGGCGCTTCCCGACCGGAGCGGTCGTGCGTCTGCTCGGCTGGCCGTTCGCCGAGCGGCCGTACTTCCAGGCGCAGGCCGGCGCCGAGACCGCGCCCCGAGTCGAGTTCTGAGCCGCCGTCCCGCGGTGCGCCCGCGTCTCCTCGCCGCCCTGGCGGCCGTGCTCCTGTTCGCCGGGGCCGCCCGCGCCGCCGAGCCGGCGCTGCCGCCGGCGCCAGCGCGCTGGGTGTTCGACGAGACCGGCTTCCTGAGCCCGGCGGCGCGCGCCACCCTCGACGGCGAGCTGGAGGCGTTCGAACGCGCGCAGGGCTCCCAGGTGCTCGTCGCGATCTTCCGCCAGCTGCCCGCAGGGGTGACGCTGGAGGAGTGGACCCAGCGGGTGGCCGAGAGCTGGCGGGTCGGCCGGGCGCGGCAGGACGACGGGGTCGTCCTCTTCATCTTCCTCGCCGACCGGCTCGTGCGGATCGAGGTCGGCTACGGTCTGGAAGGGGCGCTCCCCGACCTGCGCGCCTCGCGCATCCTCCGCGAGGTGCTGCTTCCCGGCCTGCGCACCGGCGATCACGACGGCGCCGTCCTCGCCACCGCCCGGGCGATCGTCGCGGCGATCCGGGGGGAGTACGAGCCCGGTCCGGGAGCCGAGCGCCACGGTGATGGCGTGCCGCTCTGGCTCCTCCTCCTGCTGGCCATCGTGGTGCTCTGGGTGCTCACCGCCGCGGCCCGCCGTGGCGGCGGTCCGGGGGCGGGCGCCTCCGGCTGGCCGGGCGGCTTCCCGCCGGGGCGGATCGGCGGCGGCGGTTTCTCCGGCGGGGGCTTTTCCGGAGGCGGCTTCTCGGGCGGGGGCGGTTCGTTCGGCGGCGGCGGCGCCTCCGGACGCTGGTAGCGCCCTCCTTCCTTACTTTCCGGATAGCGCTACGTCGCTGCGGGCTCCTCGCCGACCGGCAGCACCCGGCCGTGGCGGAGCAGCCAGAGCTCCGTGCGCGGGGGAGCGGGGAGGGCGAGGGCCCGGGTGAGCGCGGCGGCGTAGAGCGCAAGCTGCGGCCCGTACCGCTTCCGGAGCGTGGCGTCGTCGTCGGTCTGGTCGCTCTTGTGGTCGGCGATCACGAGCGCCCCGTCGTCCGGGTCGAGATAGATCAGGTCGACGGAAGCCGTGAGCGCGCCGAGCGGGAAGGGAGCCTCCGCGGCCGGGGGCGTGACCAGGAGCGGCAGCTCGCGGGCGACGATCCGCCCGGCGAGGGCGTCGAAACGGGGCCGCAACGGGCTCGTGGCGAGGTTGCGCAGGAGCGCTTCGAGATCGGCGACGGCCCGGCTCGCTGCGTCGTCGGAAATGGACCGCATGGCGAGGAAGGCCGCGAGCTCTTCGCCGCACCGGTCGCTCTCGGCCTCCCAGTCGCCGCCGGGTACGAGGCGTTCGAGGAACCGGTGGACGGCCGAACCGATCGCGGTCGCCACCTCTTCGGCCTCGATCTGCTGCTCTCCGGCGACGGCGCCGGGGAACGGATGCGCCCGGGCGAGGCAGGAGGTCACGCTCGTGGTGAGCTCGCGGCGGGCGCGTTCGTCGGCCGCCTGCCGCCGGCCGGCCCAGTGCGCGGCGAGCTCGGCGGGGTCGGCCGCCGGCCCATCCGCGGCCACCTGGACCTGCGAGGGAGCGTCCGCCACCTCGCGGGCGAGGCGCCAGAGGACGCCTCCCGCGTCGCGAGCGGTGCCGTTCGCTAGCGGAGGGGGCTCCGGGCCGATCGTCTCGACGAGGGGGCGAAGGAGGGTGTCGTCGAGACGCTCCCCGTCGGGCGGCCAGTTGCCGAGCGTCACCAGCCGCTCCTTGGCGCGGGTCATGGCGACGTAGAGGAGGCGGATCCGCTCGGCCCGTGCGGTGCGCTCGGCGGCCAGCTCGACCAGGTCCATGCCGAGGGTGCGGAGGCCGAGCAGGGCATACTCCGGATGCTCCCCCGGGTCGTCTTTCCAGAAGGTGCCGTTGCGCCGGTTCCGGCCCGCCAGCTTGTGGAGTTGCGGCAGCCAGACGAACCGGAAGTCGAGCCCTTTCGCCCGGTGGATCGTCATCACGTTCACCGCGTCGCCGGGGTTCCGGGGGAGCCCGCGCGGCTCTTCGAGCTCCTCGGCGACCGCCCGGCGCAGGCGGCGCAGGACCGGCGCGGGATCGCCGCCGGCGGCTTCGAGGTCGTCCACGAGGCGATCGAAGAGGCGCTCGAGAGAGGCGAGGCGGTGGGCGCCGAGGCGGCGGAAGGAGGCGAGCGGCTCGAGGGGGAAGCGGCTGCGCAGCGCCTGCACGAAACGGTCCGCGGGGAGGTCGCGGCAGGCGGCCCGCAGGTCGGCCAGGCCCGAGATCGCCGCGGCGAGCGCGACCTCCCATTCGCGGGCCGGGGTCTCGACCTTCCCGGCGGCCTCCCGGGCGATCGTGAGCGCCGCCTCCAGGCGTTCTGGTCGGGAGCCGTCGAGGTCGGCGGCCGCGGCCGGGAAGCCGCGCTCCCAGAGCGGCAGGAGGGCGGCGTCGGGCACGCCGACCCACGGCGAGCGGAGGAAGGCGACCAGCGCGATCTGATCGCCCGGATCGAGGATGGTGCGCACCAGGGCAGCCGCCTCGATCACCTCCCGCTGCCGGTAGAAGCTGCGGTCGGTGTCGACCTGGTACGGCACGCCCGCCTTGCGGAGCGCCTCCAGGTAGTGGGGGAGGTCGCCGGTCGCGCGCAGGAGGATCGCGCATTCTTCCCAGCTCACGATGCCGCCCCCGGCCCGGAGCGAGGCGATATCGGTTGCGATCGCCTCGGCCTCGATCCGGACGGCGGTGGGCGCCAGGGTTTTCTCCGCCCCCTCCGCCCAGCTCACCCAGTGCTCCACTGCCTCCCGGCCGTCGCGGTCGCAGCCGCGCCGCTCCCGGTTCGCCTCCGAAGCGGTCAGCGGCGCGAACGGCGGCTGGACGCCCGGCTCGGGCACGAAGGCGGGCGCGAGCACCCGTTCGACCTCGGCGAGGATCGGCGGCACCGACCGGAAGTTCACCGTCAGCTTCGCCCGCCGGCCGCCTTCCTCCTCGATCCGTCTTGCGAACCTCTCGTAGGCGGCGAGGTCGGCCCGCCGCCAGCCGTAGATCGACTGCTTCGGGTCGCCCACGAGAAACAGACCCGGGCGGCGGTTGGCCGGGCCCTCGAGTGCGAGCCGCTCGACGAGGCGGCACTGGAGGGCGTCGGTGTCCTGGAACTCGTCGACGAGCAGCTGGGTGATCTCCTGCCGGACGCTCGTGGCGATCGCCGGGCGTTCCTCGAGGAGCCGCACGGCGAAACGCTGCAGCTCGTCGAACGAGACGAACCCGAACCGCCGGCGGCGCCGTTCGAGCTCCTCCAGAGCGGGCTGGAGCGCCGCGCGCAGCGCCTCCAGGCCGTCGAGGTCGAGCTTGTTCAGGTGCCCGATCAGACCGCGCAGCGCGCTCGCGGTTTGAGAGAGCTCCGCTTCCCGATCGCCCAGCCACTCGCGCTCGGTGTTGGTGAGCTTCCCCTTGGTCCAATCGCCGAGTCTCTCGGTTACCTTGCTCCAATCGACGAGCTCGGCGAGCTCCTTGGTACCGGTGTCCTCCTGGATGAGTGCGATCACCCTGCGCAAACGGTCTTTCTTCTTACCCTGCCGAGCGCGCTCGGCGAGCAACTCAGCCGCCTTGAATACACGGTCGGCGGCGGTTGCTCTCGGATTTCCCGCGATCGGCTCGAGGAGCCGGCGCATCTCCCCGGCGATCTCGCCGACGCGCTCGAGAAGGGCCTGCTGCCGCTCCGGGGCGAGAGGGTCCTTCGCCAGGCCGTCGGCGGTCGCGCCGGCCGCCACGAGCTGCCCGAGCCCGTCGGCGAGCTCGGCGGGGCCGTGCCCGAGCTCGGCCAGCCGGAGCAGCGCCTCTTCGCCGGCCTGGTACCGCTCCGGCAGCGTCTCCTCGAGGAGCTCGACGAGGAGCTTCTCGGCGCCGTCGCCCTCGGCGTCGACCTGGAAGGCGGGGTGGAGCCCGGCTTCCGCCGGATGGGCGGCGAGGAGGGAGTGGCAGAAGCCGTGGATCGTCCGGATCCGGAGCCGGTCGACGGCTCCGAGCAGATGGGTCGCCCGCTCCTTCGTTCTATTCCCGGCGTCATCCCCGCGGAGCAGATCGGCGGCGGTCAGCTCCTTCGGTGGCTCCTCTTTGCTGAGAGCGGCGAGAAAGCCCGCGATCCGGCTGGCCATCTCGGCAGCGGCCGCCTCGGTGAAGGTGATTGCCACCACCCCGGAGGCAGTCCGGATGGCGATCTCGGCGTCGGTGAGGTTGGCGAGTGGCTGCTGCTCGGCGAGCTGGGCGGTCGCCCGCTCCCATCCGGGGCCGAGGAGCCAGTGGACGATCCGCGAGACGAGCACCGCGGTCTTGCCGGTGCCCGCCCCGGCCTCGAGCAGCAGCGGCGCGCTCCACTCGCTGCACGCGAGGCGACGGTCGTCGGCGTCGTCGGCGTCGAGCCGTTCGGCCCCGTCCGTCATCCGGCCTTCTCCTCATCTTCCGGGTTACGCCCGAGGTCGAAGAGGGCGAGCGCAAGCCGCTCGCTCTCGTCGCCCGTGCTCGGGTCATCGCGCAGGTGAGTGATCCGGTCCCGGTAACCGTGGCGCAGGAGCGAGTCGTACTGCACGCAGGCGTCCATCACCTCGCACGACTCGCAGTACGGGGAAGCCTTTTCGAGCTTCTCATCGAGGAGACGGGGGAGGAAGATCCCCTCGTCCCAGGCCCGGAAGAGGACGGAGAGCGTGGCAATGAGCGCCCTGCGGGCCTCCACGTCGTCGCCGGAGAGGCTGACCTCCCAGGCGGTGTCGCTCGTGTTGGGGTCGAGGAAGAGGTAGCTCCCGCGCACCGGAGCGTCGCACTCGGTCGCGGTGTAGATCGCCACCTGCAGGCGGCGGCCTTCGGCGATCGCCTTCCGGAGCTGATTCGCGAGGGTCTCTCTTCTCTTTCCGGTGAGGCCGGCGGGGGAGCCGGCCTTGAAATCGATGAAGAGGAGCTCGTCGCCGTGCTCCTCGACCCGGTCGACCCGGAAGCGGACCGTTCGCTCGGAACCGTCCGCGAGCCGGATCGCGCTCTCCCCGTCGAGCTCGGCTCCCACGAGCCGGGCTCGCCGGGAGGAGTTCCGCAGTGGCGCGAGACGGAGCTCGGCGCGGTGAGCCAGAGCGTCGGCGAGCGGCCACGCGGCCAGCCCCTCGTCCCGCAGCGCCTTTTCGGCCGCACCGCGGAGAGCGCGCACGGATCGCCGGAGCCCGCTCAGCTCCGGGCGTTCGGAGTCCCGGAGCGCGTCGGCGAGGGGAACGTGGACCGGAACCCCGGCCCGTCTCGCCTCCGCTTCGAGGAAGGCGTGCACCACATTCCCCACGAGGAGGGGGCTGAGGGTGGGGAGTCCGGCGGCGGCATCCGCCGGGGGCTCGAGTCTGAGGAGGCGCCGGAGGAAGAACTGCCAGGGGCAGCGAGCGAGCCCTTCGAGGAGGGTCGCGGCCGGCGGGTGCTGCCGGGGGTCGTTTCCCGGGCGGATCGGACCGACCCCGCCGAGGAGCGAACCGCCGAGACGGCAGGAGGTCCGTGCTCCTTCCCCCCGGGGCTCGACCTCCTCGAGGCGAGCGAGATGGGCCCGGGTGAGCAGCCGGGCTTCCGCCGGGGAGCGCCCCTCGACCTCGCCGAGGAGCGCCTCGAGATGGCGGACGAACTCGCCCTCTCGCCTTGCCAGCCCGGCATTCCGGGTGGCGGTGGGGAGGGGGAGGAGCGCGGGGGGCTCCGGGGGCTCATGCGGCTTCACCTGCCCGGTCGCAAGGAGCGGGACGAGCAGCGGCGAGACGGGCTGCGGCCGGGCCTCCTCGTCGTACTCCGGCCGGTGGAGCCGGACCTCGGGCGCCGCTCCGAGCAGGGTGTGGAGGAGATAGACCTCCTCGGCTCGCCCGTCCTGCTTCGCTCCGAGGGCGGGGAGGAGCGGCGCGAGGGCCCGGCGCAGCTCGTCCGGCAGGAGAGGGTCCTCCGAGATCGTCCGCGGGAAACGCCCCTGGGAGAGACCGAGCAGGTGGAGCCGCTCGAAGGTGAGCCCGCGGGCGGCCGTGACGTCGAGGAGCTGTACCCCGCCGCCAGCTCCCCCGAGCGGTTCGCGAGGCCCGTCGCCGATCGCCCGGTCGAGGAGGAGCGCGACCTCTTCGCGGTCGAGGACGAGCTTCGGGGGCAGGTCGGCGAACGCACGCGTGATCCCCTTGGCGATCTCGGCGGGCCCGGGTCGTTCCGGCCCGGCGGCGAGCTGCGCGAGGAGGTCGCGGAGGTGTCTGGCGTGTACGCTGGCGGAAGCCCGCTCGGGCCACGACGCGAATCGCTTGACGAGCGCGGTCGCGCGCTGCTGGAGCTCCTGGAGCGTTTTCAGAGGCACCCGGCGCGACGTGAGCGGGGCGGCGTTCTCCTCGGCCTCCGGCGCCTCGTCATCGGCTGGGGCCGCGCCGCGCAGCGGGAGACGGAGGCCGTCCGCGGGGACCAGCCGGGCGAGGTCGAGCCTGGCGACCTGCTCCAGCCGCGCGGCACCGAGGAGGTGGAGGGCGAGCCGCGGTTCGAGCAGCTCGCCGGCACCGAGGCCGCAGAGGCCGAGCCAGCGGTCGATCCCCGTCCGTCCGCCCTGCTCGAGCAGCTCCCGGAAACCGGTGAGGTAGCGGCTGGTGGCGGTCGCGAACGGGCTCGCCGTCGGGCTCGAGAAGGGGATCCCGAGCGCCGGCCACTCCTCGCGGACGAAGCGGGCGTACGGTTCGAGGCTGCGGGCGATGACGCCGATCCGCTCGGGCGGGATGCCGGCGGCGAGGTCGGCGAGCAGTGCCCAGCCGGTCTCCCGGACCTCGGCCCGGGGATCGAGGTGCGCGACGAGGGGCAGCTCGCTGAGCGTGGCGGCGGCCGGCGGCGCCGAGGCGCCCAGGAGCCCGCCCAGCCGTTCGCGCAGGAGGCGGCCGAACCGCCCGCTCTCCGGCGGTCCGACGACGAGGTGGGCCCGGACCGGCACCGCACGGGCCAGCGCCCCCAGCAGCTCGAGGGCGGCGCCCGAGGCGTCCGCGAAACCGTGTACGAGCAGGCAGCGGCAGGGGGGCGTCACGCCTTCGTGCCGGGCGAGCAGCTCGGCGGCACGGCGGAGGAGATCGGGATCGCGCAGCGGGGGCAGGCCGGTCAGGCTCTCCGCGAGGCGGGCGGCCGCCCGGAGGACGGCGCGGCCGCGCGGGAGCTTCGATTTCGCCCTGCAGTTTCCGATCGCCTCGAGAGCCGCTTCCTGGTGGGCACCGTCGAGGCCGGCGTCGAGCAGGTCGCGCAAGGTGGCGACTGCGGGGCCGTAGCCTCCGGCGAGCTCGTCGAGCCAGTTCGCGATCTCCTTTTCCTGCGCGAGCGCCCGGCGCGCGAGCAGCTCGAAGAGCCCTTCGTTGGTCTCCACCGGTTCCCCGGCCAGCTCGAAGAGCCTGCGCGCTATCCGCCGCAGCGTCAGCACCTCGACGCCGGCGACCGCTCCGAAGCGTTCGGCGATCCGCGAGAGGAGGTGGTGCCGCAGGACCCGCGACGGCACGACGACCCAGACGGCGGCCGTGCTCTCCCGCAGCGCCGCGAGGGCGCGGGGACGGAGGGCGTCGAGGTCGGCCATGAGCGCCGCCTCCGCGGCACGGGGCGAGGCCGCCCAGAGGAGGGCCGCGGGTGGCGGGCCGCCGGTCTCCGGGAGAGAGCGTTCGCTTCCCGGGGTCATGGCCGGGCTCCCTCCCGCAGGGCGCGAGCAGCGGCCCGCCACCGGTCCCGCTCGGTCTCGGAGGCGGGTCCGAACGGGTCGCTCGGTCCGGGGGTGACTCCAGCGGCGCCGTACGGCTTGAGGCGAGCTTCACCAGCCGGCGACCAATCGTCAGGAGCGAAGCCGACGAGGAGCTGCCGCCCGTGGCTGGCCGGTGACGGGAAGAGAGGCGCGGTCGCCACGGCGGAGAGCGTATCCGAAGCCTCCCGGAGAGGCGCGGGCGCGAGGGCGAGAGCGACCCGCCAGGCGGGGGGCGCGGCGAGGGCGAGGGCCGCCGCCCCGCGCCCGATGCCGACGAGAGCGGCCGGAGGCAGGCCGCCGGCCTCTTTCCGGATCTCCGTGGCGAGCCGGTCGAGATCGGGGAGGACCGGGCTGTCTCCGAAGGGTGAGCCCGCGGCGCGCAGCCGCAGCACCGGGATCCCGTGGCCGGCGAGCCACTGGACGAGCGGGTGGAACGCCGGCGCCGCGCGGTCGTCTCCCGGCCAGGCCTCTTCGATCCAGACGACGCCGCGCTGGTTCCCGGCGCCACGGCGGCCGGGGAAGAGCTCCCCTCGCCATCCGGCCTCGGCGGCGAAGGCCACCGGGTTGACGAGATCGCGCGAATCCACCCGGGGACCGAGGTGGTAGGTGAGCTGGCGGAGCTCTCCCGTCGTCGGCTCCCAGCGGAAGAGGTCGCGCGGCCAGCTCCCCGAGCCGGCGGCGGCGATCGCGACGCGGTCGTCCTCGCTGAACCGGATCTCCTGCAGCTCGATATCTCGCGGCAACGGCAGGGTGACCGGCTCCCAGCGTTGTTCGTCGCCGGCCGCCCGGGCGAGGAGCCGGTAGGGGCCGTCGGCGCAGTCGACCCCCAGATGGCTGCCGGCGGGGGAAGGCGTGAGCCGTTCGGGAACGGCGCACGGCGCCGTCAGGCCCGCCACGACGCCGGTGCGGGGATCGAGACGCACGATCTCGCGCCGCCCGGCCGTTTCGGTGAGCAGCCAGAGCGAGCCGTCGGCGGCGAACCCCTGGGGGACGAGGCGATCGGCCTGGGCAGGGAGCGGGAGCGGCTCGAGAGAGCCGGTGGCGAGGCCGAGGAGAGCGAGTGATGCCGGCGGCTCCGGCCCGGGATGGGAGAGGACGAGCTGCCTGCCGTCCGGCGCGAGCGGGCCCGGCCGCCAGCCCTCGTCGTTCGCGAAGAGGAGGTGCCGCGATCCGCTCCCGGGAGTGAGCTCGACGATCCCGAGCGAGCCTCCATGCCCCTCGTCGCTCGCGAGCAGGAGCCGCTCGCCCTCCCGCAGCCAGCCGAGGAAGGTGGCGCAGCCGCCCGCCGGGGTGAGCCGGAGGAAGCTGCCGTCTTCCCGCCGGAGCGCGAGCGGAGCGTGGCAGCCGTCGCCCGGAACTCCCCCGGCGAGGAGGAGATCCCGGCCCCGGGGGGAGACCGCGAGCAGCCGCCACGCGCCCCCCGCTGGCCGGGGAAGCAGCTCCCGTTCGGTGTCGTCATCAAGGGAGCGCGCGACGAGCTGGTGTCCATCCGGGCCGGAACGGCTCAGGAAGAGCTGGTCGCCGCCGGGGGAGAGCGCGTACCCGGTCAGCTGGCGGCTGCCGAAGAGGGCGTCGAAGGTCGCCCGCCCGGGTGGCGCCGGCGGCAGCGGCTCCGGCTCGGGCGTGCAGCCGGAGAGCGCGGCGGCCAACAGGAGGGCGGCGGCAGGGTGGAGCCGGCGGATACGCAACGCGCCGATCGTATCCCGCCGTCGCGGCCTATACTCCGGGCATGTCCGATCGCAAGTATCGCCAGCGTGGCTATCAGGACGACGACCGGCCACCCGCCGGACAGCGGAAGCCCGCGCCCCGTCGCGGCGACGAGCCGCCGAAGCCCCGGGGCCGCGGCCTCGGCATGCCGACCGCCACCATCTTCCGCTGTGCCGCCTGCGGGCGCCCCGCGGCGGCGCCGCCGGACGCCTTCGACGACGCCTGCGCCGCCTGCGGCGCGGCGCTCCACACCTGCGCGAACTGCCGGTACTTCGACAGCACCGCGCCGCGGGAGTGCCGCCAGCCGGTGACCGAACGGGTGGCGAAGAAGGCGGCGGCGAACCGGTGCGAGCTGTTCGCACCCCGGCTGGCGCAGGAGTTCGCGCGCGAGGAGACCCGGCCGCCCGACGACCCGCGGGCCGCTTTCGACGCGCTCTTCAAGCTCTGAGGCCGCGGCCGGCGGCCCGGGTCAGGCGTCGCGCTCCTCGCTCCGGGCGAGATGGCGGGCCACCCACGCCTCGATCTCGGCGTGCTGCGCGGGCTCCAGATCGACGAACGACAGGGAGAGATCGTAGGCCCCGGTGTACGGCTCGGGCGCCGGTGAGACCCTCTCCACCTGGCAGGCGAGTCGCAGGGAATCGCCGTTGAGCTCCATCTCGACGTCGCAGGTGGCGTCGCTCTCGACCGGAGTCGCGGTGCGCACCCGCATCCCCTGCCCGGAGATCGCCAGCGTCTGGAACTCGGCCGCCGAATCGAGCCGTACCGTCTGCCCTTCCCGCACGCTGAAGCGGCCGAAGAGCCGGGTCTCGACGGTGATGATCGCGTTCTCGGCGAGGAAGCGCTGGAGATCGCGGGCGCCTTCGGAGAGCACGTCCTGGAAGCGGACCCCGGCCTGATAGACCGGGACCACCTCTCCGGAGTCGAGGCGCCGGGTCCCCTGGAGGTAGCACCAGACGACGGTGCCGGTGACCCGGACCGGCGCTTCGGCGCTGCCGAGGCGGAACGAGTAGTTCCGGTGCGGATCGAGGCGGCTGGAGCTCTCGAGCGCCATCCCCGAGAGGCTGATGTCCCGGATGCGGGCATCGAGCGAGAGGAGCAGGTTGCCCCGCACATCGGTCAGGTGGAAACGCCGGTACCGTCGCTTTTCTCTATCCATTTCACCCATGGCGGTGACGCTCCGCCAGCCTCCTCGGTTGTACGAAAGGTCTGCGCTCCCGATCATAGACGAAGAGCCACGGCGGGAGCGACCGTCCACCGCGGTTCGCGCCGGATCAGGCGGTGGGAGCGGCGAGCGGCTCTTCGGGAGGGCTGCCGGCAGACCGGCCGGAGAGTGTCACGATCTCGGCGAGGCGGGCCGCGAGCGGGGCGGTGAGCGCTTCCGGGGTGAGGCGCCAGCTCCAGTTGCCCTGCTCGCTCCCCGGGCGGTTCATCCTCGCTTCCGTCGGGAGGCCGAGGAGGTCCTGCACCGGGATCACCGCGAGGTCCGCGACCGAGGTGCAGGCGGTGCGCAGGAGGTCCCAGGCGATCGTCTCCGGGTGCCCCCCGGTGTAGGCGAGGACGCGGCGTCGCGCGGCGTCGTCGAGGCTCTCGAACCAGCCGCGGCTGGTGTCGTTGTCGTGGGTGCCGGTGTAGACGACGCTGTGCGGCACGAGGCGGTGCGGGGCGTGGTCGCTGCCGGGATCGAAACCGAACTGGAGGACCTTCATCCCCGGCAGGCCGAACGCGTTGCGCAGGGCGACGACGTCCGGGGTGATCACCCCGAGGTCTTCGGCGAGCAGGGGCAGGCCGCCCAGCGCCGCAGCGAGCGTTCCGAAGAGCTCCTCGCCGGGCCCCTCGACCCAGGCTCCGTCGATCGCGTTCGGCGAGCCGGCCGGCACCGCCCAGTAGCCGGCGAACCCCCGGAAATGATCGAGCCGCACGCGGTCGGTGCAGCGGAGGTTGGCGCGCAGCCGCTCGCACCACCAGGTGAAGCCGGTCTCCCGGAGGCGGTCCCAGCGGTAGAGCGGATTCCCCCAGAGCTGGCCGGTCTCGCTGAAGTAGTCCGGGGGAACGCCGGCGACGCGCAGGGGCTGCCCCTCCGCGTCGAGCTCGAAGAGGTCGCGGTGCGCCCAGACGTCGGCGCTGTCGAGCGCGACGTAGATCGGCACGTCGCCGAGCAGCTCGATGCCGGCTTCCCGCGCTCGCTCCCGCAGCGCCGCCCACTGCCGGGCGAAGAGCCACTGGACGAAGCGGTGGTAGGCGACCTCGTCGGCCAGCCGCTGGGCGGCGGCCGCGAGCGCACCGGGGCGGCGATCGCGCAGCTCCGGATCCCACTCGGTCCAGGCGCGGCCGCCGTGGGCGGCCTTGAGCGCCGCGAAGAGCGCCCAGTCGCGGAGCCAGAACCGCTGCTCCGGCGCCTCGCAGAAGGCGTCGTGGGCCGCCGTCAGCTCCGCCCGGGGAGCCGTCCGCCACCGCTGCCAGGCGCGCCGCAGCTGCTTCTCGCGCAGGCTCCGGGCGGCCGCGAAGTCGACCCGGTCGCCACCGGCGGAGTCGCCGTCGAGCTCCGCCGTCGCGAGCAGCCCGTCCTCATGGCAACGCTCGGGCGAGATCAGCAGCGGGTTGCCGGCGAACGCCGAGAGGCAGCCGTAGGGCGAATCGCCCATGCCGGTGGGGCCGAGCGGCAGCACCTGCCAGAGCGACTGACCGGCGCTGGCAGCCCAGTCGAGGAACGCCGCGGCGGCGGGACCGAGGTCGCCCGCGCCGAAGCGGGAGGGGAGCGAAGTCAGGTGGAGAAGGAGGCCGGCGCGGCGGCTCACGCGGGGCTCACTCGCTCTCGAGATAGGTGTAGCCGGCGAGCCCCTGTTCGTACATGCGCAGCAGCTGCTTGGAGTCGTCGAGCGTGAGCTGCCGGGCGCGCAGCGCCCGCTCCGCCGCCCGCCGCAGCCGGGCCACGAGATCGTTCCGGTCGTAGCTCACGTAGGTGAGCACCTCGGTGACCGAGTCCCCTTCGAGCACGCCGTCGATGTGGTAGTCGCCGTCCTCGCCGAGCGAGACGTGCAGGGTGTTCGTGTCGCCGAAGAGGTTGTGGAGGTCGCCCAGGATCTCCTGGTAGGCGCCGCCGAGGAAGATGCCGAGATAGTACGGCTCGTCGGTCAGGGGGTGGAGCTCGAGCACCGACTTCACGTCCCGCCGGTCGATGAAATGCTCGATCTTGCCGTCCGAGTCGCAGGTGATGTCGGCGATCACGCCGCGCCGGGTCGGCTCCTCGTCGAGGCGGTGGATCGGCACGATCGGGAAGAGCTGATCGATCGCCCAGGCGTCGGGAAGCGACTGGAAGATCGAGAAGTTGCAGAAGTAGGTGTCGGCGAGCGCCCGCTCGAGCCCCTCGAGCTCCTCGGGGAGCTCGGGGAGCTCCCGCGTGAGGCGCAGGACGCGGGTGACGATCGACCAGAAGAGATCCTCGGCGAGCACCCGCTGTTCGAGGGAGAGATGGTTGAGCAGGAAGAGACTCAGGCACTCGTCCCGGTAGCCGAGGGCGTCGTGGTACGACTCGAGCAGGTTCTTGCGCGAGACCTCGCGGTGGGTGTCGAAGAGGTGGTGCAGCGGCAGCGGCGCGTCTTCCGGGAGCGAGTCCGGCAACTGCCCGACCCGGAACTCACCGACGCCGAGCACGTCGACCACCAGCACCGCGTGGTGGGCGACGAGCGCCCGGCCCGACTCGGAGACCAGCGTCGGATGCGCCACCGAGGCCTGTTCGCAGAGGCTCATCACCCCGAAGACGACGTCGTTGACGTACTCCTGCAGGGTGTAGTTCATCGACGACGGAAAGTTGGTCTGCGAGCCGTCGTAGTCGATGCCGAGCCCGCCGCCCACGTCGAGGTAGCCCATCGGGGCGCCGAGCTTGACGAGCTCGACGTAGATCCGGCCGGCTTCGCGCACCGCCTCCTTGACGGCGCGGATCGAGGAGACCTGGCTGCCGAGATGGAAATGGAGGAGCTGGAGCGACTCGAGCAGCCCGCGTTCGCGCAGGAAGCCGACCGCCTCGAAGAGATCGCGGGCGCCGAGCCCGAACTTGGAGCGGTCGCCGCCGGAGGTCTCCCAGTGCCCCGAGCCGCGCGAGGTCAGCCGGGCCCGCAGTCCGATGCGCGGGCGCACCCCGAGCCGCTCGGCCACGCAGGCGATCAGCTCGAGCTCCGAGGCCTTCTCGACCACGAGGATCACCTTGCGCCCGAGCTTCGAGGCGAAGAGCGCGGTCTCCACGTACTCCTCGTCCTTGTAGCCGTTGCAGACGATCAGCGCCTCGTCGTCGTCGAGCATCGCCATCACCGCGAGCAGCTCCGGCTTCGAGCCCGCCTCGAGCCCGAAGTGGTAGGGGCGGCCCGCTTCGACGAGCTTCTCGACGACGTAGCGTTCCTGGTTCACCTTGATCGGAAAGACGCCGCGGTAGACGCCCTGGTATTCGTACTCCTCCATCGCGCGGCGGAACGCCTCGTTGAGCTCGCGGACCCGGGCGCCGAGGATCTCGGAGAAGCGGATCAGGAGGGGGAGGCCGATCCCGCGCTGGAGGGTCTCCTCGACGAGCGCCCGCAGGTCGATCGCCGGCGTGCCCGGCCCTTCCGGGTGGACCTGGATGTTCCCTTTCGGGTTGACCGAGAAGTGGTCGTTGCCCCAGAGGCGGATGTTGTAGAGATCGAGGGAATCCTCGACCGTCCACCGTCGCGGTATGCCGTTGGTCGCCATCGTCGTGTCCTCGGTGACAGCGCTCGGCCGGTCCGGGTCCGAGCGACGGGGGACTGTAACACCTCCGGCGGGATGCCGGAGAGGTGCGCGATTCAGAGAGAGGGCCGGCCGAGCGCGAGGCTCGCGTCGCCATCCGCGTGCTCGGAGAGCAGCCAGGCGACGATCGGGCCGCCGCTCTCGATCTCGATCCAGAGCTGCCAGCCGAGCCCGTCCACGGGGCCGGGGAAGAGCGAGGCGAGAGCGCGCTCGGAGAGGCCCCCGGCGTTCAGGCTGAGATAGCGGATCCCGAGCAGCTCGCCGAGGGCGTCGAGGAGCTCCACGCGGAGCGTCGTCGCCCGCGCGCCGGTCTCGAGGATGCGCAGCGTGGAGGTCCAGCCGCTGCCGGGAGGCGGCAGCGGCATGCTGGCCCCGAGCGGAATCGTGAGGGAACCCTCCGCGCCGGCGATGTCGCCGAGCCCCACCGGTGCGAGAGGCTGTGTCGCGAGAGTCGCGGCCAGATGAGGGGCCGGCCGGCCCGCCGCCCAGACCGCTCGCAGGAGGCCGGCGCCCTCGCCGCCTCCGAAGAGCAGGAGACGCGGCTCGGCGATCTCCCGACTCTCCCCGCCGGCGAGCGTCATCGCCACCGTGAGGGAAGAGCCGCCGTCGTCGCCCCGGAGCAGGGAGAGGTTCAGGCTGGCCGGGGTGGGGTCGGGATTGAAGAGGTAGAGCCGGCGACTGCGCCCCGGCGCGTGATCGCCGGCGATGGGGAGGAGGAGCGAGCCGCTGGCCGCGCGGGGTCGCAGCAGGGAGAAGAGCCGGTCGCGCCCTCCCGCCATCCCCTGCTCGAGCGCCGCGACCAGGGCGCCGTCGGTTTCGATCTCGAGGCCGAAGGGGGCCGGCGCCGACGCCGCCGCGGGGAAGAGGCGCGAGAGCGAACGCTGCAGCGAGGCGCGGCCGGTGAGAGTCAGATGGGCGCTGCCGAGCTCGGTGCCGGTCGCGGAACGGAGCCGTACCGCGACGCTGCGCTGGCTGCTTTCCGGGTTGGCGAGCAGGAGCGCGGCGGGAGCGTCCGCCGAGAGCGCGCGCAGGATCCCGCCCCGCGGGGAGCCGCGCCAGTCGTTCTCGGGCACGGCCGGGACCGTCGTCCAGCCCGTCGCGGCTCCCGCCTCCTCGTCGGCGATCCGCACCTCCGCCCGGATCCGGGGGATGCCGCGGGCGGCGGGACCGCGAGCCCGCAGCCGGATCGCGGCGTTCCCCTCCGCGATCCCGAGTGCGAGCAGGGCGTCGGGAAGCGCGACCGACTGCCACGGCCCGAGGCTGAGCGCCAGCGGGAGAGCCGCCGCCTTTCCGAAGACGCCGGAGAGCGGGGGAGAGGCCGGGAGCGGTTCGAGCTCGACCCGCACCGGTCCGTCGCCGAGATTCGTGACCCAGAGTGCCGAGCGCACGGTGCTGCCCGGTCCCCGGCGTTCCCGCCGCGCCAGGGGCACCAGGCTCGATGCGGTGAGCGTCTCGATCCGGCCGCCGCTCACCGTCGCCATGATCCGGTCGGTGAGCTGCGCCCCGGCGAGCGTCGTCACCTCGACCGCGACCTCGTAGGTGCCGGGCTCGAGGTAGAGATGGGCGCCGGCGTAGCCGTTCTCGGCCAGCCCGTCGGCGCGCCCGCCGTCGCCGAACCGCCAGCGCACGGCGGCATGGGGCCCCGGCAGATCGATGTCGAACCACGCCAGCTCACCCGCGCGCGGCGCCGGTGAGCGCGGCACGATCCGCCCGCTCGGCTGGTGCGCCACGAGCGGTTCGACCACGCGGTGGAAGGCCTCCGCGAGGAGGTCGTACCCCGCGGCGTTGGGGTGTCCCACCGGATCGTCGGGGTCGGCGAGATAGTGCGTTTGCCAGAAGCCCGGCAGGCTCCAGAAGGGGCCAAAAGCGTCGACGACCGGGCGGGATTCCCGCTGCGCGAGGCCGAGCACGGCGCCACGCAGCGCGAGCGTCTGCTCGTTGTCGTTGTCGCCCTGACCATCGGGACGATGCGGCACGATCGTCGCCTGCACGACCCGCATCCCCATGGCTTCGGCGTGGGTTGCCAGGGCGTTGAGGTTGTAGAGGATCGTCTCGGTGGAGAGGTTGCGGAAGATGTCGTTCGTCCCCTCCATCAGCAGCAGGAGATCGCCCCCTTCGTCGAGAACCGAACCGATCCGGGCGAGGCCCTGAGCCGTCGTTTCGCCGCCGATGCCGCGATTGCGCACGGTGACCGGGAAGCCGTCGCTGCGCAGCGACGATTCGAGCCGCTGCGGATAGCCACCCCCGGTGGCGCTGTCGCCGTAGCCAAGGGTGATGCTGTCGCCGAAGGCGAGGATCCGCACCGCGGCGGCTGCCGGGGCGGCAAGGAGGAGGGCGGCGACGGCAAGCGGAGGGAGGAGGCGGCGGCTCATCGTTGGAATCGGGAAGGGATGGCTATGATAACGGTCGCCCCGGCCGGGTCCAGGAGGGGCCGGGAGAAGGGATGCGGGTGAGGGGCCGAAGAGCGCTGGAGTTCTCCGCAGCGGAGCAGCGGGCGATCGCCGCTGCCGTGGCGACCGCCGAACAGGGTTCGCGCGGGGAGATCGTGCCGGTGGTCGTGCCGGCGAGCGATCGCTACGAGGCGGCCTCCTGGCGGGGGGCGCTGCTCGGCGCGATCGGCGGGGCGATCGGGGCGGCGATCGCGCATCGGCTGCTCGGACCCTGGAGCGATCCGGTGCTCTGGATCGTCCTGCCGCCGCTCGCCGGCTCCCTCTTCGGCTGGCTCCTTGCCGGTCTCTGCCCGCCGTTGCGGCGAGCCCTGATCGGTCGGACGATCTGCGATCGGGAGGTGCGGCAGCGAGCGGCGGAAGTCTTCCTCGACGAGGAGGTCTTCCGGACCCGGGATCGCTCCGGGATCCTCATCCTGCTCTCCGCCTTCGAGCGGCAGGTCGTGGTGCTGCCTGACCGCGGCCTCCGGGAGGCCGTCCCCCTCGAAGAGTGGGAGGCGATCGCCGCGGAGATCGCCCGTGGCGTCGGGTCCGGCCGGCCCGCCGAGGCGCTGCTGGCGGCGATCGGGAGGTGCGGCGAGCTGTTGCGCGAGAAGCGGCTCGCGGCCCGTCCGGACGATCAGAACGAGCTGCCTGACGGCCTGCGCGTCCTGCCCGGCTGAGGGTGGCCGCCGCGAAAGGCGTGGTAGCCTCCAGCGGCGTCAACGAACAGAGGGAGGTCTCCAATGTCGATGCCCGAAGCACCGCCGCCGGCTCCTGCCAAGAAGAAGGGGCTCCATCCGCTCGTCTGGGTCGCCATCGGCTGCGGTGGCCTCATTCTCCTCATCCTCATCGGCATGTTCGCCGCCGGGGCCTTTGTCGTCCACAAGGCGAAGGGATGGGTCGAGAAGGCCGAGGCGAACCCGGCGCTCGCCGCCGCCGAGATGGTGGTGCGCATGAACCCGGAGCTCGAGCTCGTGGCGAAGGACGCCGACGCCGGCACGATGACGATCCGCAACAAGAAGGACGGCGAGACGATCACCCTCTCGTTCGACGAGATCGCGAAAGGCAATTTCTCCTTCGAGAAGGACGGGGAACGGACGGAGATCCGTTTCCAGAAAGAGGACGAAGGGGGCACCCTCCGCATCGAGGGCCCGGATGGCGAGATGGTCTTCGGCGCGAACGTGGACCGGGAGAACCTCCCCGGCTGGGTGCCGCTCTACCCGGGCGCCAGCTTCGAAGGTCAGGGTTTCATGAAGACCGGGGATGCGGTTCGGGGTGCCTTCGTCCAGAAGAGCACGGCCTCGCCGCAGGAGGTGGCCGCCTTCTACCGGGAGCGTTTTTCCGAGCTCTCGATCCCGGTGCAGACGATCACCAGCGACAGCGACGAAGGCGGCGAGATGATCTGGCTCAACGGTTCGGAAGGGGAGCGAAGCCTGAGCGTGCACGTTGGCAAGGACGAGGAAGGGAAGACGGCGATCCAGGTTGCCTTCACGGGAACCCCCTGAGGGATGTTCGGCAGGCAGCGCAGCGGCTCGGTCGTCTGCTCGTGCGGCAAGCTCGTCGGCGTCCACGACGCCGTCTGCTCGCACTGCGGCCGGCGTAACCCCGGACTCTGGGGGTACGCCGGCGCGCTGCGCCGTCTCGGCAGCGATCTCGGTTTCGTGAAGCTGCTTATCGGCGGCAGCGTCCTGCTCTACCTGGTGGCGCTGCTGCTCTCGGGCGGCCGGATCCGGATGGGGAGTCCGTTCGACTTCCTCGGCCCGTCGCCGGTCGCCCTCTACCTGCTGGGTGCGAGCGGGTCGGTGCCGGTCTTCGAGCTCGGGCGGTGGTGGACGGTGCTCTCCGCCGGCTGGCTCCACGGCAGCCTGCTGCACCTCCTGTTCAACATGCTCTGGGTGCGCCAGCTCGCACCGGCGACCGCGGAGCTCTACGGCGCGGGGCGGATGGTGCTGATCTACACCGCCGGTTCGGTCGGCGGTTTCCTCGCCAGCTCGGTCGCCGGGCAGTACCTCTTCTTTCTTCCGCGTCTCCTCCAGGGAGCCGCCTTCACGGTGGGTGCGTCGGCACCGATCTTCGGGCTGCTCGGCGCGCTCGTCTGGTACGGGTGGCGTTCCGGTTCCCGTGCCCTCGGGCAGCAGGCGTGGACCTGGGCGCTGGCGATGTTCGTCTTCGGTTTCCTGTTCGCCGGTGTGGACAACTACGCTCATGCCGGGGGGTTCGCCGGCGGCTGGCTCGCCGCGCGGCTCCTCGATCCTCTCCGCCCGGAGCGGCCGGGCCACGTCCTGACGGCGCTCGGCCTGCTCGCCGCCACGCTCCTCGCGGTTCTCGTTTCGGTCCTCCAGAGCTTCACGATCGCCTCCTGAGAGAGAGGTCCCGATGGGCTTCCGGTCGATCTCCCCGCGGCGCGTCACCCTCCTCCTGCTCGGTCTCTGGCTGGTCATGTGGGGATTGGGTGGGCCGTTGCGGGCGCAAGCCGCGCCCTCCGGTCCGCACGGCCTGGAGGTGCGGGTTCAGGACCATCGGGGGCAGGCGCTCGCCGGGGCCGAGGTCGAGCTGCGCTGGCTCGGGAGTGAAGGCCGTGCCGCCGCCCTGACGGCACGCACGGATGCGAGCGGGCGCGCTCTCTTCACCGGCCTCGCGGCCGGGAGCTGGGAGCTGCGGGCCCGGCACGAACGGTTCATGATCTTCGTCTCCGAGATCGTGATCTCCGGAGGCAAGCCGTTGATCGTCGCGGCACGCCAGGAGAACGTCCGCGGTGCCATCGCTCCGCTGCGGGTTCGCCTCGCCCGTGGCCCGGCAGGTCCGATCGTCGGGGAGAAGCCGGCGCCACACCCCGCGCCGCCGCCTGTGAGCCGCCCCTCGCTTCCCGAGCCGGTGCCGGCCCCCGCAACGGTGACTCCACCACCACCCGCAGTATCGGCCGTGGCCGAAGGGGCTGTTCCGGAATCCCCGCGCCCAGAGCCCGCGGTTCAGGCCGTAGCGCCGCAGCCGGAGGAGCGGCCCACAGAGGCCGAAATGGAGCCCGCACCTGCAGTCAAGCCACCACCACCACCACCACCACCGCCCCCCTCGACCAGCCCGTCTGCGCCGAAAGCGGCTCCGGAGAGAGCTCCCGAGGTTCGCACCGTGCGGCGGCACGCCGACCGCACCTGTCCCGAATGCCCGCCGGGCGAGAACGCTCACAGCGTGGAAAGAGCGGTGGCTTCGGGAGGCGCCGAGGCGGCTGGCTGCCCCGGGGAGATCCGGAACCGCTTCGCGGCCGCGCCACCGGCGGCCTGGGTCGAGCTCGCAGCGGAGCTTCCGCCCGGCTGCTCGGCAATCCGGCTCGAGCTGCCGGCCGGAGCTCGCTACACCGGTTATCGCTACGAGAGCGGCACCGCGGCGGGCTGGGTGGACTGCCCGGCCGCCCGGGAGTGCCCCGGCCTCTCCTCGGCCTGGCTCGGCGATCCCATCGTCGTCCGCGAAGGGGACGCGACCCGGCTCCTGGCGCTCTTCGAAAACCGGGCCGAAGGCCCGCGCCGCGCCCGTTTCACGGCCTACTGCCGCGAGGGCGGCAGATAGTCACACCAGCCTTCCCGAAGCCTCGCTCCGGCTGAGATCAGTCGAGGAAGAAATCGGGGATCAGTGGCGCTCCGGGATCGACGGCGTACCGGTCGAAGTCGGTGACGCCGGCTTCGGCGAGCACCTCCTCGTCGATCAGGAAACGTCCGGTCAGCTCGCGGCTCGGCCGGGTCAGGATCCAGTGGGCGGCGTCGGCCACGATCTCCGGCGTCCGGCAGTGGCGCGGGGAGACGGTGTCGCCGAGCATCGCGAGGGCGGCGGTGGCGATCGCGGTGCGGGGCCAGAGGGCGTTGACCGCCACTCCCTGCTCCCGGAACTCCTCGGCCATCCCGAGCACGCACATCGACATCCCGTACTTCGCCATCGTGTAGGCGACGTGGTCCTTGAACCAGCGCGGCGAGAGGGAGAGCGGCGGCGAGAGGTTGAGCACGTGGGGGTTGGCGGCGGCGAGCAGATGGGGGAGGCAGAGGCGGGTGCAGAGGTAGGTCGCGCGCACGTTGACGGCGAACATCAGGTCGAACCGCTTCATCGGCGTCGCGAGTGTTCCGGCGAGGAAGATCGCGCTGGCGTTGTTGACCAGGATGTCGATGCCGCCGAACTCGGCGACGGTCGCCGCCACCGCCGCCTCGACCTGCGCCTCGTCGCGCAGGTCGGTGGCGAGGGGCAGGGCGCGGCCGCCGTCGGCTTCGATCTCGGCGGCGGCGGTGTAGATCGTGCCGGGCAGCCGGGGATGGGGTTCGGTCGTCTTGGCGAGGATCGCCACGTTCGCGCCGTCGCGCGCCGCCCGCCGGGCGATCGCCAGCCCGATGCCGCGGCTGCCGCCGGTCACCATCAGAGTCTTGCCCTCGAGTGTCATCGCTTCCCCCTCTCCGCTGTCCGGTTTCACCGTGCGGGGTGATTCTATGGGGTAGCGGCGAGGTAGCGGCGAGGAATCCGGCCCTCGGGGCGATGCGGAGCAGCTCACAGAGCTCCCGCGTCGAGCTTGCTATCCTCGCCCCTGCCGGAGGGATCCGGCCCAAGGAGGGATCTCATGAGTCGCATCAGCTCGCTCACGCTCGCCGCCACCATCCTGCTCGTCGCCCTGGGCAGCACCGCCGCCGGCGCCGGCGAGCACCGGCTCGGTTTCGGCCTCCACTACTGGCGGACGATCGACGAGATCAAGAAGTCGTACGGCGACGGGATCGACGACAACGGCCTCTCCCAGCTCTTCAGCTATCAGTACCTGCCCAAGCCGTTCGTGAAGATCGAGGCGACCGTCGAGTATTTCCCTGACGGTTTCGGCGGGGCTACCGGCTCGGCGTACTCGCCGCAGGTCTTCCTGCTCGTCGGCCGCGGACTCTACGGAGGGGTGGGAGCCGGCCTCACCCGGTCGAGCAGCTTCCGGAACGACTGGTCCGACCCGTACTACGCCGTTCGTCTCGGCTACGAGCTGCCGCTGCTGCCGCGGATCGACCTGGACCTGAACGCGAACTACCGCTTCGACGCCTGGAGCGAGCTCGAAGGTTTCAACTCCAAGGTCCTCACGCTCGGCGCGGTCCTGCGGCTCACGCTCTGAACCCGTGCTTGGCGCCGGCGTCGGGCCGGCCTATGATCCTCGTCGCCGGCCCTGGGGCCGGTGGAGCATCGATATCCAGATCACGAAATCGAGAGGAGGAGCAGCAATGGCGGTGCGGAGAGCGTCGGCCGCGTGGAACGGCGGCCTGCTGGATGGCAATGGAAAGATGCGTCTCGGGAGCGGCGCTTTCGAGGGCCCGTTCTCGTTCAAGACGCGGTTCGAAGAGGAGCCGGGGACGAACCCGGAGGAGCTGATCGGCGCTGCCCATGCCGGCTGTTTCTCGATGGCCTTCGCCGCCACGCTCGGCAAGAACGGCTTCGCGCCGGAGCGGGTGGCCACGGACGCGCGGGTCCATCTCACGAAGGGTGAGACCGGCTTCTCGATCTCGAAGATCGAGCTGCACACCGAGGCGACGGTGCCGGGGATCGACGAGGCGAAGTTCCGGGAGCTGGCGACGGCGGCCAAGAACAGCTGCCCGGTCTCCCGCGCGCTCGCCGCGATCGAGATCGAGCTCCACGCCAAGCTGGCCTGAGGCGACCGGCGGCGGGGCGGCCTCGCCGTCCCGCCGTTCGACCTCGGGAACCGGGCCGGAGGCTTCGTCATGATGCTGCGCAGATACCTGGCACCCCTGCTGCTGGTGGTGGCTGCGCTCCTGCTGCTCGGCTACTGGCGCAGCGATCGGAACCAGATCCTGCGCCAGCTCGATCGCGTCGAGGAGCTGATCGCCAAGACGGGGCCGGAGGACCAGCTCACCGCCTTCGGACGGGTCCGGAAGGTCACCGAGATGTTCGCGCCGGGCTTCCTCGTCCTCGCCCGGCCGTACGAGAGCGCGATCTCCGATCCCCAGGAGCTGGCGCGGGTGCTCGCCGGCTATCGCGCCGGCCTGCGCACGCTCCGGCTCGTCAACCGGAACCGCTCGGTGACGATCGACAAGGAGCGAGGCACGGCCCGGATGCGTCTCCAGCTCGAGGTCTGGAGCAGCCGCGGGCTCGAGCCGAGCCGCGAGTCGTTCGACATCCGGATCGGCTGGCTCAAGGAGAGCGGCACCTGGTGGCTTCGCGAGGTGGAGCTGCTCTCGGTCGACACCGACGAGTGGCTCGGCATCGTCGACGAGGACGATTCGCGCGGCAACCTGCTGGAGTAGCGGCCGGAAGGCGGCCGCACGGCTCAGCCGGGCAGCGGCGATACCGGCCGGGCGGCGGACAGCCAGCCCGGCACCAGACTCGCGGCGACGATCCGGAGGTTCCCGTCCCGCGGCAGCGTGAGACGGCGATCGCCCGCCCTGAGCGGCAGCCGCCAGCGGAAGAGCGCCCCGGGCTCGGGCAGGTTGCGGCCGCGGCGGTCGTGGAGGTGGGTGGCCACCCAGCCGAGGTCGGCCCGGAGCTCGCGGCCCGGCACGAACCGGCAAAACGGCAGCCGGGGATGGAGGCGCAGGAGCTGATCCGCGCGGCCGAGCGGCTCGCGCCAGGCCGGGATCTCCTGCCGGTACTCCCGATCTCCGATCCGCAGGGTGGCGGCCCGCCCCGGCCGGATGGCGGCGAGCAGCAGCTCGAGCGGCTCGCCATCGTGCGCGGGCAGCGAGATCTCCTCTCCCTGCGGCACGAGAGCGAGCAGCCGCCCATCGGCGTCGCGTGCGAGCTCGAAGGCGACCCCTCCCACCACGATCCGGGCCGGAACGAGCTCGGCCGGGAAACAGCGTCCACGGCCGTCGAAGCCGGCTCCTCCCACTTCGCCGTCGCAGCTGGCGACCGGTAGCCGCCCAGGGAGCTCGACCGGGCGGCACGGTTCGGCCTCGCTCTGCACGCGGGCCGCCAGAGGAGGCGGCAGCGAGGTGGTGAAGGAGACGAGGCCGAACGGAGCGAGCGCCGGCGAGAGCGGTCCGGAGACGGGCGTCTCCGGCCCCAGAGGCTCCTCGGTGGCGTCGACCGCCCGGCTCGTCACGCCGGAGTGCTCCAGCCGCAGGGAGGCGGTTCCCGTGCGGCCGGTGCGCTCCCGCAGCCGCCAGACGAGCTCCGGAGACTCCTCGGCGAGCTTCAGCGCCTGCAGCGCGACGGCGCTTCCTGCGAGCTCGCCAAGCGTCGCGATCCGCCCCAGCCGGCCGGGGTGGGCTTCGGTGAGGAGGGCGACCGGCGGGAGCCGGAAGCGTTCGGCCTCCTCGTCGCAGCCCCCTTCGCGCCAGTCACCGGTGTGGGCGTGGAGCGCCAGGCGCTCGGCATGGCTCCCCAGGTCCTGATCGATCTGGTAGCGGAACCGCCGCCCCACGGCCGGGGTGCGGACCAGCGTCAGGCGCAGGGTGCCAGGGTCGGGATGGTCGAGCCCGCGCGGGCCCGGGAAGAGGAGAGCGAGGCCCTCGCCCTTCGGCCGGCGCGACGAGAGGTCGGCCCAGGCCTGCGCCGGGACCTCGTAGAGGTTCGAAAGCGCCGGGCCCCGCTCGACGGCGGCGAGCCCGCTCCAGAAGGTCGCCCGGCCGTCCTGCCAGGCCGGCTGCAGGGTGAGCTTGAGGAGACGCCCGCGATGCCACCAGTCGATCCCGAGCAGGAGCTCCAGTCGCCGGCGCGAGCCGGCGGCGGCGAGGCGGTACTCCTGACGGATCCGGGTGCGGCCACGCCGTCGCTCCACGCGGAACGCCGCGCGCAACGGGCCCGTTTCGGTGGCTACGGCAGGGGTCAGGAGAGGGAGCGTTTCGCCTGCGGCCCGCAGGTCGTCGTAGAGGATCTCCCAGGCCGGGAAACGGCGGGAGCGGTCGGGAAGGAGCTCGAAGCGGAGCGGGGCGGCAAGCAGCTCCCGGCCGTCGAGAGAGAGACCGTCCAGATTGCCCTCCTCGTCGAGCCGGGCGTGGAGGCGGCCGTTGTCGAGAGCCAATCCATCGGCCCGTGCGACCGGGCCGATCGGCTCCGCTTCGCCCGCTTCGAGAGACCAGACGGAGAAGGAGAGAGGCGGCAGGCGGGGCGCCACGAGCAGCCTCGGGCCGGAAGCGGCCGGGCCGAGCACCTGCACGGGGGTGATCTCTCCCGCCGGCCCCACGAGGCGCCACCCTCCGCCTCCCGCCGGCAGCTCCGGAAGCGTCAGCTCGACCGGCTCTTCCACCTGGACCGGGTGAGGGTTGAAGAAGACAAACGGCTGGCCCGGGACGCGGGTGTCGAGATCCCGACAGACCGCCGCGGTGGCGTGGCCGAGCACGGCCCGCTGCCGCGCGAGCGCAAGGTGCTGGTCCCGCCAGGCGATCCGGTTGGCCGCGGGGATCGCGGTGCCACAGAGGGTGTCGTGCATCTGGTGCGGGAGGAAACCCTGCCACGCCTCGGCGAGCTGCGGACCGGGGTGGGGGAGCCCGGCGGTTGCCGCGGCGACCGCGCTCGCCCGCTCCGTGAGATCGCCGAGGCGCTCGCAGGCGCTGTTCCACCGCTTGATCGCCCGCTGAGAGCTGTAGCCGCCGGTGGCGTGGACGGCGAGGAGCAGCTCCCCCCGGTAGCGGGGGAGCCGGGTGCGCTCCTCGGCCGACAGATCCCGCTGGATCTGTTCCGAGGCGGCAGGAACGACGTGGACCGGCCCGCTCCCGGTGGCTGAGGCCTCGAGCTGGCGGAGCGTCGCCGCCGGCAGCGCGCCCCCCCGGTCGCCGATCCCGGTGTAGAGGAGCGCGACCTCGGGCTGCCCCGCTTCCCGCAGGGCGCGAAGCTTCCGGATCCACTCCGGATCGTTGTCCAGCGGGTGGGTCACCGGTTCGCCGTAGCCGCCGGGGTCGAGCGCGGCGACGAGCTCCGAGCCGTCCGGCCCCTCCCAGATCCCGAACGGGAACGGGATCGGTGCCGCGGCCCGCAGCTGCTTCCGGAGGCGGAGCTTCTGCGTCGAGAAGCCGCTTACCCGGGCGTGCGCGGCGACCGTCGGCAGGTGGACGGGGAAGCCGAAGCAGTCGGGGAGGAAGAGATCGCCCGACCGCCGCCCGAAGGCGTCAACGAAGAGGCGCTGCCCGTGGAGGATCTGCCGCAGGAGCGACTCGGGGGAGGGGAGCACGCAGTCCATCGCCTCCCAGGCGGCGCCCGCCGGATACCAGCGGCCGGCGGCCACGGCCGCGGCCACGGCGGCGAAGAGCTCCGGCTCGTGCTCGCGCAGGAGGCGGTACCGGAACGCCCCTTCGAAGCTGAGCACGAACCGGGGGAAGTCGAGAAACGCCTGCCGGTTCTCCCGGACCGTCCGGGGGAGGAACTCCCGGATCGTGCGAGAGAGCGTCCACTGCCACTGCGAGTCGAGATGCGAAATGGCGACCACGTAGAGCGTGGGACGGAGAGGCTGCGGAGCGTTCGGTGCGGGCATCGCGAATCGGAGCGGACGCGGGCCGATGATAGACTCCGCGCCGCTTTGCGGGAACCCGAGCGAGAGAGCCCGGCTGCGGCACCCCCGGCCGCCCCGGCCCGCCGCGGCGGGGCGATCTCGGTCGCGGCCGGCATCTTCTCGAGCCGGCTCGCCGGGTTCATCCGCCAGCGTCTCCTCGGGCATTTCCTCGGCATCGGGCCCCACGCCGACGTGGTGGCCTTCGCGCTCCGGGCGCCGAACTTCCTGCAGAACCTCCTCGGCGACCAGGCGCTCTCGGCGGCGTTCATCCCGTACTACAGCCGGCTCGTGCGGGAGGGCAGGGCGGAGGAGGCCGGGCGGTTCGCCGGCGCGATCCTCGGGCTCCTCCTCGCGGTCGCGGGCGGGATCGTCCTCGCCGGCCTGCTCCTCGCCCGTTTCTTCGTCGCGCTCTTCTCCCCGGGTTTCCTCGCCGACCGGGAGGCAATGGCCGAAGGGCTGCTCACCCTCGATCGCGCCGCCCTCGCCGTGACCGCGGTGCGCTGGACCTTCCCGGGGATCGCCCTCCTGCTGCTCGCTTCCTGGGCCCTCGCGATCCTCAACAGCCACCGCCGCTTCTTCCTCCCGTACTTCGCCCCGGTGTTCTGGAACGCCGCCATCGTGGCGGGAGCGGCCTGGGGAGCGATGGCAGGTGGCGTGGGGGGACCGGCCGGGGCGGGCGAGTTCGAACGGATCGTGCTCGCGATCTGCGTCGGGGCGCTCGGCGGCGGGGCGCTGCAGTTTCTCGTGCAGCTGCCCGCCGTGGCGCGGGAGCTGCGCGGTTTCCGCCTCTCGTTCGGGCGGGGGATGGCCGAGGTGCGGGCGGCGGTCCGGGCGTTCGGCCCGGTGCTCGCCGGACGGGGCGTCGTCCAGCTCTCCTCCTGGCTCGACCTGATCCTCGCCTCCTTCCTCCTCCCCGGCGCGCTCTCGGCCCTCGCCCCGGCCCAGATGCTCTATCTGCTTCCGGTGAGCCTCTTCGGGGTCTCGGCGGCCGCGGCGGCGCTGCCGGAGATGGCCTCGGCGTCCACGAGCGAGCCGCGCGAGCTCACCTCCCATCTCGACGCGGCCCTCTCGGGAGTGGCGGTCTTCGCCCTGCCGGCGACCGCGGCTTTCCTCGCCTTCCCGCGGCTGGTGGTCGGCGCCTTCTTCCGGTCCGGGCGGTTCGGCGAGCCGGAGACCCTCCAGGTCGGCGCCGTGCTCCTCGTGCTCGCCTGCGGCCTGCCGGCGGCGACCCTCTCGCGCTCGCTCCAGAACGCCTTCTACGCCCTGCGCGATACCCGGTGGCCGGCGCTGGTCGCCGCGGTCCGGGTCGCGGCCGGAGCCGCACTGTCGGTCCCGCTCATGCTCTGGTTCGACCGGTTCCCGGTCCCCGGCTCCGCTGACACCACCCTCAGGCTCGGTGCCGCCGGTCTCGCGGCCGGCGCGGCCGTGGGCGCCTGGGTCGAGCTGCTTGGGCTCGCCGGACGGCTGCGGCGCCGGCTTCCCGTCTGGACGCCTCCCTTCGGGGTCCTGCTGCGCACCGCGCTGCTGGCCGCGGTGGCACTCATTCCCGCCTGGTTCCTCGCGCGGGCGCTGCCCGTCGGGCTCCACGTCGTCGTGCGCGCCGGCCTCGTCCTCTCCCTCTACGGCGCGGGCTACCTCGGCCTCTCGCTCCGGGCCGGGGCGCCCGCGGCGCGCCGCGTCCTGCGGCGGCTGTATCCTTGGGGGCGCAACCGCGGGGAGGGAGGAGGATGAACCACCTCGTCGAGATCGCGCTCGGCATCGGCCTGGCGGCGGCCACCGGGTTCCGGGTCTTCATTCCGCTCCTGCTGGTCGGTCTCGCGGCGCGCTTCGAGGTGCTCACGCTCACCGATGGCTTCGCCTGGCTCGGCAGCACGCCGGCGCTCGTCATCCTGGGCACCGCCTGCCTGCTGGAGCTCGCGGGCTACTACCTCCCCTGGGTCGACAACCTCCTCGACACGATCGCCACGCCCGCCGCGATCGTCGCGGGCGTCCTGGTGAGCGCCGCGGTGCTGAGCGACTTCGCGCCCGAGCTGCGCTGGACCCTTGCCGTCATCGCCGGCGGCGGCGCCGCCGGCCTGATCCAGGGCTCCACGGTCGCGGCCCGGCAGGCGTCGTCGCTCGCCACCCTCGGGATCGGCAACTTCGTCCTCGCGACCGCGGAGGCGCTGCTCTCCTTTTTCGTGACGGTGCTCGCGATCCTGCTGCCCCTCTTCCTGCTCCTCCTGCTCGGCGCCTTCCTCCTCTGGCGCGTTCATCGCCGGCTCCGGGTGGCCGCATGAAACGTCTGCGCGCCGCCGGCCTCGTGCTCGCGGGCGCGTCGCTTCTGAGCAGCTGCACCGCGACCAGCGCCCGCATCCCCACCCTCGCCGAGCGAACGGCGGAACAGCTCCGGCAACGGGGAGTGGATCCGACGGTGGCGGCGATCCCCTTCGCGATCACTCCGGAGATGCACACCTGGCTCTTCGCGCGGGTCGGGAGAGGCGGCGGCGCGCAGGAGCGGCTCAGCTCGCTGCTGCGTTCGCTCCTCGGGAAAGACGGGGTCCGTCTCGTCTACGAGAGCGGCTACACCGGCACTGCCGAGGAGGTCTTCCGGAGCGGCCGGGCGAACTGTCTCTCGTTCGCCCATCTCTTCGTCGGCATGGCGCGGGAGCTCGGGATGCCCGTCTACTTCCTGCGCGTGCAGCAGGTGACGAGCTTCGCGAAGGAAGGGGATCTGATCGTCGCTTCGGGGCACATCACCGCCGGCTACGGCCCGCCCAACGACCGGAGGGTCCTCGAGTTCACCGAGCAGCCGCTCGGGCCGTACCACGGGCTCGAGGAGATCTCGGATCTGACCGCGGTCGCCCTCTTCCATTCGAATCGCGGCGCCGAGCTGCTGCGCCAGGGAGAGCTTTCCGAAGCACGTCGGTGGCTGGAGCTGGCGGCCCGGATCGATCCCGACCTGCCCGACGCCTGGGTGAATCTCGGCGTGGTGCGCCGCCGATTGCGTGATCTCGCCGGCGCAGAAGCCGCCTACCGGCGGGCGCTGGAGGCCGATCCCACGACCTTTGCCGCCTACCAGAACCTCGCGTCCCTCCTCCAGTTCCTGGGCCGGACCCGCGAGGTCCAGGAGCTGCTCGAGCTGCTCGACCGGAACCGGAACCGGAGCCGCAACCCGTTCAGCTACCTCGCTCTCGGCGATCTGAGCCTGCGGGAAGGGCGCCTCGACGAGGCCGAGCGGTTCTACCGGCGAGCGCTTCGGCTCGACTCCTCGCAGGCCGAAACCCAGGCCGCGCTCGGCGAGCTGGCGCTCGCCCGCGGCCGGGAGCGGGATGCCCGGCAGCATCTGCGCAAGGCAGTCAGGCTCGACGCGGGACACCCGCGCGTGGTCCGCCTCGCCCAGCGGCTGTCCGCGAAGCTCCCGCCGGCCACTGCACGGCCCTGAACGGCAGCGGTACCGGCGCGCTCCGGGATCGCCTCCTCTCTTCTTCGTTCCCGAGCCGTTGCGAGCGCGGGTGAAACCGTGACCACTCCGTGGCGTAGGGGAGGTAGGCCCGTCGCGGGCGAGGAGAGGAGCCATGAGCCGACCGACCAAGATCGTTGCCTCCATCCTGGTGCTCGCCGTCGCCGGCGGGAGCGCCGTTCTCTACAGCCGGCGTGCCAGCGCCGGGGCGAACGGCCTGCCGACGGTCCAGGTCGAACCCGGTACCATCATCAAGAAAGCGCTCGCGATGGGGCAGATCGTGCCGGCCCAGGAGATCCAGGTGAAGTCGCAGATCTCCGGCATCGTGGCCACCTGTTTCGTCGAGGTCGGCGCCCGGGTGGAGGCGGGGCAGCCGCTCTTCGCGATCAGCCCCGACCCGACCCCGCTCGAGCTCGCCGAAGCCGAGCGCCGGGTCGAGCTCGCCGAGGTCGCCTACGCGCAGGCGGAGACCGATCTCGGCCGCAGCCGGAGCCTCTGGAGCGAGGGGATCCTTGCCCGCGAGCGCTTCGACACGGACCAGAAGGCGTTCGAACGGGCGCGGATCGCACTGGCCCAGGAGCGCGACCGGCTGGCCCTGCTCAAGGAAGGGCGGATCCGACGCCCGCAGGGAGGGGTGGACTCGGTCATCCGTGCCTCGGCGGCGGGTACCGTGCTGGAGAGGCGGGTGAACCCGGGCGATCCCGTCGTGCCCCTGACCTCCTTCCAGGAGGGGACCGTGCTCATGACGCTCGCCGACATGAGCACGCTCCTCTTCCGGGGCACGGTCGACGAGATCGACATCGGCAAGCTCGAGGAGGGGATGCCGGCGCGGATCCAGGTCGGCGCGCTGCCGGGCCAGGTGGTGCCGGCGCGGCTCGCCCGGATCGCCCCGAAGGCGCGCGAGCGCGAGGGCGCGACGGTGTTCGACGTCGAGCTCGAGCTGGAGGAGCCGGGTGAGGTCACCCTCCGGGCCGGCTACTCGGCCAACGCCGAGATCGTGATCGCGGAGAAGTCGGGCGTGCTGCGGCTTGCCGAGCGCCTCGTCACCTTCGACGACGGCCGGGCGTTCGTCGAGATCCCGGCGGCCGAGCCGAAGGGTGAGCCGGTGCGCCGGGAGATCGAGACCGGACTCTCCGACGGTCTCCAGCTCGAAGTCGTGGCCGGGCTCGCCGAAGGCGATCTCGTGGTCGAACGGCCGCCGAAGAAGAGCGAGTGAGGAGCAATGCTCCGCAACCTCCTCGTGCAGTTCCTCCGGGATGCCCGGGCCCAGCGCCTGCGGCTGGCCCTGACGATCGGCGGCCTCGCCTGGGGGACCGCGGCGGTCGTCCTCCTCCTCGCCTTCGGCGAGGGGTTCGGCCGGCAGCAGATGGTCCGGCAGCAGGGGCTTGGGGAGTCAATCGTCATCAACTGGCCGATGCGCACGACGCTGCCGTGGCAGGGCCTGCCGCGGGGCCGGACGATCGCCATGACGCCGGAGGATCTGACCTGGCTCCGGCGTGAGGTGCCCGAGATCGCCCGGCTCAGCGAGGAGTTCCAGCGGGGCCGGGCCCGGATCGCCTGGCAGGACCGGTCGCTCGCCGTGAACCTGACGGCCACCAACGTCGAGTACGGAGCGATGCGGAACCTCGTCCCGAGCGCCGGCGGGCGCTTCCTCAACGAGGTCGATCTCGCCGAGCGCCGCCGGGTCGTCTTCCTCGGCGACGCGATCGCCGCCGAGCTGTTCGGAAACGAGAGCGAGGTGGTGGGCCGGACGGTGCGAATCGACGGGGTACCGTTCCTCGTGATCGGGGTGATGGCGAAGAAGCTCCAGGATTCCTCCTACAACGGCCGGGACGAGAACCGCGCGACGATCCCTTCGACCACTTTCCGGGCGCTCTACGGCGTCGACGAGGTGGATTTCTTCATCTACCAGACCGCCAGCCCCGCGGACGTCCCGGTGGCCCGCCGCCGCGTCCAGGAGGCGGTCGCCCACCGCCTGCGGTTCGATCCGGACGACATGGAGGCGATCCAGGTCTGGGATCTCACGGAGATGGAGAAGTTTCTCGGCTCGTTCTCCCTGGCGTTCCAGATCTTCCTTCTGAGTGTCGGCTCGATGACGCTCGTGGTCGGCGGCATCGGCGTCGCGAACATCATGTATCTGACGGTGGAGGAGCGCACCCGCGAGATCGGCATCAAGATGGCGCTCGGCGCCCGGCCGCGCTTCGTCCTCGGACAGTTCCTCTGCGAGACGCTGCTCCTGACCGGGATCGGCGGGGCGGTCGGGTTCCTCTTCTCGTGGACGGTCTGCGCCGTCTTCCCCGCCAACGGATTCGCCGAGTACCTCGGCACCCCGTCGATCTCCTGGCCGGTGGCGAGCTTCACCGCGGCGATCCTGGGGGGTGTCGGGCTCGTCGCGGGGTTCTTTCCCGCCCGTGCCGCCGCCCACCTCGCGCCGGTCGAGGCGCTGCGGAGCTGAGCGATGCCACGGCTCGGCCTGGTCTTCCAGCTCTTCCGGCGCACTGCCCGCACCCAGGGGAAGCGCCTGGCGATGACTGTCGCGGCGATCGCCTGGGGCACCCTCACGGTCGTGCTCCTCCTCTCCTTCGGCGAGGGACTCAAGCGGAGCCTCGCCCGCAACATGCGGTCGATGGGGGAGGGGATCCTGATCGTCTGGCCGGGTTCGACGGCGAAGGCGTACCAGGGGTATCCGCCGGGGCGTTCGCTGCGCTTCCGGCCGGAGGATCTCGATCTCCTGCGGGCGCACGTGCCGGAGCTGGGCGCGGCGTCGGCCGAGATCGTCCGGTGGGGGGAGAACCTCTCCCGCGGCCGCCGTACCCTGGCGGCGACGGTCAAAGGGGTCGAGCCCTCGTTTGGGGCGATGCGGAACCAGCACCCGCAGCCGGGAGGGCGATTCCTCGACGAAGCGGACGAACGGGAGCGGCGGCGGGTCATCTTCCTCGGCGACCGGATCAAGGAGGAGCTCTTCGGCGACGCCGATGCCGTCGGGGAGACCGTTCTCCTCGGGCGGGTGCCGTTCACCGTGATCGGGGTGCTGGCCCACAAGGTCCAGATGGGGGCATACAGCGGGATGGACGAGAACCACGTCATCGTCCCGCTCTCGACCTTCCGGGCCCTCTACGGGAGCCGGTACGTTTCGAACTTCGTGGTGCGCGCCCGCGTCCCGGAGCTCACGCCCCATCTCGAGCGCCACCTTCGCGAGGTCCTCGGAGCCCACCACCGCTTCGACCCGGAAGACCGGCGAGCGCTCGACGCCTGGGACACGGTCGAGGGGCATCGACTCCTCGGCCTGATGCTCCTCGCCATCGAGGTCTTCCTCGGTCTGATCGGCGCCCTGACCCTGCTCGTCGGCGGCGTCGGGGTCGCCAACATCATGTACGCCATGGTCCGCCAGCGGACCCGGGAGATCGGCGTGCAGATGGCGCTCGGCGCCCGCGGCTCCTGGGTGCTCGGATCTCTCGTGCTCGAGGCCCTCGCGCTCACGGCCACCGGCGGCGCGCTCGGGGTCGGGGTGGGCGTCGTCGTCGTCCAGCTCCTTGGCTGGGCGCAGAGGAGCTTCCCCCACGAGGTGTTCGACTATCTGGGTTCCCCGGTCTTCTCCCCCGGCGTGGCGGCGGTCGTCGTGCTCCTGCTCGGCAGCGTCGGTTTCGCCGCGGGCTACTTCCCTTCCCGGCGCGCGGCGGCGATCCAGCCGGCCGTGGCGCTCCGCTGCGAGTGAGGTGGGCAATGGTCTTCGGCAACGGCAGGAACGGCAGGCCTCCGGTGGCGGTCGACGCCCCGGTGATCGCGATGCGGGGCGTCGGCAAGATCTACGACACCGGCGCGGTGCGGGTGGAAGCGCTCCGCGGGATCGACCTCACGGTGGCGGCGGGCGAGTTCGTGGCGATCGTCGGCCCGTCCGGTTCGGGCAAGTCGACGCTGCTCAACCTGATCGGCTGTCTCGACACGCCGACCGCGGGGAGCTACCGGCTGCTCGGCGAGGAGGTCGAGGGCCTCGGCCGGAACCGCCTCGCGGAGATCCGCAACCGGCGGATCGGTTTCGTCTTCCAGAGCTTCAACCTGCTGCCGCAGATCACCGCCCGGGAGAACGTGGAGCTGCCGCTCCTGTTCAAGGGCGTGCCGCGGCGCGAGCGCCAGGAGCGGGTCGAGCGGCTCTTCGCCGAGGTCGGGCTCACGGACCGCATGCACCACCGTCCGACGGAGCTCTCCGGCGGGCAGATGCAGCGGGTGGCGATCGCCCGTGCGCTCGCCTGCGACCCGACGCTGCTGCTCGCCGACGAGCCGACCGGCAACCTCGACTCGGCCGCCGGCCGGGACGTCCTCCACCTCTTCGAGGAGCTCGGAGCGCAGGGGCGGACCCTGCTGGTGATCACCCACGACCCGGCGGTGGCGGCACGCACCCGGCGGGTCGTGCGGATCGCCGACGGCGAGATCGTGGAGGACCGGATCGCCGCCTGAAGCCGCCGCCGGCGGCGCCTCAGTAGAGGACGATCTCGATGTTGCCGACGTTCACGTCGAGCTCGACCGCCGAGCTGCCGCGGCCGCTCGTCCAGCGGAGCGCCTTGCCCACGAGGCCGGTCCCTTCGAGCCGGCCGGAGGGGAGGACGAGCGCTGCCTTGCCGACGTTGGTGTCGAGATCGACGATCCGGACCGCCGACTCCGGCAGCCGGACCTGGAGGTTGCCGACGCCGACCTCGAGCCGCAGATCGTGGGTGAAGCCGCTGACCTCCAGGTCACCGACGCCGAGCTCGATGGCGAGCGGGAGGCGGCGAGGGGCGAGCACGGTCCCCTTGAGCCGGATCGTGCTGCCCATCGCCCGCGTCGGTCCCTTGAGGCGGATCTCGAGCCGGTCACCCCGGCGCCGGGAGTCGATCTTGAGGGCCCGGGCGAGCTTCTCGCACTTGGCGCCCTTCGCGGTGCACTCGATCTCCAGATCGACCTCGAAGTCGGGGCCGTCACTGGAACGGACCTCGAGGTCTCCGACCGAGAGCTCGAGGCTCACCCAGGTCGCGTTCCCGACCGAGAAGCTCTGCGTGAGCCGAAACGAGTCCGCGGTCGCCTCCTCCTGGGCCGCGGCCGGGCCGGCGAGGGCGAGGAGGAGGGTGCAGCAGGCGATCCCCACCAGCAGGGAATGAAGCAGGGGAAGGAGTCGGCGCATCGGTGGATCTCCTCTACGAAAAAGGGGCCGTACACCCGGCCCCTCGGAACACTCTATGACGAATCGCCCGGAACGGTCCGGACGGCCCCTTCCGGGTCAGTCCGCCCCTTCCGCCTCCAGGAACCGTTCGGCGTCGAGCGCCGCCTTGCAGCCGCTCCCGGCGGCGGTGACCGCCTGGCGGTAGTGCGGATCGATGACGTCGCCGCAGGCGAAGACGCCGGGGATGTTCGTGCGGGTGGAGGGCTCGACGACCCGCAGGTAGCCGACCCCGTCCATCTCGAGGACGCCCCGGAAGAGCCCGGTGTTCGGCTGGTGGCCGATGGCGATGAAGAGCCCCTGCACCGGCAGCTCGCTCTCCTCGCCGCTCACCGCGTGCCGGAGGCGCAGGGCCCGCACTCCCTCCTCCCGCGAACCGAGGACCTCGGCCACGTGCTGGCTCCAGGCGAAGGCGATCTTCGGGTTGGCGAAGGCGCGCTCCTGCATGATCTTCGAGCCGCGCAGCTCGTCGCGGCGGTGGATCACCGTGACCTTGCTCGCGAACCGGGTCAGGTAGAGGGCCTCTTCGAGGGCGGTGTCGCCGCCACCCACGATCGCGACCTCCTTGTCGCGGAAGAAGAAGCCGTCGCAGGTCGCGCAGGCCGAGACGCCGTAACCCATCAGCTCCTGCTCGGAGGGCAGGCCGAGCAGCTTCGCGCTCGCGCCGGTGGCGATGATGAGCGTCTCCGCCTCGTAGCGTCCGCGCTCGGTCTCCAGCGTGAACGGCCGGCGCCCGAGCTCGACCCGGCTCACCGTCTCGAAGCGCACGACGGCGCCGAACCGTCGCGCCTGTTCCCGCATCTTCTCGACCAGCTCCGGGCCGAGGATTCCCTCGGGAAAGCCGGGGTAGTTCTCGACCTCGGTGGTGATCGTGAGCTGGCCGCCGGGCTGCGTCCCTTCGAGCACCAGCGGCGTGAGGCCTGCCCGGGCCGCGTAGAGAGCCGCGGTGAGGCCGGCCGGACCCGAACCGACGATCGCGACGCGATACGCCGAACGCTCTTCCTGCTTCTCGTGCGTGGTCATCCGTTCTCCTTGCCCGCGGCGGCAGCCCGGCTCAGGCGCTGCCGCCGAAGTACGGCTCGGCGAGCGCGATCGCGTTGAGCGCCCCGCCGACCGTCAGATTGTCGAACACGGCCCAGAGCCAGGTTCTTCCCGCCGCGTCGGTCCGCACGGGGCCGACGAGGATCCGGTCGCTCCCCGCGGCATCGATCGGTCCGGGCCGGTTCGCCGCCCTGGCGATCTCGATCAGCGGATCCGCCCGCAGGCGCCGCTGGAGCTCGCGGGCTGCCGGGGCGGCGGCGAAGCGCAGCTCGACGCTCAGCGCCACCCCGTGGAAGGCGTTGCCCTGGAGGAGCCGGAGCCGGCAGTCCGGCGCCTCGCCGCCGCCGAGCAGCGCGACGAGCTGCCGGTCGACCTCCTCGCCATCGTCCGCCTTAGCCGGCATCAGGTTGAAGGCGAGCTGCCGTCCGAAGAGGGCGTGCCGGCGACCGCCGGCAAAGGTGAGGATGCCGCGGGTCTCGGCGAAGAGCTCCTCGATCCCGGCCTCGCCGTAATGCGAGACGGGCTGGATCGCCGTGGCCAGCACCTCGCGCGGTGCGAGCGGCGCGAGGATTCGCAGGAGCTGGAGCAGCCCGACCACCGCCGCATGGGGGCTCACGAGCGGTCCGGCGCCGGCCGCAGCCAACGCGAAGCCGCCCACGGCGAGCCGGCCGTCGGCGGCGGTGGCGCCGGGAGAGGCGACCACCGCGCACGGACCCGGCGGCAGGGAGGTGAAGAGCGGCCGGTCCCGTTCGATCTCGCCGCAGAAGAAGACGACCGCGAACGGGGCGAGCAGATCGGGATCGAAACGATCGACGAAGGTCGCCGTGCCGCCGGTCTCGGTCACGGTGCCGATCTCCTCCTCGTCGGTGGAGAAGAGCCGGAACTCGAACCCCGGTCCGTGGCACCGCGCGAGCGCCGCGCGCAGCTCCTTGCCGAGGAGGGTACCGGGGTGGACGATCGCGATCCGGCTCATCGGCGGGAGGGACGGCCGTTGCCGAAGAGGTGGCTGGCGCTCACCGTGGCGGCGGGAGAGCGACCGGGGTTTCGCCGTTGCGGACATGATCTCCCTTGGCCACGAGGATCTGGTACCCCGGTGGCACGAGGAGGTCGACCCGCGATCCGAACTTGATCAGGCCGAGCCGCTCGCCGCGCTGCCGCTTCTCGCCCGGGCGCAGGTAGCAGACCACGCGCCGGGCGAGGATCCCGGCGACCTGCCGCACCGCGATCCGGTCTCCGCCGGCGAGCTCGAGCAGGGTGAACTGCCCGGCGTTGACTTCGTCGGCATCTGCCCGGAAAGCGGGCACCTTGCGGCCGGGGCGGAAGGTTGAGGCGAGCACCGTGGCGTCGGCGGGCAGGCGCTGGATATGGACATCGAAGGCGGAGAGGAAGATCACCACCCGCCGGAACGTGCCGGGACCGAGCTCCGGAGCGGCGACCTCGTCCACCATGGTGACCAGCCCGTCGGCCGGGGCGGCGAGGCCCTCCGCCGGGCCGGTATAGGCCCGGTGCGGATCGCGGAAGAAGAGGAGCACGAGCAGGCCGACGATCGCCGCCACGACGGCCCAGAGGCGCCAGCCCGCCAGAGCGGCGAGGAGCGCCAGCAGGGCGAACGGCAGCACGAAGGGAAGAGACTCCCGGGCAAAGGTCATGGCGGGTGCCGGCGGCGCGCGACGTGACCGTCAGGAACCGACGCTGGCGGCGCGGTGCTCGCGCAGCAGCTGCTCCATCCGGTCCTTGAGGCGCAGCTTGTGTACCTTGATCTGTTTCTCCTGGATCTCGTCCTCCTGCGAGAGCAGGCTCTTGGCATGCAACTCCTGCAGCCGGGCTTCGCACTTTCGGTGCTCTTCGGCCAGGCTGCGAAACTCGTCGTGGTTCGCCATGAGCTCGGCTCTCAGGGCTTCCAGGTTGGGCATGATCCGGGATCTCCTCGCCGCGTCGTTGGGCGGCCGCGGTCCCGCCGGGCGACGAGCCGCGCGGCGGCGCGACCGCGTCCAGAATAGCATCCGGCCGGGCCCGCCTCCAAGGTTCCGGCGGGGCGGCGGGCGTCGCCCGCAGCGCCCGCCCTGGCGAAACGGGGAGTAGCCGCTCAGCCCTTCTTCGGCGCCGGCTTCAGCTCCTCCCACCACTGCGGCTCGCCCTTCAGATACCGGTCGAACCAGGCGACGATCGCCCGCGACCAGACGATCCGCTTGGCGTGTTCGAGGATCAGGTGGTCGAGCCCCTCGACCTGCAGATACTCCACCGGGGCGCCGAGGAGCTTGAGCGCGGTGAAGAAGGTGTCGCTCTCGCCGACCGGGACGTTCGTGTCGGCGCGGCCGTGGGTGAGGAGGAGCGGGGTCTTGACCCGGTCGGCGGCGAAGAGCGGGCTCTGGCCGACGTAGAGGTCGGGCCGGTTCCACGGGAAGGAGCCGGCGGCCGAACGGGCGTTGTAGGTGTACCCCCAGTACCCCTCTCCCCAGTAGGAGGAGATCGACGAGATCCCGGCGTGCGAGACCGCCGCCGCGAAGAGGTCGGTCTTCGTGACCAGCGACATCGTCGTGAAACCGCCGTACGAGGCCCCGATCGCCCCGAGCCGCTTGCCGTCGACGTACGGATGCGCGGCGACGAACTGGCGGGTGGCGTCGATGATCTCGTCGACGACGAGCGACCCCCACTCGTTGACGTGGCGGGCCGAGTGCGCCTGGCCGTAGCCGATCGCCCCCGACGGCTGCGGGACGTAGACCACGTACCCCTGCGCCGCCCACCACTCCTTCGGGTAGCGGCCGCCGAAGGCCTGGTCGATCGGCGTCGTGCCGGCGTAGTAGTTGACGATCGCCGGGTAGGTGCGCTCCGGATCGAAATCGGGCGGGAGGTAGATCCGGCCGTCGATCGTGACACCGCTCGCCACCGTGCACTGCCACGACTCGACCCGCCCGCGCCGCACTGCGGGCATCCAGGAGTCCGCGGGGTCGAGGAGCAGCCGCGTCTCGCCCGTCACGAGATCGAGAAAGGCGACCCGCTCCGGCTGCCACGGGCCGCTGCCGGAGACCGCCAGCGCCGCGGCGTCGCGAGCGGGCGAGAAGCCGGAGAGCACCGCGCTGCCGGTTTCGAGCCGCGTGTACTGCCGGGTGCCGAGATCGAGCCGGAAGGCGCCCACCTCGTCGCGCACGGCGGCGCGCAGGAGCACGGCGTCGGCGGCCTCGTTCCATTCGGCGCTGGCGACCGACGGGTCGAAGTCGCGCGAGAGCGCCTCTACCTCGTCGGTACCCGGCGTCCAGAGGTAGAGCTGTCCGTCGCCCTCGTTCGGGATCACCTCCGGCGGCAGGGCGACTCCGGCGTCGCCGAACTCCGACGGGCCGGCGACGAGCAGCAGCCGTCCGCCGGGGGCGTAGGCCGCGTCGTCGAGCCAGCGGAAATCCCGCAGCTTCTTGGCGGCGAGGGTCGTGAGGTCGGTCTCCCAGAGCTCGGTGCGGAGGAACGGACGTGCCTCGAGATCCTCGAACTGCCGGGTGAAGAGGAGCCGGCTGCCGTCCGGTGCGATCGCTTCGACCCGGCTCGACTCCTCGCCGGCGGTGAGGCGGAGCCGCACGCCGTCGGGCAGCCGCGCGAGCCAGAGATAGGAGCGGTCACGCGCTCCTTCCTGACGATCCACGAGGCTCTCGACGAGCTTGATCCCCCGGCTGTCCGGCTCCGCCCGGGTGAAGGTGGAGTAGACGACCGTGTCTTCATCCACCCAGCGGTAGCCGGCGAAGTTCTCGATCCGTTCGAGCAGGGGGGTGACCGCTCCCGTCGCGAGATCGGCCTGCCAGAGAGTCGCGGCGGTGCCCTCCTTGCCTCTCTTCTCGGTGGTCGTGAAACCCAGCCGCCGGGGTGACGCCCAGGCGACGCCCCGCGTCTCGGCGCCGCGGCGGCTCCAGCGCAACGCACCGTCGGCGGTCGCGCGCACCTCGACCCAGCTCTCGGGGTCGTCGGTGCCGGGCACGATCCGGCGCAGCCCGATCGCGATCAGCTTGCCGTCGGGCGAGAGCGCGATGGAGGCCACCTCGGTCCGGTCCAGGATGTCGAGGAGATCGAGCGAGCGCTCGGGCGTGGTGGCGAAGGCGAGCTGCGGGGGCGCTCCGGCGGCGGTGAACCGCACCCCGGCCGTCCAGGCTCCCGCTGCACCGGGCTCGGCGAGCGTCTGCACGAGGAGGAGGTGGCTGCCCGGGAGGAGCTTGACGCTGGACTTCACCTCGCCCGCTGGGGCCTTGGCTCCGCTCGTCGCGACCTCCCTTCCGTCGAGGAGGACTCGCCGAGCGTGGGAGCCCCGCAGCTCGATCTCGACCGCCTGCCAGCGCGGCACATGCACCTGGGCCGCGAGCCAGGCGAGGCGGGGCGTGCCGCTCGCGGCCGCGCCGAGGGTGACGAGGCCATCCCGGCCCGCCGCGACCTCTCGCCAGACCTGGCTGCCCCCGCCGAACCACGGCACCTCGGCTCCGGCAACCGGCAGCGCCTCGAAAGGCGGCAGCGGCGCGGCCGAGAGCAGCTCGGCGGTACCGTAGCCGCCGCGGCTCTCGTCGCCGAACACCGGCAACGGCCCCGGCGCCGGCCCGAGCTGGAGCCAACTGCCGACGGTGAGCGCTGTGGCAGGCGGTTCCTTCGCCGCCTTCCGGGCCGAAGCCGCCACCGCCGGGCTGGCGAAAGAGGCGGCTGCGAGAAGGAGGAGAAGGGCGAGGGCGAACGTCGAACGCTGGCGCATGGAAACCTCCTGAACGTGGCAGCTTAGCAAGGGAGAGGCTCCGAAAGAGGAGCATCCATCCGGAGAAAATTGACTCCCGCCAACCGCGTTCCTAGAGTACTCGCGATGAGTGGCAACGTGACGGACCACGACCGGACGCACCGGTTGTCCGCCACCGGCTGGCCCGAGCGAATCGGCCATTTCGAGATCCTCGGGCTGCTCGGCCGGGGTGGCATGGGCGTCGTCTATCGGGCCCGCGATACCCGCCTCGGGCGGGAGGTCGCCCTGAAGGTCATCGCCGAGGATCTCGCCGGCACCCCTCTCCAGCGTCAGCGTTTCGAGCAGGAAGCGCGAGCAATCTCCGCGCTGAACCATCCGCACGTCATGGCGCTCTACGACGTGGGCAGCCACGAGGGACAGCCGTACCTGGTGTGCGAGCTCCTGAGAGGGCAGCCACTCAAGGAGCGGCTGGACCGGGGCCCCCTGCCTCCCGTCCAGGCCGTTCGGATCGCCGCCGAGATGGCGCGGGGGTTGGCCGCGGCCATGCCCTGGGGATCGTCCATCGCGACCTGAAGCCGGGTAACGTCTTCCTCGCCCGCGAAGGGGCGAAGATCCTCGACTTCGGTCTCGCCAAGGTCATGTCCCCGGAGGGCGAGGCCGGTGGCGGAGCGGAGCAGCTCCAGACGGCGGCCGGAATGATCGTGGGCACGGCTGCCTACCTGAGCCCGGAGCAGGTGCGGGGAGAGCTCCCGGATGCCCGCAGCGACCTCTTCTCGCTCGGCATCGTCCTCTTCGAGATGCTGGCCGGAGAGCGTCCGTTCCTGGGAGTGACCGGCGCCGAGACGATGGCCGCGATCCTGCGCGACGAGCCGTCGGCGCCCGCCCTCGCCGAGAGCGCCATCAGTCGCGATCTGCTTCGCATCCTGAAACGGTGCCTGGAGAAAGAGCCGGAGCTGCGCTTCCAGAGCGCGCTGGACCTGGCCTTCTCGCTCGAGAGCCTGCTGCCGGCGAGCGAGTCGGCGGAGCTTCCGCGCCGGCGCCAGGAACGATCGGTGCGCCGGTGGAGAGGGGCGGCCATCGGCGCCGGCATCGTGCTGCTGGTGACCGGGGCGCTCGTCGCCGGGAAGCTGTTCTCCCGCGAGCGGCCGCTGCCGCGCTTCGAACGGCTCAGTTTCGTCGATGCCGAGATCCCCGCGGCTCGCTTCCTTCCCGACGGCCGCGGCTTCGCCTACTCCACGCTCGCGGCGAACGGTCAGCATCAGCTCTGGGTCTCGCGGGAGTCGGGACCCCAGCTCGTCGATGTCGAAGACGCGCTGATCCGGGCGGTCTCGAGCGCCGGCGAGATCGCCGCCATCCAGCATCCTCGTCGGCTGTCGGGGGGTTGGCAGCACTCGGGCAAGCTGATCCGGGTCTTCCCCGACGGTACCTCCCGTGCGCTCCTGGACAACGTGCTGAGCGCCGACTGGACGCCGGACGGCAAGGAGCTCTGCGCGATCACCGTCGCGCGGGAAGACGGCAGGCGCGTCTACCGCGTCGAGTGCCCGCTCGGCAACGTTCGCTACGAATCAGGGACCGACCTGTGGGATCTTCGGCTCTCGGCGGATGGGCGGCGCCTCTGCTTCTGCCGGCGCAACGAGGCCAATGAACGTGAGCTCTGGGTGGTCGGCGAAAGGGGTTCGCGCCTGCTGATCTCCGGTCTGGCGACCCTCTACGGGCCGCAGTGGAGCCCCGCCTCGGATGGCATCGTCTACTACGGGGGACCGAGCTACACCGCCAAGACGCTCCACAGAACCGATCTGCGAGGCAACAGCCGGCCGCTTTTCGAGGCGCCGCAGAGCCCGGTCCCCTTCGATCTCAGCTCGAAGAACGAGCTGCTCGTCGCCCAGAACCTCGAGCGCTGGGCCCTCAGGTTCGGGAGGCTGGACACCGAGGAGCGCGATCTGGCCTGGCTGGATCAGAGCGTGGTTTACGGCCTCGCCGGCGACGGCAGCCAGGTGCTCCTGCTCGACCGCGACCTCGAACCCGGCTCCCGGGGTGACGCCACCTACCTGCGCCGCACCGACGGCTCGCCGGCCGTGCAGCTGCCCGGCTACCGCGGCCCGTACTGTCTCTCGGAGGACGGCAGCCTGGCCGCGGTGGAGCCGCTGGAGAATGCGTACTACGCCATCGCGCTGGTTCCGACGGGGACCGGTCGGCCGCAGATCCTCAGAACCGAGGTCCGTCTGCACTTCGTCCTCGCGTTCTCGCCCGCCGGCGACGCGCTGATCCTGCGGGGGAGCCTGGAGGGTGGCGGGATGCGCCTCTTCAGCCAGCCTCTTGCCGGTGGAGCCGCCGTTCCCCTCTCCCCGGTGGGAGTCCATGAGGGGTTCGTCTCCGCTCCAGACGGCCAGTCCTTCGTCTCCGCCCGGCCCGAAGGAGTCCCGAAGATCTATACCGGCCCGGCCGACGAGGGGCGAGAGATCCCCGGACTCCTTCCCGGGGAACGGGTGTTCCAGTGGGATCGGGACGGGAACCACCTCTACATCGTGCCGGAGGGGCCGCTGCCGCTCGCCGTCATCCGGCTCGATCTCCGCGACGGCAGCCGCGAGCCGTGGCTCCGGCTCCGGGCGCAGGGGGGAGCGGGAAGCAAGCTCGTGACGCTCTACCTCAGCCGCGACGGCCGCATCTACGCCTACGGCTATCTGGTGACGGAGTCCAACCTCTACAAGGTGTCGAACTGGCAGTAGGCCGGCCCAGTTCGGGCCCGCCCCGGTCCCGAGGAAACGCTCAGGGCTCGTCGTAGTCGATCTTGCAGCCGCAGCCGTCCCACATCCGGTCGTAGGTTTCGAGGCGGCGTTCGACGAAGGCATCGGCCGCCGCCCGGTCGGGGTAGTCGCGCAGGAGGCGGCGGCCGTCGGGCGCTTCTTCCAGGACCTGGATCCCGCCGTCGACGGCGAGCACCCGGATCGGGCCGGCGAGCATCGTCGCCTCCTCGCGCACGATCTCGGCGCGGGCGAGGAGCGCCTCGCAGGCGGCCGGGCCGAGCAGGGTGGGCGGTCCGGTGCGGAGGGCCGCGCCTGCGGCGGGAAGAGTGCAGCTGTCGTCCGATCGCGTCATCGTCTCCTCCGTCGGCTGCTCGCGGTATCGGGCAGCGCCTGATTTTCCATCACCTCGCGGTCCGGCTCTCCCGGGTGAAGAGGAGCGCGGTCTCCCCGGAAGGGTAGTAGCCCGGCCGCCGGCCGGTCTCCCGGAAGCCGAGGCTCCGGTAGAGGGCGAGGGCGGCGTGGTTGCCGGCGGCGACGTCGAGGAAGCAGCGTTCGGCGCCGGCGGCGGCGAGGGTTTCCAGTGCCTCGGCGAGGAGCCGTCTGCCGAGGCCGCGGCGGCGGTGGCCGGGATCGCAGCCGACCCGCAGCAGCTCCGCCTCGCCGGCCACGACCTGGAAGAGAGCGTAGGCGAGCGTCCGGGAAGGAGTGCCGCCGCTCAGGAGCCAGGTACGGCTCGTGGGGAGCGCGAGGTACGAGGCGAGCTGCGCGCTGTTCCAGGGCGGGGTGAAGGCGAGGCCCTCGAGCCGGACGAGCGCGGCGAGATCCTCGCTGCCGCCCGCTCGGATCGCCACCTCAGGCGGGGCGGTCATCCGGCGCGGCTCCGAGGCGCACCTCCGGGGTCGGGGCGCGCAGGTAGAGCGGCTGGAGGAGGAGCGACGGCTCCCAGACGGGGGGGTGGAGGCTGAGCCACCGGGCGGCGGGGCCGGCGAGCGGCACGGCGGCGATCCACCGATCGGCGACGAGGCCGCCGGGCGGGGCGCTCTCGCCGAAGCCGATCGCGGTGCGGGCTCCGAGAGCCGCCAGCGCCACGAGGGGCAGGCGGTCCGGTGCATTCCGTGGCTCCGGCGGCGCGCCGGCCGCGAAGAGCTGGGCGAACCACTCTCCACGCAGGGCGTCGATCAGAGCAAGCGCTGGAAACGCCTCGGCGGGGAGCTGGAGCGCGAGCGCCTCGAAGGTCGTGATCGCCGCCGCCGGGATCCCGAGCGCCTGATGGAGCGCCCAGGCGGAGGCGAGCGCGACCCGCAGGCCGGTGAAGCTGCCGGGGCCGCGCACCGCGATCACGCCGCCGAGATCGCGCGGCGCGAGCCCCGCCCGACCGACGGCCGCGGCGGCGAGCGCGGCCGGCGCGGGCGCGGCCGGGCCACCCATCGCGGCTTCGGCGACCCCGAGGAGCTCGCCGGCCTGCGCCACGGCGGCGCTCGGTCGGGGCGAAGCCGCGTCGAGCACGAGCAGGGGGCGGGAGAAGGGTGGCGAGGCGGACACCGCGGGCATTCTATGCGGGGCTATACTGGCCGGCCGATGGTCGCTCCCGCCGAGCTCACGCCGATGCTTCGCCACTACCTGGAGCTGAAGGCCGAGCATCCGGATGCCCTCCTCTTCTACCGGATGGGGGACTTCTACGAGCTCTTCTACGACGACGCCGTGCGGGCGGCGGCGATGCTCGAGCTCACCCTCACCGCCCGCCATCGCGGCAGCCCGAACGAGGCGCCGATGTGCGGCGTGCCCCATCATGCGCTCGAAGGGTATGTCGCCCGCCTCCTGCGGCGCGGGGAGAAGGTCGCGGTCTGCGACCAGATGGAGGATCCGGCGCAGGCGAAGGGGCTCGTCCGCCGGGAGGTGACCCGGGTGCTCACCCCGGGAACGCTCACCGAGACCGCGCTGCTCGACGGCAAGGAGAGCGCCTATCTCGCGGCGATCGCCTGGGGGAGCGGGGGCGGCGCCGGCGCCTTCCTCGAGGTCTCGACCGGGGAGCTCTTCTTCCGTCGCTGGGGGCACCCCGACGAGGCACGGGGGGACCTCGACCTGCTGCGGCCGCGCGAGCTCCTGCTGCCGCCGGTACCGCTGCCCGAAGGGCTCGCCGGCGAGGTGGCGCGGGAGGGGCTGCGGCTCACTCCTGTCGAAGCCGCCGACTGGCCGGGTCCGGCAGAGGCCGCGAGCCTGCTGCGCGACCAGTTCGGCGTCGCCTCGCTCCGTGGATTCGGGTTCCGCGACGGCGAACCGGCACTGGTCGCGGTGGCGGCGGCGCTCGGCTACGCCCGGCGGATGCGCCGCAGCTCGCTCGCGCACATCCGGTCGGTCACGGCACGGGAGAGCGACGACGCCCTCCTGCTCGACGGCACGACGCTCGCGAACCTCGAGGTCCTGCGCAGCAGCCGGGACGGCGGGCGGAACGCCACGCTCCTCTCCGTGGTCGACGAGAGCGTCACCGCCGCCGGGGCGCGTACCGTCCGCGACTGGCTCCGGCGGCCGCTGCGCGACCTCGGGGCGATCGAGACCCGGCTTGCCGGGGTGGAGGCGCTCCTCGCCGGCGCCACCGTGCGCTCCACGGTCCGCGACCGGCTCCGCGGGCTGGCCGACCTCGAACGCCTCGCCGGCCGTGCCGCTCTCGGAGCGCTCACCCCACGGGAGGCTGCGGCGGTCCGCGACACCCTCGCCGTGGTGCCGGCGCTCTTCGCCGAGCTCGACCGGCTCGCCGCCCCCGCGCTCGATTCGCTCGTCCGGAGCGATCCCCTCCCGGCGCTCGCGGCGGCGCTCGAGCGCGGCCTCGTGGAGCGGCCCGCCAGCTCACCGGAAGAGGGGCCGGTCGTTGCCGCGGGGATCGATCCGGAGCTCGACCGGGTCCGCTCGCTCGCCGCCGACAGCAAGCGTCATATCCTCGCGCTCGAAGCGAACGAGCGGCAACGCACCGGCATCCCGTCGCTCAAGATCCGGTACAACCAGGTCTTCGGCTACTTCATCGAGGTCACGAAGGCGAACCAGCACCTCGTGCCCGACGACTACCTCCGCCGCCAGACGCTCGTCAACGCCGAACGGTACGTGACGCCGCAGATCAAGGAGCTGGAGGAGCAGATCCTCGGCGCCGAGGAGCGCCGGGTGGCGCTCGAACGGGAGCATTTCGAAGCCCTGCGGGCCCGGGTGGGAGCGGAGGCCGAACCGCTCGCCGCCCTCGGGCGCGCGCTCGCCCGGCTCGACGTCCTCGCCGGCTGGGCCGAGGTGGCGGCCCGCGGCGGGTACGTTCGTCCGCATCTCCACGACGGGCCGCCGGGGGTGCGGATCGTCGAGGGGCGGCACCCGGTCGTGGAGCGAACCGTCTCCGGCGGCTTCGTCCCGAACGACACCGAGCTCGACCCCGAGCGGAACCAGATCGTCCTCCTCACCGGCCCGAACATGGGGGGCAAATCGACCTACCTGCGGCAGGTGGCGCTGATCGTCCTCCTCGCCCAGGCCGGCTCGTTCGTGCCCGCCCGGGAGGCCGAGATCGGCCTCGCCGACCGGATCTTCACCCGGGTCGGCGCGAGCGACGACCTCGCGCGGGGGGAGTCGACGTTCATGGTCGAGATGACCGAGACCGCGAACATCCTCCGCCATGCGACCCCGCGCAGCCTCGTGATCCTCGACGAGGTCGGGCGGGGAACGGCGACCTTCGACGGCCTCTCGCTCGCCTGGGCGATCGTCGAGCACCTCCACGAGAGCTGCCGGCCGCTGACCCTCTTCGCCACCCACTACCACGAGCTGACCGAGCTCGCCGAGTTGCTGCCGCGAGTGGTGAACCGCACGATGGCGGTCAAGGAGTGGGAGGAGCGGATCCTCTTCCTCCGGCGGGTGGTGCCCGGGGCGGCGGACAAGTCGTACGGCCTCCACGTCGCCCGGCTCGCCGGGGTGCCGCCGAGCGTCGTCGCCCGGGCCGGAGAGGTCCTCGCGAACCTCGAAGCGGGGGAGTACGACCCGACCGGCCGCCCGCGGCTCGCCAAGGGGAGCGTGCCCGCCACCGCGCAGCCCGAGCAGCTGCCGCTCTTCACCCCCCCCGAGCAGCTCGTGGCGACGCTCCTGCGCGAGGTCGATCTCGAACGCCTCACGCCGCTCGCCGCCCTCAACCTGCTCGGTACCCTCAAGGCGCGGCTCGGATGAGCGGGGCCGGCGGGCTGCTCGTCGTCGGCTGCCCGGAGCCCCGTCTCGGAACGGCGGAACGCCGTCTTCTTGTCCGACTCCAGCCCGGCGGGGTGATCCTCTTCGCCCGGAACCTGCGCGGCTTCGATCAGCTCGCCGCCCTCGTCGCCGCGATCCGGGAGGCGGCCCCCCGGACGCTCCTCTGCCTCGACGCCGAGGGCGGCCGGGTCGATCGCCTGCGCCCCCTCGCCGGGCCGGCGCCGGCCGCCGAGGCCCTCGCCCGGCTGCCGGTGCGCTGGTCGGCCCGGGCCGGGCGGACGATGGGGGAGCTGCTGCGCGCCTGCGGTTTCGACCTCGACTTCGCGCCGGTGGCCGATCTCGACCGGGGGGAACGGGCGAACGCCCTCGATGGTCGCTACTTTGGCACGACACCACGGGCGATCACCGCCCGGGCCGGTGCCTTCCAGGCCGGTCTCGCGAGCCGGGGGATCGGCGGCTGCCTGAAACATTTCCCCGGCCTCGGAGGGGCGCGGGCCGATACCCACACGGAGGGGGCGCCGATCGGCCTGCCGCTCGGCGCCCTCGCCCGCGATCTCGCCCCGTTCCGGCGGCTCGCGCCGGTGAGCCTCACGATGATGACCGCCCACGCCGCCTATCCGGCGCGCGACCCCTCCGGGCTTCCCGCGACCCTCTCGCGGCCGATCGCCACGGCGCTGCTGCGCCGGGAGCTCGGCTTCCGGGGGTTGCTCTTCAGCGACGATCTGGAGATGGGGGCGCTCGCGCCGTGGGGAACGCTCGCCGACCGGGCCGCGGCGGCGCTCGCCGCCGGCTGCGACGGCCTCCTTCTCTGCAGCGAGCTGGGGGAGGCGGCGGGCGTCAGCCGCCGCCTCTCACGCGTCTCCCTGCGCGCACGGCGGGAGCAGGCTGAGCGCCGCTGGGAGCGGCTGCGGGGGGCGCTCGCGGCCCTCACGGCGAACTCCCCCCCGGCTCTCTCCCGGGAGGCCGCCGTCAGGCGCCGCGAGGCGTTCGCCGCCGCGGTGATGGCGGCTCAGAACGGGATGTCGTCGTCGTCCCCGCCGGCGCCGTAGCCGCCGTCGTCGGGGCCCGGATCCCCCTCGTACGCCGGCCGCTCGCCGCCGCCGTAGCCGCCCCGGCTCTCCCCGCCGCGCGAGTCGAGGAACTTCACCTCCTCGGCCACGACCTCGGTACGGTACTGCTTCTTGCCGTCGCGGTCGTCCCAGGAGCGGGTCTGGAGGCGCCCCTCGACGAAGATGCGGCGCCCCTTCTGGAGGTACTGCCCCGCGAGCTCGGCGGTGCGCCCGAAGCAGACGACGGTGTGCCACTCGGTCTGCTCCCCCCAGTTGCCGTTCGCGTCCTTCACGCGCCGCGAGGTGGCGAGGTTCAGGTTGGCCACCGGCTGCCCGCTCTTCGTGTGGCGGACCTCCGGATCGCGGCCCAGATTGCCGATCAGGAAGACTTTGTTGACCATGGTTCGCGCTGCCTCCGTGAGTTCGGTGAAGCTATCATGAGGCCGGCTCCGGCCCCTTCGCCCGGGAAAGGACGAATTCCATGCGCCTGGTCTTGCAGCGTGTCGCGTCGGCGGCGGTCACCGTCGACGGCGAAACCGTGGGGAGGATCGGCCGCGGCCTGCTCGTGCTCGCCGGCTGCGAGCGGGGCGACGGCCCGGAGCAGGCGGTGCATGCCGCGCAGCGCCTCTCTCTGCTGCGCGTCTTCGAGGATGGCGAGGGGAAGATGAACCTCGACGCGGGGGCGGTGGAGGGCGAGTTCCTAGTGGTCTCCCAGTTCACGCTCGCGGCCTCGCTCGACAAGGGGCGGCGCCCCTCGTTCGACCGCGCGGCGGCGCCGGCGATCGCGGCGCCGCTCGTCGACCTCCTGGTCGCCGAGCTGCGGGAGCGGGGATACCGGGTCGAGACCGGCCGCTTCGGCGCCCGGATGGAGGTCGCGCTCGTCAACGACGGGCCGGTGACCTTCGTCCTCGACCTGCCACCGGAGTGATCAGAACGCGACCGGGACGATCTCGATCGGCACCGGCATGAACGAGAGCAGGAAGATCGCGAGGGTGACGAGCGCGAGGTGGCGCCGGGGGGTGTCGAGCGGGGTCGCCTCGTCGACCACCGGGGGGTGGCGCAGCCCCATGATCAGGGTCACCGCGCACCAGAAGAGCCAGCCCGGCCAGTGGATGCCGGCCAGCACGAGCAGGAGCCAGAGGACGAGGGCGGCCTGCCGCTGCCGCCGCCCGGCGACCGCGTAGAGCAGATGCCCGCCGTCGAGCTGGCCGAGCGGGATCAGGTTGAGCATCGTCGCGAAGAGCCCGATCCAGCCGGCCAGGGCGAACGGGTGAAGGTCGAGGATCCAGCCCGCCGGCAGGGGCCCGTGGAAGAGCCGGACGAGGAGGTGCTGGAGGAGGCTCTGCCCCGGCAGCACGAGGTACGCCGGGCTCGTGTCGAGATCCGGCAGGCGTTCGAGCGGCACCGGGGTCGAGCGGGCGATCCCGTAGGCGAGGATCGGCAGGAGCGCGGCGAACCCGGCGAGCGGCCCGGCCACGGCGACGTCGAAGAGCTCCCGCTTGCCGCGCAGCGGCGCACGGATCCGGATGAACGCGCCGAAGGTGCCGATCCCGACGGGTGCCGGCAGGAAGTAGGGGAGGGTCGCCGGCAGGCGGTACCAGCGGCAGGCGAGGTAGTGGCCGAGCTCGTGGCAGAGGAGGACGAAGAGGGCCGGCAGGGAGAAGCGCAGCCCGATCCCGAGCAGATCGGCGCGCCCGAGCACGGTGCGTACCGCCTCCGGGTGGAGCCAGAGCGGCAGGGCGGAGACGACGTCGGTCCGGCTGCCGAGGTAGTAGCCGGTGCCGAGCACCGTCGTGGTGACGAGGGTCGTCGCGAAGAGCAGGGTGGCGAGGAGCCACCGCGGCGGCCGGGCGGGGACAGGGGGGCGCGCCGGAACCGGTATGGGTGCGCCGGGCTCCAACAGGGAGGGGATCGGGCCTGGGATGACGCCGGCCCCTTCAGATGTCCTTCAGGTCTCTGCCCGGCTTGAAGCGAACCGTCCGTCCCGGGGTGATCGTGACCTCGACCCCGGTCTTCGGGTTGCGCCCCACCCCCTTCTTCCGGTCCCGGACCTGGAAGACCCCGAAGCCGCGCAGCTCGATCCGTTGCCCCCGAACGAGCGCTTCCTTCATCGCCTCCATGATCGTGTCGACCGCCAGGGACGATTTGGCACGGGAGATCCGGGAACGCTCCGCAACGCGGTTGACGATGTCGACTTTGATCACGGCCTCACCTCGGGTAGACGATAGGGGAGTCGCGGCGGGGAGGTCAACGCCCGCTCGCCGGCCGCGAGCCCGCCTTGCGCCGCCGGATCTGCGCCGCGAGCTGGTCGCCGGCCGCCGCCAGCAGCTCGCGCAGGGCCACCGGGTCGAGCGTGCCGAGGTTTTCCGGCTCGCGGTCCAGGTAGACGAGAGCGGCGGTACGCCCGCCCACCGGCAGCGGCAGCAGCGCGCAGTCTTCCGGCAGCCGGCCGCCCCAGACGGCAGCCAGGGCATGGTGCGACGGGAGATTCGGCAAAGGACCCCGGAAGAACGGCGCCCGATCCCGCACCGTCGTGAGGATCGAGGTCGGCTCCGGGGCGATGGCCAGCGAGGCGAGGGTGTCGAGGGAGATGTCGGCTCCCGCCCCGAGCCAGCCGGTGAGGCGATTGGCGCGCACTGCGAGCAGCAGCACCCGGGAGAAGTCGACTGCGAGCCGGGCGACGAGCGCCGCTCCGATCGCGTCCCGGCTCGGAGGCTCGCCCGCCTGAGCCGGGCTGACCGGAACCGGCGTCTGGTCCGGAGCGGGTACGGCTGCCGGTACGGGCTCGGGCTCCGGCGCGGGCTCGGAAAAGGGCACGGACCGGCCGGTGAACGGCGCTTGCGGCACCGGCATCGCGGGCAAGGGCTCCAGCGGAACCGTCGTCCCGCCGAACGGCGCGGTCGCGAGGGGCGGCTCCGGCACCATCGAGAGCGCTTCGGGATTGGGGAGGGGAGGGGGGGGTGCGGGGGCCGGCGCCGTGAAGGGAGGAAGACTCCAGCCCGGTTCCGCGGTCGCCGTTTCGGCTTCGGAGGCGGTCGCCGCGGCCTCCCCGCGCCAGAGGTACCGGGTGCGGTTGAGGCGATCGACGAGCTGGACGTAACGGCGCGGACACTCTTCCCCGTAGTAGCGCTCCAGGGCCTCGAACAGGCGGGCCTCGAGCGCGATGTGGACCTTCAGCCGCCGGCCGGTGACGAAAGCCAGCTCGTCCTGGAGGGCGAGGTTCCGCACGTCGATCATCGCCAGCGAGAGCTCGCCGCCGAGGGCCCGGAACGGGATCGCCTGGCAGCGCCTCGCCGCGCGGGCGGGAAGGAGCGCCAGGGTCTTCTGGGGGATGGCGCGCAGATCCTCCTCGTCGGCGAACGGCACGTGGAGCTGTTCGGAGAGCCCCCGCAACAGGTCGCGCTCCTCGAGGGCGTTGGTCTCGAGCAGGCAGGTCCCGAGACGGCCTCCCGCCAGCCGCTGGTGCGCCAGGGCACGCGAGAGCTGCTCGGGGGTGATCGAGCCGCGATCGCTGAGGAGCTTTCCGAGTCGCTTCATGGCGGAGCCGGCTGGCGCAGGGTAACTGTAGGATGCGATTGAAGTTATTCGCGAACGATGGATGATAGCCGCGCGCGCCGCGGTTGTAAAGGAAGGGCGCGCTCGGTATCGTCCGCGGAATGGCGATCTTCCCGCGTGCCGCCGTTCCTCTCCTCCTCTTCTTCTCCCTCGTGGCCGCGACGTCCGCGCAGGAGACGCCCGCTCCGGACGCGGCGGGTCGGTTCGCCATCGCCCGGATGCTCGCCGAAGAAGGGCGCCTGATCGAGTCGTGGTCGGTGATGGAGGGCGCCATCCGGCTCGCCCCCGAGGAGCCGTACCTGCACGCGGAGGCGGCCCGCCTCCTGCTCCGGCTCGGCAGGATCGGCGAGGCGATCGCGCAGACCGAGATCGCCATGCGACTGGCACCCGATTCGGCGGACATCCTCCGGGTAGTCGGGAGGGTGAACGGAAGCCTCGGGGACCACGATCCCCAGGCCTCGGCACGGGCGGTCGCTGCCTTCGAACAGCTGCGGCGCCTGCAGCCGGGAGATCTCGAGGCGCTCGTCTCGCTCGGACAGATCTACCTGCGGACCGAACGCCCGGCGGAGGCCACCGCCGTGCTGCGCGAGGCGGAGGCGCACCATCCGCGGCAGCCGATGATCCTGGCTCTCCTCGCCGACGCGGCGCGCGAGGCCGGCGACCCCGAGACCGCCATCGGCGCGCTGCGCGAGCTCATCCCGCTCGATCCCACGCGGCCGCTGGTGCGCATCGAGCTCGCCGACCTGCTCTCCAACCTGAAGCGGTTCGACGAGGCGCTTGCCGTGATGGAGGAGCTCCCGGAGGCCGACCGGAGCCGGCCCGAGATCGGCTTGCGCCTCGCGGCCGCCCGCTGGCTGGCCGGCGACATCGAGACCGCGGGGCGGGACGTCCGGAACCTCCTCGCGGTGAACCCCGATCTGCAGGGGGGGAAGGTCCTGCTGGTGGAGATCCTGCTCGCCGATGGACGGCCCGAGGAGGCCGCGCCCCTGGTGCTCGAGCCGTTCACCGGCACCCGGCAGGAGATCGGGCGCGGGCTCCGGGTCGCCGGGGTATTCGAGCAGTCCGGGCGAAGCGAGCAGGCGGACGAGGTCCTCCAGCGCATCCTCGGCAGCCTGGCCCGCCTCGGCAAGGAGAGAGAAGAGGACGCGGCCAGAGTCGGGCTGGTGCGCGGAGGGCTGCTGCTGCGCAGCGGCCGGGGCGAGGAGGCGCTCGCGATCGCCCGTGCGATCGGCGCCTCCGCGTCCGGAGAGCTCGAAACCGCAGCCCGGGAGCTCGAGCACGACGCGCTCACGGCGCTCGACCGCGGTGACGAGTGGTCCACGCTCCACCCTGACGAGAAGCAAGAAGGGACGGCCGAGGAACTCCGGATCGAATCGCTGCTCGGGACGGTGCTCGGAGACGAGCCGGCGGTGGGGGTTCGCAAGCTGTTGGCGCTCCTCGAGAAGGAGCCGAACGGTGCGGAGATCGCCCTCATGGCCGGGGAGTCGTTGCAGCGGTCCGGCCGTTTCGACCTGTCCATCCCGTTCCTCGCGCGGTTCCTCGAGTCTGGCCCCGAGTCGGCCCGGGCGGCGTGGGTCCATTACAAGCTCGGGGTCGCTCACGAGCGCTGCGGCGAGGTCGCCGAGGCGATCCCCGCGCTGCGGCGGGCGATCGAGCTCGAACCCGATTTCCCGACGGCGCTCAACTATCTGGCGTATCTCCAGGCCGAACGGGGCGAGCGGCTCGAGGAATCGCTCCGGATGGCGAAGCGAGCGGTGGCGCTGGACCAGGAGCAGGGCGCCTACGTCGACACGCTCGGCTGGGTGCTCTTCCGCCTCGGGCGCCCCGCCGAAGCCCTGCCCTATCTCGAACGGGCCAGGCGTCTGGCGGGCGACGATCCCGAGATCCTCGACCATCTCGGGGATGCCTATCTCGCCCTGGGCGACCTCGCCCGGGCGCGGGAGTTCTGGGAGCTGGCCCTCGCCAAGGAGCCGGAGGCGCCGGAGCCGATCCGCGCCAAGCTCGCCTCACCGCCCGCCGCCGGAGCCGACTGAGGCGTGCGCCGATTTCTCCTTGGGAGCCTCCTCGGGAGCCTCCTGCTCACGGGCTGTGCCGCCCGCGGTCCGCACCGGTGGCCGGCGGGCGAACCGGGGACGCAGGCGCTCTTCCGGGTCGAGGCGACCACGAACGAAGGTGACAAGATCTCGTTCCGGCTCGTGCTCCGCTGGGAGAGCGAAGAGCGTTTCCAGCTCGCCGCCGCCGACCAGGCGGGAAGGACCCATTGGAGCCTCACCGTGGAGGGAGGCCGCGTGACCTTCGCCGACCATCAGAATCGGCTCGTCTGCCGGGCCGCGGCCTCGCGGCGGCTGCGACTGCCGATGCTCGGGCTCGACCTGCCCCCCCTGGCCACGGTCCGGGTGCTGCTCGGCGAGCTGCCGGTCCCCCTGCCCGCGACCGCCACCCGCGACGAGAACGGAGTCCGTTTCCGCGACGAGCGCGGTCAGCTCTGGACGGTGGCACAGGGGGCCGACCATCGGCCCCGCGGCTGGCAGCTCGAGCGCTCGCGGGGGAAGATCGTGGCCAGCTGGCAACGAGGGGAGGTCCGGGACGAGCTCCGGCTGCCGGAAGCGGGACTCACCCTGCGCTGGCGGCTCGCTTCGACCGAACAGCTGCCCGCGGGATGGCGCCCGGCGCCAGTCCCCGAAGGCTTTCGGGAGGGAGAGTGTGGACTGGACCGAGCACCGTAGCCCCGCGAAGGTGAACCTGCATCTGCAGGTCGTGGGCCGTCGTCCGGACGGTTACCACGAGCTGCGCACCGTCTTCCAGACGATCGACCTGGAGGACCGCATCGAGCTGGCGCTCGGTGGCCGCGGCGTGGAGATCGAATGCCGGGGCGCCGGGTTGCCGTTCGCGGAGGAGAACCTCGCCGTCCGGGCCGCCCGTCTCTTCGCGAGCCGCTGGGCCCCGCGGCTCGGGATCCGGCTCCGCCTCGACAAGCGGATCCCGGTCGGGGGCGGGCTCGGCGGCGGGAGCAGCAACGCCGCTACCGTGCTGCTCGCCCTCCGGGAGCGGTGCGGCTTCCCGGCGACGCGGGAGGAGCTCTGGGAGGCGGCGCGCTCGCTCGGCGCCGACGTCCCGTACTTCCTGCTCGGCGGCGCCGCGCTCGGGATCGGCCGCGGCGATGAGCTCGTGCCGCTCCCCGAACCCCCTCTCTCCCGCCTCTGGCTGGCGGTTCCGCCGCTGGCGATCGATACCGGGCGGGTCTTCCGGTCGCTCCCGGGTTTGACAGAGGCGCCGCTGGCGCCTAGCATCCGGCGGCTCCTGGGGCCGCAACGCCGGGGCCCGAGCCCCCTCGGCGACTTCCTCGGCCACAACGACCTGCAGGCGACCGTCTTCCGGCTCTACCCGGACGTCGCGACGGTGTACGATTCGCTCGTCGCGGCAGGCGCATGCTGGGTCTCGCTCTCCGGCAGTGGGGCGTGTCTGGTGGCGCGTTTCCGCGGGGTGCGAGCGGGGGAGCTGGCCCGGAAGGCGATGCCACCGGGGGTCGAGCTGAGGCCGGTGTTCACGCTCTCCCGGCGAGCGTGGCTCGAACGGTGGCGTGAGGGGCGAGGATAGGAGCAGCGAGAGACGATGGAGATCACCGACGTCAGAATCTTCACCGTGCGCGATCCCCGCGTCCGGGCGTACGTTTCGATCGTTTTCGACGGCTGTTTCATGGTCAACGACCTGCGGATCGTCGAGGGGAAGCAGGGGCTCTTCGTGAGCATGCCGAACCGGCGGCGCCGCAACGGCGATTTCAAGGACATCGCCCATCCCCTCAACCAGGAGACGCGGCGCTGGATCGAACAGCGGGTCCTCGACGAGTTCCGGAGGACGGCCGAAGCGGGAGGCGAGGCCGTGCCGGCCGGGGAGGAGGCGGCCAGCCCCGCCCCGGAGGCCGGCGAAGAGCAGCGGGAAATGAGCCTGGAAGAGGTCCAGGAGGCGCACCTCCGGGACTCCTTCTGGTCGCTGGGTTGAACGGGGGCGGCTGCGGGTCGGGTTGCTGGGGCGTCGCCAAGTGGTAAGGCACGAGACTTTGGATCTCGCATTCGGAGGTTCGAATCCTCCCGCCCCAACCAGGCTTCGCCGCCTGCCGGTCGAGCCTCCGGCGTGGGGCCGGGCTCAGGAGGGCTGAGATGTACGGAGAGGTCAGGATCTTCGGCGGCCGCGCGCACCCGGCCCTGACGCGAGAGATCTGCGACTACCTGGGCGTCTCCCAGGGAAACTCGCGGGCATTCGATTTCTCGGACGGCGAATCGTTCTTCCAGATCGACGAGAACGTGCGCGGCGCCGACGTCTTCGTCGTCCAGCCCACCTGCCGGCCGGTCAACGACTCCCTCATGGAGCTGTTGATCATGATCGACGCTTTCAAGCGGTCGTCGGCCACCCGGATCACCGCCGTGCTCCCTTACTACGGCTATGCCCGGCAGGACAAGAAGGACCGGCCGCGGGTGCCGATCACGGCAAAGCTCGTGGCGGACCTCATCTCCCGGGCCGGCGCCGACCGGGTCCTCACCCTCGACCTCCACGCCTCGCAGATCCAGGGTTTCTTCGACGTGCCGGTCGACCACCTCTTCGCCGCGCCGGTCATGCTCGACGCCATCCGGGAGATGGCGATCCCGAATCTGGTGATCGTCTCGCCCGACGCCGGCGGCGTGGAACGGGCCCGGGCCATCGCCAAGCGAATGACCGCCGGGCTCGCGATCGTCGACAAGCGGCGCATCGCCCCCAACGAGGCCGAGGTGATGCACATCATCGGCGAGGTCGCGGGGCGCAACGTGCTGATCCTCGACGACATCATCGATACCGCGGGGACCCTCACCAAGACGGTCGAGGCGCTGGCGGCGAGGGGGGCGGAGCGCATCCTCGCCGCGGGCGTGCACGGCATCCTCTCGGGCCGGGCCCTGCAGCGGATCATGGAGTCGCCGCTCGAGGCGGTCCTGATCACCAACACCACACCGGTGGAAGAGAAGCTGGCCGCCTGCAGCAAGCTGCGCGTCCACTCGGTCGCCTCGCTGCTCGGCGAGGCGATCCACCGGATTCACGAGAACAGCTCGGTGAGCTCGCTGTTCGTCTAGAAGGGACTCAGGGAAGAAGGATCCTATGGAAGAGCTGACGATCGAAGTCCAGAAGCGCGAAGAGACGGGTGACGGCGCCTGCCGGCGCCTGCGGCGGGCCGGCTGGGTGCCGGGCGTGGTCTACGGTGGCGGGCGTGACCCGCTGCCGATCCAGATCGAGCGCAAGCCGCTGCTCGAGATCCTGGCGAAGGGGGGCGGGGAGAACCGGGTCTTCCTGCTCCGGCTCGCCGGCACCGACAAGAGCCGGCACACGATGATCCGCGATCTGCAGGTCGACCCGGTGAGCCGGCAGGTGATCCACGTCGACTTCCAGCGCGTCCTGCTGGACGCCAAGGTGCGGGTCAAGGTGCGGGTCGAGATCGCCGGTACCGCCTGGGGAGTCAAGAACGAGGCCGGCATGCTCGAGTTCGTGAGCCGGGAGGTCGAGGTCGAGTGCCTGCCGACCCGGATCCCCGACGAGTTCCGGGTCGACGTCTCGGAGCTGCACGTCGGTCAGCACATCCGGGTCGCCGATCTCGTGCTGCCCGAAGGGGTCGAGGTGCGCGACGAGCCCGACCGCGTGATCGTCGCGATCGCCCACGGCCGGGTCAGCGAGACGGCCGCCGAGCCGGGAACCGAGGCCGCGGCGGCGGCCACGGAGCCGGAGGTGGTGCGGCGGGGCAAGGCCGAGACCCCGGAGTCCTGAAGCCTTGCGGCTCGTCGTCGGGCTCGGGAATCCGGGCCCGGAGTATGCGCCGACCCGGCACAACCTCGGGTTCAGGGTCGTTCTGGCGCTGGCCCGGCGCCGGGGGATCGAGAGCTGGTCGCCGCTCTGTGCCGCCCTCACGGCACGCAGCGGCGACCTCCTCCTCGCCTGCCCGCAGACCTACATGAACCGGAGCGGCCTCGCGGTTCGTTGTCTCGTCGAGCGGGGGGGGCCGGAGCTCGAGGGTCTGCTCGTGGTCTACGACGATCTCGCGCTGCCGCTCGGCAGGCTGCGGCTGCGGGCCGCGGGCGGTCCCGGAGGGCATCGCGGGATGGCCTCCATCCTCGAGCAGCTCCGTTCCGACGCCATCCCCCGCCTGCGGCTTGGAATCGGCCCCGCACCGGCCGGGGAGGACCTCGCCGCCTGGGTGCTCGCTCCGTTCGAAGGCGCGGAGCGCGAGGCCGCGGCCGCTCTCGTGGAGCGCGCTGCCGATGCCTGCGAAGCCTGGCTGACCGAGGATCTCGAAACGGTCGCGGCCCGGGTGAACGCCCGGGCCGCGGGCGAGACGCTTGACGACGGCCGAACCGACTGAGATCATTCACAGTTCGGGGCGAGACCCCGTACACCTCCGGGCGTGCCGGAGGTGACCTCTCTGTTCCGCCTCGGGCGGGACTGATTCAGGCCATAGGGAGGAGAGATCCCGCATGAGAACCTACGAGCTCGTCTTCATCGCCGACCCTCGTCTTTCCGACGAAGAGGTCGTGACGATGACCGACGAGTACAAGCAACTGATCACCACCCTGGGCGCGACGGTGCAGCGCGAGGAGAGCTGGGGGCGGCGCAAGCTCGCCTATCCGATCCAGAAGCTCACCGAGGGACGCTACGTCGTGCTCTACATCGAGGTCGAGGGGAAGAATCCGCTGCCGGAAGTCGAGCTGCGGCTGCGGCAGAACGACAAGATCCTGCGCTACCTCACGGTGCGCACCGACCAGGACCGGCGGCCGGAAGTCGATCCGGCGGCCGCGGTCGTCGAGGAGCAGCCTGAGTTCGAACCCGGGGAGGAGGCCTGATCATGGCGCGCATGGGTGGCAAAGGTGGCCGTGGCGGCCGGGGGGGCAAGCCCCAGGGCAAGAAGCGGGTCTTCTTCCGGCGGCGCAAGGTCTGTAAGTTCTGTGCCGAGAAGCTCGAATACATCGACTACAAGGACGCGAAGCAGGTGCAGCAGTTCATCCTCGAGCGGGCGAAGATCCTGCCCCGGAGGATCTCGGGCACCTGCGCCCGGCACCAGCGGCTCGTGCAGCAGGCCGTCAAGCGGGCCCGGCAGATCGCGTTGATCCCGTTCACGACCGACTGAGGGGGCGCCGGCAATGAAGGTCATTCTGCTTTCCGACCTGCGCCACCAGGGGCGGCGCGGCGAGGTGATCGAAGTCCGACCCGGCTTCGCTCGCAACTACCTCCTGCCTCAGGGGCTGGCGATGCTGGCCACCCCCGGGAACATGAAGCGTTTCGAGCAGGAGCGGAAGAAGATCGATCTGCGGCACGCCGCCGAGCGCGCGGTCGCCGCCGAGCTGGCAGCCCGGCTGGCGGGCGTGAAGATCACGATCGCCAAGCGGGCGACGGAGGCGAACACCCTCTACGGCTCGGTCACCGCGAGCGAGATCGCCGATGCTCTCGCCGAGAAGGGGATCGAGATCGACCGCCGCCGGATCGATCTGGCGGGCGGCATCAAGACTCTCGGCGACCACGTGGTGCGGGTCGACCTCCACAGCGAGGTGATCGCCGAGCTCGCGGTCGACGTCGTCGCCGCCTCATGAGCGACGGCGAGGCCGGGGAGCGCGGCGGCGAGCGGGCCGGCAGCCCGCCTGCCATCGACGAGTTCCTCGGCGAGCCGACCCGGGATCTCGACGCCTGGCGGTGGCTCTGGACGGAGGATCGACGTTTCCCCGTCCGGAGCCACCGCGGACTCCTCGGCCGCGTCGTCGTCCTCTTCAAGCGCCTCCTGGCGCCGCTCGTGCGCACGCCCCAGAACGATCTCTGGGAGCGCCAGCGCGTCTTCAATCTGATCGCCCTCGAGCACCTCCAGCGGTTGGACGACGGCCTGCGCGGGAATACCGAACGCCTTGGCTGGCACGATGGACGGATCGAGCGCCTCGAGGAGTACTGGCGTCAGGGCCTCGAGGAGGTCATGGCGCACAACGACGCCCTCTTCGCGCGCCTCGATCAGAAGACCGACCGCCTGCGCCGGGAGGTGGCCGAGCTCCTCGGCCGTCTCGGCGCGCTTACCGCGGCCGGCTCCGCGAACGGAGACGCGGCCCTGGCGCGGGCGCTCGAAGAGCATGCCTATCTGCGCCTCGAAGCGCGCCACCGCGGCACGGAGGAGGAGATCCGGGAGCGGCTCGAGATCTACCTGCCGTTCCTCGCCGGGGGAGAGGTGCTCGATCTCGGTTGCGGCCGCGGGGAGTTCCTCGAGCTCCTGCGCGGCGCGGGGATCGCGGCCCGCGGCGTCGACAGCAGCGCCGAGATGGTCGCGATCTGCCGTGGCAAGGGCCTCACGGTCGTCGAGGGAGACCTCTTTTCGGCGCTCGCCGCCGAGCCCGAGGCCGGGCTCGGGGCGGTGGTCAGCTTCCATGTGATCGAGCACCTGCCGCCGCCCCTCATCGACCGGCTGGTGAAGCTCGCCTGGCGAGCGCTGCGGCCCGGGGGGGCCCTGATCCTCGAGACGCCGAGCCCGCTCTCGCTGGTGGTGGCGGCACGCAACTTCTGGCTCGACCCGACCCATCAGCGGCCCGTGCATCCCGAGCTCCTGCGTCTCTTCGCCGAAGCGGCCGGCTTCATGGAGATCCGGACCCTGCCCCTGCGCCCCTTCGCGGAGAGCGCCCGCCTGCCGGAGCTCGACCTCGCGCGTTTCGACGCCGCGCAGCGCCCCCTCGCCGACGCCGTCAACCGGCTCCGGGACCGGATCGACGAGCTGCTCTTCGGCCACCAGGACTACGGGTTGATCGCGCGCAAGCCCGCGGCCGGCTGAGCCCGGCGGGCTCAGCCCCTCACTCCTCGCCTTCGGCCTCCCAGGCCTGCACGATCGCGTTCCAGTCCTCGACCCCTTCGGGCATCGCCTCCCGGTCACGCGGCCGGTAGAAGGCCCGCTGCTGTGGCCAGGGCAGCTCCAGGATCCGTTCCCAGCGCGGCTCGTACTCGCGCGAGGGAACGGTACCGGGAACGAACGCCTCCTCGAGCGGTCGGGGCGAAGCCGGGGTGGCGAGGAGGCCCGAGCGGTAGTCGATCATCGCGGTGACGACGCCGGGGGGACGGGAGAACCGTTCGCCCTCCGCGAGCCAGCCCTCCGCCAGCCCGGTTTCGACGATCGCGCGCCAGATCGGCAGCGCCGCCTCGGCCCCGGTCATCCGGTTGCCGATGCTCCGTTTCTGGTCGTGCCCGATCCAGACGAGGATCGTGTACCGGGGTGTCATCCCCACGAACCAGGCATCGGTGTAGCCGTTGGTGGTGCCGGTCTTGCCCGCGAGATCGAGCGGCAGACGCGCCGCGCTCGCGCCGGTTCCCCGGTCGATCACCCCTTCGAGCACGTGCAGGAGCACGTAGGCGACCTCGGGCTCGGTGACCTTCGAAGCCCGGGCCTGGTGCTCTTCGAGGGCGACCCCTTCGCGGGTGGTGACCCGCTCGATCAGGTACGGCTCGAGGTGGATTCCGAGGTTGGCGATCGCGGCATAGGCCGCCGCGACCTCCATCGGCACGAGGTCGGCCGAACCGAGCGCGAGGCTGGGGTAGGGCGGAAGCGGCGAATGGATGCCGGCACGGTGAGCGAAATCGACGACCCGGTCGACCCCGATGAGATCGAGGAGCTTGACCGCCGGGACGTTCACCGAGAGCTCGAGCGCCCGCCGAAGGGTGAGGATGCCGTCATACCGGCGGTAGTAGTTGCGCGGGCTGTAGCTGCGCAGGCCGTCGGCGCCGAGGAACGCCGCCGGCGCGTCGAAGAGGGTGTCGGCGGGGGAGAAACCCTGCTCGAAGGCGGCCCCGTAGACGAACGGCTTGAACGCCGAGCCGACCTGCCGCTGGGCCTGCGTGGCGCGATTGAACTTGTTGCGCGCGAAGTTCCAGCCACCCACCAGGGCGCGCACGGCGCCGGTGCCCGACTCGAGCACGATCGCCGCCCCTTCGACCACCGGCTCCTGTTCGAGCAGGAGGAAGGGCGGTTCCCGCCCCTCCCGGCGTTCGCTCTCCCGGGCCCACCGGAACCAGGCGAGATCGCCGGGCCGCAACACCTCGGCGACCCGCTGCCGGCCGGTCCAGCTCACGCCCCGGCGGGTGAGGGTCGCTTCGCCTTCGGGCAGACGTATCCTGGCCGTCTCCCCTTCGAGCGCGACGACCAGACCGGGCAGCCAGAGGCCCGGGAGGGGATTGCGGCTCTCGTCGGCCTCATCTTCCGTGACGACGGTGTCGAGCGCCAGATCCCGGTGCAACGGGCCGCGCCAGCCCCGCCGGTGATCGAGCCGCAGCAGGCCATCCCGCAACGCCTCCTCGGTGGCGCGCTGGAGGCGAAGGTCCAGGGTGGTGCGGACGCGCAGCCCGTCGCCGTAGAGGCGCTCGGCGCCGAAGCGCGCCTCGAGCTGCTTGCGCACCTCTTCGGCGAAGTAGCTTCCGCTCTCCGCCCGCGCCCGGTGCTCCCGCACGACCAGCGGCGCCGCCACGGCGGCGGCGTGCGCGGCCGGGTCGAGATAGCCCTCGGCGAGCATCCGGTCGAGGACGTAGTTCCGGCGCCGGGTCACCAGCTCCGGCCGGCGGTACGGGCTGTACTCGCTCGGGCGCTGGAGGATCCCCGCGAGCGTCGCCGCTTCGGCGGCGCCCAGCTCGGCGACCGGCTTTCCAAAGTAGTAGCGGGAGGCCGACTGCATCCCGTAGTTGCCATGCCCGAGGAAGGAGAGGTTGCAGTAGAGCGTGAGGATCTGCTGCTTCGAGAGCGACTTCTCGAGCTCCACCGCGAGGAGGGCTTCCTCGATCTTCCGCTGCCAGCTCTTCTGCGGGGTGAGGAAGAGCTTGCGGGCGAGCTGCATGGTGATCGTGGAGGCGCCCTGGGCGCGGCGACCCCGCTGGAAATTGACCAGGACCGCCCGTGCCACGCCCACGACGTCGATCCCGCCGTGCCGGAAGAAATCGGCGTCCTCGGCGGCGAGCACCGCGCCCTGGAGCAGCGGTGGCATCTCCCCTTCGGCCAGCAGCTCCCGCCGCTCCCGGGCATAGGTGGTGAAGACCTCGCCCTCGCGATCCTGGAGGCGGGTGACGAGGCTCGGACGGAACTCGGCGAGCGTCTCCACCTTCGGCATGTGGATCGCCGCGCCGACGCCCATCCCGACCAGGCTGCCTCCGGCGAGCGCCAGCAGCGCCGGCAACAGCCATCGCAACCAGGGCCGGCGGGCGATCGCGATCCGGAAACGAGCGGGGAGGGAGGGGGGGCTCACGGCGGGATACTAGCAGCGGGACCCGGCACGCCTGTGATAGAGAGAGGCCGTGTTCGAAACGCAACGCCGGCTGGCGTGGAGAGCCCATGACCGACCTTCCCTCTGAGCCCCGGGCGGAGCCGCCAACCTCTCCGCCCTCTCCTTTTTCGCCCGGGCGCCCGGCCGCGCCATCCGGCTGCGGCCGCTACGCCCTGATCGGCTGCGGCTTCTCGGCGTTGCTGCTCGGAATCGCCGCCGTCGTCTTCCTCTTCAAGGCCGGCGACCTGTTCGCCTGGACGCTGCAGAAGATGGAGGCGCAGATCGCCACGCAACTGCCCGCGGACCTCGCTCCGGAGGAGCGCGACCGGCTCCACGCCGCCTTCGAGGGGGTCCGGGTGGCGGTGCAGCGGCGGGAGATCGACGCCGCGGCCCTGCAGCGGCTCCAGACGAAGCTGGGTGCGACCGCGGGCCGGCCGTCCGGCACGCGGATGGAGCGCGAGGAGTACTTCGCCCTGATCGCGGCGCTCGAAGCGGTCCCCGCTCGCCCGGAGCCGACGGCGGCCCCGGCGCCACCCGCCGACTGAGGTCCGCGGCGCGGCGTGGGCTCCTTCCGGCTCGAAACCCCGTTCGTTCCGCAGGGCGACCAGCCCGAGGCGATCGCGAGCCTCGTGGCGGGTTTCCGGGAGGGAACGCGGGAGCAGGTCCTGCTCGGGGTCACCGGCTCGGGCAAGACCTTCACGGTGGCGAAGGTGGTCGAGGCGCTCGACCGCCCGACCCTCGTCCTCTCCCACAACAAGACGCTCGCGGCGCAGCTCTACCAGGAGTTCCGTGCCTTCTTCCCGCACAACGCCGTCGAGTTCTTCGTCTCCTACTACGACTACTACCAGCCCGAGGCGTACGTCCCCCAGAGCGATACCTACATCGAAAAGGAGGTGAGCATCAACGAGGAGATCGACCGCCTCCGGCTGCGGGCGACGAAGACCATCTTCGAGCGGCGGGACGTGCTCATCGTCGCCTCGGTCTCCTGCATCTACGGCCTCGGCTCCCCCGAAGCGTTCTTCGGGATGCTGCTCCTCTTCGACCAGGGGGCGACGATGAGCCTCGACGGGGCGCTGCGGCGCCTCGCCGAGATGCAGTACGAACGCACCTCGCTCGATCTCCACCCCGGCTCGTTCCGGGTGCGCGGGGACACCCTCGAGGTCCTCCCCGCCTACGACGAGCGGGCGGCGCGGATCGAGTTCTTCGGCGACGAGATCGAGCGGCTGGCGCTCTTCGATCCGCTGCGCGGCGAGATCCTCGAGGAGCCGTCGCGGATCGCCCTCTACCCGCAGAGCCATTACGTGACCCCGCCCGACCGGCTCGCGGCGGCCCGCGAGAGCATCCGCGACGAGCTCCGGGAACGGCTCGCCTTCCTCGAGAGGGAGGGGAAGCTGCTCGAACGGCAACGCCTCGAGCAGCGGACCCTCTTCGACCTCGAGATGCTCGCCGAGGTCGGCTACTGCCATGGGATCGAGAACTACTCCCGGCACCTGACCGGGCGGGCGCCGGGCGAGCCGCCGCCGACGCTCCTCGACTACTTCCCGGACGACTTCCTGCTGGTCGTCGACGAGAGCCACCAGACGATCCCCCAGGTGCGCGGCATGTACAACGGCGACCGCTCGCGCAAGGAGACCCTGGTCGAGTTCGGCTTCCGGCTGCCGAGCGCCGTCGACAACCGCCCGCTCACCTTCGCCGAGTTCGATGCCCGGGTGGGGCAGCGGCTCTACGTCTCGGCCACCCCCGCCCCGTTCGAGCTCGAGCGCACCGGCGGGGTCGTGGTCGAGCAGCTGATCCGGCCCACCGGGCTCCTCGATCCGGAGATCGAGCACCGCCCGGCGCGCGGGCAGGTCGACGACCTCCTGCAGCAGATCCGCGAGGTGATCGCCCGCAAGGAGAGGGTGCTCGTGACGACGCTCACCAAGCGGATGGCCGAGGAGCTGACGCAGTACCTGCTCGAGATCGGGATCCGGGTGCGGTATCTGCACAGCGACGTCGTGACCCTCGAACGGGTCGAGATCGTCACCGCGCTGCGCCGGGGGGAGTTCGACGTCCTCGTGGGGATCAACCTCCTGCGCGAGGGGCTCGACCTGCCGGAGGTCTCCCTCGTGGCGATCCTCGACGCGGACAAGGAGGGGTTCCTGCGGAGCGAGACCGCGCTCGTCCAGACCGCCGGGCGGGCGGCGCGCAACCTCAACGGCCGGGTGCTCCTCTACGGCGACCGGGTCACCGAGGCGATGCGCCGGGCGATGGAGGAGACCCGGCGGCGGCGGGAGCGGCAGGCCGCCTTCAACCGCGAGCACGGCATCGAGCCGCGGACGATCCTCAAGGAGATCCACAACCCGCTCGTGGCGCTCGCGAACCTCGACTACCACGACGCCGGCGCGGCGCTCGCCGGTCTCGTGGCGGAGGACGAGGCGACGCCGCTGCCCGAGCGGATCTCCCGTCTGGAGCGGGAGATGCGGGCCGCCGCCAAGCGCCTCGAGTTCGAGGAGGCCGCAATGCTCCGGGACCGGATCCGCGAGCTGCGCGAGCTGCAGATCTTCCGGGGCTGAGCGGTGACCGGAACGCTGCGCGAGAAGATCGGATCGCTGCCGGACGAGCCGGGGATCTACATCTTCCTCGGCCCCGAGGGGCAGCCGCTCTACGTCGGCAAGGCGCGCTCGCTCCGTCGCCGGGTCGCCTCCTACCTCGCGCGGGAGCTCGAGCCGCGGCTCGAGCGGATGCTGGCAGAGGCGGTCGATCTCGACTTCCTCGTCACTCGCGACGAGATCGAGGCGCTCGAGCTCGAGAACCAGTGGATCAAGCGGCACCACCCCCGGTTCAACATCCTCCTGCGCGATGACAAGACCTATCCGTACCTGAAGCTGACCGCAGAGCCGTGGCCGCGGATCGCCTTCACCCGCCGGATCCGGGCCGACGGCGCCGACTATTTCGGCCCCTTCCTGCCCGGCGGCCTCGCCCGGCGGGCGATCAAGATCGTCCAGAAGCTGTTCGGCGTCCGCACCTGCCGGATCGAGATCGACGGCCGGCTGCCGCGCCCCTGCCTCTACTACGACCTGAAGCGCTGCCTCGCGCCGTGCGTGGCCGGCCTGACCACCGCGGTGGAGTACGGAGCGGCGGTGGAGCGGGCGCGGCAGTTCCTCGGCGGGCGCACCGAGAAGCTGCTGCGCGACCTGCGCCGGGAGATGGAGGAGGCGGCCGAGCGGCTCGCCTTCGAGGAGGCCGCCCGGCTGCGCGATCTGGCCGCGGAGGTCGAGGCGTTCACCGGCGGCAACCGCCTGAGCACCGTCACCGGCGACGACGTGGACGTCTTCGGGGTCCATGTCCAGAAGAACCAGGCGGCGATCGCGGTGCTCGTCATGCGCGGCGGCCATGTCGTCGACCGCCACGAGCTCTTCTGGGAGGGGACCGATCCGGTCGCCCCGGCCGACCTCCTCGCCGAGCTGCTCCCGCAGTACTACGCCCGCACCACCTTCCTCCCGGCCGAGGTCCACCTGCCCACGGCGGTGGCGGAGCCCGAGGCGCTCGCCGGCTGGCTCTCGGAGCGCCGGGGGCGGCGGGTCCAGCTCCGGCAGCCGCAGCGGGGCGCCTGGGCCTCCCGGCTCGAGCTCGCCCGGCGCAACGCCAATCTCGCCTTCCGCCGCCGTTTTCGCGGGGCCGAAACGGACGCCGGGGCGCTCGCGCTCCAGGAGCTCCTGGAGCTGCCCGAACCGCCCCGCCGGATCGAGGGGTTCGACGTCTCCACCTTCCACGGGGCGCAGACCTACGCCTCCCTCGTCGTCTGGCAGGAGGGCCGCCTCCTCAAGTCGGGCTACCGCAGCTTCGCGATCCGCGGCAGCGCGCGGCAGGACGACTTCGCCTCGCTCCGGCAGGCGGTGGAACGGCACCTCGGGCGCGTGGCCGGGGCCGGCGGCGCGAGCGGTCCCCCCGATCTCCTCCTCGTGGACGGCGGCCGGGGGCAGCTCAACGCGGTGCTGGAGGCGCTGGCGACGGTCGGAGTCGAGGAGATCCCGGTGGTCGGCCTCGCCGAGCGGGAGGAGGAGCTCTATCTCCCGGGAAGGGCCGAGCCGCTGCGGCTCCCGGCCCGGGACCCCGGCCTCCAGCTCCTCCAGCGATTGCGGGACGAGGCCCACCGCTTCGCGCTCACCCGGCATCGGCGGCGGCGCTCGCGCGAGGCGCTCGCGAGCCGCCTCGACGAGGTGCCGGGGATCGGCCCGCGCCGGCGGCAGCGGCTCCTGCGGGAGTTCGGATCGGCGGCTGGCGTGGCGGCGGCGAGCGAAGCGGAACTCGCGCGCAGCGTGGGACCCGCCCTCGCCGGGCGGCTCCGGGCCTGGTTCGCCGCTGCCGACGGCGACTCGGCTAGAATCGGCGCCGGACCGAACCGGGAATGAAGGAGATGCAGGGAGAGTTAGCCACCCGCGCCTTGCCCGATCTGGTGCGCGACCTCCACGCGGCCGAGGCGACCGGTACGCTCGAGATCGAGATGCAGGGGCAGCGGCGGAAGCTCCATTTCGTTCGCGGAGAGATCTACCTGCCGGCTGCCACCCCGCTCGCGCGCCGGCTGGCGGCGCTGCTCGCCGAGGAACACTCCGACGGACATGAGCTCACGGCGCTGGTCCAGCGGATGGTCGACCTGACCTCGAGCTGGCGCGAGGGGAGCTACCGCTTCCTGGAGAGCAAAGACGACAGCGGCGGCGAGCTCGTCGGGCCCCTCCCGACGCTGGAGTTCGCCCGGCTCGGCGGGGCCTCCACCTCACCTGAAGCCGCCGAGGCGCCCACCGAATCCAGACCCTCCGCTCCCCCCGGGCCACCGGCGACGGACCCGCTGGCGAAGCTCGGCGGCGAGCGGGCGCGGTGGATCACGGTGCCGAAGCGTTCGGGCTCCTTCGACCCGGCCGAGCAGTGGGTGCTCGAGCAGCTCCGCCAGCCGCGGACGCTGCGGGATCTGCTCGAAGACTCCCCGGTGCCGCGAGCCGAGCTGCTCGAGACGGCGGCGAAGCTCGCCGCGGCCGGCTACCTCCGGTCGCTCGACAGGCCGCGCGTCGAGACCGGCGCCTTCGAGTTCCAGAGCGAGACGTTGCAGCGGCTCCGCCTCCGGATCGCGTCGTTCCTCGAGGAGAAGCCGCTCGACGGCGACCTGGAATCCCAGCGGTCACGGGTGATGGAGCTGCTGGCGACGCGAGAGGATCTCGACCATTACCAGCTGCTCGGCATCGGGCCGTTCGCTTCGACCGACGAGGTCCAGCGGGCCTACGAGGAGATGGCGAGGCTCGTCCATCCGCTGCGCGCCGAAGAGCTCGGGCTCGCGGAGTCGGCCGGAGCCCTCACCGAGCTCTTCGACAGCATGACCACGGCCTACCTCACGCTCAGCGACAACGAACGCCGCCGCGACTACGACCGCCAGCATGGCCTCGGCCCGGAGGCGGCTACCGTCACCGAGACGAGCCCGACCGCCGCTCGCCAGGAAGAGCGCGAGGAGCTCGCCCGCTCCTATTTCGAGCGGGCGATGGCATACGAGGCGCGCGCCGAGATCCATTTCGCGATCGAGATGCTCACGCTCGCCACCGCCACTGATCCCACGCACGCGGAGTATTTCCTGAACCTCGGCCGTCTCCAGGCCCGCAACCCGAACTGGCTCCGGCGGGCTGCCACGAGCTATCTGCGCGGGATCTCCCTCTCGCCGCGGGAGATTCCGCCCCGCCTCGAGCTCGCCCGCATCCTGGAGAAGCTCGGCGAGCTGCCCCGGGCGCGCGTGCAGTACCACACGATCCTGCGCATCGACTCCACCCACCAGGTCGCGCTCGCCCGGCGTCAGGAGCTCGAGGAGAGGATCGCCGCCGAGAATCGGGGCGAGGGCGGTCTGCTCGGCCGCTTCTTCCGCAAAGGCTGAGCCCGCCGCCGAATGCGCTAGACTGAACCGGGGCGGAGGCCCCCGGGCGTTCGCCCCTCCGTCGTGACGGAGGGGAGGAAAGTCCGAGCTCCGACGGGCAGCAGGCTCGCTAACGGCGAGGCGCGATGACGCGACGGAAAGTGCAACAGAGAGCAGACCGCTCGTCCCTCCGGGCGAGCAAGGGTGAAAGGGTGCGGTAAGAGCGCACCGCCCGGCCGGCAACGGTCCGGGGCACGGCAAACCCCCTGCGGAGCAAGACCAAATAGGGGAGCGGATCGAGGGTCGCCCGTCCCGAGGTCCCGGACCCGCGAGGGCCGGGCGCCGTTCCCGGGTAGGTCGCTGGAGGGTACCGGCAACGGTATCCGGAGAGGAATGAACGTCCCCTCGCGAGAGGGACAGAACTCGGCTTACGGGTGCCTCCGCCCATCGTCCCCCCCGCCCGCTGGCCGCCGCCCGTCCATCCGGGCGATCGCGTCGGGGTCGCCGCGCTCTCGGGCCCGGTCGACCCCGTGGCGCTCGCTGCGGGGCTCGCGAACCTCGCCATGCTCGGCTTCGAGCCGATCCCGGCCCGGAACCTCCGCCGGCGCGAGGGGCTCTTCGCGGGCGACGACCGGGAGCGGCTCGAAGGGTTCCATGAGCTGCTCGCCGATCGCACGCTCCGGGCGATCTTCTTCGCGCGCGGCGGGCATGGCGTGCTGCGCCTGCTGCCGGCGATCGACTGGACGCTGCTCGCGCGCGAGCCCCGCGCCCTCGTCGGCTACTCGGACCTCACCCCGTTGCTCGATCAGGTCGTGACCCGTCTCGGGCTGGTCGCCTTCCACGGACCGATGGTGGCGACCGACCTCGCCCGCGGGCTGGATGGAGAAGAGAGGCTCTCGCTCCTCGACGCTCTCGCCGGACGGCCGGGGCCCTCCTGGCAGGCCGCGGAATGCTGGTCGGAAGGCGTGGCGCGGGGCGTTCTGCGGGGGGGCTGCCTCAGCCTGCTCACCGCGACTCTCGGCACCCCCTGGGCCACCCCTTTCGCCGGTCAGATCCTCTTCTGGGAAGAGGTCGGAGAGCCGGCCTATCGTCTCGATCGCATGTTGACCCACCTGGAGCTGTCGGGTACGCTGACCGGACTGTTGGGAACGGTGATCGGCAGGGTCGTGGCGAGCGACGGAGAGTCCGGCTGGGGTTCCGAGCGGAAGCCTGCTGGCGGCGAGAGCGGGGGGAGTTGCCGCGGTCGCCCCACGGTCTGGGGAGTCGCTTCCGGCCATACCGTGCCCAATCTGACGCTGCCGCTCGGCGCGCTCGTCGAGCTCGACGCCAGCCGGCAGCTGCTCGTCCCCCTCGAACCGAGCGAGGCCCCATGAACAAGCCGGTCTTCAAGACCACCTCCAAGCGCTCGACCCCTCCGGGGCAGACCCTGAGCCTCGGAACCGGTGAATCGGTCTTCGAAGAAGGGGAGATCGGTACCGAGATGTACATCATCAACGAAGGCCGCGTCGAGATCCTCAAGCGGGTCCAGGGCGAGGAGCGGCAGCTCGCCGTGCTGGAGAAGGGGGACTTCTTCGGCGAGATGGCGCTGCTGGAGGACCTGCCTCGCAGCGCCGCCGCGCGGACCCTCACCGAGGTGAAGCTGGTCACGATCAACGGCTCGACCTTCGATCAGATGCTGCGCGCCAATCCCGAGATCGCGGTGCGGATGATGCGCAAGCTCTCCCGCCGGCTGCGCGAGACGGACCAGCAGCTCCAGGCGGCGCTCGGAAAGCCGGAAGCGATCGGCCTCCTCGAGATCCCCTCGCCCCAGCCGGCCGGCGAGAGCGCCGTCGGGCCGCAGCGGTTCTTCCACGACCTCTCCGGTAGCGAGTTCCTCCTCGCCGAAGGGCCGGAGAGCCTCATCGGACGGCGGGATCCGGTCACCGGGATCCACCCCGACATCGATCTCGGTCCGGTGGACGGGCAGCGCTCGACCAGCCGCCGTCATGCGAAGGTCCTGCGGAAGGGGGAACGCTTCTTCGTGGTCGAGGAGATCGGCACGATGAACGGGACCTACCTCAACGGCTCCCGCATCGAGACCGGCACGCCGGTCGAGATCCGGCACGGCGACGAGCTGCGCTTCGGGGTCGTGAACCTGCGCTTCCTCTGCGAGTGAAGGTCGAACCGGACGCAGCCGCGGCCGCCTCGGGGCCGCGGGCGGACACGCCGGTGCGCTTCGTTCGCGGCGTCGGTCCGCAGCGGGGCGCCGCCCTCGCCGCCGCCGGTATCGAGACCGCCGGCGATCTCCTCTTCCACCTGCCCGGCCGATACGACGACTGGCGCCACGAACAGCCTGCCTCGGCGGTGCGTTCCGAGGGGCCGTGGACATTGCGGGGGGAGCTGCGCGACGTGCGCGTCGTGCGTACCCGCCGGCGCGGTCTGGCACTCGTGCGCGCGGTGCTCTGCGACGAGAGCGGCGGCATCCCGGTGATCTGGTTCAATCAACCGTACCTCGCCAACCGGATCGAAGCCGGCACCACCTACCGCCTCCATGGGCCGGCCCGGCCGAGCGAGGGGGGGCGCTGGGAGCTGATCAATCCAACCCTCCGGCCCGTGGCCGAGGGTGAGCCACCCCGCGGCCTGGTGGCGGTCTATCCGCCGCTGCGCGGCGTGGGCCCGGCCACCCTGGCGAAAGTCATCGGCGGGCTGCTGCCGCTGCTCGCTCAGCCGGGAGAGATCACCGAGCCCCTGCCGGCCGCGCTCCGGGCCCGCTACGGTCTGCCAACCCTGGCCGAAGCCCTCCGCTGGCTCCACCAGCCGCCGTTCGAGGCCGGCCTCGAAGAGCTCGCCTCGCGGCACAGCCCGGCCCGCTCCCGTCTCGTGTACGGCGAGCTGCTCGAGCTGCAGCTCGAGCTCGCCCTGCTCCGCCTCCGGGGCGCCGAGGAGCGGAAGCCGCACCGCTACCGGATCGACGACGAGGTGCGCGCCGCCGCCCGGGCGGCGCTCCCGTTCCGCCTGACCGGCGCCCAGAAGCGGGTGCTCCGGGAGATCGTGACCGACCTCGCGCGGCCGGAGCCGATGCTGCGGCTGCTGCAGGGGGACGTCGGCAGCGGCAAGACGATCGTCGCCGCGCTCGCGCTGGTGGTGGCCGTCGAAAGCGGCCTCCAGGGAGCGTTCATGGCGCCCACCGAGCTGCTCGCCGAGCAGCACTTCGCCAACCTCTCGCGGCTCCTCGGGAACCGCTACCGCCTCGCCCTGCTCAGCTCCTCCCGGCGCGATCCGGAGAGCCGTGCCGCGCTCTCGCGGGGCGAGGTCCAGATCGCCGTCGGCACCCACGCTCTCCTCCAGGAGCGGATCGACTTCCGCGACCTCGGGCTGGCGGTGATCGACGAACAGCACCGGTTCGGGGTCGAACAGCGCCTCCAGCTCCAGCGCAAGGGAGCGCGCCCCGACCTCCTGGTGATGACCGCCACGCCGATCCCGCGCTCGCTCGCCCTGACGATCTACGGCGACCTCGAGATCTCCTGTCTCGACGAGCTGCCGCCGGGGAGGACGCCGATCGCCACCGAGGTGCTGCCGGCGAGCGAGCGGCGCCAGGTCTATCGCCGGCTGCGCCAGGAGCTCTCCGGCGGCGGCCAGGCGTATCTCGTCTTCCCCCTGATCGAGGGGAGCGAGAGCATCTCCGCCGAGGCGGTCGCCGAGCTCGGCAGCCAGGCGCGCGAGTACCTCGCGCCGTTGCCGAGCGCGGTGCTGCACGGCCGCCTCGGTGCCGACGAGCGCGAGCGCGTCATGCGAGAATTCGCCTCCGGCCGGGTCCGCGTGCTCGTCGCGACCACGGTCATCGAGGTGGGGGTGGACGTGCCGGAAGCAACCTGGATGGTGATCGAGAGCGCCGAGCGGTTCGGTCTGGCGCAGCTCCACCAGCTCCGCGGGCGGATCGGGCGGGGGCCGCGCCCCTCGCGCTGCATCGCCCTGCACGGACGGCTCACCGAGGCGGGGCGCCGCCGGCTGGAGATCTTCGCCGCCTCCCAGGACGGCTTCCGGCTCGCCGAGGCCGATCTCGAGCTGCGGGGCCCCGGCGACCTCCTCGGCTGGCGGCAGTCGGGCCTTCCGTCATTTCGTTTCGCCCACCCGCTGCTCGATCAGGCCTGGCTGGAGCGGGCCCGCACCGACGCCGCCGAGCTCGCCGGACGGTGGGCGGAACCCGAGCTCGAACCCCTGCGCGCCCGCGTCGAACCCCACCTCGCGCAGCGGCTCGGCAGGCTGGCGGGGGGCTGAGAGTGCGCATCCTCCTGGTGGCGAACACCCTGCCGCCCGCCGACCTTTCCGGGGTCGGTGAACAGGTCCTGCAGCTCGCCGCCGGGCTCCGGGCCCGGGGGGACGAGGTCGAGATCCTCGGCCGGGGCGAAGGGGGAGCGCGCGGCCCGAAGCTCCTCTTCCCGCTGACCGTGCTGCTCCCGCTCTGGCGCCGGCTGCGCCGGTTCCGGCCGGAGGTGGTGCAGGTCCACGAGTCCGATGGCGCCCTCGCCGCGCTGCTCGTGAGCATCCTGGCCCCGCTCCTCGACCCCGTACCCCGGCTGGTGGCGCTGCTCCAGGTGAGTTACGTGGAGGAGTGGCGGGCGGTGCGACCGCTGCGCTGGCGGAACCTCGTCCTCGGCCGTCCGGGAGGGGTGGAGAAGCGGTTTCGCTGGCTGAAGGCGCCGGTGCAGATCGCCTTCGGGCTGCTCAGCGCGTTCCTCGCCGACCGGGTCCTCGCGCCGAGCCGGCGGACCGCTGCGGAGCTGGAGCGGGATTACGCCGCGGAACGGGTCGCCGTGGTGCCGAACGCGACCGGAGCGCTGCCCCGCGAACCGCCATCCGCCGGCGGCAACGAGGAGCTGCTCGCCGGTGCGCTCCTCTTCGTCGGCCGCCTGCGGCTGCGCAAGGGGGTCGAAGTGCTGCTCTGGGCGCTCGCCCGGCTGGCTCAGGAGGGGCAACACCCCCAGCTGCTCCTCGCTGGCGACGGCGAGCACCGTCCTGCCCTCGAAGACCTTTCCCGGCACCTCGGGCTCACCTCGCTGGTCCGGTTCCTCGGACGCCTCGGAGCGGGGGAGGTCGCCACGCTGCTCGCCCGCAGCCGGGCCCTGGTCGTGCCCTCGATCTACGAGGGGATGCCGCTGGTGATCCTCGAAGCGATGGCGGCCGGCTGTCCGGTCGTCGCCAGCGCGGTCAGCGGGATTCCGGAGGTCGTGGTCGACGGCGTGACGGGCTGGCTGGTGCCTGCCGAAGAGCCCGATCTGCTCGCCCGCGCCCTCGCGGAGGCGCTCGGCGATGCCGCGGAGGCGCAGCGCCGCGGAGCTGCGGGCCGCGAGCGCGTGGTGCGGGAGTTCTCGCCGGCGCGGATCGCCGCGCGCTGGCACGAAGCCGTGGGGGAGGGAACGGAGAGGGAGGCGATCGCATGAGGTTCGAGCGGGCGATTCTCGTCGTGGGCGCGGCGGCGGCGCTGCTCTTCGTGCTGCTGGGGATCGAGGCGTTCGGCCGGCCGCTGAACCTGCCGATCCTGATCCGGCACGCCCTGCTGGGCGGCCTCGCCTGTCTGCTCCACCTCTTCTCGCAAGGGTGGATACTCCTCTTCGTCTTCGGCCTCGGGAGGGCGGTCGAACGGTCGCATCCGGGCGTGGCGGAGGACCTGAGGGGTGCGCGGAGCGTTCGGCGGCGGCTGCTCGGCTGGGCGGTCGTCCTCCTCCTGCCGACGCTCGCGACCTTCCTGGCCGGCGGAGCGGCCTTCATGAACCGGCTGCCCGCCTGGGTCCACCCCGCGCTCTTCCTGCTCGCGGCCCCGGCGCAGCTCCTCGCGCTCTGGCGGGAGCGCGCCCTGCTCGCCGCTCACCAGCGGCTGCTGGCCGGGGCCGGGGAGGCTTCCCGATGAGCGCTCCGGAGCCGCCGGTCTCGGGTCTGCCGGCCTCGTGGCGCGTACAGCTCCCGATCTTCGAGGGGCCGCTCGATCTGCTCCTGCACCTCGTGCGGATCAACCGGGTGGAGATCACCGACATCCCGGTGGCCACGATCTGCGATCAGTTCCAGGAGTACCTCCGGCTCATGGAGGAGCTCGATCTGGACATCGCCGCGGAGTTCGTCTACGAGGCGGCGGTGCTCATCCAGATCAAGTCGCGTCTGCTCCTGCCCCGCCCGGCGGCGGCCGGCGAGCCCGAAGAGGATCCCCGGCGGGAGCTCGTCGAACGCCTGCTCGAGTACCGGCGGCTGAAGGAGGCGGCACAGACCCTGGCCGAGGTGGATCGCCTCCGGCAGGGGGTCTGGCCCCGGCCGGCGACCGCCTGGGACCGGCAGCGTGAGGAGGAAGAAGACGATCCCGACCCCGGCCTCGCCCTGGAGGAGGTGTCGCTCTTCGATCTCCTCGGGGCCCTGCGGACGGTTCTCGATCGTTTCGAGAGGGAGCATCCCGAGCCGCTCCTCGTGCCGCCCGAGCGCTTCACGGTGCGCGACCAGTTCGAGCAGCTGCTCGCGACGCTGGAGGCGGGACGAACGTTCGACCTGCTCGGCCACCTGCGTGCCCTCTCCTGCCGGGCGGAGGCGATCGCCGCCTTCCTCGCCGTGCTGGAGCTGGTGCGCCTTTCGCTCGTGCGGCTCCATCAGGCGGCCGACGGCGGCATCGTGCTCTTCCGGACCACCCGGGAGGCACGAGCCGAGGATCTGGAGGGAATCGTGGGATGAGCGACCTGAACGAGATCGAGGCGGTCTTCGAGGCGCTCCTTTTCGTGAGCTCGGAGCCGGTATCCCGGGAGCGGCTCTTCGCGCTCTGGAGCCCCGCCGAGCGGCCGGCCGCCGCCGCGGCCCTCGCCCGCCTGGAGGCACGCTACCGCGTGCGGCCGTACGGCGGGCTCTTCCTCGAGGAGGTGGCCGGCGGGCTCCGGATCGTCACCCGCCCCGAGCTGCACCCGTTCCTGCGCCGCTTCTTCGATGCCGGTGGCGGCAACCGCCTCTCGATGGCCGCGCTCGAGACCCTCGCGATCATCGCCTACCGGCAGCCGGTCACCGCGCCCGAGATCCAGGAGCTGCGGGGCAAGTCACCGGCCGGGGTGCTCCGCGGGCTGCTCGAGAAGCGGCTGATCCGGATCTGCGGGCGCAAGGAGGTGGTCGGGCGGCCGTTCCTCTACGGCACCACCCGCGATTTCCTGATGCACTTCGGGCTCCGCGATCTCGCCGAGCTGCCGCCGCTCGAGGAGTTCGAGGAGAGCTTCGGCGCCGAGAGCGCGGCTCCCGAGCCCGCCCCCGAGGATCTCTCCGCCCCTGCGGAGCCGGCTCCGCTCGCCGCCGGGGAGCCGTCCGAATGAGCTCCGAACGGCTGCAGAAACTGCTCGCGCGCGCCGGAATCGCCTCGCGCCGCAAGGCCGAGGAGCTCGTCCGCGAAGGGCGGGTCACGATCAACGGTCAGGTGGCGACGCTCGGCGACCGGGCCGATCTCACCACCGACGCGGTGAAGGTCGACGGCAGACGGCTGCGGCCGCTGGCGCAGCACCGCTACCTCCTGCTGAACAAGCCGAAGGGATACCTCACGGCGGTGAGCGACGAGAAAGGACGGCGCACGGTGCTCGACCTCGTCCCGCCGGGGATGCGCCATGCGCTCTTCCCGGTCGGGCGGCTCGACTACCAGACCGAGGGGCTGCTGCTGCTGACCACCGACGGCGAGTTCGCCGAGCGCGTCGCGCATCCGCGGTACGGCTGCAGCAAGATCTACGAGGTGAAGGTCCACGGGGTGCCCACCGAGCAGGAGATCGACCGGCTGCGCCGCGGCGTGCTCCTCGAAGGACGGCGTACGGCGCCCGCCCGGATCCGGGCGTTGCGGCGCACGGCACGTGGCGAGGAGGAGGGGAACAGCTGGTGGGAGGTGCAGCTCCGGGAGGGCCGGACCCGGCAGATCCGGGAGATGTTCTTCCGCCTCGGCTATCGGGTGCAGAAGCTGCGGCGGATCGCGATCGGGCCGGTGCGGGATCCCGACATCCCCGCCGGTGCCCTGCGCGACCTCGACGAGCGGGAGATCGCCCTGCTGCGCCGGGCCGCGGACCCTGCCAGCCCGGTGGCCGACCGGGACCGGCCGGCCCGCCCCGCCGGCGCCGCCGCGACTCCCCGCAGACCACGTTCGAAGGGGCGGGGTACCACGGCCGCACCCGCGATCGCGGGTCCGAAGGCACCGCGCCCAGGACGCCGGGGGCCCGCTCCCGCTGCTCCCCGGACGCCATCCCGCCGGCAGGGACCGGGCGGCGGCCGGCGCCGGTCATGAGCGAAGCAGCGAGGCCGGCCGTCTCCGGTCCGCTCGTCGTCGCCATCGACGGTCCCTCCGGCGTCGGCAAGAGCACCGCAGCCCGGCTCCTGGCGAGCCGCCTCGGGGTTCCCTACCTCGACACCGGCGCCATGTACCGGGCGCTTGGCCTCCTCGTGCTCCGGCGGGGGATCGACCCCGGCGACCGCGAGCGCGTCGAAGAGCTCGCGGCCACGGCGCCGGTCGCCATGCGGGCGGGCGCCGGCGGCGCCTTCGAGGTGCTGCTGGAGGGCGAACCGGTCGGCAGCCGGATCCGCACCCCCGCGGTGAGCGACGCGACCTCGCGGATCGCGGTCTATCCCGGCGTCCGCCGCCGGATGGTGAGCCTGCAGCGGGAGTTCGCGGCGCGGGCGGGTGGGGTGCTCGAAGGCCGGGACATCGGCAGCCGGGTGCTGCCCGCCGCGCCGTTCAAGTTCTTCCTCGACGCGCCGGTCGCGGTGCGGGTGGAACGGCGCCGCCGCGAGCTCGCCGGACGGGGGACGGCCGTGGATGCCGCGGAGCTCACCCGCGAGATCGAAGAGCGGGATCGGCGCGACCGGTCCCGGCGCGACTCGCCGCTCCTCTGCACCCCCGGCCACCTGCGCATCGACACCGGGCCGCTCGACGCCGCGGCGGTCGTGGAACGGATGCTCGCGGTGATCCGCAACGCCGGATGGGGGGGCGCGCCGCGGTGAGCTCCGCGCCCGGCCGGGAAGGAGGAGGCCGGAGAGCTCCGGGCGGCGATCGGAGCGCCCTCACCGAACGGATCCGGCAGGCGGCCCGCGACGCCGGATTCGACCGCGTCGGGATCACCGATGCCCGCCCCTCCGAGCAGGCCGAGGCGTTCCGCGCCTGGCTCGCCTGCGGTGATCACGCCGGGATGGCGTACCTGGCCCGCGATCCCGAGCGACGCTTCCGGCCCGCCGAGCTGCTGCCCGGAGCCGTCTCGATCGTCGTGGTGGCGCTCCACTACCAGCCCGAGGCCGCCGCGGAGGGCGATCTCTGGCCCCGGGTCGCCCGCTACGCGCTGGGCGACGACTACCACGACCTGATGATCGCCGGCCTGCGGCGGCTGGCGACGGCGGTCACGGCGCTCGTCCCCGGTGCCCGTACCCGCCCGTACGTGGACACCGGCCCCCTGCTGGAACGCGAGATCGCCGCCCGCGCCGGTCTCGGCGCGGTGGGGAAGCACACCCTCCTGCTCCATCCGGAGCACGGCTCCTGGTTCCTCCTCGGGGAGCTCCTGACCGACCTCGACCTGGTAGCCGACGAGCCGCTGGCCGACCCGTGCGGCAGCTGTACCCGCTGCCTCTCCGCCTGCCCGACGGGAGCCCTCACCGCCCCCCGGCAGCTCGACGCCCGCCGCTGCATCAGCTACTGGACGATCGAACATCGGGGAACGATCCCGCCGGAGGTTCGTCCCGCGCTGGGGGAGTGGGTCTTCGGCTGCGACCTCTGCCAGGAGGCCTGCCCCTGGAACGACGCCGCCCCGCCGCCGACCGACGGACGCCTCGCGCTCCCCGCGGTCCGGCGTGGGCTCGACCTCGCCGGCCTCCTGACCCTCGACCGCGAGGCGTACCTCCGGCTCTTCCGCCGCAGCCCGTTGAAGCGCCCCGGGCTCGAAGGGCTCCAGCGCAACGCCGCGATCGCGATCGGCAACCGGGGGCGGGAGGAGTACCTGCCCGCGCTCGCGGCCGCCGGCGCCAACCCCTCGCCGGTGGTCCGCGAGGCGGCCGGCTGGGCGCTGGCACGGATCGGCGGCCCGCGCGCGGCCGGGCTGCTCGCGGCGGCGGTCGCGAACGAGACCGATCCCGGGACGCGGCGCGCCCTGGCCGCTCACGCGGCGTCCAACTGCTGATTTGACAGGGCCCAACGGGCGTTCCTATACTTCCCGGTCTCGGGCTGTCTCTGGGCACCAGCCGCGTCCCGAGTCCACCCATGGGGTGGTCAGGCTCCCAGCCTGGAATCCAAATCTAGGAGGATCATCGCTTTATGGCACAGGTCGGCAACGAGCGCGACGCATCAGTGGACTTCGTCGACGAGGAGGAGGATGCGGTCGCCAGCGCCGAATACCAGGAGTTCCTCGCCCTCTACGACGAGAGCATGCGCAATCTCACCGAGGGTGAGATCGTGCGCGGGAAGGTGGTGGCGATCACCGCCAACGAGGTGATCGTCGACGTCGGCTACAAGTCCGAGGGCCTGATCCCGATCGAGGAGTTCCGGGGTGTCGACGGCGAGGTCCACGTCCAGGTCGGTACGGACGTGGAGGTGCTCCTGGAGAAGGCGGAGGACCAGGAAGGCCACGTGCTCCTCTCGCACAGCAAGGCGGAGCGGATGCGGGTCTGGAACGAGATCGAGCAGTCGTTCCGCGAAGGGCGCGTGATCAAGGGCCGGGTGATCGACCGGATCAAGGGCGGCCTCACCATCGACGTCGGGGTCCGGGCGTTCCTGCCCGGATCGCTCGCCGACATCAAGCCGGTGAAGAACCTCGAGGTCCTGCGCGGCAAGGAGCTGGAGTTCAAGGTCATCAGCCTCGACCGCCGCCGCAACAACATCGTGCTCTCCCGCAAGGCGGTGCTCGAGAAGGAGTACGAGCGCAAGAAGGCGGAGACGATCGAGAAGCTGCAGGAAGGCGTGCTCATGAAGGGCACGGTGAAGAACATCACCGACTACGGGGTCTTCGTCGACCTCGGCGGGGTGGATGGGCTCCTGCACATCACCGACATCTCCTGGGGGCGGGTCAACCACCCCTCCGAGCACTTCAACATCGGCGACGAGATCGAGGTCGTGGTGCTGAAGTTCGACCGCGAGACCGAGCGCGTCTCGCTCGGCTACAAGCAGCGGGGCGAGGATCCGTGGGTGCTGGTCGACAAGCGGTACCCGGTGGGCTCGCGCGTCCACGGCCGGGTGGTGAGCCTGGTCGACTACGGCGCCTTCGTGGAGCTCGAGGAGGGCGTCGAGGGCCTGATCCACGTCAGCGAGATGTCGTGGACGAAGAAGGTCGTCAACCCCACCAAGATCCTCAAGACCGACGACGAGATCGACGCCATCGTCACCGAGGTCGACCTCGACCAGCGGCGCATCAGCCTCTCGCTCCGCCAGACCGAGCGGAACCCGTGGGAGGAGCTCGCGATCACGCAGCCCCCCGGCAGCATCGTGGAGGGGAGGGTCCGCAACCTCACGGAGTTCGGCGCCTTCGTCGAGATCACCGAGGAGATCGACGGCCTCGTCCACGTCTCCGACATGAGCTGGACGAAGCGCGTGAAGCATCCGAGCGAGGTGCTGCGCAAGGGGGACGCGGTCCGGGCGCGGATCCTCGCCATCGACGTCGACAACCAGCGCGTCTCGCTCTCGATCAAGGAGTTCATGCCGAACGAGTGGCAGGACTTCGTCGACGGGCACCAGGTGGGCGACGTGCTCACCGGGCGGGTCGTCAACGTGACCGATTTCGGTCTCTTCATCGACATCTATGCCGGGCTCGAGGGCCTCGCCCACGTCAGCGAGATCGACGTTCCGGGCGGCAAGCTCGACGACCATTTCGCGATCGGCGACTGGGTGCGGGCGCGGGTGCTGCGCATCGAGCAGGACGACAAGAAGGTCGGCCTCACGCTGCGAGGCGTGCCGCAGCCGAGCGAGGAGGAGATCGCGGAGCTCGACGCCGCGGCGGCGGCCGCCGCGGCCGAGGCGGAGGCGCTCCCGGAGGAGGAGCCCGAGTCCGCGGACGCCGAAGGGGTGGAGGAGGGGTGAGGACTCCGGGCGGGTCCCGCGCCCGCCCGTCAGTTGACCCGACCGGGGGAGAGGCGCCGTGGCCGAACGCGAGGGAATGACGAAGGCAGACCTCGTCGAGGAGGTGGCGCGCGTCGCCCAGCTCAGCAAGAAACAGGCCGAGCAGGTCGTCAACACCTTCTTCGACACCATCGTCGACTCCCTGCGCGACGGCGAGAAGGTGGAGCTGCGCGGTTTCGGCAGCTTCCGGATCCGCCAGCGCGGCGCCCGGATCGGCCGCAACCCGAAGACCGGGGAGCGGGTGGCGGTGCCGCCGAAACGGATCCCGTACTTCAAGCCGGGCAAGGAGCTGCGCGCCACGATCAACGCCGGGGAGCCCTGAGGGACGGCGAGGCCGATGCCCACTCTCTTCACCCCCTGGCGGTACGAGTACATCACCGCCGCTGCCTCCCAGCCAGCGGGCTGCTTCCTCTGCGAGGCGGCCGCCTGCGACGAAACGGAGGAGGAGGCCCGGCTGGTGGTGGCGCGCACGCCCCACCATCTGGTCGTCGTCAACCGCCACCCGTACTCGAACGGGCATCTGCTCGTGGCGCCCCGGCGGCACCACGCCACCCCGGCCGGGAGCGACGCGGCGGAGCGCGCCGAGCTCTGGGGAGTCGTGCTGCGCGCCCAGGAGGCGCTGGAGCGGCTCTACGCTCCCCACGGGATGAACCTCGGCATGAACCTCGGCACCTGCGCCGGCGCCGGGCTGCCGGGACACTTCCACCTCCACCTCGTGCCCCGCTGGAACGGAGATACGAACTTCATGTCCGTGGTCGCGGAGACCCGGCTCGTCCCCGAAGAGCCGGCGACTTCCTGGCGGCGGATCCGCGAGGTCTTCCTCGCCCTCGCTCCCGGAGAGAGCCGCCGGTGAGCGCCTGGCCGCCGTGGCGCCTCGTGCCGTTGCTCGCCGGTGCCTGGCTGGTGCCGGGAAGCGGGCATTTCGCGCTCGGCCGGCGCGGGCGCGGACTCGCCTTCTTCGCGCTGGTGGCGGGCTCCGCCACGGTCGGGGCGCTGCTCCACGGCAACCTGTTCGGCATCCAGCCGGGACAGCCTCTCAGCCTCCTCGCGACGCTGGCGGTGGCCGCGTCGGGCGCGCCGTACTTCGTGCTGCGGATCGGTCTCGGATTCACCGGAGATCCGCACGCTCCGGGCTATGAGTACGGCTCCGTTTTCCTCCTCTCCGCCGGTCTCATGAACCTGATGCTCCTGTTCGACGTCTGGGACATCGGCAGCGGCCGGAAGGAGTGAGCCGATGGTCAGCCACCTCCTCCTCATGAGCCTCTACGCCTTCCAGACCGGGCTCTTCTTCGCCCTGCTCTGGAAGCGCACCCCGCGCGAGCGACTGGTTCTCTTCTCCCAGATCTTCTTCAGCCTCCTCGGTGGCGCGCTGCTGCTCGGCTGGCTCATGTATCCCTTCCCGGCCGGTCCTCCAGCGCCGTTCCCGTGACCGACCGATCGTTGTTGCTCGTCGCCGGCGAGGCGTCGGGTGACCTCCACGCAGCCCGGCTCCTCGCGGAGCTGCGTCCTCTCGTGCCGGAGTTCCGGGCTTTCGGCCTGGGCGGTGAAGAGCTCGCGGCAGCCGGCCAGGAGCAGCTCGCCGAGAGCCGGGAGGTCGCGGTCGTCGGGGTCCGCGAGGCGCTCCGGGTCCTGCGGCGGGCGCGCGAGATCTTCCAGGCGATTCTCCGGGAGGCGGAACGCTCCCGCCCGGCGGCCGCTGTCCTGGTCGATTTCGCGGAGTTCAACCTCCGTCTCGCCGGTGCGCTCCACCGGCGCGGAATCCCCGTCATCTACTACATCAGCCCCCAGGTCTGGGCCTGGCGGCGGGGACGGGTGCGGAAGATCCGCCGCACGGTCGACGAGCTGCTCGTCCTCTTCGCGTTCGAGGAGAGCTTCTTCCGGGCGCACGGCGTGACCGCCCATCACGTCGGACATCCGCTGATCGACGAGGTGCCGCCCCTCCTGCCGCGTCACGAGCGTTCGTCATCGCCGGCGAAGCCGCTCCGCCTCGCCCTGCTGCCCGGCTCCCGGCGGAGCGAGATCGACCACCTCCTGCCGGCGATGCTCGGCGCGGTGCGGCTCCTGCACGATCGTCTCCCGGTGGAGGCCAGGATCGTACAGGCCCCCTCGGTGGAGGGCTCCTGGCTCGCGTCGCACCTCGAGCGGGCAGGGCTCGACCTGCCGTTCGTCACGGCGAACCGATTCGAAGAGATCGCGGCGAGCGACCTCGCTTTCTGCGCCTCGGGCACCGCCACTCTCGAGGTCGGTCTCCTGCGCACCCCGATGATCGTAGTCTACCGGCTCGCTCCGAGCTCGATGTTCCTCGCCCGCCTGCTCGTGAAGCTGCCAAACTTCAGCCTCGTGAACCTCGTCCTCGGCCGGGAGGTCGTCCCCGAGCTGCTCCAGGGGCAGGTTCGGGCCGAGTCGCTCGCGGCGGCCGCCGCCGGCCTGCTCACCGACCGCGAGCGGCGGGTCCGGATGAGCGCCGATCTCGCCGGGCTGCGTCCCCGCCTGGGCGCACCCGGGGCGGCCCGGCGCGCGGCGGAGAGGGTGGCGGCACGGCTGCGCGCCGCCGGGTGGAGCTGAGGCGGTGTTCTCCTTCCTCTTCCGGTACTTCCGGCGTTACTTCGGCTGGGCAGCGCTCGCCGTCCTGGCGACCCTCTTCTACGCCAGCTCGACGGTCTCGCTGGTCCATCTGATCGAGCCGCTCTTCGGGGAGGTCCTCATGGCCTCCGGCGAGGAGATGCCGGAGCAGCTGAAGCTGGTCGGGCTCGGGAAGGAGGAGGAGCCGGATCAGGAGTCGGCGCCGGCAGCGCCGGAGCTCACGCACCGGGCCCGGCTCTGGCTGAAGCGCTCCTTCGATCGCGGCTTCTACTGGCTGCGCGCGCGGCTCGGGATCGACGACGCCCGGATGATCTACTTCATCCCGGCGCTCTTCCTCCTCCTCTTCCTCGTGCGGGCGTTCTCCGACTTCGTCAACGGCTACGCCTTCCAGGAGTTCGGACTGCGGGGGACGAACGCCCTGCGGAACGATCTCTTCCGGCGCGTCCTCGCGCAGTCGAGCAGCTTCCACGCCCGCCACGCGAGCGGCGAGGTGATCAGCCGCATCGTGAGCGACATCGCGGTGATCCAGACCGCGATCTCCAACCGGATCGCCGACCTCTTCCAGCAGTCGCTCACGCTGGTGGCGCTCCTCTGGGTCCTCTTCTCGAAGAACCCCCGGCTGGCCGCCGTCTGCCTCATCGGAGCGCCGGCGGTGATCTACCCGATCGTCCGCTTCGGCCGCGGCCTGCGCCACACCACCCACCGCTCCCAGGAGCGGATGGCCGACCTTTCGAACCTCGTCGCCGAGGCGGTGCGCGGCCACCGGGTGGTCAAGGCGTTCGGCATGGAGGAGTTCGAGAACCGGCGCTTCGCCGAGGTGACCCGCAGCCACCTGCGGGTCACCCTCCGCGGCCAGCTCTTCGCCAACCTCTCGAGCCCGGTCGTCGAGTCGGTGGCGGTGCTGGGAGCCGCGCTCCTCTTCGCCTGGGCGGGGAAGACGATCCGCGCCGGCGGCATGTCCACGGCCGGGTTCTTGTCCTTCCTCGTCAACCTCCTGATGCTCTACGACCCGATCCGCAAGCTGAACCGGGTGAACCTCGTCGTCCAGCAGTCGCTCGCCGCCGTGCAGCGGGCCCGGGCACTCTTCCAGGTACCGATCGACATCATGGACCGCCCCGGAGCCCGCGACTGGGACGGGACGTTCGAGACCCTCGCCTTCGAGGACGTCCGCTTCGCGTACCGTGAGGGGGAGGAGGTGCTGCGCGGCGTCTCGCTCCGGATCCGGCGGGGAGAGACCGTCGCGCTGGTCGGCGCTTCCGGCGCCGGCAAGTCGACGCTGGCGAGCCTCCTGCCGCGCTTCTACGACGTCACCGAAGGGCGGGTGGCGATCGACGGCACCGACATCCGCGACCTCACCCTCGCGAGCCTGCGGGGCGGGATCGGCCTCGTCACCCAGGAGACCTACCTCTTCGACGACACCATCCGCAACAACATCGCCTACGGCCGCGCCGATCTCCCGCTGGAGAGAGTGCGGGAGGCCGCGCGGGCGGCGTTCGCCGACGAGTTCATCCTGGCGATGCCCCAGGGATACGACACCCGGATCGGGGAAGGGGGGATGAGCCTGTCGGGAGGGCAGCGGCAGCGGCTCGCGATCGCCCGGGCGCTGCTCAAGGACGCTCCCGTCCTGATCCTCGACGAGGCGACCTCGCAGCTCGACATGGAGTCGGAGGCGCTGGTGCAGAAGGCGCTCGCGAACCTCGTGCGCGGGCGCACGACGCTCGTCATCGCCCACCGCCTGACCACGATCCAGAGCGCCGACCGGATCGTGGTCATGGAGCGCGGCGAGATCGTGGAAGAGGGGAGCCACCAGGAGATGCTCGCGCGCGGCGGCCTCTACCGGCGTCTCCACGACCTCCAGTTCCACGAATGACGGGCGTGGCGGGCACCCGGGCAGCCGACCGGAGCGAGGGCTCCGAGCTGGCGGCCCGAATGCTGGCCGGAACCGCGGCTCTCCTGATCCGGGCGATCCGGGCCACCGTCCGCCTCCGCTTCCATGGCGCCGAGGAGCTCCGGCGGCGGGAGGCCGCCGGCGAACGGTTCATCCTCGCCTTCTGGCACCGCCATCTGCTGCTGATGCCGTACGTCTACCGGGGGCGGCGGATCTCGGTGCTCGTCAGCCGGAGCCGCGATGGCGAGCTGATCGCTCGCACCGTGGCGCACTTCGGCATCGATTCCGCCCGCGGTTCGAGCAGCCGCGGCGGGGCGGCGGGGCTGCGGGAGCTGCTGCGCAAAGCCCGGGAGGGGTACGATCTCGCCTTCACCCCCGACGGCCCTCGCGGGCCGGCCGGGATCGTGCAGCCCGGAGTGATCGCCGCGGCCGCGGCCACGGGCTTTCCGATCGTTCCGGTCGCGCTCGCGGCGTCGCGCTGCCGGCGGCTGCGCAGCTGGGACCGGTTCGTGGTGCCGTTGCCCGGCGCCCGCGTCCATTACGCCTGCGGCGAGCTCTTTCCGGTCGCCCGGGGCATGGATCCGGCGGCGGCCGCCGCCGAGCTCGCCCGGCGCCTCGACGGTGCGGAGGCGGAAGCGCTACGGTACGCGGGACAGACGGCGGGAGAGGAGGAAACCTGAGATGCGGAGCATGACCGGGGCCGGGGTGGCTCACGCCAGCGCCGAAGGATGGCGCTGCCACGTCCGGTTGGCGAGCGTGAACCACCGCTTCCTCGACGTCGTGGTGAGGCTCCCGGAACGGCTGCGCGGGCGGGAGCCGGAGCTGCGCCAGCTGGTCGCGGCGCGCCTCGCCCGCGGCCGCGTCGAGGTCGAGGTCGCGATCGAACCGGAAGGCGACCGGGCCGTTTCGCTGGCGCTCGACGAGGCCGCCGTCGAGGCGCTCCATCAGGCGCTCGGCACCCTGCGCGAGAAGGGCTGGATCGCCGGTGAGCTCGCCGCGGGCGACCTGCTGCGGCTGCCGTCGCTCCTGCGGTTCGGATCCGGCGACGAGGGCTGGGGCGAGGGGGCCGAGCGGCTGCTCCGCGACACCGTCACGGCCGCCACGGACGCCCTGATCGCCGCGCGCGAAGCCGAAGGGGAGCGCCTCCGCGAGGCCCTCGAGCAGCGCCTCGAAGCGTTCCGAGCCCTGGCGCAGCGCCTTGCCACGCGGCGCGAAGCGTTGCGCCAGGAGCTCCTCGCGGGGCTCCGGCGGCGTCTCGCGACGCTCGCGGCGGAGATCCCGGTCGCCGAGGAGCGGCTCGCCCAGGAGGCGGCGCTCCTCGTCGAGCGGAGCGACGTGAGCGAGGAGCTCGATCGTCTGCGGGCCCATCTCGAACGGTTCGGCGAGCTGCTCGCCGTGACCGGACCGGTGGGCAAGCAGCTCGACTTCCTCTGCCAGGAGCTGCAGCGCGAAGTCGGGACGATCGGCGCCAAGAGCCGCGATCTGGCGACCACGCAGGACGTCCTCGCCGCGAAGCTGCTCTGCGAACAGTTGCGGGAACAGATCCAGAATCTCGAATGATCCGCACCAGGAAGCGCGGAGGAGGGGAGAGGCGATGACGCGGGGCGAGCTCTTTCTCATCTCGGCTCCCTCGGGAGCCGGCAAGAACAGCCTGATGGACGCCCTCGGGGCCCACCTCGGCCACGAGCGGCTCGCCTTCGTGGTGAGCCACACCACCCGCCCGCCTCGTGCCGGGGAACGGGATGGCGTCGACTACCACTTCGTAAACGATGCGCAATTCGAGGAGATGGTCCGAGCGGATCGTTTCCTGGAATGGGCCCGGGTCTACGATCACCGGTACGGCACCGCGGCGGCCGAGGTCCTTCCCCGGCTCGCGCAGGGGATCGACGTCGTCCACGACCTCGACGTCCAGGGGGCGGCGCGCCTGCGCCTCCGGATGCCGGAGGCCCACTCGATCTTCGTGCTGCCTCCCTCCTACGCGGAGCTGCGGCGGCGCCTCGAGGGGAGGGGTGCCGACGAGGCCGGGGCCCGAGCCCGCCGGCTCGCGCTATCTCTTTCAGAAATCGAGTGTTATCGCGATTACGAGTATGTTATAGTGAACTCCGATCTGCAGCTCGCCGCCGCGACCCTGGCGGCGATCATCGTCGAGAAGCGCCATCGCCGCGCCCGGATGCAGGAGGTTGCCGAAGCGATCGCGGACGATTTCCGCACCGCTCTCGGTGGCGCCCGGTGACCGGTCCCGGCAGCGCTGAGGAGAGCCTTTGATGGAGCTACCACCGCGAGTCGACAGTACCTTCCGTTACGTCCTGCTGGCGGCCCGGCGGGCCGAACAGCTGATGCGGGGCGCCGTGGCGAAGGTTCCGCCCTCGTCGAAGCCGACCCGGACGGCGATGGCCGAGCTCGCCGACGACCTCGTCGCCTGGGATTACGGCCCGCCGCCGCAGCCCGAGGAGCCGGAACCGATCGTCGAGGAGACTGAGGCCGAAGTCCAGTCCGACGAGCTGGCCTGAGCGCGAGGACCGATGCGCGTCCTGCTGGGGATCGGTGGCGGCATCGCGGCGTACAAGGCCGCCGAACTGGTGCGCCTCCTGCGGGGTGACGGGCACGAGGTCCGCTGCTGCCCGACCCGGCACGCCACCGCCTTCGTCGCCCCGCTGACGCTCGAGGTCCTCTCCGGGCGCCCACTGCTCACCGAGGCGTACCTCGAACCGGGGACCGGCGGCCGCGAGGAGCACATCGACGCCGCGGCCTGGACGGACGTGCTCTGCGTCGCCCCGGCGACCGCCGACCTGCTCGCCCGCCTCTCGCTGGGGATCGCCGGCGACGTGCTCACGACCACGGCGCTCGCCGTGGCGGGTCCCTGGATCGTGGCGCCCGCGATGCACGGGCGGATGTGGGCGCAGCCCCAGGTGCAGGAGCATGTCGAGCGCCTGCGAACCCGGGGGGTCCGGATCGTCGGCCCGGAGTACGGCGCCCTCGCCTCGGGCGAGAGCGGCTGGGGGAGGATGGCCGAACCGGCGAAGATCGCCGCCGAGATCACGGCCGCCGTCCGGCCCGGGCCATTGCAGGGCCGCCGGATCGTGGTCACCGCCGGCCCGACCTACGAACCGATCGATCCCGTCCGTTTCCTCGGGAACCGGTCGAGCGGCCGGATGGGGTTCGCGATCGCCGCCGAAGCCGCGGGCCGCGGTGCCGCCGTGACCCTGATCGCCGGCCCGGTTGCGCTGCCGACCCCTGGCGGGGTCCGGCGGCTCGACGTCGAGACCGCGGCGGAGATGCGCCAGGCGACGCTCGCCGCCGCCGCGGAGGCCGATGCCGTCGTCATGGCCGCCGCGGTCGCCGACTTCCGTCCCGCAGCGGTCGCGCCCGTGAAGATCAAGAAAGGCGAGGCGCCGCCGGCACCGCTCGCGCTCGCCCGCAACCCCGACATCCTCACCGAGCTCGCCACCGCCGCGCCGGGAGCGCTGCGGGTCGGCTTCGCCGCCGAAACCGGCGATCTCGCCCGGGAGGCGCTGGCGAAGCTGGAGCGGAAGGGATGCGACCTCATCGTCGCCAACGACGTGAGCGCCGAGGGGATCGGCTTCGCGAGCCCCGACAACGAGGTCACGATCTTCCGGCGCCGGGGCGAACCGCTCTTCCTCTCGCGGCGTCCGAAAGAGGAGATCGCCCGGGCCCTCCTCGATCTCGTCACGCAGGAGCTCGCCGAGCGTGGGCCGTCCCCGGCCGCCGGTCGCTGACTGGCTCGCCTATCTCGGCGAGATCGGCTACGGCGAGATCTACCGGCGGAGCTCCGGCCACGCGGCGATCTCGGAGGAGGTGGCGCCACCGGTGGCCGTTCCGGGACCTTTACCGGCGGACGACGGACGGGAGGAGGCGCTCGCCGAGCTGGCCGGACGCGTCGCCGTCTGCACCGCCTGCGGGCTCTCCGAAACCCGGAACCGCACCGTCTTCGGCACGGGCCCGCTCGGCGCCCGGCTGATGGTGATCGGCGAGGGGCCCGGAGCGGAGGAGGACCGGCAGGGGCTGCCGTTCGTGGGGCGCGCCGGCGAGCTCCTCACGAAGATCCTCCTCGCGATCGGGCTCACCCGCGAAGAGGTCTACATCGCCAACATCGTCAAATGCCGGCCGCCCGGCAACCGTGCTCCGGAACCCGCCGAGGTGACGGCCTGCATCGGTTATCTCGAACGGCAGATCGAGATCGTCCGGCCCACCCTCCTCGTCGCGCTCGGCAAGACCGCCGCCCAGGTGCTCCTCGGAGCGAACGGCAGCCTGGCCGAGCTGCGCGGGCCGTGGTACGAGTACCGCGGCGTCCCGCTCAAGGTGACCTACCATCCCGCCGCGCTGCTGCGGAACCCCGCCCTGAAGCGGCCGACCTGGGAGGACATGCAGGAGGTACGGGACCGGCTCGTCCGCGAGAGCCGGCCATCGGAGGAGGAGTCATGAGCCCCGCTCGCATCCGCATCGTCACCTCGCTGCCCGCCGGTCTCGACCGGATCGTCGTCTTCGTGGCCGCGGGAGCTGCCCCGGCCGTCGCCGCTCTCGAACCGGCGTTCGGCAGGACGGCCCGCGCCCTCGCGGCGCGGCGGGGCTGGGAGGGGAACCTCGGACAGCGGCGGGAGGCCGGTGATCCGTCCGGGCCGGCGCTCGAAATCGCCGGCCTCGGGAGCGCTCCCGACTCCGCCGACCCGCGGCTGGGGACCGAGATCGCCGCCGCGGTCACGCGGGCGGCGGCGGCCGGTGCCCAGCGCCTCGGGATCGTCCTGCCCCCGGGGCTCACCGGAGGCGATCCGGCCGCGGTCGCCCGGCTCGCCCGCCATGCCGCACTCGCCGGATACCGGTTCGTGCGGTACCGGGAGCGGAGCGGGGAGGCGGCGCCGGTCGGGGAGGTGCTCTTCGCGGTTCCGGAGGGCGAGGAGGCGGGGGCCTGGCGGACCGGGCAGCGCACCGCGACCGCGGTCGCCGCGGCGGTGGCCTGGACCCGCGATCTGGCCAACACCCCGCCGAACGAGGCGACCCCGGCCTGGATGGCCGCGCAGGCACGAGCCCTCGCGCGGAGGGTCGGAGCCCGGGCCACGGTGCTCGGGCCGGCACAGCTGCGGCAGCGCGGGATGGGAGGGATCCTCGCCGTCGGCGGCGGCTCGGCGCATCCTCCCCGGATGGTCCGTCTCGCCTGGGGAAGCCGGGGGCCCCGGGTGGCGCTCGTGGGGAAAGGGGTGACGTTCGACAGCGGCGGGATCTCGATCAAGCCGGCGGCGGCGATGGACGAGATGAAATGGGACAAGTGCGGCGCCTGCACGGCGCTCGGGACCCTCCACGCCGCCGCGGCGCTGGCGCTGCCGGTGCGGCTCCTTCTCTATCTCCCGCTCGCGGAGAACCTCCTGGATGGCTCGGCCTACCGCCCCGGCGACATCGTGCGCTGCGCCAACGGCAAGACCGTGGAGATCCTCAACACCGATGCCGAGGGACGGCTGATCCTCGCCGACGCCCTCGCCTGGGCCGCCGCCGACCGCCCGGAGCGCCTGCTCGAATTCTCGACGCTGACCGGCGCCTGCGCGGTCGCGCTCGGGCAGCGGACCGCCGGCCTCTTCTCCCCGGACGATCAGCTCGCCGGCGATCTCCTCGCGGCCGCCACGGCGACCGGCGAACGCCTCTGGCGACTCCCGCTCTGGCCGGAGTTCCTCGAGGAGATGCGCGGCGCGCACGCCGACCTGCGCAACTCCGGCGGCCGCTGGGGAGGCGCCTCGACCGCGGCGGCGTTCCTCTCGCAGTTCGTCGGCGACCTGACGAGCTGGGCGCACCTCGACATCGCCGGCCCGGCCTACGTCGGCGGCGAGGATCGCTCCCGTCGCGGGGCGACCGGCTACGGCGTGGCGACGGCGATCCAGTGGTTGAGCGAGCTCGCCTCCCGGGAGAGCGTGCGCCGGAGACGATGACCGCGCTCGAGGTCGACTCCCTGACGGTCGCCTTTCCCGGACCGGCCGCTCCCGTAGCGGTGGTACGGCAGGCAGCGTTGCGCCTCGAAGCGGGAGAGATGGTCGGCCTCGTCGGGGAGTCGGGCTCCGGCAAGAGCCTGACGGCCCTCGCGATGCTCGGGCTGCTTCCCGCCGGGGCGCGCGTCGGCGGCGGCAGCGTCCGCCTCGCCGGCCGCGAGCTGCTCGGCCTCCCGGAGCGGGAGCTGCGGGCGGTGCGCGGGGGGGCGATCGGGCTGGTCTTCCAGGAGCCGCTCTCGGCGCTCAACCCGGTGCTCACGATCGGCCGGCAGGTGCGGGAGGCGCTGCGGGCCCACCGATCCCTGTCCCGGGAGCAGGTCGCCACCGAGACCCGCGAGCTCCTCGACCTCGTCGCGCTCCCGGCCCGCCTGCTCGAGAGCCATCCCCACCAGCTCTCGGGGGGGCAGCGGCAGCGGGTGCTGCTCATGCTGGCCCTGGCCGGGCGCCCCTCGTTCCTGCTCGCCGACGAGCCAACGACGGCGCTCGACGTCACCGTGCAGGCGCAGATCCTCGCGCTGCTCGCCGACCTGCGCCGCGAGCTCGGTCTCGGCATCCTGCTCATCACCCACGACCTCGCGGTCGTCGCCGAGAGCTGCAGCCGCGCCTACGTGATGTACGCCGGGGAGATCGTCGAGGAGGGGCCGGTACCGGTCCTCTTCCCGACTCCCGGGCATCCGTATACGGCAGGGCTCCTCGCGGCGCTGCCCCGGCTCGGGGAGCCGGGCCGCCGGGGCGAGCTCCCGGCCGTGCCGGGTCAGGTCGCCGACCCGCGGTTTCTTCCCGAAGGGTGCGCCTTCCATCCCCGCTGCGCGCGCGCCGTGGAGCGATGCCGCCGCGAGCATCCGTTGCCGGTCTCGCTCGGCCCCGGTCACCGCTCCCGCTGCTTCTTCGCCGAACAGGTGCGAGCCGGCCGATGAGCGTGCTCCTCGAGGCGCGCGGGGTGATCAAGGAGTTCCGCTCCGCGGCGGGCCTGCCGGGACGGCGGACGGCGGCGTTCCAGGCCGTGGCCGGGGTCGATCTGCAGGTGAACCGGGGGGAGACGCTGGCGCTGGTGGGTGAGTCGGGCAGCGGCAAGACGACCCTCGCGCGCTGCCTGATGCGTCTCGTCGAGCCGACCGCGGGAGAGATCCGGTTCGACGGCCGCGATCTGCGAGCGCTTCCCGCTGCCGCCCTCCGCGCGGAACGCCGCCGCTTCCAGATGGTCTTCCAGGATCCCCACAGCTCCCTCAACCCGCGGTTGCGGATCGGCTCGATGCTCGCCGAGCCGATCCGGGTCCACCGGCTGCGCCCCCGCGCCGAGATCGCCGCGCGGGTCGCCGAGCTCCTCGAGCTCGTCGGGCTGCCGCCCACGGCGGCGGCGCAGTACCCGCACGAGTTCTCCGGCGGCCAGCGCCAGCGGCTCGGCATCGCCCGGGCGCTCGCGACCGAGCCGGCGCTGCTCGTCGCCGACGAGCCGGTCTCCGCGCTCGACGTCTCGATCCGCGCGCAGATCGTCAACCTCCTGGTCGCGCTGCAGCGGCGCTACGGCCTCGCGCTCCTCTTCATCACCCACGATCTGGCGCTCGTCGAGCATCTCGCCGACCGGGTCGCGGTCCTGTACCGGGGCCGGATCGTCGAGGAGGCGCCGAACGCCGCGCTTTTCGCCACGCCCCGGCACCCGTACACCCGGGCGTTGCTGAGAGCGGTTCCGCGGGTTCGCCCGGCGAGCGCCGGGGAGGAGCTTCGGGAAGCGGATCCGGGAGCGTCCGGGGCCGAAGACGCCGTGGTCAGCGGTGGCTGCGCCTACCGGCCGCGCTGCGACCGGGCCAGCGCCCGCTGCGCGCGGGAGATCCCTCTCCTGGCTCCCCCCGCCGGAGCGCACCGGTACGCCTGCTTCCACCCCCTCGACCCCGAAACCGACCGGAACTTTTCCCCACGAGAGCCGTAAGTCTGGGAAGATCGCACCCGCCTCCGGACGCCTCCGGAGCGGAAGAGAGGACACCACGGATGGAACCGAATCCTGGAAACCGCGTCAGCTCACTCGGCGCCGCCACCCTCATCGGCCTCTGCCTCCTGGCCACGCTCGCCCTGCCCGCCCGCGCGGAGCCGATCCGGGTCTCCGCCGACCTCACGCCGGCCGCGGCGGCCGCGCCGCTGCGCATCAGCGGGGGAGCGGTGCATCTGACCCTCGAGGAGGCGATCGCGCTCGCCCTCGATCAGAACCTCTCCCTGCGCGTCGTGCGCTACGACCAGGCGCGAGCCCGGGAGAACGTCGCGCAGGCGCTCGGAATCTACGACTTCCTGGTCCAGGGTGGGCTGCAGCTGTCGAGCGACACCGTCCCGGCCGCCTCGAACCTGGACGGCGCCGAGGTCCAGGAGAGCGACCGGGCCGGCTTCCAGCTCGGTCTGAGCCGCCTGCTGCCGACCGGCGGAACCGCCGAGGTGAACTGGGTCAACGGGCGCTTCAAGACCAACTCCCGCTTCTCGATCCTGAACCCCTCCTACTCGAGCGGGCTCAACCTCGTGCTGAACCAGCCGCTGCTGCGCGACTCCGGCCGCGAGGCGACCGAGCGCGGGATCGTCATCGCCCGCAACAACCGGGAGATCAGCCGGCTCGCCTTCGTGCAGCGGGTCACCGACCTGCTGCGCGAGGTGGAGGAGGGGTACTGGAACCTGGTCGAGGCGCGCTACCAGCTCCAGGTCTCCGAGGCCGCGCTCGACCTCGCCCGGCGCCTGCACGAGCAGAACCGGGTGCGCGTCGACGTGGGCACGCTGGCGCCGCTCGAGCTCGTGCAGAGCGAGGTGGGGATCGCCACGCGGGAAGAGGAGATCATCCGCGCCCGCTTCGCGGTCGGCAACGCCGAGGACCGTCTCCGGCAACTGCTCGGGCTCGATCGGGACGCCCAGCTCTGGGCGGCCGAGATCGTGCCGGAGAGCGAGGCCGAGATCTCGGCGCCGCTCCTGCCGGTGGAGAAGGCGATCGACCGGGCGCTCGACTCCCGCCCCGAGCTCGCCTCGCGCCGCACCACGCGGCGCAATCTCGAGATCGAAGCCGCCTGGCGGCGCAACCAGCTGCTGCCGCGCGTCGACCTGCAGGCCACCTACAAGCTCAACGGCGTGGGCGGTGACGTCCTGGTGCGCTCTCCCGATGGCTCGGTGATCGCCTCCGCGCCCGGCGGCTGGGACGACGCCCTCCAGCAGGTCGCCGACCTCGACTATCGCGGCTGGACCGTCGGCATCGGCTTCTCCTACCCGCTCGGCAACCGCAGCGCCCGCGCCCAGCAGGCGAGCGCGGAGCTGGCGGTCGAGCAGGCCAGCACCCAGGAGCAGGAGCTCGAGCTGAGCATCGCCACCGAGGTGCGGACGGCGGTGCGCGCGGTGGAGGCAGCGGCCAAGGCGATCGAGTCCGCGAAGGCCTCCCGCCGGCTCGCGGAGAAGAACCTCGAGGCCGAACAGCGCAAGTACGAGAACGGTCTCTCCACGAGCTTCCAGGTCCTGCAGATCCAGGACGACCTGACCGCCGCCCGCAGCCGGGTGGTCTCTGCGGTCTCCGGCTATCGCCGGGCGCTCGCCGCCTATCGCCGCGCCCTCGGCACCCTGCTCGAAGAGAGCCACGTCACGGTGCTCGGCGACGAGGTCGCCGAGGGCTGAGCGAGAACGGCCGTGACCGCGTCCTGGCTGCGGATCGTCGGGGTCTTTCTTTCCCCTCGCAAGGTCTTCACGGGCATTGCCGAACAGCCGACGGTCCTGGTCGCGCTCCTGCTCGCGTCCCTGCTCGGCACCGGCGTGACGCATCTCGCCTACGGGAAGATCCCCGTGCAGGAGCTGGCCCGGGTCGTGGAGGCCAAGGCCGGTTCCCTGCCGCCCGGCACGGACCTCGACGCGATCCATCGCTTCTCGCACCTCGCCGCGACGACCAGCGTCGCGCTCACCATCCCGCTCGTCAGCCTGATCGTCGCCGGCATCTTCCTCGGCGGGGTCAATCTCGCCGGCGGCAGGATCGATTACCGGCGCGCCCTGAGCGTGACCGTCCACGGCATGCTGCCGCTCTCCCTGTCCACCCTGCTCAGCCTGCCGGTGATCCTGACGCGAAGGACGATCGGGCTCGAGGAGTTCCAGGGCGGAGCGATCCTGCTCTCCCACCTGGGAGCGTTCGCGCCGGAGGACGCCGGGCCGGCGCTCTCGGCGCTGCTCGGCAGCGTGGATCTCTTCTCGATCTGGTGCATCGCGCTGCTGGTGCTCGGCTTCGGCATCGTGGGTGGCCTCTCCCGGCGGCGCGCGGGCGTGGTGGTCGGGGTGATCTGGGGAGCCGGGGTACTGATCAAGCTCGGCCTGGCCGCGCTGCGCTGAGAAAAGAGGCGGAACGATGAGCCTGATCCGGCTGGAAGGGATCGAGAAGGTCTACGAGATGGGCGCCGAGCAGGTGCGCGCGCTCGACGGGGTGGATCTCGTCATCGAACGGGGCGAATACCTCGCGATCATGGGCCCCTCGGGGAGCGGGAAGTCGACGCTCATGAACCTGCTCGGCTGTCTCGATACCCCGAGCGCCGGGACCTATCTGCTCAACGGCACCGCGGTGGAGAAGCTCGACGACGAGGAGCTGGCGGCGATCCGCAACCGCGAGATCGGCTTCGTCTTCCAGACCTTCAACCTGCTCGCCCGCACCGACGCGGCACAGAACGTCGAGCTGCCCCTCATCTACGCCGGCGTGGCGCGGCGGCAGCGGCGCGAGCTGGCGCTGCGGGCGCTCGACCGGGTCGGCCTCTCCGACCGGGTCAGCCACCTGCCGAACGAGCTCTCCGGCGGCCAGCGGCAGCGGGTGGCGATCGCCCGGGCCTTGGTCAACAACCCCTCGATCCTGCTCGCCGACGAACCGACGGGGAACCTCGACTCGGCCACCTCCGCCGAGATCATGGCGCTCTTCGACGACCTCCACCGGGCTGGGAACACGGTGATCCTGGTGACGCACGAGCCGGATATCGCGGCCCATGCGAGCCGCCGGATCAGCCTGCGGGACGGGAAGATCGTCAGCGACGAGCGGGAGCCGGCGGGCGCCTGAGTCCGGGGCCCGGCGGCGTGGTGCCGGAGACAGGAATCGAACCTGCACGGGCGCGAGGCCCGGGGGATTTTGAGTCCCCTGCGTCTACCGTTCCGCCACTCCGGCGCCGGGGCGGATCGTAAGGAGGCGGCCGCCCCCTGTCAAACGGAGCGGTTCGGGGAACTTGACGAGACCCACCTTTTCGGGTAGAGTCTCTCCCGTGAAACGACCGCCGCGCGGCCTCCAGGCCGCCGCGCAAGTCACGGGAAAATCAAGGAGTTAGGCGAGAGTGACATTCAAGGTCGGCCAGAAGGTGGTCTACCCGAACCATGGCGTCACGGTGATCGAGGAGATCGGTGCCAGCCGGCTGGACGGGACGGAGCAGACCTTCTACCACCTCCGCCTCCTCTCCAACAACTCGAAGGTGATGGTGCCCAAGGCGAACCTCGATCTCGTCGGGCTGCGCCCGCTGAGCGAGGTGCGGGAGATCCGTTCGCTCTTCTCGATCCTCGAGGACGGCAACATCGACACCTTCAAGGACTGGAAGGGGCGGTACAAGCAGAACCTCGACAAGATGAAGACCGGACGTCTCGCGGACGTGGCGGAGGTGCTCAAGAACCTCCGGTTCGTCAGCCAGAAGAAGAGCCTCTCCTTCCGCGAGAAGAAGATGTACGAGCGGGCCCGGCACTTCATCGTGAGCGAGGTCGCCCACGTCAAGGAGATCTCCGAGCGGGATGCCGAGGCGCTCGTCGAACGGGCGCTCTCCGCGAGCCTCGAGAAGCGGCACCGCTCGGCCGCCGCCCTGGCGAGCTGAACCCTCCCGGTCCGGGCCGCCGCGCCCGGACCGGGATTCTCTGTAGAATCGGGCCGTGCGCACCCCGGCTCCGATTCGCAGTCTGCTCTGCCTCCTCCTGCCGCTGCTGGCCGCCCCGGTGTGGGCCGCCCCGCCGCGCGCCGCGAACGCCACGGCCGAGGCCCTGGCCGTGAGCATCGGCATCGAACGTCAGCTCCTCGCCGAAGACCTCCTCTCCTACGCCGAAGCCCGCGATCGGGAGAACGCCGCCCTGCGCGCGGTCGACGACGGTCTGCGCAGCTTCGACGCCGCCCTGGTCGGAGAGGAGCAGGTTTCCCAGGCGCTCGTGACGCGTCTCGCGGCCGCCCTGCGCGAGGCGCGGGCCGATGCCGCCCGCTGGTCGAGCGAGGCCGACCGGCTGCGGGAAGCCCTCTCCGAGCGCCTCCGCCGCCTCGCGCTGCTGCAGCGGCGAGCCAGCGAGGCGCGGGAGCGGGGCACCGAGATCACCGATCCGGTCACCGGGAGCTGGCTGGTGCGGAGCCTGCCTTCCGGCCGCACCGCGGTCTTCGAGCTCTCGCTCGACGTGACGGTGGTGGTCGGCAGCTACCGGACCGATACCGGTGGCTGGGGCTCGCTGCGCGGGACCCTGGTGGGCGACCTCCTGACCCTCGAACGGATCGACTCGCAGCAGGGCGGCGATCTGGTCTACGAGGGGCGCCTCGACCGCGAGCGGAACGAAGTCCGCGGCACCTGGCGCTCGACGCTCCTTTCCGTGGGGGAGCCGGCCGCCGGCAGCTGGGTCGCCTTCCGGCAGCTCCCCGCGGCCTCGTCCGGAGAGAACCCTTGACCCGAGATCATCTGCTCTTCCTCGTCGGCGGGCTCCTCGGCGGCTTCGTCCTCGGCTATCTCGGCCACGAAGTGGTGGCCGCGCGCCAGCCGCCGCGCCTGAACACCACCGTGGGCCAGTCGCAGGCCGCCGAGGCGTTGCCCGGACGGGTCGCTCCGGGCACCACGATGCCGGAGGTCGACCGCCTGCGGGCGGCGGTCGAGGCGAACCCCGACGACGCCGACTCGGTCCTCGCGCTCGCGAACGCCAACTTCGACATCGGCAACTGGGGCCGGGCGATCGAGCTCTACGAGCATTACGAGCGGCTTCGTCCCGGCGATGCGAACGTCCTGACCGACCTCGGGGTCTGTCTGCGGGAGGCGGGCCAGGTCGACGCGGCCGTCGCCCGGTTCCGGCAGGCCGGCGAGCGCGACCCGGCCCACTGGCAGTCGCGTTTCAACCTGGCGATCGTGCTCGCGTCCGATCAGCACGACTACGCCGCGGCCGAGGCCGTCATCGCCGACCTCCGCCGTCTCCAGCCGGGCAACCCGGACGTCGAGCGCCTCGCGCAGGAGATCGCGCGGCTCCGTGGCGACGGCTGATCGCCGTCTCCCGCCATGGCATTCGTACCGGAGCGGCCCGCGGGGACCGGTCCCGTCCCCGGCGCCCCGGCCACGAGCCAGGTCGCGGTCGCGGTCCCGCTGCCGCTGCCGACGCCGCTGACCTACCTCGTCCCCACGGCACTCCTCCCCCGGGTGCGTGCCGGGGTGCGGGTGCGCGTCCCGGTGGGGAAACGGCGGCTCACGGGCATCGTCTCGGGCCCGGTGGCCGGCGAAGCGCCCGGCGAGCTCCGGGCGATCGAGGCCGTGCTCGACGACGAGCCGGTGCTCGGAGCGGACCTGCTCGCCGTGGGGCGCTTCCTCCACGAGTACTACCTCGTCCCTCCCGGGGAGGCGTTGCAGGCGCTCCTGCCCCGGGCGCTGCCAGCCCGCGGCACGGAGAGCCTGCGGCCGACCCTCAAGGCCGCGATGCGGCGGGAGCTCCTGAGCGGGGAGGAGCAGGCGCTCGTCGAAGAGCTGCTCGCCCGGGGCAAAGCCCGCCGGGGCGAGCTGCTCGCCGCCGCCACCGATCCCACGGCGCTCGCCGCCCGGCTCGAACGGCTGGAGTCCGCGGGGTTCCTCGCGGCGCGCAACGACGCCGCTCCCGGGGGAGGGAGGTACGAGACGGCGGTCGAGCTCGCCGCCGGTGACCCGACCGAGCTGCTCGCTGCCGCCGGGCGCTCCCGCCCCGGTCGCGCCGTCCTCGAGCTCCTCGCCCGTCTCGCCCGGCCCGCGACCCTGTCGGAGGTCACCGGCGAGGTCGGCTGCGGTCCCGCGGTGGTTCGTCGTCTTTCGGCGCTCGGTCTCATCCGGCTCTTCCAGCAGCCGGTGCGGCGCGAGCTCTCCCACCACCGCCTGAGCGGCACGGCGGGCGCCCCGGTCCGCCTGACCGGCGAACAGGAACAGGCCCTCGCGGAGGTCGGCGAGGCGCTCTCGGCACGCCGGTTCGAGACCTTCCTGCTCGCCGGGGTCACCGGTTCCGGCAAGAGCGAGGTCTACCTGCGCGCCGCCGAGGCGACGCTCGCCATGGGGCGCGGGGCGGTGATCCTGGTCCCCGAGATCGCCCTCGTCCCGGCGCTGGCGCGCGCCGTGCGGGAGCGGTTCGGCGACCGGCTCGCGCTGCTGCACTCCGCCATGCCGCCGGCCGAACGGCACCAGGAGTGGGAACGGATCCGGTCGGGAGAAGCACCGGTCGTGGTGGGGCCGCGTTCGGCGGTCTTCGCGCCCGTCCCCGATCTGGGACTGCTGGTGGTCGACGAGGAGCACGACGAGAGCTACAAGCAGGATCAGGTCCCCCGCTACCATGCCCGGGACACCGGCCTGATCCGCGCCCGGGAAGCCGGGGCCGTGGCCCTGCTCGTCTCGGCGACCCCGAGCCTGGAGTCGCGCTGGAACGCCGCTCGCGGGCGGTTCCGGCCGCTCGCGCTCTCCCGGCGGATCGGCACCGCCCGGCTCCCGGAGGCGACCGTCGTCGACCTGCGGCAGGAGCCCGTCCCCCGTCATCCCGGCGAGGTCGTCTTCTCCCGGGTGCTCCACGAGGAGCTGCGCGCCGCCCTCGAAACCGGCGGACAGGCGATCCTGCTGCGCAACCGGCGGGGCTACGCGCCGCTGCTGCTCTGCCGGGCCTGCGGGGAGGAGTTCCGGTGCGAAGCCTGCGGCCTGCCGCGGACCGTCCATCGCCGGGAACGGCGGCTCCGGTGCCACTACTGCGGCGCCGCGAGCCGGGAGCCCGAGAGCTGCCCGACCTGCGGCGAACGGAGCCTCGAGGCGATCGGCAGCGGCACCGAGCGGGTCGAGGAGCGCCTCCAGGAGCTCTTCCCGGAGATCCCCATCGGGGTGCTCGACCGCGACGAGGTCCGGCGCAAGGGGGGGCTCTCCTCGATCCTCGCCGCCTTCGAACGGGGTGAGACCCGGATCCTCATCGGCACCCAGATGGTCGCCAAGGGGCACCACTTCCCGGAGGTCTCGCTCACCGCGGTGCTGGCCGCCGACAGCTACCTCTCCTTCCCGGATTTCCGGGCGGTGGAGAAGACCTACGCCCAGCTCGTCCAGCTCGCCGGACGGGCCGGACGCGGCCAGCGGCCCGGACGGTTCGTGGTCCAGACCCACCATCCGGACCATTACGCCATCCGGGCGGCGCTCGCGAACGACGACGACGGGTTCGTGCGCGAAGAGCTCCGTTTCCGCCGGGCGTTCCATTACCCGCCCTACACGCGGATGATCCAGGTCCTCCTGCGGGACCGCCAGCGCGAGCGGGGACACCGGTGGATGGCCGAGCTCGCGGCGCGGCTCGAGGCCGTGCGCGCGGGGGAACCGGAGCTGCGCCTCACCGGACCGGCGCCGGCGCCGTTCGAACGCCTCCGCGGCGAGTGGCGCTTCCAGCTCCTGCTGCGCGGGCCCTCGTCCGCGCGGCTGCGCGACTGGCTGCGCTCAGCGCTCCCCGTGCCGTGGCCGCGCGGCCTCGTGGTGGACGTCGACCCCTGTCACCTCCTCTGAGCCGGCGCCGGCGTTTGACGCTCCCGGGACCGTCTGCTACTTTGCCCGTCCCATGAGCACGGGTGACGCCGGATTCGAGGCCCCGCTGGTCGAGCTGCGCCGCCAGATCGAGGAGCTCGAACGCTATCCGGACGAAAGCGGCCGGAAACGGGAGCTGGCGCGCCTGCGCTCCCGCCTCCGGCGCGAGACGGAGGCGCTCTTCGCCAGCCTCACGCCCTGGCAGACGGCGCTCATCGCCCGCCACGCCGACCGGCCGTTCACGCTCGATTACGTCCAGGCGCTGATGAGCGACTGGGTCGAGATCCACGGCGATCGCGCCTACGGCGACGACCCCGCGATCGTGGCTGGCCTCGCCGATTTCCGCGGCCGGCCGGTGGTGGTCGTCGGCCACCAGAAGGGCCGGAGCACCCGGGAGCGGATCCGGCGCAACTTCGGTCAGCCTCGTCCGGAGGGGTACCGCAAGGCGCTGCGCGCGATGCAGCTCGCCGAACGGTTCCGCCTGCCCATCCTCTCGTTCGTGGACACCCCGGGGGCCTACCCGGGGATCGAAGCGGAAGAGAGGGGACAGGCGGAGGCGATCGCCCGCAACCTGCTGGAGATGGCGGTCCTGCGGGTGCCGATCGTGGTCACGGTGACCGGCGAGGGGGGCAGCGGCGGCGCGCTCGCGGTGGGGATCGGCGACCGGATCCTGATGCTCGAACATGCGGTCTACTCGGTCATCTCGCCCGAAGGGTGCGCCGCGATCCTCTGGAAGGATCAGGGGCGGAAGGAGGAGGCGGCAGCCGCGATGCGGATCACCGCGCCCGAGCTCCTTCGCCTCGGGGTGATCGACGCGATCGTGCCCGAGCCCCTCGGGGGGGCCCATGCGGATCCCCAGGAGGCGTGCACGCGAGTGGGGGAGGCGATCGCGAAGGCGTTGCGGGAGCTCTCCCGGCTCGCTCCCGACAAGCTGGTCACCGAACGGCGGAAGCGCTTCCGGCATCTCGGGGCGTTCCTCGAGAGCTGACGCCGGGTGGCTCGCGCGCGCTGGGCGGCGGCGCCCGTTCCGGCTGAGGTGACGGTGCTCGTCGCGGGGGGCATCGAGCCGCGGCTGGCGATGCTGCTCGCCCGGCGCGGGGTGCGCACGGTCGCCGAGGCCCGCACTTTTCTCTCTCCCGCGCTGAGCGATCTCCTGCCCCCGGAAAGCCTGCCGGGGCTGGGCGCCGCGGTCTCCCGGCTGCGCCGCGCCATCGTGAACGGCGAGCGGATCGCCGTCGTCGGCGATTACGATGCCGACGGCGTCACCGCCACCGCGATCCTCCTCGCCATCGTGCGCCGGCTCGGCGGGAACGCGGACGGAATCCTGCCGCACCGCCTGCGCGAAGGGTACGGCTTCCAGCCCCTCCACGCCGAGCGCGCCCATGCCCGCGGCTGCCGGCTGCTCGTCACCGTCGACTGCGGCCTCGGCTCGAGTGAAGCCGTGGCGACGGCCCGCGCTCTCGGCATGGACGTGATCGTGGCCGATCACCACCTCGCCTCGGTGCCGCCGCCGGAGGGAGCGCTGCTCTTCGCTCCCCGGCTCGACGGCGAGGAGGCGCCCGGTAGCGAGCTGACGGGGGCCGGGCTCGCCTTCAGGCTCGCCGACGCGCTTGCCGTCGCCTGCGGGCAGGAGAGCCCCCGGGAGGCGCTCCTCCGGGTCGCCTGCATCGGCACGATCGCCGACGTCGCCCCGCTGGTGGGCGAGAACCGGTGCATCGCGGCGCTCGGCCTCGCCGCGCTCGCCTCGGCGCGCTCGCCCGGGCTGCAGGCGCTGATGACGGTGGCCGCGGTCCGGCCTCCGCTCACGACGGAGGATGTCGCCTTTCGTCTCGCCCCGCGTCTGAACGCGCCCGGACGCCTCGGTGCCGCCGACCCGGCGCTCGAACTGCTGCTGAACCGCGATCCGCAGCGGGCCGCGGATCTCGCCGCCGAGCTCCAGCGGCACAACCAGGAGCGCCAGCAGCGCGAGCGCGAGGTGCTCGACGAGGCGCTGGCGGCCGTGGCGGCCGCGGAGCCGGACGACGGCCCGCTGCTCGTGCTCTGGAAAGAGGGCTGGCACCCGGGCGTCGTCGGCATCGCCGCCGGCAGACTGGCACGCGAGCTCGTGCGTCCGGTGATCCTGCTCGCCGCCGACGGCCCGACGGCTACCGGCTCCGGGCGGAGCGTGCCCGGCATCGACCTGCACGGTTTTCTCCTGCCGTGGAGCGGGCAGCTCCACCGTTTCGGCGGCCATGCCCAGGCGGTGGGGCTGACCGCGCCGGTCGCGGAGCTGCCCCGGTTGCGCCGGGAGTGGAACGCGGCGGCGCGCTGGCCCGCCGAGCTCCTGCAGCCACGGCTGACCTACGAGCTCGCCCTCGCGCCCGAGGAGCTCGACGAGAGCTTTCTTTCCGAGCTGCGGCGGCTCGGTCCCCACGGGGCGGGGAATCCGGAGCCGGTCCTGCGCCTCGGACCGCTCACGCTCGCGGCGCCGCCCCGCGGTTTCGGCCGGGGTCACCAGTTGCTGCGGGCCCAGGGTCTCAGCGGCACGGGAGAGCTCGGCATCGTGGCCTGGGACGACACGCCCGGCGAGATGCTCATGGGCAGGCCGTTCGAGGTGCTCGTGACGCCCCGCCTCCGCCCGTTCTTCGGACCGAAGGAGATGGTGCTGGTCGCCGCGCGGCCACTGCAAGAAGGGCGCCAGGACGTAGAATCATCCACATGAGGCGACCTCGGTCCGCTCCCCGGCCGTTTCAGGCCCTGCGGCGTTTCGTCCTCGGACTCCTCATCCTGACGGTGGCGCTGCTCGCCGGTCTCTACTGGCTCGGACGGCAGGGGGCGGCTCCCGCGGAGGCGCCGAGCGGTCCACGCCCCGATCTCGAGGGTGCCACCGCCGTGAGCGAGGGCTTCGAGTACACCCAGGTCGTCGAGGGCGAGCCGGTCTTCCGTATCCGCGGGGAGAGCTTTCGGGCGGGCGAGGAAGACCGGATCGAGCTGCAGGGAGTCGGACTCACCTTCTTCCGGCAGGGCCGGGAGCTCGGCATCGAGAGCGACCGGGCGCTCTACCTCCCGGGCACCAGCGAGGCGATCCTTTCGGGAACCGTCAGGATCCTCGGCGAAAACGGACTGACGCTGACCACGCCGGAGCTGAAGTTGCTGGCGGGAGGGCAGCGGCTGGTGAGCGAGCAGCCGGTGAGCTTCGTCTTTCTCGGCGGCGAAGGCACGGCCGGCGGCCTCGCCCTCGATCTCGAACGGGCTACGATCGCCTTCCGAGCGCCGCTGACGCTCGCGGGGAGCCATCGCGACGGCCAGAGCTATCACCTGCAGGCTCAGGGTGCCGTTCTCGAGCGGCCTTCCCGCCTGTTGCGCACCGAGGGTCCCAGCGAGATCCGGTTCGGCAGGAGCAGCCTGCATGCCGATCGCCTCACGGTGCTCTTCGCCGACGAGGCGGGAACGCTGCAGCAGATCCACGCCTCCCAGGACGTCAGCGGCGAGATCCTGCCGCCCGCGGAGACGCCCGGCGACGCCCTTCCGTTCACGCTCGAGGCGTACGCCGTCGGTCTCTTCTTCGAACCCGGGGGCCGCGTCCCGGCCCGCCTCGAGATCGAGGGAACACAGAGCCAGGCGGCGCTGCTCGTGGCCCGGGCGGCCGGAGGCGTCACCCGGGTGCTTCTCTCCCGCTCGGTCATCGGCCGGTTCGCCGGGGGCGAGCTGGTGGCGGCGGAGACGGTAGGACAGTCGGAGATCCAGGAGTTCCTCGAACGCGCAGGGGAGGAAGCCCGTCTCGTCCGTACCGTCTCGGCGCAGTTCATGGAGGCCGACCTCGCGGCCGGCCGCGCCTTCGAAACGGTCACCCTCACCAACGACGTCAGGATCCACGACGCCGCCTTCGATGCGCGGGCCGAGCGGGCGTTCCTCCGGGCCGCCGACGATGCCGCCCAGCTCTTCGGGAACCCGGCGATCGTGACCGACGAACGCGGGGAGCTGCGGGCACCGCGGATCGATTACCAGCGGGCCAACGGTCGCGCCCACGCCCGGGATGGGGTCAGCGGCCGGTTTCAGGGCGCCATGCTGCCGGGCGGCGAGGCGGCCCGCTCCGGGGAGCCGACCCGGGTGCGGGCGCGCGAGGCGTTCTTCGATCTCGGCGGCGACGATTTCACGTTCCGCGGGGAGGTGCAGGCCTATCAGGGGACCACGGTCCTCTTCGCCGACCAGCTCCGTTCGGAGGAGGGACAGAGCCGGCTGTCGGCGTCCGGTCAGGTACGCACGCTCTGGACCGCGGCGGAGGGAGAAAGGAAGGGGGAACAGGTGGAGATCACCGCCACGAGCCTGACCTACCGGGAGACCGATCGCCGGCTGCTCTACGACGGCCCCGTGGTCGCCGCCCAGGGACCGCTCCGTCTCGCCGCCTCCCGGCTGGAGGTGGAGCTCGACGAGCATCGGCAGGCGCGCCTCATGACGGCTCGAGGAGCGGTCCGGCTCGATGACGAAGCCACCCGCCGCGTCATCGAGGGCGAGACGGCCCGCTACGACCTCGCCGCGCGCGCGGTGACCATCGCGGGCGATCCGGCCCGGATGCGCGATGCCGACGGCAACAGCCTGCGCGGCCGGAACCTGCTGCACGATCTCGCGAGCGGCGCCATCCGGGTGACCGCCGGGGAGGACGGATGACCGCCCGCAGCGAGCTGCGCACCGCGGCCCTCTGCAAGAGCTATCGCGGGCGGGCGGTGGTCCGCAGCGTCTCGATCGCCGTGCACGGCGGCGAGATCGTGGGCCTCCTCGGTCCGAACGGCGCCGGCAAGACGACGACCTTCTACATGGTGGTCGGGCTCACCCCTCCCGACGCCGGCCAGGTCTTCCTCGGCCCGGAGGAGATCACCTACCTGCCGATGTACCAGCGGGCGGAGAAGGGGATCAGCTACCTGCCGCAGGAACCCTCGGTCTTCCGGCGCCTCACCGTCGAGCAGAACCTCGAGGCGATCCTCGAGACCCGCGAGCTGTCCGCTGGCGAGCGGACCCGGCGCAGGGAACGGCTCCTCGCCGAGTTCGGCCTCGAGCGGGTGCGCCGGAGCCACGGTTACGCCCTGTCGGGCGGCGAACGGCGGCGGGTGGAGATCGCGAGGGCGCTGACGATCGACCCCGCCTTCATCCTCCTCGACGAGCCGTTCGCCGGCATCGATCCGATCGCGGTGCTCGACATCCAAGGTATCATCAAGAGGCTGCGGGAGATGGGAATCGGCGTCCTGATCACCGATCACAACGTGCGCGAAACCCTGCGCATCACCGACCGCGCCTACATCATCAACAACGGCGAGATCCTCCGCGCCGGCTCACCCGAGGAGCTCTCCGCCGACGCCCAGGTCCGGAAGATCTACCTGGGAGAGAGTTTCCGCCTCTAGCGCGGCCCCTGCCCATGGCCCTCGAGCAGAAACTCTCCCTCAAGCTCGCGACGCGACTGGTGATGACGCCGTCGCTGCAGCAGGCGATCAAGCTGCTGCAGATGACGCGGCTCGAGCTGGAGAGCGTGCTCGAGCAGGAGCTGGTGGAGAATCCGGTCCTCGAGGAGGTGGAGGAGATCTCCGTCGGTGCCGAAGCCGGGCAGCTCGACGGCGACGCGGCGGCCGACGCCGGCGGGGAGCGCGAGGAAGCCGGGGCGCTTTCGGAGATCGATTTCGACGCCTACTTCGGCGACGACGGCGACGGCTCCGCCACCGGCTGGGAGAGCGAGACCCGGGAAGCGCCGCCCCTCGAAAACACGCTCACCCGCGAGCCCGATCTCTACGACCACCTCCTCTGGCAGGTCGCGATGTCGCCGCTCTCGCCGCGCGAGCGCCGCCTCGCCGAGCTGGTGATCGGGAACCTCGACCCCGACGGCTTCCTGGTCGCGACCGTCGAGGAGATCCGGTCGCTCGCCGGCTGCGAGGATTGCACCGCCGCGGAGGTCGAGGCGGTCATCCGCCGGGTCCAGGAGCTCGACCCGCCCGGGATCGCCTGCGTCGACCTGCGCGAGAGCCTGCGGCGTCAGCTCGCCGCGCGCGGGGAGTCCCCGGAGGCGCTGCCGTTCCGGATCGTCTCCGAAGCCTGGGATCTCCTGCTGCGGCGCGCCTACCCGCAGATCGCCCGGCAGCTCGGCGTCGAGGTGGCCGACCTCGAACCCGCGCTCGCGGTCATCCGGACCCTCGAGACCCGGCCCGGGCGGCAGTACACCAACGAGCGGGCCCAGTACATCGAACCCGACGTCGTGGTGGTCAAGGTGGGAGACGAGTACGTCATCCAGCTCAACGACGATGGCCTCCCCAAGCTGCGCATCAGCCGGGCCTACCGCCGGATGCTGCGCCAGATGCGCGCCGAGGGGAGCCAGACGGAGGCCCAGCAGTTCATCCGCGAGAAGATGCGCAGCGCCCTCTGGCTCATCAAGAGCCTCGACCAGCGCCAGCGGACGATCTACAAGGTCGCGGAGTCGATCGTCCGCCAACAGCGGGGTTTCCTCGACCGCGGGCTCGATCATCTGCGCCCCCTCGTGCTGCGCAACGTGGCCGAGGACATCGGGATGCACGAATCGACGGTCAGCCGGGTGGTGGCGAACAAGTACATGCACACCCCGCGCGGCATCTTCCCGATGAAGTTCTTCTTCCACAGCGGCATCGACCGCGATTACGGCGAGGACATCTCGTCGCTCACCGTCAAGCGCAAGATCCGGCGGCTCATCGAGGGCGAGGACGCCCGCCGGCCTCTTTCGGACAGCGCGCTGATGCGCATCCTGAACCGGGAAGGGATCCAGATCGCCCGCCGCACGGTGGCCAAGTACCGGGACGAGCTCGGGCTGCCATCGTCAGCGGATCGCAAGCAGTATTTCTGAAACCGTGACGCCAGCCCCGGACGGGGAAAGGAGAGAGATGAAGGTCGACTTCGTGGCACGCAACTTCCAGCTGGACGAGGCGATGAAGAAGCACGCGCAGGAGCGTCTGGCCAAGGTGGCCAAGTTCGTCGGTGCCGCCGTCGAGGCGCGGGCGGCATTCGATCTCGACAAGTTCCGCTATCGTTGTGATCTCGTGCTGGTGCATCGCAGCGGCGAGATCCGGGCGGCGGATGAGAACCACGACCTGCGGCAGGCGTTCGACATCGCCGCCGAGGCGCTCGAGAAGCAGGCCCGGCGGTCGCGGAAGAAGGCGGTCGACCGCCGCCGGCGCGCCGGGCGCGGCGGCGAGGCGCACTGGCCGGTCGAGGTGGTGGCCCGCGGCTCGCTCGATGCCGAAGGCGGTCCCCGCGTGGTGCGCACCGAACAGCTTCCGATCCGCCCGATGACGCTCGCGGAGGCGGCCCAGCAGCTCGACACCGCCGACCGGGATTTCGTGGTCTTTCGCGACGCGACGAACGACAAGGTCAGCGTTCTCTACCGGCAGGCGGACGACGACGACCTCGGGCTGATCGCGCCCGAGTTCTGAGCCTGGCCAGCGGCCGGACGAACCGGGAAACCATGACGACGCCTCCGCCACCGACGGCCACGAGGAGTGCCGCGTTCGTGCGCGTCGCCGAGCTGCTGGGCGACGATCTCAGCGATCTCGCCTTCGAGCTGCTCGCGGGCGGTGACCGTCTCGAGAACCGGATCACGAACCCGCGGGTGCAGAAACCCGGGCTCGCCTTCGCGGGCTATCTCAGCTACATCCGGCCCGGCCGGGTGCAGATCGTCGGGGAGAGCGAGGTCGGCTATCTCGCGACCCTCGATCCCGCGGTGCGCGCCGAGCGTTGCGCTCGCATCTTCCGTCTCGCCATCCCCGTCGTCGTGATGACGAAGGGGTTCCCGCCACCCTTGGAGATCCGGGAGGAGTGCGTGCGGCACTCCGTGCCGCTCCTGGCCACGCGCGCCCTCTCCTCGCACGCCATCAAGCGGATCAGCTATTTCCTCGAGGAGCACCTCGTCCCGTCCACGCACGTCCACGGCGTGCTCCTCGACATCTTCGGGCTCGGCGTCCTGCTCGTGGGCGGCAGCGGCGTGGGCAAGAGCGAGTCCGCCCTCGACCTGATCACGCGCGGACACAGCCTGGTCGCCGACGACTGCGTGACCATCAAGCGGTACCCGGACGGCAACCTCGTCGGGTTCGCCGAGGAGCCGCTCAAGCACCTGATGGAGCTGCGCGGCATCGGCATCGTCAACGTCAAGGACCTCTTCGGCCTCGCCGCGGTCCGCGAACGCAAGAGCATCGACCTCGTCATCGAGCTCGAACCCTGGGTCGAGGGCCGCGCCTACGAACGGCTCGGCATCGACGAGTCGACCCACGCGATCCTCGAGATCCCGGTGCCGTTCATCCGGATGCCGGTGGCGCTCGGCCGCAACCTCTCGATCCTCGTCGAGATCGCGGCCCGCAATCATCTCCTCAAGCAGCTCGGCCGCCACTCCGCGAAGGAGTTCGCGCAGAAGATGGAGGAACAGCTTGAACGAAACCGGCGCGCCCGCCCGCCGCATTAGGCTCGCCCTGATCACCGGCCTCTCGGGTTCCGGGCGCAGCTCGGTGGCCAAGTGTCTCGAGGACCTGCGCTACTACTGCGTCGACAACCTGCCGCTGCCGCTCCTGCGCGAGCTCCTCGCGCGGCCGGGCGAGCTCATCGAGGGGCGGGACCGGATCGCGGTGGTCGCCGACGTGCGCACTCCGGGGTTCGAGCGGGAGTTCCCCGCGGTGCTCGCGGAGATCGACGCCGAGCGGTTCGACGCCACCCTCGTCTTCCTCGAGGCCTCCGACGAGGTGCTGATCCGCCGCTTCTCGGAGACCCGCCGGCCGCACCCGCTCGCTCCGGACGCGCCGCCGAGCGAAGGGATCCGTCGCGAACGGCTGCTGCTCGGAGAGCTCCGGGAGCGCGCGGATCTCGTCCTCGACACCAGCGAGTGGTCGATCCACGAGGTGCGCAGCGTCATCCACCGGGAGTTCTCCGAGCTGGGCGGCAACGGGCACCAGATGCTCGTTTCGCTCATCAGCTTCGGCTTCAAGTTCGGGATTCCGTACGGCAGCGACCTGCTCTTCGACGTCCGGTTCCTGCCGAATCCGTATTTCGTGGCCGGCCTGCGCGAGCGCACCGGCCGCGAGCCGCCGGTACAGGCATATCTCGACGCGCAGGCCGATTTCCCGGATCTGCTCGCCCGCCTGCGCGACCTGCTCGTCTACCTGCTGCCGCGCTATCAGCGCGAGAACCGCAGCTATCTCTCGATCGCGATCGGCTGCACGGGCGGACGGCACCGCTCGGTGGCCGTCGCCGAACGCCTGGCCGCGGCGCTCGGCGACGCGGGATGGTCGGTGCAGCTCCTGCACCGGGACGTGGAGCGCTGAGCTTGCGCCGCCCCGGAATCCTGATCGTGACCCACGGAGCGCTGGCGCCGGAGCTCCTCGCCGCCGCCGAGCGGATCCTCGGCCGCGAGCTCGCGGGGTTCCGGGCGCTCTCGCTCGACTGGAGCGAAGGCTGGCCGGAGGCGAGGCTGCGCGTCGAGGCCTCACTCGCGGCGTTCCCGCCGGAGACCGGCGGTTTCCTCGTGCTGACCGACCTCCACGGCGACACCCCGTCCCGCGCCGCGGCGGGGCTCGGGGAGGAGGGCAGGGTGGAGATCGTCACCGGCGTCAACCTGCCGATGGTCGTCCGGCTCGGCTGCGCCGATTTCACCGGTCGCGATCTGGCCGAGATCGCCCGCTGGATCGAGGAGAAGGGGCGTCAGTCGATCCGCCGGACGACCCCCGGAGCCGGCACGGCACCGCCCGAGCCGTGCGACGACTCCGCCGGCTCCGGAGCGCCCCGATGATCGAGCGGGAGATCGAGATCGTGAACCGGCTGGGGCTCCACGCCCGGGCGGCGGCGAAGCTGGTGCATGCCACGAGCGCCTTCCAGAGCACGATCACGATCGCGAAGGATGGCGAAGAGGTGGATGGCAAGAGCATCCTCGGCATCCTTCTGCTCGCCGCACCCCAGGGCGTACGCCTGCAGGTGCGCGCCGAAGGGGAGGACGAAGCCAGGGCGATCGAGGCGATCGCCGAGCTCTTCGCGGACCGTTTCGGAGAGGGACAGTGAGCGAACCGCGCCGGCCGATGCGGGTCTTTTCCGGCATCGCCGTCTCCGGCGGGGTCGCGATCGGCCGGGCCGTCTCGATCCTCGGTCCCAGCCTGGAGATCGTCCGCTTCCCGATCGGCGACGAAGGCGTCGCGGCGGAGCTCGAACGGTTCCGGGAGGCAGTCGGGGAGACCGCCCGGGCGATCGAAGGGACACGGGAGCGCTCGGGGGAGTTCCTCGGCGCCGAGCTCGCGGCGATCTTCGGCGCCCACGCGCTGCTGCTCGTCGATCCCTCGTTCGTGGGCGTCATCGAGCAGCGGATCCGCGAGGAGCGGGTGAACGCCGAGTGGGCCGTGCACCAGGTCTGTCAGGACCTGCGCGGGCGGTTCGAGCGGCTGGAAGATCCATACCTGCGGGAGCGGGCGCACGACATCGAAGACGTCGGCCGGCAGCTCCTCCAGCATCTGCTGGGCGGCGGCCATCGCGACCTCTCGGACCTGCCCAGGGGCGTCGTGGTGGTGGCCGACGATCTCACCCCATCCGAGGCGATCCGGCTCGGGCGCGCCGGCGCGAGCGGTTTCGCGGTCGCGAGCGGCAGCCTCACCTCCCACACCTCGATCATCGCCCGCTCCCTCCACCTGCCGGCGGTCTGCGGCCTCGCGCACGCCCCCGAGCTGGTCACCACCGACGACCCGGTGATCCTCGACGGAGAGGCCGGGAACCTGATCGTGCACCCCACCCGGGAGGTCCTGGCGAGCTACGGCGAGCGGCAGCGCGAAGAGCTTGCCCGGGAAGCGGCGGCGGCGAGGGCGACGGCGGCGTCCGCGCTCTGCGCGGACGGCACCGAGATCGAGCTGATGGCAAACGTCGACCTCCCCGAGGAGATCGCCGACGTGGTGCGCTTCGGCGCCCGCGGCATCGGTCTCTACCGCAGCGAGTTCCTCTTCCTGGAGACCGAGCCGCGGCTGCCCACCGAAGAGGAGCATTACCGCCTCTACCGGCGGCTCGTCGAGGGCGCGGCGCCGTTTCCGGCCGTGATCCGCACCTACGACCTCGGAGGGCGGAAGCTCGCCCGCGAGCTGATGCACCTGGAAGAGGAGAACCCCGTCCTCGGCCTGCGCGGGATCCGCCTCACCCTCGCCCGGCCGGAGATCTTCCGGACCCAGCTCCGCGGGGTGATCCGGGCGGCCGCCCACGGCGAGCTCTGGGTGATGGCGCCGATGGTCAGCCGGGTGGAGGAGCTGCGCCGCTTCCGCGCCCTCGTCGAGGAGCTGAGCGAGGAGGTGGAACGCGAGGGAGCGGGCGCTCCCCGCAACCTCCGGATCGGGATCATGATCGAGGTGCCCGCGGCGGCCGTCATCGCCGAGACGCTCGCGCGCGAGGCCGACTTCTTTTCGATCGGCACCAACGACCTGATCCAGTACACGCTCGCCGTGGACCGGAACAACCGGCAGGTGGCCGACCTCTACCAGCCGCTCCATCCGGCGCTTCTGCGGATGATACGATCCACGGTTCTGGCGGCCCGCGCCGCGGCGATCCCCGTCAGCCTCTGCGGGGAGATGGCGGCCGATCCGCGGCATCTGCCGCTCCTGCTCGGCCTCGGGCTGCGCCGCCTGTCGCTCAACCCGAGGTCGATCCCGGCGCTGCGGGCGGCGGCGAGGCGGCTGCAGGTCGCCGACTTGGAACGGCGGGTGGCGCGGTGTCTCGAGCTGGGCACCGCCGCCGAGGTGGAGCGGGAGCTCGCCGGCGCCCTGCTCTGAAAGGAGAGCGGGCGGAGATGCCCGCCGTGAGGAGTTGGAGGAGCCGAGATGCGTGAGCCCGTTCAGCGGGTGGCGAAACCCTGGGGGCACGAGCTGCTCATCGCTCATACCGAGAGCTACGTCGGCAAGATCCTCGTCATCGAGCCCGGTGAGGCCCTCTCTCTGCAGCTCCACCGGGTCAAGGACGAGACTTTCCACGTGGTACGGGGTGAGATCGAGCTGGTGGTGGAGGAGGAGGGCGTCCTGGTCGCGCAGCCGCTGCGTCCCGGGGAGTCGTACCGGGTACCTGCCGGCACCCGGCACCGGATGATCGCCGGCCCCGAAGGGTGCGAGCTGTTCGAGGTCTCCACCCCCCATCTGGAAGACGTGGTGCGCCTCGAGGACCGCTATGGCCGCTCCTGAGCTGATCCGCATCCGGGTCCGGAACCTGCTCCCGGCGCTCGCTCTGCTCCTCATCGCCTGCGGCGGCGCCGCCCGCAAGCCGCGGGAGACGACCCTGCCCGCGCCGCTTCCGGCCGCCACGTCACGGCCCGAGGCGCCGCCCGAGCCCACTCCGGTGCCGGTCCCGCAGCCCGCCCCGGCGCCCGGTACGGTGATCGTGGTCGAGGAGGGCGGAACCGCCGGCGAGACGGAGGGCGGGCTCGTAGCGGCCGCGCGTGCGGAGCGGGCGCGGCGGGAGGCCGCCGGTCCGCCCGTGGCCGTGATCACCGATCGCAACCTGAAGGAACACGGCCGGGGGCAGAGGCTCACCGAGGCGGTTCCCGCGGCTCGGGAGACGTCCGCGGCGGGCCGGAGAGCCGACTCACAATCCGAAGAACGGTACTGGCGCGAACGCGGCCGGGCGTTGCGCGAACGCTGGCACCGCACGGCGGACGAGCTGGTCAGCGAGCGCGACCGGGCGGCCGAGCTCCGGGTCCGTTTCTACGCCACCGACGACCCGTTCCTGCGCGACGCCGAGATCAAACCGGCCTGGGATCGTTCGCTCGAGAAGATCGCGGCGCGGGAACGGGAGATCCGGGAGATCCGGCGCGAGCTCGACCTCTTCCTCGAGGAGGGACAGCGGGCCGGAGCGCTCCCGGCCTGGCTCAACGACGGCATCGAGCTCGAACCACCGGCGGAGCAGCCGCCCAGCACCGTCTCCGAACCGGGCGAACCCACCATCCTCGCGGAGCCGCCCCGGTGATCAGCCGTTCCATCCGGCGGTTCTTCGTGGAAACGTGGGGCTGCCAGATGAACGAGCTCGACAGCCAGCGGCTCGCCGGGCAGCTGATGCAGCTCGGCATCCTGCCGGTGCGCGATCCCGCGGCGGCCGATCTCGTCCTCCTCAACTCGTGCAGCGTCCGGGAGAAGGCCGAGCAGAAGGTCTACTCCCGGCTCGGCAGCTTCCGGAAGCTGCGCCGGGACCGTGACGCGCCCCTCTTCATCGGGCTATGCGGCTGTGTCGCGCAGCAGGAGGGAGAACGTGCGCTCGCCCGCGTTCCCGAGCTCGATTTCGTCCTGGGACCTGCCCGGGTGGGGGAGCTGCGGGAGGTCCTGGCCCGGCGGCTCGCGGGAGAGCGGGTCGTGGCCACCGGTTTCCCCCGGGAGCGGCAGTTCGATTTCGACGCCATCGCCCGCGACGGCAGCCACAAGGGGATGGTGACGGTGATCGAGGGGTGCGACAAACGGTGCACCTTCTGCATCGTCCCCTCCACCCGGGGACCGGAGCGCTGCCGGCCGCTCGCCGAGATCCTCGCCGAAGTCCGGCACCTCCTCGCCTACGGCTTCGCGGAGATCGAGCTGCTCGGCCAGACGGTCAACCACTGGCGCGACCCGGAGCGCGGGCTCGACTTCGCCGACCTCCTCGACGCGGTGGCCGGGCTGCCCGGGGTCGAGCGCCTCCGCTTCGTGACCTCCTACCCCCGGGACTTTTCGTCCCGCATGGTCGAACGGCTCGCCCGTCACCCGAACATCTGTCCCTACCTCCATCTGCCGGTGCAGTCGGGCAGCGATACCGTACTGCGCCGGATGGGGCGTGGCTACGAGGTGGCGGCCTACCTCGATCTCGTCCGGGAGATCCGCGCGGCGCGGCCCGGGATCGCCCTCTCCACGGATTTCATCGTCGGCTTTCCCGGCGAGACGGAAGAGGAGTTCGCCCGCACCCTCGAGCTGGTCGCCGAGGTCCGCTTCGCCGCCGTCTTCGCCTTCTGCTACTCGCCTCGCCCGGGTACGGCCTCGTTGCGTCTCGGCCCCCCGGTCGCCAGGGAGGAGGCCGAGGAGCGTCTCCAGCGTCTGCTGCGCCTCCAGGACGAGATCCAGCGGGAGCTCAACGAGGAGCGGGTGGGAGCGGTGGAGGAGGTCGTGGTCACGGGATGGGGGAGAGAGGCCGGCTGGCTGAGCGGCCGGACTCCGTGCCACCGGATCGTGCATTTCCCGGGCGGCAGCCGGCCGGCCCGGCCTGGCAGCATCCTCCGCGTGCCGATCACCCGGGCGCTCGCGCACAGCCTCGTCGGCGGCGAGCCGCTCCTCGGCAGCGGTTCCGGCACCGTCTCCGGCCCTTGACCCCCTGCCCCTCCGGGGAGAGGATGGCGCCGTGACCAGCGCTCCCGTCCTCGTTCCGGTGGAGGTTCGCGGGCTCCTCCAGGACCCGGCGACCCGTTCGCCGATCCTGATCCTCAGGGAGCGCGGCGGGGAGCGCTTCCTCCCGATCTGGATCGGTCTGTTCGAGGCCCAGGCGATCGCGCTCTCGCTCGAGGGGATCGAGGCCCCGCGACCGCTCACCCACGACCTCCTGGCAACGCTCCTCGCGGCCCTCGATACGACGGTCGACCGCGTGGTCGTCTCCGACCTCCGCGAGGGAACCTTTTTCGCCACGATCGAGCTGCTCGGAGCGCAGGGCGCCGTCGCGCTCGACGCCCGCCCTTCCGACGCCGTGGCCCTCAGCCTGCGCTGTCGAGCCCCCCTTTTCGTGGACGAAAGGGTCTTTTCCGCCGCGCGGCATGAACGGCCGGAGGGGGAGACGGAGGAGAGCAGCGAGGAAGAGCGGATCCGCAAGCTGCTCGAGTCCCTCGCCCCGGAAGATCTCGGTCGGTACAAGATGTAGCCGAACCCGGCTCCAACCAAATAAGTCTTTTGTTTTCAGATGATTACAATCAATGTCGGCGCGCCGACAATGATCCCTTCACCACCCGTTCAGCTTGACCCCTGCTACCGCCCCCCATAGACTCGTTCGCGCATGATCCTCGCCATCGCCAATCAGAAAGGCGGTGTGGGCAAGACCACGACCGCCATCAACCTCTCGGCGGCTCTCGCCGCCAAAGGGCTGCGGACCCTGCTGATCGATCTCGATCCGCAGGCGAACAGCTCGATCTCGTTTCTGGATGTTCACCACCTCGAGCACACCCTCTACGATGTCCTGGCGGAATCCGCCCTGCCCATTCAGAAGGTCATCCACGAGGTCGAGAAGCAGCCGAATCTGAGCGTAGCGCCGTCGTCGATCGCGCTCGCGAAGATCGAGTCGAAGCTCCTCGGTGAGATCGACAGCCATTTCCGTCTGAAAGACGCGATCGCCCCGGTCGTGCGCGATTTCGAGATGATCGTCCTCGATACGCCACCGACTCTCGGGATCATCACGGTGAACGCCCTCGTAGCGGCCACTCACGTCCTGATCCCGATCCAGTCGAGCTACTTCGCACTGGAGGGGACAGACGACCTGATCGAGACGATCGACAAGATCAAGCAGCGGGCCAATCCGCAGCTCCAGATCCTCGGCGCGGTGATCACCCTGCACGACCGGCGGACGCTGCTGGCCCGGGATATCCGGGATCAGATCCATCGGGCCTTCGGCGATCGCCTCTTCAAGACGACGATCTCGAAGAGCGTCCGCCTCGAGGAGAGCCCGGCCTACCGGGAGTCGATCTTCACCTTCGCACCCCGATCGTCCGGGGCCTACGAGTATTACCGTCTCTCCGAGGAGGTGCTGAGCCGTGTCTGAGCCATCCGGTACCAAGCGGGGACTCCCCAGCCGGGTCAGGATGCGGCACGGACCACACTTCGTCGAAGAGTTGGCGCGCCGGCATGACGTGCCGGTCGGGAAGACGACCCCGATCAGCAACCTCGAACCGAACCCCGATCAGCCTCGCAGCCTGATGGGTGACCTTCGCGATCTGGTCGAATCGATTCGCAGCCGGGGAATCCTGGAGCCGATTCTCGTCCGCCCGCTCCCGCAGAAGAGCCAGAGCGGCCAAACGTCGGTTTCCCGGTACCAGATCGTCTCCGGCGAGCGTCGGTACCGGGCCGCTCTCGAAGCGGGCCTCTTCGAGGTTCCGGTCATCGAGATGGAACTCACCGATCAGGAGGCGCTCGAAGTTGCCCTGATCGAGAACCTCCAGCGCAAGGATCTCTCGCCCTTCGAAGAGGCCGAAGGGTACCGCGCCCTCGCCGAGAACCATGGCTATCGTCACGAGCAGATCGGCGAGGTGGTGGGGAAGTCGCGCTCTTCGGTCACCGAGAGTCTGCAGCTGTTGCACCTGCCGCCCAGGGTTCGCGAGGCTGCCCAGGCGCTCGGCATCCAGGCGAAGTCGACCCTCCTTGAAATCGCCAAGGCGCCGAACGAGGAGACGATGATCCAGCTCCTCGAGCGGATCTCTTCGCACGGCCTCAGCCGCGACGAAGTGAGGCGGGAGAAGCGATCGCTCGACAGGGCAACCGCTCCCGGTCGCCGGCGCCCTTACACTTTCCGGTTCCGGGCGCCGGATCGCAGCTTCCAGCTCGCCCTGACCTTCCGCCGGAGCGCGGTTGGGCCAGTCGATCTGATCGAGGCCCTCGAACAGATCCTCATCGACCTGCGACAGAAGGCGAAAGAGTCCGGGAGCGCGATAGCGGCTGCGGAAAGCCCCGGCGATCGCACCTCCCACGAGCCTGGCGACTGATCGTCTGCCAGGCGTCAGGCATCGCAGGGCAAGCGCAAGCCCCTTCAAGGTAGGCACGGCATAAAGGCGTCGCTGCTGGATGCTGATACATGACCCCTGAACGAGGGGAGAGGAAGACTCGCAGAGCCTCATCCTGCCGGCCATGCCACCAACCAGCCACAGGTTAGTTTACATAATCTATCTTATCGGACGTTCGATCAGGCGGCTGATGGGGCCTGACGAGGCGCATCGGCCCCGAGCTCTTCGTCCGCCTCGCTTCTCTCCTGGATGGGCGCCGCCGGCGCCCGGAGTCACTCTCGGCCGCGCCAGAGCTCGGAGCCGCCGGTCACGGGCAGGATCGCGCCGGTGACGAAACGCGCCCTGAGCAGATACGCCACCGCATCGGCGATGTCCGCCGGCTGGCCGATCCTCTGCAACAGGGTCCGTCTCGCATAGGTCGCAACGAGCTCGGCCGAGGTGCCATCCGGCGGCAGGACCGCTCCGGGGACGATGGCGTTGACCCGGAACGCCGGCGCCATCCCCTTGGCCAGGAGCTTCACCAGGGAGAGCAGCCCCGCCTTCGCGATGCTGTGCGCGACGTAGCTCGGCCAGAGCTCGAGCCCGGCGGAGTCCCCGATCGCGATGAGGTCACCCCCCCGGCCAGCCCGCGCCGCCGCGAACCGGCCGGCGAGGAGGGCGAAGGCCCGGAGGTTGAGGGAGAACACCTCGTCCCACTGCTGGGCGGTGAGCTCGGCCAGCGGACCGCGCAGGAAGCTGGCCGCGGCGTGGACCAGCCCGTCGACCTGCGGCGCGAGGGAACCGAGCGCTTCGTAGAGCCGGTCGGCGCCGTCGGGAAGCCGCAGGTCGGCGCCGACCGCTACGCTCCCGGCAGGCAGCTTTGCGACCAGTCGATCGGCCGCCTCGAGGTGCTGGTGGGCATGCACGACGACGCGGGCACCAAGCGCACCGAGGTGCGCGCTGATCGCCCCCCCGACGCGATGTGCGCCTCCGGTCACCAACACGGTGCGCCCTGCGAGCGGAGCTCGTTCAGCGTCCTTATAATCCGGAGCGGTCATGAGAAGGCTGGATCGGTATCTGCTCTCCGAGGCGGTGGGGCCACTCGCCCTCGGCCTCGGAGTCTATACCTTCATCCTTCTTGTGCAGTTCCTTTTCGCTTCGGCCGAGCTGATCATCCGCCGGGGTCTCGGGCCGGAGGTCGTCGGGCGGATGCTGCTGCTGAGCCTGCCCAACATCCTCGTGCTCACGATCCCGATGTCGCTCCTCTTCGGGCTCCTGCTCGCCGTCGGCCGGCTGTCGGCCGACAGCGAGCTGATCGCCCTGCGGGCCTGCGGCGTGAGCCTCTTCGCCATCGCCCGCCCCCTCCTCCTGCTCGGGCTCCTGCTCACGATCGGGAACACCTGGCTCGCGACCCGCATCATGCCGGCGGCGAACTACGCGCTGCAGCAGCTGCAGATCCAGCTCGTGACCCAGACCGTCGCCCAGCAGGTCGAGCCGCGGGTGATCTTCGACCAGTTCCCCGGCAAGACGCTCTACGTCTTCGACATCGACCGGGAGAGCCGCCTCTGGCGCGGCGTCGTGCTCGCCGACGCGGTACCGGGGCCCCGCAACGAGATCATCGTCGCCGACCGGGGCACCCTCCGGCTGGCGGCCGACGGCGAACAGCTCACGCTCCACCTGGAGGAGGCGATCCGGCACAGCGTCGATTTCACGCGGCCCGACCGGTACGAGGTGAGCCGCTACCGGACCCTCGACCTGCTCCTGCGCGATCGTTTCACCAGCGACGAGAGGGAGCGGCTCGCCAACCGCAAAGGGGTCCGTTCGATGACGCCGTCGGAGCTGCGCCGGTATGGAGCCGAGCCGAACGCGACCGACGAACAGCGGCGGCTCGCCCGGGTGGAGATCCACAAGAAGTACGCCTTCCCCGCCGCCAGCCTCGTCTTCGCCCTCCTCGCCGTCCCGCTCGGCTTCAGCAACCGGCGTGGCGGCAAATCCTCCGGTTTCGCCGTCTCGATCGGTGTCATCCTCGTCTACTACGTGATCGTGAACCAGGGCGAGGAGGCGGCCCGGGTCGGGCGCCTGCCCGCCGGGCTCGCGATCTGGCTGCCGAACCTGCTGCTCGCGGCGCTGGGGCTCTACCTCCTCTTCCGCCGTGATCGGGATCTGCCGCTCCTCCCTCTGCGCTTCTCCTTCGCCGCCTTGCCTTCGGTCACCCGCCTGGTCCGGCGCTGGCGGCGCGCTTCCGGCGAACGGAAACCGCCCACCCTCCCCCGCCCCGCCGATTCGCCGGCGGCGCCGGCCTCCCCCGGCCCGAGCCCGCTCCGCTCCGCGGAGACCCGCTTCGTCCTCCGGTTCAACCGCCCCCGGCTCGCCTTTCCGAACATCCTCGACCGGTACGTTCTCGGCCTCCTCGGGCGCATCTTCGTGGTGGTGCTCCTCTCCTGCGTCGCGCTCGCGGTGATCGCCGATTTCTCCCAGCAGGTCGACGAGATCTTCCGCAACCAGCCCGCCCGGCAGACGGTGATCGACTACTACGAGTTCTTCGCCCTCCAGGCCGCCTACGATTTCGCGCCGATCGCGGTGCTGGTGACCACCCTGATCGCCCTGAGCCTGCTCGGGCGAAGCAACGAGCTGACCGCGGCGAAAGCGCTCGGGATCAGCCTCTTCCGGATCGGGCTGCCGGTCGCGGCCGGTGCCGCCGGAGTCGCGCTCCTCTTCGCCTGGCTGCAGGCTGACGTGCTCGTGGCCTCGAACCAGCGGATGAGCGACCTCCGGGAGGAGATCGTCGGCCGCCGCACCGGCATCTCCGGCCGGCGCCCCGACCAGCGCTGGCTCGCCGGCGAAGGCCGCGTGCTCTACAACTATCTCTCCTACGACGAGACGGAACAGCGGCTGCGCCGCCTGCAGGTGCTCCAGTTCGACGAGCGGTTCGACCTCACCGCCCGGCTGGTGGCGGAAGAGGCGGCGTTCACCCCGGCCGGCTGGGTCATCTCGCAGGCCTGGGTACGCTCCGGCGAAGGGTTCTCGGAGCTCTCGTGGATCCCCGGCCCGACCCGCCTCGACCTCCCCGAGGAGCCGGGCTACTTCGCTGCCGAGCACCGCCGGGCAGACGAGATGTCGTACGCCGAGCTCGACGGCTACATCACCGAGCTCGAAGCGAGCGGCCAGAAGGTGCCCGAGCTCGCGGTCGCGCTCCGGAAACGGATCGGCTTCCCGTTCACCTCGGTGGTGATGGCGATCGTCGGGATGCCGTTCGCCTTCCGGCTCGAACGGCGCGGCGGTCTCTACGGCCTCGGCCTCTCGGTGGCCCTGGCGGTCGCGTTCTTCGCCGTTTACGCCTTTTTTACTACTCTGGGCGAGATCGGCGTCTTCTCGGCGCTGGTCGCGGTCTGGAGCCCGAGCGTGCTCTTCGCCCTCCTCGCCGCCTACCTCTTCCTGGGCGTGCGCACCTGACGGGTGACCGCCCGACCGCGTGAGTACGAGCCCGGGGCTCTTTCAGGAACCGTGAGATGGACGTGATCCGGAGCCGGCAGAACAGCCATCTGAAGGCGATTCGCAAGCTCCGCCGGAGCCGGGGCGAAGCCGCGTTGCTCGAAGGCGAACACCTGGTGCGCGAGGCGGTGCGCGCCGGGCTGCGGCTCGAATGGCTCCTGCTCACGCCCCGGCAGGCGGAGACCGGATGGGGGGAAGAGCTCCGCGGCTCGTCCCGAATCGGGAGCGTGCAGCTCGTCCTTCCCGAGCTCCTGGAGAGCGTCTGCGACGCCGACTCCCCGTACGGCCCGGTGGCGCTCTGCGAGCTGCCGCGATCCGGGGTCGGTTCCCTGCCGGTGCGCGCCGGCGGCTGTTACCTCCTGCTCGACCGGATCCAGGATCCCGGCAACCTCGGGGCGCTCGCCCGGGTGGCGGAGGCCACCGCCTGTGCCGGGCTCGCCCTCACGCCGGGCTGCGTCCATCCGAATCACCCGCGGGCGCTGCGCGCCTCGGCGGGCAGCCTGCTCCGTCTCCCGGCCGCCGTGGACGCCGAGCCGGAGGCGCTCCTCGCCCATCTCCTGACGATCGGCCCGGCGCTCGTCGGGCTGAGCGCGCACGGCGGCGAGCCGCTGGCGGGCAGCGGGGCTCTCGACGGTTCGCTGGTGCTCGCGCTCGGCAGCGAAGGCGCGGGCCTCGCCGCCGGGATCGTGGCGCGCCTCGACCGGTCGGTCACGATCCCGCTCGCGCCGCCCGTGGAGTCCCTGAACGTCGCCGTGGCGGCGGCGGTCGCGCTCTTCGAGCGCCGGCGGGCGGCGAGGGGAGACTGACCCCCTCGCCACCCCACCTGGCGGGAGCCGGCGACGACGCTAGCCGGCCGCCCGCTGCTGCAGCGCCTGATTGAGCGCCGGCACCACCTCGTGGAGATCGCCGACCACGCCGTAGGTGGCGATCTTGAAGATCGGCGCGCTCGCGTCCTTGTTGACCGCGATCACCATCCCCGATCCCTTCATCCCGACGAGGTGCTGGATGGCGCCGGAGATGCCGAGCGCCAGGTAGAGCTTCGGCGCCACCGTCTGGCCGCTCGACCCGACCTGCCGCTCGCGCGGCAGCCAGCCGCTGTCGACCACCGGGCGACTGGCCGCGAGCTCGGCGCCGAGCAGGCGGGTCAGCTCCTCGACCGGTCCGAGCTTCTCCTGCCCGCCGATCCCGCGGCCGACCCCGACGATCACCTCCGCCTTGGTGAGGTCCACCGTCCCCTCGCCGGCGCTCTCGATCCCGAGGACCTCGCGCTGGAGATCCACGCCGTCGAGCGCCGCCGCGACCTGCTCCACCGGCGCCGTGCCGGCCTGGACGGCATCCGCCGGGAACGCTCCGGACTGGAGGGAGACGAGCACCGTCCCGGCGCCCAGGGTTCGCACCTGGGCATGCAGCTTCCCGCCCAGAACCGGCCGGGTCCAGCGCAGCTCGCCGTCGACCTTCTGGAAACCGAGCGCCTCGGGCAGGAAGCCGGCGTCGAGCTCCTGCGCGAGCCGCGGCAGGAAGTCGACCGTCTGATAGGTGTGCGCGAAGAGCACGTACGCCGGCGCCCCGGCGCGAATCAGCGGCGCGAGCGCCGCGAGGTAGCCGCCCGGAGTGTACGCGCCGAGTCGCGGATGCTCGACGACCCGCACGCCGGCGAGCGCCATCCCGGCCAGCTCCGCCCCGGCTCCGGCCACGCCGTCGCCGAGCACGACCGCCACGGCCGTGGTTCCGAGCTCCCGAGCCAGGGCCTGCGCCGCGGCGACCGTCTCCCGCCCGGCCCGCTGCAGGCGCCCGTCCTTCTGCTGCACCACTGCCCAGATCTGTCCGCTCATCGCAGCACCTTCGCTTCCTGTTCGAGCTTCGTCACCAGCGCTGCCGCCACGGCGGCCGCATCTCCCTCGATCCACTCGACCTCGCGTCCGCTCACGGGCAGGGCGACCGAGACCGTCTCGAGCCGCGACCCGGCGCGGCCGAGCCGGGACGGATCGATCCCGAGATCACCGGCCGCGACGTCGCGGATCTCCTTCCGCTTCGCCGCCATGATCCCCTTGAGCGAGGCGTAGCGCGGCTGGTTGATCCCGCCCTGCACCTGGAGGACGGCGGGGAGCGCGATCCGGGAGCTCTCGTTCATCCCGCTCTCCATCTCCCGCGTGACCCGCACCGACTTGCGGTCTTCGGCGAGCTCGACGCCCACGACGAGCCAGGCGTGCGGCCAGCCGAGCTCCCCCGCGATGACCGATCCGGTCGCGGCGAATCCCAGGTCGGTCGAAGCCGAGCCGGTCAGGACGAGATCGACCCCTTCGGCCCGGATGGCGGCCGCCAGCGCCCGGCCGGTGGCCAGCGCATCGCCGCCGAGCAGCGCCGGATCGGAGAGGAAGACCGCCCGCGCCGCGCCCAGGGCGAGGACCTTGCGCACCGCCTCGCGGGCACGCTCGGGTCCGAGGCAGAAGGCGATCACCTCGCCGCCGGTGCGCTCGGCGATCTGCAGGGCCTCTTCCACGGCGTACGTGTCGGTCTCGTTGAGCACGAACGTCACGCCCTCCTCTTCGATCCAGGCGCCGTCGCCGCGGATGCGCAGGCGCGCCTCGGCGTCCGGAACCTGTTTCACGCAGACTGCGATTTTCATCGTTCCTCCTCCGGGTCGCGTCGCCGTCAGGAGTCGACGGCGCTCTCGCCGAAGAGTCTATCCCCGCCGCCTGCCGGCGGCCATGGACAGCCCCGCCGGGGCCGTGCTACGTTGCCGCCGCCCGCCATGCCCACACTCCATCTCCTGCTCCAGATCCCTCCCCCGCCGGCACGTTCCGGCCTGTTCGCGACCTTTCTCAGCTCCGGGCCGATGGCGCTCTTCGTGCTCGGCCTCCTCCTCGCCCTTTCGCTCGCCTGCTGGACGATCATGCTCTGGAAGGTGCTCGCGTTGCGCCGCGCCGAGAACCAGGGCCGCCGGTTCCTCGAGGTCTTCCGGGGGAGCCGCCGGTTCGGAGAGGTGCAGGCGGCCTCCGGGAAGCTCGCGGCCTCGCCCCTCGTCGGTCTCTTCCAGGCCGGCTACGCCGAGCTCGATCATCAGATCAAGGCCGCGCGGGAGCTCGAGGCCGAGTCCTCCGCGCGCTACCGGATCAAGTCGCTCGAAGCGGTCGAGCGGAGCCTGAAGCGGGCGGAAGGCGTCGAGCTGCGGAGCCTCGCGCGGGGGACCCAGCTGCTCGCGACCACGGCGTCCGCCTCGCCGTTCATCGGCCTCTTCGGCACGGTCTGGGGGATCATGGTCGCCTTCGAGCAGATCGGACTCCAGGGGACGACCTCGCTCGTCGCCGTCGCCCCGGGGATCGCCGAGGCGCTCGTCAACACCGCCGCCGGCCTCGCCGCCGCCATCCCGGCCCTGATCGGCTACAACTACTTCTCCGGGCGGATCCAGCGGATCCGCGGCGAGCTCGACGACTTCGTCCTCGAGTTCATGAACCTCGCCGAACGGAACTTCACCTGATGGGCTTCGACGTCGATCGCGACCGCGGCAGCGGCGCCCTTGCCGAGATCAACGTCACCCCTCTGGTCGACGTGATGCTGGTGCTCCTGATCATCTTCATGATCACCGCCCCGATGCTCCACCACGGCATCGAGGTGGCGCTGCCGAAGGCCGACGCCGCGCCGATCCCGGTGCGGCACGACGACCCGCTCGTCCTGTCGATCAACCGCGCGGGGCTCATCTACCTGCGCGACGAACCGATCCACGCCACCCGGCTCGTCGAGCGGCTGACCCCGATGCTCCGGGGGCGCAGCGAGCAGACCGTCTTCCTCAAGGGGGACCGGGACGTGCCGTACGGCAAGGTCGTCGAGGTGCTCGACCTCCTCCACCGGGGGGGTATCGTCCAGGTCGGGATCGTCACCGACCTGCCGGAGAGCCCGCGCCCGAAGCCGTGAGCGCTACCGTCCAGGAGGTGCTCGACGCCCGCGGCCGGATCCTCGGCCGGCGGCCGCCCGCGAAGGTCTTCTGGACGGCTTTCGCCGTTCATCTCGCCTTGCCTCTCGCGCTGCTGCTGATCCCGAAGCTGTTCGCGGAGCCCGTGCCGCCGGTCCGGTACGTCGCGGTGCAGCTGGTCCCCGCCCGCGCTCTCGGAGTCCCCAACCCGCGTCCCGCCGCTCCGGCCCCGCGACCGAAGACGGCCGCCGAGCCGCGCCCGGAGGCGCCGCCACAACCGACGCCCGCGCCGGTGCCGGAGGGAACTCCGCGGCTCCCTTCCCCGAAGAAGGCGCCGCAGCCCGCGGCTCCGAGCACGCCGGCGTCAGCTCCCGCGGCTGCGCCGGCCGACGCCAACGCCAACGGCGGCGTCGCCGAGCGACTCGGCTCGCCCGACGGCGTCGTGGGTGGAGTCGCTTTCGGAGGTGCTGCGGGTGGTGTCGACAACCCGAGCTTCACCTACGGCTACTACCTCGACCAGATGCTGGCGCTGATCGAGGCGCGGTGGGTGCGGCCCGCCCTCGGCAGCGGGATCGAGGCGATCGTCACCTTCCGGATCCAGCGCGACGGCCGGCTCACCGACCTCCAGGTCGCGACCTCCTCCGGTTACAACTCGTTCGACCTCGCGGCCCTGCGCAGCGTCCAGGCCGCGTCGCCGTTGCCACCGCTGCCGCAGGGGTATCCGCACTCCTCCCTCGGCGTCAACCTGGTCTTCCGCTGAGAGGAGAGGAGACGATGCCCCGCCTCCACCGTTCCGAACCCCACGTCCGCCACTGGTCGCTCGCCGGCCTCGGTCTGCTGCTGGTCTTCGCGGTGGGCCTCGCCGCCCAGCAGCCCACGCCCGCTCCGGCTCCCGAGACGCCTCCCGCCGGCACGCCGCCGGATCAGGTCACGCTGGTGCTGCAGCCCGGCGACCGTCCGCTCCTGCGGCTCGCCTTCCCCGCCCTCGCCCCGCTCGCGGCACCGGCTCCGGCCGAGGCACAGGCCGCCGCCCGGGAGCTCGAGGAGGCGCTCCGGGCCGACCTCCTGGCCGCCGGGATCTTCTCCCTGCAGGGACCCGCCGAGCTCGCGCCGCTCGAGCTCACCGGCGATCTCCGGCACGATTTCGAGCAGTACCGCTCCCTCGGCAACGAGGTCGTCCTCCTCGGCGAGCTCAAGCTGGAAGGAGACCGGCTCGCCCTCGAAGGCCGGATCTTCGACCTGCCGAGCGGCCAGGCGATCCTCGGCAAGCGGTACCGGGGCACCTTCGACATCGCCCGCCGGATCGCCCACACCTTCGCCGACGAGATCGTCCTCCACTTCACCGGCCGGCGCGGGGTGGCGCTGACCTCGATCGCCTTTTACTCCGACCGCGACGGCGAGAAGGAGATCTACCTGATGGATTACGACGGCCGGAACCAGCGGCGGATCACCGCCCACCGGTCGATCTCGATGAGTCCCGCCTGGAGCCCCACGGGCGACGCCGTGGCCTACGTCTCGTTCTTCGCGGGCAGCGGACCGGCGATCTACCTCGCCGACATCGCCAGCGGCCTGAAACGTCCGGTGGTGACCAGCGGCTCGCTCAACACCTCGCCCAGCTTCTCGCCCGACGGCCGGCGGCTCACCTTCGCGCGCAGCCTCGGGTCGAACATCGAGATCTTCGTCTGCGAGCGCGACGGGAGCGGGTTGCGCCAGCTCACCTACTCCTCCGGCATCGACACCAACCCGGCCTGGAGCCCGAGCGGGCGGGAGATCGCCTTCACCTCGAGCCGGGGCACCGGGCGCCCCCAGATCTACGTGATGGACGCCGAGGGGAGCAATCTCCGGCGGATCACCTTCGCCGGCGAGTACAACGACGGCGCCGCCTGGAGCCCCGACGGTACCCGGATCGCCTACTCCGCCCGCCAGGCCAACGGCCAGTTCGCGATCGGGGTGAGCGATCTCGTCACCCTCGACAGCCGCCTCCTCGTCGTCGGCAACGGCAGCCACGAGAGCCCTTCGTTCTCGCCCGACGGCCGCCGGATCGCCTTCACCTCCACCCGCGGCGGGCGGTCCCAGATCCATGTCGTGGGCGCCGAGGGCGGCGAGAGCCGGGCGCTGACGAGCCAGGGCAACAACTACGCTCCGGACTGGTCCGGCTATCCGCAGTGAGAGCCTTCGTTGTTGCCCCGAAACCCCTCTGATAGATTGAAAATGGCGCTGCCCGATGCCGCCACCGCCAACCGCTCACCCGGGAGACGCGAATGAAGACCGCCAAGTTCGTGCTGCCATTGTCTCTGATGCTCGTCTCTCTGGCCCTGCTCGGCTGCCCGAAGAAGCCGCCCAGGTCCGCCCCGGTCGCGGCCCCGGTCGCGAGCGCGCCGGTGGCGCCGACGACCGAGATCCACGCCGAAACCTCGCCCGGCACCTTGAGCGACCAGGTCGAGGTCGACCCCCTCGCCGATCCGGACATCGCGAGCCTGAACGCCCACGTGCGTGACCGCGGGCTGCTCGGTGACGTCTATTTCGACTTCGACCGCGCCGAGCTCCGGGGCGAGGCCCGGGAGCGGCTGGCGCGCAACGGCGAGTTCCTGCGGTCGCGGCCCGAGTTCCTGGTCACGATCGAAGGGCACTGCGACGAGCGCGGCACCAACGAGTACAACCTGGCGCTCGGCGAGCGCCGCGCCACCGCCACCCGCGACTATCTCGTCTCGCTCGGCGTCGCCGCGTCCCGGATCCGGATCATCAGCTACGGCGAGGAACGCCCCGTCTGCCGCGAGAGCAACGAGAGCTGCTGGGGGCAGAACCGGCGCTCGCACTTCATCGTGACCGGCCGTGGCGGTGCGTGATCCCGGCTGCCGGACGGTTCCGGCGTTCGCCACGCTCCTGCTCGCGCTCCTCCTGAGCGCGGCCACCGGCTGCGTTTCGTCGAGCGACATCGACGCGCTCGGCTCGCGGATCACCTCCCTGCAGCGGCAGGTCGCGCAGGCCCAGGAGGAGAGCCCGCGGCGCGACGAGGTCGCGGCGCTCGGTTCGTCGGTGACGGGACAGCTCGAGGCCCTGCTCAAGTCGGAAGCCGACATGCGGGCCGACCTCGCCGCGCTCTCGGGGCAGATCGCCGAGCTGCGCGGCGAGCTCGAGGCGACCAGCTTCCGGCTCGGTCAGCTCTCGCAGCAGATCGCCGCCACCCAGCAGGAGCTCCGCGCGCGGACTCCGGCCTCCGAGCCGGGCGCGAACGCTCCGGCCGCTCCCGGCACCGAGATCTCCGACCCGGAATCGCTCTACCAGAACGCCTACGGCGACTATCTGCGCGGCAACTACGACCTCGCCCGGATGGCCTTCGAGCAGTACCTGGCCAGTTTCCCGGATACCGATCTCTCCGACAACGCGACCTACTGGATCGCCGAGTGCCATTACCGGCAGGGGCGGTTCGACGCCGCGATCGCCGGCTACGACCTCGTGCTCTCGCGTTATCCCCGCAGCGACAAGACGGCGAGCGCCCTGCTCAAGCGTGCCTACGCTCTGATCGAGAAGGGAGAGCGCCAGGAAGGGATCGCGCAGCTCCAGCGCCTGATCCGTCAGTTCCCCTCCTCGGACGAGACGAACCTCGCCCGGCAGCGCCTGCGAGCGCTCGGCGTTGACAGATGAACTGGTTACCGGTAGATTTGAAGGGTTGAAGTGAGGTCGCCCCAGCCGGGCGAAGGAAAGAACATGGCCAACAAGAAATCCGCCGAGAAGCAGGCGCGCCGTTCCGAGGTGCTGCGCGAGCGCAACCGGACCCTTCGTTCGCGGGCTCGCACCGCCGTCAAGAAGGTGCGCGCCGCCGTCGCCGCCGGCGACGCCCCCGCCGCCAAGGAAGCCCTGAACGCCGCGATCCCGGTGCTCGACGGCACCGTGACCAAGGGCGTGATCCACGCCAACGCCGCGGCCCGCACGAAGTCGCGTCTGAGCCGGTCGGTGGCGAAGCTCGGCTGACGCGCCCGCCGTCTCCCGGCGTCGCGCCCTTCCCCAGGCGCCTCCCCCGTCGCGGGCGAGGCGCTTTTGCCTGTCTCAGAAGCCTTCGAGCAGGTCGGTGACCGCGGTCTCCGCGAACTTCTGAGCCACCTCGCGGATCACCAGCGTCTCCCGGTCGAAGAAGTCGGCCTGCGTGGGCTCCAGTTCGTAGCTGTCCCGGAAACGGTACCGGTCGTTCGCCCAGAGCACCTCCTCCGGAACCCGGCGCCGGAAGGAGAGCTCGGCGAGGATCACGATCTCGTACTGCAGCCCCCGCCCCTCGGCGTCGAATGTCACCGGGGTCACCTGGAAACCGACGATCGCGCCGGAGAGGATCGAGTCGGCCTCCTCGCGGACGCTCACCAGCCGGAGCCGGTGACGGCGCACGAGCTCGTCGGCGATCGCCCCGCCGAGGATCTGCTCGACCTGGACCCGCGGCGTGCGGTTCTCGAGCGGCAGGAGCAGCACGGTCCGGATCTCCGGCGGGATGCTCGACGCCTTCCCCGCGAGGCTGTAGCCGCACCCCCCCGCGAACAGCAGCAGCGCGGCGCTGGCCGCCAGCAGGAGGCGCTTCACGAGCCACCCTCCCGGCTCACGATGTTCACCAGCCGGCCGGGCACCACGACGACCCGGACGATCTCCCGGCCCGCGAGGTGCTCCTGGACTTTCGGGCTCGCGAGCACCGTCTCGCGCAGCGCCTTCTCCGGGATGCCGGCGTCGACCTCCACCCGGTCGCGGAGCTTGCCGTCGATCTGCACCACGATCGTGAGGCGTTCGCGCTTGAGCCGGCTCTCGTCCCAGGTCGGCCAGTCGCTCTCGAGGAGGCTCTCGCCGTGCCCCCGCCGCTCCCAGATCTCCTCGGTGAGATGGGGCGCGAACGGATGCAGGAGCTGCACGAACGTCTCGAGGGCCTGTTCGCAGGCGAGCTTCGAGGCGCTCCGCTCCTCCACCGCCCGGGAGAGGACGTTGAGGAACTCCATCAGCGCCGAGACGGCGGTGTTGAACTTGAACCGGTCGAGATCGCGCGTGACCCTCTGGATCGCCTCGTGGCGCGCCCGCTCGAGCTCCGGATCGGCGACGCCCGTCGGCGGCGCCTCGTCGATCCGTTCGGCGATCCGCCAGAGCCGCTGGAGGAAGCGGTGCGGCCCCGCGAGCGCCTCGTCGCTCCACTCCACCTCGGCCTCGGGCGGCCCGAGGAAGAGGGTGTAGACCCGCTCGGTGTCGGCCCCCATCTCGTCGATGATCGGGTCGGGGGAGACGGTGTTGCCCCGCGACTTCGACATCTTCTCCACCCGCCCGGTCTGCTCCGCGAAGCGGGTGATCATCCCCTGGTTGAAGAGGTTCGGGAACGGCTCCTCGAAGTCGACGAGGCCGAAGTCGTGGAGGACCCGGCAGACGAAGCGGGCGTAGAGCAGATGGAGGATCGCGTGCTCGATGCCGCCGATGTACTGGTCCACCGGCCCCCAGCGGTTCGCGGCCTCACGGTCGAAAATCTTCTGGCTGTCGCGCGGCGAGAGATAGCGCAGGTAGTACCAGGAGCTGTCTACGAAGGTGTCCATCGTGTCCGTCTCGCGGCGGGCCGGCTTGCCGCAGCGCGGACAGGTGGTCGCGACGAACGCCTCGTGGCGCGCGAGCGGATTCCCCTCGCGGCCGCTGAACTCGACGTCGTACGGCAGGAGCACCGGCAGCTGTTCGTCGGGAACCGGCACGAGGCCGCAGGCGTCGCAGTAGACGACGGGGATCGGCGTCCCCCAGTACCGCTGGCGGGAGATGAGCCAGTCGCGGAGGCGATAGGTCACCTGCCCGCGCCCCCAGCCGTTCGCCTCGAGCCAGGCGACGAACCGGGCCACGGTCTCCGGGCCGGGGGCGAGCCCGCTGAACTCGCCCTCCCGGATCGTCCCCTCGTCGGGGATCGCCGCGGTGAGCGCCTCGCCCTCCTGCGGCCCGTCGGCCGTCACGTAGACGAGGCGCACCGGCAGTTCGTAGGCGCGGGCGAAATCGAAGTCGCGCTGATCGTGCGCGGGTACCGCCATGATCGCCCCGGTGCCGTAATCCGGCAGCACGTAGTTCGCGGTCCAGATCGGGATCCGTTCGCCGGTGGCCGGGTTGATCGCCGCGCCCCCCAGATCGCGCCCCTCCTTCGGCGTGTCGGCGCCCTCCCGCTGGATGCGCGGCGTGTTCTTCACCCGGCTCACCCACTCCGCGAGCGCGGCGCCCTCCGGGTGCGCGACGATCAGGCGGGCCACGAGTGGATGTTCGGGGGCGAGCACGAGGAAGGTCGCGCCGTGGAGCGTGTCCGGCCGGGTGGTGAAGACCGGGATCGTCTCGTCGAGCGCCGGCACCGGGAACGAGATCTCGGCGCCGGTCGAGCGCCCGATCCAGTTGCGCTGCATCAGCTTGACCTTCTCGGGCCAGCCCGGCAGCTCGTCGAGACCGGCGAGCAGCCGCTCGGCGTAGGCGGTGATCCGCAGGAACCACTGCTCGAGATCCCGCTGCTCGACCGCCGTGCCGCAGCGCTCGCAGCTCCCCTCGGTGACCTGCTCGTTGGCGAGGACGGTATGGCAGCTCGGGCACCAGTTCACCGCCGCCCGCTTCCGGTAGGCGAGCCCCTTCTCGAGCAGGCGCAGGAAGATCCACTGGTTCCACCGGTAGTACTCCGGCTGGCAGGAGGTGATCTCCTTCGACCAGTCGTAGAGGATCCCCCACCGGCGGAACTGCTGCTTCATCACCCGGATGTTCTCGAGCGTCCAGTCGCGCGGGTGGACGCCGCGCTGGATCGCCGCGTTCTCCGCCGGCAGGCCGAAGGCGTCCCAGCCCATCGGGTTGAGGGCGCGCCGGCCGCGCATCCGCTGGTACCGGTAGAGGGCGTCGCCGAGGATGTAGTTGCGTCCGTGGCCGACGTGGAGCCGGTCCCCGGACGGGTACGGGAACATCATCAGCATGTAGTACTTCGCCTTCGCCGCGCGGACGTCGACTTCGGCCACCCGCTGCCGCTCCCAACGCTCCTGCCACTTCGCTTCGATCGCTCGATGGTCGAAACCGCTCATCTCCCCCCCTCGCACCAGCCAGTATCGGCGGCGGGTTGCGGCGCCGGCCGCGCGCTCGCCAGCAGGGCATTCCGGGCGCCGGGTGCGCAGGCCTCGCCGCCGGCCCGGTCACGAAACGGCCGGGCCGCAGCCTCTCCGCTAGCGACTCTCAGGCTGCCGTTGCCCCGGGCCCGCACCCCCTCCCGTGCCCAGGGATTGCGCTCCGTCGCTCCGCTCGCCACCTCGTGGGCGAGGAGGAGCCCGCCGGCCGCTCCCGCCGGCGCGACGAGCTCGGAGGCGAACGGCACGTAGGTCGCCGGAACGTAATGGTGATAGCGCAGCGGATCGCTGAAGACCCAGCCGCGATCCGGATAATGGATCTCGACCCAGCGATGGTACTGCCCGCCGGCCGGAGCGGCGGCGACGAACCCGGCCACCTCGCGGGCCTCGATCCCCAGGGCTCGCAGCAGCGCGACCGTGAGGCGCGCGACCCCGGTGCAGTGCGCGCTGCGCCGGACGAGCACCGCTTCCGGGTCCTGCGGCCGCTCCCGGTCGAGCTCGTAACGGATCTCCCGCGAGACCCAGCCGAGGACGCGGGAAACGGCGTCGTACCGGGTCACCGCTCCGCTCGCCACCACCGCGGCGATCCGCTCGACCGGCCCCCGCGAGGGATCCGGGAGCGGCCCGAGCAAGGTCCCGCTCCCGATCGGCGCGAGGCTCACCTCGACCTCCACCCCGCCATCGCTGCCGGGTTCCAGCCGGTACCCGGCGTTGGCGTACGGAAGCACCAGCGCTCCCGCCGGCGGGAGGATCAGGGCGTGCTCCCTAGGACTCGGGACGGCCGGCTGGGCGCCGCTTCGCGCCGCCAGCGCGAGGAGGAGCACGGCTCCGGAGAGGAGGATCCGTCTCACGTCAGGCTTCCCGGGAAATCGTGCGACTTCAGCAGGCCATCGAGAAGACCGTTGACGAACCGCCCGGACTGCTCGGCGCCGTACTTCTTGGCGAGGTCCACCGCTTCGTCCACCGCCACCAGCTTCGGCACGTCGATCTCGTGGAGCAGCTCGTAGATGGCGAGACGGAGCACGTTGCGGTCCACCGGCGGCATCCGCTCGAGCCGCCAGTGCTCGGCCTGCCTGCGGATCAGCTGGTCGATCTCGTCGAGATGGGTGATCGTCCCCGTGACCAGGCGCAGCGCGTGCGCGACCACCTCCGAAGTGACCGCGAGCCGCCGGGACGCCGCCGTTTCGTCGGTTCCGTCCGCCTCGTCGCAGAACGCCTCGGGCGAGAAGGCCGCGGCGAGCTCCTCCGGGGAGGCACCTCCGAGATCGTGCTGATAGAGCATCTGCAGCGCCAGTTCCCGCGCCAGTCGTCGCTTGCCCACGCCGCCTTCCGTCCTCCTCGTCGCCGGCCGCCGGCCCTCACGAGGAGAGGTCGCCGCCGTCCGCCTCCGGGCTGAGCACGGCAGCCAGATCGGCCATTTCGAGCGCCGCGAGGGCCGCCTCGGCTCCCTTGTTGCCGGCCTTGCCGCCGCTGCGTTCGTCGGCCTGCCGGGAATCCTCGCAGGTGAGCACGCCGAAAGCCACCGGGATCCCCAGCTCGCGGGAGACCTCCGCCACCCCGGACGCGCAGGCCCGCGCGAGGAAGTCGAAATGCGCCGTCTCCCCCCGGATCAGCGCGCCGAGGGCGACCAGGGCGTCGAAGCGCTCCCGCCGGGCGAGCGCCCGCAGGCCGAACGGAATCTCCCACGCCCCGGGAACCCGGGCCACCGCGATCGCCTCCGGCGCCACGTCGTGGCGGGCGAGGGCGTCGAGCGCGCCGGCGAGGAGGCGCTCGGTGAGCCGATCGTTGGTGCGGGCCACGACGATACCGATGCGGTACTCCCGGCCGAGCAGCTGACCAGCGTATTCGCGGGGATGTGCCATCGCGTGCTCCTTTCCCGGCCAGACCCTAGGTGACCCCGGTGCGGGTGTCAACGTGGCGGCCCGGACAGCGGCGGGATCCGATCGTCACGCCGGAAACGGCTGGCGTCCGGCTCGTTCGCCGACGCCGCCGGCGTGCGTTCGTTCGTCACGGGTTACGGAGAGGGATGAGAGATGAGAGCTGGTCGGGACGCCGGGATTCGAACCCGGGACCCCCTGAACCCCATTCAGGTACGCTACCAGACTGCGCCACGTCCCGGACCAGATTTCAATCTTCCAAGTAGGGAGCCGACTCCTGTTCGCGCAGCAACCGCTGGAGTTGCCTCGCCTCGGCGAGCAGCGCCGCGAGCTCGGCCCCGAGGCGTTCTATCCGCTGCGCGCCGTCGCTGTCAAGCGGCGCCGGCGGCGCGGCGACGGGCGCGGGCTCCTCGGCGAAGAGGCTCGCGGGACCGCCGAGCGTTCCCCCGCCCGCCGCCAGCTCGGCGGCGAGGCGCTTCTTGGCGCCGGCGATCGTGAACCCCTCTTCGTAGAGGAGGCTCTTGATCCGCCGGACGATCGCCATCTCCTCCTCGGTGTAGAGCCGCTGCCCGGAGCTCCCCGCGGGCGCCTGCAGGGCCGGGAACTCCGTCTCCCAGTACCGCAGGACGTACGGCTGGAGATCGAGCTGTCGGCAGAGATCTCCGATCCGGTAGCCGCTCTTTCTCGCCATGTCAACGAATCCTAGCAGGCCCGGACGCCGCCTGCCGCGTCCGGATCACGAGGCGCAGCGGCACGCCGGCGTAACCGAACGTCTCTCGCAGCCGTTTTTCGAGGTACCGCCGGTAGCCGTCGCCGACCGGGAGGGTTCGGTTCGCGAAGAGCAGGAAGGTGGGCGGGATCCCGGCCACCTGGGTCGCGTAGAAGAGCTTCCAGGGCTTGCCCGCCCGCACTGGCGGCCGGTGCTGGCTGGCGAGCTCCTGCAGAACCCGGTTGAGCTCGGCGGTGGGGATCTCCTGCCGCAGCGCCGCGGCGGCCCGGTCGAGAGCCGGGAAGAGCCGGTCGATCCCGCGCCCGCTCGCCGCCGAGAGGTTCACCCGCGGCGCTCCCCCCAGGAGCTCTTCGAGGCGCGGCCAGCCGCGTTCGAGCTCGTCGCGGGTCGCGGGTGCGAGCAGATCCCATTTGTTGATGCCGACCACGGCGGCACGGCCGAGCTCCCAGATCGCCCCGGCGATCGCGAGATCGCCGCTGGTGATCCCGGCGGCGGCGTCCACGAGCAGCAGCGCCACCTGGCAGCGCTCGATCTGGCGCCGGGCGAAGAGCACCGCGAGCTCCTCGGGCGCCCCCGTGGTCCGGGCGCGGCGCCGGATCCCGGCGGTGTCGATCAGCAGGTAGCGCTTCCCGTCCCGTTCCACGACGCAGTCGACCGGATCGCGCGTCGTTCCCGGCCGGGACGAGACGAGCACCCGTTCCGTTCCGAGGAGCCCGTTGACGAGCGACGACTTCCCCACGTTCGGACGGCCGACGATCGCCACCGTGGGCAGATCCGGTTCGGGAGGCTCCGCCACCGCCTCGCCCGGCAGCCGCCCGAGGATCGCTTCCCGCAGCTCCGCGAGCCCGAGGCCGTGCTCGGCCGAGACCAGGAGGGGCTCGGCGCCGAGCCGGTGGAACTCGAAGACCCCTTCCCGCGCCCGGCGGGTGTCCCCCTTGTTGACCACGAGAAGCCAGGGCTTGCCCAGCCGCCGCACCCGCTCGATGACCACCTCGTCGGCCGGGACCGGTCCTTCGTCGCCATCCACGACGACCAGGAGCAGGTCGCTCTCCGCCATCGCCAGCTCCACCTGCCGGCCGAGGCCCAGGGGATCGTCGCCCGGGACGAGGCCGCCGGTGTCGACGAGCAGGATCGGCCGCGACGGGACGATCTCGCCTCGCGCCACGATCCGGTCGCGGGTGACCCCCGGCTGATCGTGGACGATGGCGCGCCGGCTGCCGAGGAGACGGTTGAAGAGGGTGGATTTGCCGACGTTCGGGCGGCCGACGACGGCAACGGTCGGGGTCGTCGTCACGGGCCGGAGGCTACTCGACGGTCTGCAGGAGCTGGCGGAAGAGCACCAGCCAGGTGCCGCGTTCCCGGACCAGGTGGTAGGCCGCGCGGTTCCGCTGGCCCAGGCTCTCGGAGAGCACGGTTCCCGACCCGCGATCCACGACCTGCAGGTCCCAGCGCTCGATCGTCCGCACGGTGGCGTTGGTGGCGTTGTACTGGTTGATCTCCTCGATGACCAGATCGTCGAGCGCCACCTCGAGCCGCCGGCCCTCGGCTCCCAGGTCCTGGAGGCGCCGCTCGAGCCCGCTCACCTCCCGCTGGGTCGCCACCCCCGCGAGCCGGCTGGCATCTTCGGTCCGGTACGCCTCGGCCATGGCGACGAGATAGGCCCGCACCGCCGCTTCGATCCGGGGCTCTTCGGTGGCCCGGCGCTCCGCCGAAGGGCCGCAGGCGGTCAGCGAAAGGAGCAGGAGGAGAGAGGCGGCCGCGGGAGAACGCATCCCGTTCAGTCTAGCAAAGCTGCCCATCGGGGCAGCGCCGTTTGACACCTCGTCCGGGGCTCTCGTAGGATCCCGCCGGCCGCGAAAGTGGCGGAATTGGTAGACGCGCAAGCCTCAGGAGCTTGTGGTCGCAAGGCCGTGGGGGTTCGAGTCCCCCCTTTCGCACCAGCCTCCTCCCACCCCCCGCATCACCGTTCGCGAACCACGAGGCAGGCCGTGAAGAGCTCGCGCCCCTGGCGGCCGAGGCTGCCCCGCACCTTGGCGATCGGACCGAGGCGGGCTTCCAGGCGGACGGCGACCTCCAGCTCCTCCCCCGCCTCCGGCGGCGCCCCGCTCCATCTGGCCTCTTCCACTCCCGCCAGGAGGCCGGGAGCGAAAGCGCCGTCGGTGGCCAGCAGCTCGGCCGCAGCCTGGGCCAGGATCTCCACCGCGAAGGCGGACGGCGGACCGGCGGCCCCGCGCGCCCAGTAGGCGTTGCCGGTGATCCGGATCCGAGCCCGCCCCGGCGCGGGACGATCCACGAAGCGGAACGGGTACCGATGCGGGAGGATCAGGCGTCCGCCTGGCCCGCACGCTTCGTCGCCACGAAACGCGCGAGGCTCGCGACCGATCCCAGGGCGCTCGCCCCGACCTCCTCGTCCTCGATCTTGACGCCGAACGTCTGCTCGACGCCGAGGACGAGCTCGAGGGCATCGATGGAATCGAGTCCGAGCCCCTCTCCGAAGAGCGGCACGTCGTCGCCGATCTCCTCGGGGTCCATCTCGAGCTTGAGGCGCTCGACGATCACCTGCTTGATCCTGCGGCGCAGCTCCGGGCCATCTGCGATTTCGTTCATCGCGGGGATGCTAGCACGCCGATCGCGCCGCTCAGGACATCACGAGGCCGCCGTCGACCCGGATCACCTGTCCGGTGATGTAGCTCGCCTCCTCCGAAGCGAGGAACCCGACCACCGCCGCCACCTCTTCGGGCTGGCCGACACGCGCCAGCGGGACTCCCCGCAGGTACTCCTCGAGCTTCGGCGCCGGCATCGCCGAGAGCATCCCGGTTTCGATGAAACCGGGCGCCACGGCGTTGGCGGTCACTCCGTACCGGGCCATCTCCCGGGCGGTGGTCTTGGTCAGCGCGATCAGGCCCGCCTTCGCCGCGCTGTAGTGCGCCTGGCCGAGCTGTCCGAGGAGGCCACTGGCGCTCGCCACCGCGACGATCCGGCCCCACCGCCGCCGGGCCATGCCGAGCAGCAGCGCCCGGGTGAGGCGGAACGCCCCCTTCAGGTTCACCTCGACAACGAGATCCCAGTCCTCTTCGGTGAGGAAGGTGATCGGGGCGTCCCGGATCAGACCGGCGTTGTGCACGAGGATCTCCACCTCGCCGACCTCGCTCTCGACGCGGCGCGCGACCGCTCCCACCGCTTCCCGGTCGGTGAGGTCGAGACGAAACGGCCGGGCGCCGGTCTCCTCCCCGATCCGCTGCGCCTCCTCCTCGCGCCGGTTGAACGTGAACGCCACCCGGTGACCCCGCCGCGCCAGCTCCCGCACGCAGGCGGCGCCGATCCCGGTGTTGCCGCCGGTGACGAGCGCGACCCTGCTGGTCATCTCTCTCCTCCCTCGGCGAGGCTCGCTCCCGACCCGGGCGGGGCGCCGCCGATGGCCTCCCAGAGCGTACTCCACCGGTGACCCGCGAGGAGGGGCGCGAGCCGGGCGTGGAAGCCGCGCCGGCCGGCGTCGTGGAAGAGGCGTGCCAGACCGGAGAGGTCGCCCGGGCAGGGACGATCCACGAGCTCCCAGGGATGGACGGTGAGCAGCGGCAGCCCGCCCTCCCGATGGAGCCGCAGAGCGGCCCGCCGAAGCCAGCTGGTGGGCGCCAGCCGGCCGGTCCAACCCCCGGCCGGCAGGCGGGCCCGCCCCGCGAAACAGAGCGGCGGCAGCTCGCTCAGCTCCCCACGGCCCGGCCACGAGAAGCGGGTCGGGAAGCGCGGGTTGTCGAGCCGTCCGGCGCCCCAGGCCGGCGAGAGGGAGGAGTCGTAGCGGAAGCCCGCCGTCGCGAGCCCGGCCAGCCGCGGATTGCCAGGATGCCGCAGCGACCACTCCGGGGCCCGGAACCCGTGGATGGGAGCACCCACGAGGTCCTCCATCTCCAGCCGCCAGCGCCGGGCGGCCGCCGCGAAGGCATCCGGTGCGAGCCGTTCGGCCCGCAGGTGCAGATCGCCATGACTCGCGATCTCGTGCCCCGCGGCGTGGATCTCCCGGATCCGCTGCGGCAGCCGGCGCGCCACCTCGCCGAGCACGAAGAAGGTGGCGCGCACCCCGGCTCCAGCCAGAAACCCGAGGAGCCAGGGGATCAGGACGTCGAGCTCGGTGGTCAGGGCGGGGCGCCGTGCCGGCTCGACCCACTCCTCCACCCAGCAGGTGTGGTACCACTCTTCGAGATCGACGGCGAGCGCCCAGCCGAACCCCCCGGGTGGCGGGGGGAGCCGCTCCCCGCGCTCAGGGAGCGTCGAAGACCTTGAAGTAGATGGCGGCACAGGAGATCCGGAAGGTGTCGAGAACCGGCTGGAAGTGGCTGCCCCCGTCGTTGTAGATCGTCCTGATGGGCACGTGCCCGATCCGGGCACCCCGGGCCGCGGCCTTGATCAGCATCTCGGACTCGATCGCGTAGCCGTCGGCCCGGAGCGGCAGCCGGGCCGCGAGCTCCCCGTCGAGGAGCCGGTAGCCCGACTGGCTGTCGTGGAGCTCGATGCCGGTCATCCAGGAGAGGATTCGCGAGCCGATGTAGTTGGTCCAGAAACGCGCCGCCGGGATCGCGTCCCGGTCCTGGAGGCGCGTGCCCACGACCAGGTCGAGCCCTCCCTGTTGCCAGGCCGCCACCAGCGCCGGGAGATCCCCGGGGTCATGCTGGCCATCGGCGTCGAGCAGCGCGATCACCGCGGGCCGGGTGGCGAGCGCCAGCTCGAGACCGCGACGCAGTGCGAAGCCCTTGCCCCGGTTTTCCGGCAGGCTCTCGACCTCTGCGCCGGCGGCCCGGGCGGCCGCGGCGGTGGCGTCCCGGCTGCCATCGTTCACGACGATGACCCGCTCCACCTGCGGCTGGAGCGCACGCACGAGCCGCCCGACCGTCTTCTCGCAGTCGAGAGCGGGCAGGACAGCCACGATCCGTGACGCCAAGGCACTCATGGAGGAGAACGGTTTATAGCACGCCGGCGAAGGCTTGTCTCCCGCGCGGCGGGTGTGACATCCTTCCGCCGTGCCACAGCAGTACCTGCCCGTCCTGCTCTGCATCGCTCTGGCTTTCGGCCTGGGAATCGTCCTCCTGGCGCTCTCCTGGTTCGCCGGCCGCCAGACCGGAGGCGAGGTCAAACGCTCGACCTACGAATCCGGACTCCCCCTCCTCGATCACTCGCGCAAGCGGCTCTCGGTCGTCTTCTTCCTGGTGGCGCTCGACTTCGTCATCTTCGACGTGGAGGCCGCCTTCCTCTATCCCTGGGCCCTGGTGGTGAGGGAGGGCGGCTGGCCCCTGCTCGGGGCGATCGGCGTCTTCCTCGCCTTCCTCCTCGCCGGCTTCTTCTACATCTGGCGCAAGGGCGGCCTCGAGGTCCGGACCGGCGCCGCCGATCCCGGCCCGACGACACCATGACGAACCACGCCACTGCCGATCATTCCATCCTGCCCGAGTCGGTGCGGACCGAAATCGACGCCCTCCGCCCCCGCTACCCCACCACCGAGGCGCTGCTGCTGCCGACGCTCCACCGTGCGCAGCGCGCCGCCGGCGGCTGGCTCTCTCCGGAGACGATCGCGGCGGTCGCCGATTTCCTCGAGCTGCCGCCGGCCAAGGTGGCCGCGGTCGTCAGCTTCTACGACATGTTCCACGACCATCCCGTGGGACGGCACCGGATCCGGCTCTGCACGAACCTCTCCTGCCAGCTGCGCGGGGCCGAGGAGCTGCTGGAGGTGCTCGGCGAGGAGCTCGGCGTCGGCGAGGACGAGGTGAGCGCCGACGGCCGCTGTTCCTACGTCCAGTTCGAGTGCCTCGGCTCGTGCGACACCGCGCCGATGATGATGGTCGACGACGAGTATCACGAGAACCTGACCCCGGAACGCGTGCGCCAGATCGTGCGCGCCCTCGACTGAACATGGCTTTCGAGAAGGTCCTCACGCGCAACGTCGGGCATCCGGAGGCCCTGGGGGTGCGGGGCTACCGGGATCGTGGCGGCTATGACGCCCTCACCCGGGTGCTGCGGATGGCGCCGGAAGAGGTCGTCGAGGAGGTCAAGCGTTCCGGTCTGCGGGGCCGGGGCGGCGCCGGCTTCCCGTGCGGGATGAAGTGGAGCTTCGTCCCCCGCCAGCACCCGAAGCCGAAGTACATCGTCTGCAACGCCGACGAATCCGAGCCCGGGACGTTCAAGGACCGGCTGCTCATGGAGAACGACCCCCACCAGCTGCTCGAGGGGTGCGTGATCGCCGGCTGGGCGGTGGGTGCGAACACGACCTACATCTACATTCGCGGCGAGTACACGAAGGCCGCGCGGATCCTCGAGGAGGCGGTGCGTGACGCCTACGCCTCGGGCGTCCTCGGCGAGAACGTCCTCGGCACCGGTTTCCGGCACGACATCCACGTGCACCGCGGCGCCGGCGCCTACATCTGCGGCGAGGAGACCGGCCTGCTCGAGTCGCTCGAGGGGCGCCTCGGGCAGCCCCGCGTCAAGCCTCCCTTCCCCGCCGTCGTCGGCGCCTTCGGCTGCCCGACGGTGATCAACAACGTCGAGACGCTCTGCTGCGTGACCCACATCCTGCAGCGGGGCGCGGAGTGGTTCAAGGGGATCGGCCCGGACGAGCGCAACACCGGGCCGAAGCTCTACGCCATCTCCGGTCACGTGGAGCGTCCGGGCACCTACGAGTACCCGCTCGGCATCACCTTCCGCGAGCTGCTCGAAGGCTGTGGCGGGATGTACAAGGGGCGCGGGCTCAAGGCCTACATCCCCGGCGGCGCCTCGGCGCCGATGCTCGGGGTGAACGACCAGGAGATCCCGCTCGCCTTCGACCACCTCGCCCGCGCCGGCAGCATGCTCGGCTCGGCGGCCGTGATCGTCATGGACGAGACGACCTGCGTCGTGCGCGCCACCCTCCGCCTCTCTCGCTTCTTCGCCCACGAATCGTGCGGGCAGTGCACCCCCTGCCGCGAGGGAACGAACTGGATGGCGAAGATCCTCACCCGGATCGAGAGCGGCAAGGGTACGGAAGCGGATCTCGACCTGCTCGCGAGCGTGGTCCCCAACGTCGGCGGCATCTCGCTCTGCGCGCTCGGCGACGCCGCGCAGGGACCGGTCAAGTCGCTGCTCGCCAAGTTCGGCGACGAGATCCGCGACAACCTGCGCCACGGCCGCTACCCGCTGCCGCGGCAGCGTTTCTTCGACCCCGGAGCCGCCTCCTGATGCCTACCGTCACCATCGACGACCGGATCGTCGAGGTCCCGGCAGGGACCAACCTCATCGAGGCCGGGCAGCGGGTCGGCATCCAGATCCCGCACTACTGCTGGCACCCGCGGCTCTCGGTCGTCGGCCAGTGCCGCATGTGCATGGTCGAGATCGAGGGGATGCCGAAGCTGCAGACGGCCTGCTCGACCCAGGTCGTCAAGGACGGCATGGTCGTGCGCACGAAGACCCCGGCCGTGCTCGAAGCGCAGCGGGCGATCATGGAGTTCCTGCTCATCAACCACCCGCTCGACTGCCCGATCTGCGACCAGGCCGGCGAGTGCGCGCTGCAGGATTACGGTTTCAAGCACGGGCAGGCGTTCTCCCGTTTCCGCTACGAGGAGAAGCGGACCTATCCGGAGAAGGAGCGGGTGCCGCTCGGCCCCCACGTCCTGCTCAACATGAACCGCTGCATCCACTGCACCCGGTGCGTGCGGTTCACCCAGGAGATCAGCGGCACCGGCGAGATCGGCTTCTTCCAGCGCGGGGCGCGCAAGGAGATCGGCGTCTTCCCCGGCCGGCCGCTCGACAACCCGCTCTCGGCCAACGTGGTCGACATCTGTCCGGTGGGCGCGCTGACCTCGACCCGGTTCCGCTTCGCCGAGCGCGTCTGGTACCTCGACAAGAAGCCGTCGCTCTGCACCGGCTGCGACGTCGGCTGCAACGTCACGATCGAGCATCGACGGGGCCGGATCCGGCGCTACAAGCCGCGTCTCAACCCGGAGGTCAACGACCACTGGCTCTGCGACTTCGGGCGCACGACCGCCGAACGGTACGACGAGCTGCCGCGGCTGCTCGCTCCCCGGATCCGCAAGGACGGCACCGAGCGGGCCGTGAGCTGGCGCGAGGCGCTCGACACCACCACGCAGCGGCTCCGGGCCCGGTCGAACGAAGGTCCGCTCGCCTTCCTGGGCTCCGGCTTCCTCTCGAGCGAAGAGGCCTTCCTGCTCGCGGCCCTCGCCGACGCGGTCGACTCGCCGCACCGCGCCATCTGGGTCGACAGCGGCCCGGCACGCCGGATCCCGAACCCGCGGGGCTGGATCGAGGGCCGGGACGCCGCCCCGAACCGGCGCGGCGCCGAGCTCGCGGGACTCGTCCCCGGCAAGGGCGGGATCGACGCGAGCGAGCTGCTGGTCGGCGACGCCGCCGCCCGCTGCAGCTTCCTCTTCGTGGCGGATTCCGATTTCGGACGCGCGGCGCACGATCCCAAGGTCGTCGAGCGCCTGCGGGGCGCCCAGTTCCTCGTCGTCATGGGCTGGGCGGACACCCCCCTCGCGCGGGTGGCCGACATCGCCCTGCCGGTCGCAACCCATGCCGAGCGCGAGGGGACCTTCGTCAACGTCGAGGGGCGTCTGCAGCGCTTCTCCCCCGCTTTCCCGCCGCCGAGCCAGGTGCGGGAGGCGCTCTCGGTTCTCGGGGAGCTGCTCGCGCGCTTCCGGCCCGAACTTGCGGGCCGGAGCATCGCCGAGGTGTTTGCCGACATGGCGGCCCAGCGGCCGGCCTTCTCGGGCCGGAGGTGGGAGGCGATCCCCGCCACCGGCACGGTCCTGGAGTCGATCGCCCGCGTCGCTCCGGCGGCAGAGGGCTGAAGGGTTGGCCGCGAGCCCGGCGTGCGCGCCGGACCCGGCCGGAGAAGGGGGATAGGCGTTGGCGGAGCTTCTCGCGCCCCTGCTGATGATCGTGCCCTGGGTGGTGGCGGTGCTCACCGCCGTGGTGCTCATGGTCTGGGTCGAGCGCCGGATGAGCGCCCTCATCCAGGACCGTCGCGGACCCAACCGGCTCGGCCCGCTCGGCCTCTTCCAGGCCATCGCGGATGCCGCCAAGTTCATCTTCAAGGAGTCGCTGACTCCGGCGGGAGCCGACCGGCCGCTCTACCTGCTGGCGCCGCTGCTCGCGCTGCTGCCGGCCCTGACCACCTTCGTGGTGATCCCCTTCGGCCCCGCGATCGAGGTCTCGGAGCGCACCCTGCGGATGCTCGTCGTCGACACCGACACCGGCGTGATGCTCTTCCTCGCGCTCGCGAGCCTCGGGGTCTACTCGCTGGTGATGGCGGGCTACAGCTCGAACAACAAGTACTCGCTGCTCGGCTCGCTGCGCGCCGCCGCCCAGATGATCAGCTACGAGCTGGCGCTGACCCTCTCGGTGGTCGCCGTCCTGCTGCCCGCCACGTCGCTCAACCTCGCGGCGGTGGTCGACTATCAGGTCTCGAAGCAGTGGCTGGGCTTCCTGCCCGGCTGGAACGTCTTCCCCCAGGCGCTCGGCTTCCTGGTCTTCCTCGTCGCTTCCTTCGCGGAGACGAACCGTCTCCCGTTCGACCTGCCGGAGGCGGAGTCGGAGCTGGTGGCCGGTTACCACACCGAGTACAGCGCCATGCGCTTCGCCCTCTTCTTCATGGGCGAGTACATGGCGATGACCACGCTTTCGGCGCTCGGCGTCACCCTCTACTTCGGCGGCTGGACGCTGCCCGGGGTGGATCTCGCCGCGGTGGCCGCCACGGTCGCCGGCTGGTGCGGAGCGCCGCAGCTCTTCGGCCTCCCGCTCGCCTCCTGGCTGGGACCGCTGTTCGGCTTCGGGGTGCTGATGGCGAAGGTCGCGCTCTGGCTCCTCTTCTTCGTCTGGGTGCGGTGGACCTTCCCTCGCTTCCGCTACGACCAGCTCATGCGGCTCGGCTGGAAGGTGCTGCTCCCCCTCGCGCTCGTCAACCTCGTGGCGATCGCGATGCTGACCGTCGGAGGGGTCCTCTGATGGAGATCGCCGTCTTCATCCTCTTCGCCCTGGTGGCCGTGATCTCCGCGATCGCGGTGATCACGCATCCGAACCCCGTCTACTCGACGCTCTCGCTGATCGTCACGCTCTTCGCCACCGCGGTGCTCTTCGTGCTGCTCGGCGCGCCGTTCCTCGCCGCCCTCCAGATCCTGCTGTACGCGGGCGCGATCCTGGTGCTCTTCCTGTTCGTCATCATGCTGCTCAACCTCCGCCGCCAGCGCTCGACCTCCCCGCGGGGACGCGGCCAGGTCACCGTGGCGGCGCTCGGCGCGGTGCTCTTCTTCGGGACGCTCGCCGCCTCCCTCCTCGCCACCGGCCGGCCCGAGCCGGGAGCGCTGGCGCCGGTATCACTGCACCAGCTCTCCCGGGCGCTCTTCTCGCACTACCTGCTGCCTTTCCAGATCATCGGGCTCCTGCTGCTGGTCGCGGTCATCGCCGCCACCGTCCTCGCGCGGCGGGCGCCCGCCCCGGAGGAGGAGCGATGACGGTCCCGGTGGCCTGGTACCTCGTCCTCGCCGCGCTGCTCTTCGCGATCGGCGCCTTCGGTGCGCTGTTCCGGCGCAACGGCATCACCGTCTTCCTGTCGATCGAGCTGATGCTCAACGCGGCGAACCTGACCCTCGTGGCCTACTCCCGCGAGATCGCGGAGCTCTCGGCCCGGATCACCGGGCAGATGGTGGTCTTCTTCGCCCTCGCCGTGGCGGCGGCGGAGGCGGCGGTGGGGCTCGCGCTCTTCATCGCCATCTTCCGGCAGCGCGAGACGATCGATCTCAACCGCCTCAACCTGATGCGCTGGTGACGAAATGAGCGCCCTCGACCTCTTCTGGCTCGTCGTCGCCCTCCCGTTCGCCGGGGCCGCCCTCAACGGTCTCTTCCTCCCGAACCGCAAGTCGCTCGTCACCGCGGTGGCGCTCGGCGCCCCCGGTCTCTCGCTGCTCACCGCCCTCGCCGCTCTCTGGCAGTACGGTCACGGGATCGCCCCCGCCCCGTTCGAACAGATCCTCTGGACCTGGAACGCCGGCGAGCTCGTCATCCCCGTCGCCTTCCTCCTCGACCCGCTGTCGGCGGTGATGGTGACGGTGGTGACGGTGGTGGGTTTCCTGATCCACGTCTACGCGGTCGGGTACATGGCGGGTCACCGGGGCTACCAGCGGTTCTTCGCCTA